>Ga0102953_1000112_pt1 | contig 53291 bp, 41 predicted proteins | sample SalPon2A_C_D2_MG_FD_78509 | JGI IMG/M metagenome (GOLD analysis project Ga0102953, IMG submission 78509) | Soil microbial communities from South San Francisco under conditions of wetland restoration - Salt Pond MetaG R2A_C_D2_MG | ecosystem: Environmental > Terrestrial > Soil > Wetlands | place...
CCCCATGCCAAAATTTTCATCTCCGACAATGGCACCCTTAGCTTTCTGGAAATTTCTAAAAAATCAAATACTCATGATGACACTGAAGACAATCAACCAATAGAGTCTCCACCAACAAATTCTACTGACCAGCCAAGAATTACTATCCATAAATTCGCAATAGCTGATGCCAATTTTGACTTCATGGATTATAAAATTCAACCAACCTATTCAGCGTCACTTTCTGCCTTAAACGGTGAGATTACCGGGCTGTCATCTGCACCAGAAGCCAAAGCCGACCTTTTATTTGCAGGCAAACTTAACCAATCTTCGCCTCTAAAAATCTCAGGATCAGTAAACCCTCTTTCTGAAAAACTTTTCGCCGACCTTTTTATAGATTTTCACGATATTGATCTGAGTCCAGCCTCACCCTATACCGCCAAACATCTTGGCTATAAGACTGATAAAGGGAAGTTGACCTTAAACCTGCAGTATTTGGTCGACAACAAAAAAATTACGGCCAATAATCACATTTTCCTGGACCAATTCACTCTAGGCGATGCCGTTGACAGCCCTGACGCTGTCAGCCTGCCCATTCACCTGGCCCTTGCCCTGTTAAAAAATAGAAATGGTGAAATCACCCTAGACATCCCGGTACAGGGGAACCTTGACGATCCGGATTTCAGTGTCGGCGGTGTTGTCGTTAAAGTCCTATTCAATCTTATTGCCAAGGCAGTCACTTCACCTTTTGCTCTTTTAGGCGCATTAATTCCCGACGGTGAGGATTTACACTACATTCAATTCAAGCCAGGACAAGCCACTATACAGCCTGATGATTTCGACAAACTTTCCCAAATAGCTTCTGTACTTTACGAACGCCCAGGGCTGCGCCTGGATATTATCGGGAAGGTCGACCCGGAAAAGGATGCTGACGCCATTAAAGAGTTACACTTTCAAAATCTGCTCAAACGGCAAAAGGCCGAAGACCAGCTGAGTTTTTTCGACAGAAACAAGGCTGTCTCTGTGGATAAGGTTGTTATCAGCGACGAAGAATACCCTCGCTATCTTGCAATGGTTTACCTGGAAATACTCGACAAAAAAGACACCCGTCCTGCAGGTGTAAAGACGCTAAGCCGTTTAACAGCTTTTGTCAAAGGAGACTCTCCAGAAAAGACGGCCTCTGATCAGGAAATGAAGGCCTACATTTTGAGCGATATCAGTGTTACCGACGAAGATCTCCGGCTACTCGCTCAGAATCGCGAGGCCAAAGTCAAACAGTATCTCATTGATTCGGGAAAGGTCGAAGCAGAAAGACTTTTTTTAATCGAACCTAAAATCGCCACGTCACAAACAGATGAGAGCTCAAATAGCGATACCGATGATGTGGCAATGCAGGTCGAACTTGTTATCAAGTAATCCGCTGTATGAAAAACAATTACCCTGAAATCATCCTGGTTTGGCAAATTGCCCGGCCTACCCGAACAGTTGATCAGAATTTTGAACACCTAAAGATTCGTAGATCTTTTTGCGACGCCACCAAGAATAGTAGTGGCCTGTTTGTGCAACGTCACTCGCCATTTTTATCGGATATCGCAGTTTCACGGTATTGAACGTAGTGCAGGCGTAAATATCCATAGGCAAAATTTGCCCCTTTCTCTTCACGCCTGAGTCTGGTAAATTACTATCTCTATCGAGTCCCATCAGAGAAGTAATGTTTTGACAAACTCGCAGTTAACCTGCAATGACAGGAAACGAAAAGCAAAAAATTAACCACAAAGATGCAGAGGTCGCAGAGATAAGGCTTTTGTTTTTACAACAAAAATCCTTTGCGTTCTTCGAAGTCATACACTTATCTGCGGCTTTGCGGTGAAAAATAGTTTTTACGAGTTAGTAATGTTTTGAAATATGACTAAATTGATACTTACCCTGAACCAGGAAACCACCTAAAAGGACTATGATTATGAGTAAATCACCACAAATTACCGCAACAATTTCAACAAGCAAGGGCGACATCAATATTCGACTTTTTGCTGAAGAAACTCCTGTAACTGTCGCCAATTTTGTTAACCTGGCCAACCGGAAATATTACGACAATTTAATATTTCACAGAGTAATTAATGACTTTATGATCCAGGGCGGCTGTCCATACGGCAGTGGAACCGGCGGCCCTGGCTACAATTTTGAAGATGAATGTAAACCGGAATTGCGTCACGATAAACCAGGTATTCTTTCCATGGCGAACGCAGGACCAGGAACGAATGGCAGCCAATTTTTCATCACTCACATAGCAACGCCATGGTTAGATGGTAAACATACCGTTTTTGGAGAGGTTCTCAGTGAAGGAGACCAAAATGTAGTCGACAGTGTTGCCCAGGGAGATACCATAAGCTCAATTACCATTGATGGTGATACAGCAACACTTATGGAAAACTATAAAGATCGGATTGATGCCTGGAACGCACAACTGGAGCAGGCGAATTTGTAATTAATTATGCCCTCCACGTAAAAAACAGCTCTGTTGTATATTTGATAGTCTCCAAAAAACCAACTCGACATCCCCGTACCACTTCTGAAAGTGCTTGATTTTACCCGGTGGCGCAGGATCTATTGAGATTTTTTACGAGTCTGTCATGTTTCAACCCAGACAGACAGTATAAAAAATTATACTGTCTGTCTGCACTATCAGTTTTTTTTACCACTCAGCATGGTCATTTCCCCAACATGTCCGCCCCCAATTTTTCGCAGGACAACACTGAGTTAGGCAAAATATCTCCAAATTTACCACCCCTGTTCAATACCCCAAGCCGGCAACCAGTACAAAAATTTATACTGATAACTTATTGATTACATAGACAAAATAAAAATTGCCCAGCCAAAACCAACGATTTGCAGCTGGTTTCCGGACAAAATGGCAGAAAGATAATCCACTTAAGACAAACTGCAGATTTCAAGCGATGTTAATTCAGGACAAAAGTGACGCTATCACAGGGATAGCGGGAAAAATGCCAGTTAACAGCAGAATAAAGCACAAGGTGGCACGCCGTTTGCATAACCAAATATGCAAGAAGAAAATTCTTACTCTCCTTTCCAAAACAAAAAAACCTGCTTTCATCCCCGAAGCAGGTTTTTTTGTTTTTACGTCTTTTATTTTAAGGAGAGCCTTGACTCAACAGTCCCAAAGCGTACGAATCTGGCGGACAAATTCAAGATCTTTTTCCACCGCCCTGCCCCTCTCAGTCAGATAACCGCCGATCATCATTCCATCAGCACCAGCCATAAAGGCAGAACTCAAAAAATCCTGCAGTGCCGACTCCCGTCCCGCAGCGAGGCGGACAGGAATATCTTGCAAAATTATGCGGTAGAGGGCAATTGCACGTAAAATCTGCTCAGAGGTGAGAGGCGGCTGGCCGGCAAGCGGAGTCCCCGGCAAAGGAATTAATATATTGATCGGTACCGAGTCTACTTGCAGGTCACGCAGGGTCATTGCCATTGACACCCGATCATCCTCTGTTTCACCAAGACCGAAGATACCGCCGGCACAAACTTCAAGCCCCACGCTTTGAGCTGCGATTATCGTATCAACCCGTTCCGCAAAGGTATGCGTTGTTACAATGTGTGAGAAAAACTCCTCAGATGTCTCCAGATTATGGTGATAGCGCGTCATTCCGGCATCTTTCAACACCTGAAAATCTTCTTTTTGTAAAATCCCCAATGATGAACAGACAGCAATGCCGACTTCACTTCTAATCGCCGAAATGATCTCAGCTACTTTTTGGACCTCTGCAGCACCAAGCCCACGTCCACTGGTAACAAGAGAAAAATGTTCCGCCTGGTCTTTTTGGGCTTGTTCAGCTGCTTTAAGAACAGTTGCTTTATCAAGGAGAGGGTAGATCGGTGCGTTGGTTTTGAAGTGGACCGACTGAGCACAGAAGCGGCAGTTTTCACTGCATTGCCCGGATTTGGCATTGATGATGCTGCAGAGAGAAAACTGGCTGCCGCGATGACGTATTTTTACAGTCAGAGCAATCGCCATCAATTCCCGGCACGATTTAGCACGAAGTTTTTCAATTTCAGTTGGAATCATACTGTCTCAGCAACTCCCGAAGATAGCCTGCAGTTTCGATATAGGAAACCATCCGTTGCACGTAAACTCATGATGATACCCTTCGGGTATAGATCCTTTGGAGAAAATTCAACATAGCAACTCCCGAAGATAGCCTGCAGTTTCGATATAGGAAACCATCCGTTGCACGTAAAGGATCTAGGTTTTGCGGAAGCCGAAGACACCGCCCTTTACGCCTGGTGCGAAAGCCGCTCCTCGCAGACCTCCACGCGATGGCCGCTTTACAACAGGTGGTTTTGTCTCTGCCGGCGCTTTAAGTGTCAGCTCAGAAGAATGTACCGGCTTCCCATCGACCACTTCCATATAGAGGCGATAGAAAAGGAGTCCTTTTTTAAAATAGCTTTTCTTCTGCAGCCATTTGGGCCAGGTTTCACCTTTTTTCAAGTTTACCAGAAGCGGCAAGGTTGCAAGACAGCGGGAAACAGAATCCTGCAAACTTCGCTTAATATTCAAATAGGTAAGTGCCTCATTAAAATTTTCCCGTAATCTAGATGCTAGAAGATACGACTCTTTTTGGCTCTTCACCTCCATAAATTCGGGGTCACACAATGCCCATGGCAGGAAGAGTACCGAAAAAAGCAGTTCTTCAGGCACAACACGCTCTTCCAGTACCAGACGGTTGATAACTTCGAGCATATCATAAAGGAAACGACAATGCTTTTCGGAATCTGGCACCTCAATCATCACCTCCCGGCAAAATGGGAAAATCACAAAGAACAGCCCAGAGGCAATTGCCAGTTCGGCCCAGCGCCGACATGCCCCGCCAGTAAGGTCTCTGAACAGCTCGTCCCGAATTCTTGAGACCGGACACAAAAGTAATTTATCACGATACAGACAAATTGCCTCCCAGGTGGCCGGCTCAATCGTAAATGATGCCCGTGCTGCATGCCTTATCGCTCGCATCATGCGAACCGGGTCGCGGATAATCCGGCGCTGCGGGTCACCAATGAGCCTTACCACCCTGTCATTGAGATCTTTAACACCCCCAACATGATCGATCACTGTAAAGTTTTCAATTTCATAGAACAAGGCGTTAATGGTCAAATCTCTTCGAAAGGCATCCTCAACAGAATCACCGAAGGTATTATTGGATGGGAGTACTGTATCAGTCTCAATGCCATTAACATCAAATTCACTCTGCCTACGAAAAGTCGAGACCTCAATAAGCTTGCCACCACCAAAAAATACCTGGACTAGCCGAAAACGACGCCCGATAATCCGGCTATTTCGGAACATTTTACGAACCTGCGCCGGCTTGGCGCTGGTACTGATATCAAAATCTTTTGGAGTTTTACCCAGCAGAATATCACGGACACCGCCACCAACCAGATAGGCAGTGTGCCCCTCATCACGAAGTCGATAGAGAACCTTCAACGCCTCACGATCAATCTGTTTTCGAGATATCGAATGCTCACTTCGTGGAATAATGAGCGATCCGGGCATTCCTTGTTCGCTATGTTTCGGTGATTTGGGCGTCATCCCGCTATTCTATGGGCACTAAGAAAATCTGCTAAGATTTGGCAGGCTCTTTATAGACAGATTCAGCCTGTGAAATGAATTGATCAAAAACTTCCTTCACGGTCAAAATTTCATTAAACTTATAGACCTTCTCGCCTGAAAAAATCAGCCCGTTTTCGACATCCCCTTTGGTTGCCGATCGGGTTAAACGATCATTTATACAATAGACGTAATTGCATTTACGCAGGCACTTAAATTCGCATTCCTCAGGTCGTAAAGATTTATCGCCAGCTTTCAGCTTTTCAATAAACGGGTTGCGAATTGCCCGTCCCGGCATACCAACAGGAGAACGCATCAAGGTAACATCTTTTTCCCCAGCCTTTAAGAATGCCTCCTTAAAAGAATCGGCAACATCACACTCTTTGGTCAATACAAACCGGGTCGCAATCTGGACTCCATCGGCACCATACTTATCCATCATCTCTGCCATTTCATAACCATCTGAAATTCCGCCAGCTGCAACAAGAGGTACATTTTTAACAACCTCCCTGATCGGAGGGAAGATAGTCCGCAGGGACTTGTCGGTGCCCAAATGTCCGCCGGCTTCTTTACCCTCGACAATTACGGCGGCAGCGCCTAATTTCTCGGCAAGCTTTGCAAAGGACGGTGAAGATACAATTGAAACAATGGGGACATTATGTTCCCTGCCAATCTTGAAAATATCTCTGGAGAAGCCAGCACCGGTGATAATAATATCAACACCCGCCTCGATAGACCCCATGACCAACTCATGAAAATCCTTCATGGCATACATGATGTTGACAGCTATTACCCCCTTGGTGGCCTTTTTCGCCTTGCGTATGTCCGCCTGCAATTCCGCCACAGGGATAGCTGAACCACCAATTACACCGATACCACCACAATCTGCTACGGGCGCGGATAGTGCCGCTGTTGATACTCTAATAGACATCCCACCCTGAATCAAAGGGACCGGGGCGGTATATTGTCCTATTGTCAACGAAGGTAACTTCATGAATATACTCCAGTGGTATTACAATTAATACGACGATGTTTTCCTGGAAGGAGAAGAATTTTGCATAATGCATCTCTTGACTCTTTTTGTCAAGCACGTTAGTAACTATTCATGAACACAATAGCACTTCCAGTGCCTCTTTCCTAATGAAACAATAAAACGTTCTCACCCAATAAACAATGCTGAAAATTAATCCAAAACACCTTGGTTTCGACATAGACGGGGTCGTTGCTGATACAGGATCAGCTTTCCTTAAACTGGCCAAACGAGACTACGGGATAAATAATTTCACTCTGGCAGACATCACTGAATTTGACGTTGCTCAATGTTTACCTATAGCCCCAGATATTATTGATGCTGTTTTTGATCAATTAATGAAGAATCCAATTGCGGCCGACTTAAAGCCTATGCCCGGCGCAATTCGCGTTCTCTCTGAGTTTTCCCAAGCGGCCCCCTTAACATTTATTACAGCAAGACCTCTCAAGGCGCCTATCGAAGAATGGCTCAAGGCGGTTTTCGGTCCGCAGATCTTCCACAGGACCCGCCTTATTGCCATGGGAGATCATAACGGCAAACCGTCGTTCATAAAAAACCTCGGCTTAAAATATTTCATCGACGACAGAGCCCAGACATGCGTCGAACTCGCCCGGTACAAAGAAATTTATCCCTTAGTGTACGACCAGCCCTGGAATCAAGGTCGTCACAATCTGCCCACAGTCAGTTCCTGGTCCGCAATCAGGAAACTTTGCCAGTAAATACAAACCGTCACCATGTGACTAATCAGACACAGCAATGAAATGCCCGAACTGCAATTCGACAGTCAAAGAGTTTAGAAACCCGGTCCCTACCGTCGATATTATCATCGCCGTTGAGTCCGGCATCGTCCTCATTGAGAGACAAAATCCTCCGTACGGATGGGCTCTTCCAGGCGGCTTTGTCGATTACGGCGAGAGCCTTGAACAGGCTGCCGTTCGAGAAGCAAAAGAAGAAACAGCCCTGGATGTAGAGCTTATCGGACAACTTAAAACCTATTCTGCCCCTGACAGAGATCCACGCCTGCATACCATCTCGACCGTCTTTATGGCCAAGGCATTCGGGACGCCAAAAGGTGGTGACGATGCAAAGCAGGCCATGATTTATCGGCAGCATACCCTGCCACCACTCGTTTTTGACCACGCTGCTATTCTTAAAGATTATTTCAACTACATAGGCGCTCAATCCTCCGTAGAGTCAAACAATATGTAATTATGCAGAGAACACCAAGAAAACGTGAATGCTTACCGAACTGTAACTGTTTACCATCGCCTCTTATATTGCAAGGACGCCAGCGAAACTCCGGATAAAATAACACTCTATAGTTATGGAAATACCGTGTAATATCAGAACAATACATCTGCGACATGCTCTTCACCACACCCCCCCTCTCTGTAGTACGGCCCCCCCTGCCGACACCCGTCAACAAAAATCCGACATTCGATTAAGCGTTTTTCACTAAAAATTGTTGTTTTTGCCAAAAGTGTCTGGTATAAAACTCAGTTCTAATTACTTACAGGAGGAGTGTCGTTCAATGGGAAACAATACAACCAAAACCACAGAGCAGGTAAATGGCGGTGCACCTGGCCTTACGGTCGAAGAAACAGCCCTAGCAGCCAATCTTGGCGAGTTCAAAGACATCAGCGACAACGCAAGTTTTGCGGATCTCTTTGAGGAAAGCTTGAAAGTGGCTAATGTCGGTGACGTAGTCACAGGAACCGTCATAGCAATCATTGACAATAAAGCTATTGTCGATATTGGTGATAAATCAGAAAGTGCCATTGCACTGTCCGAGTTTAAAAACGAAGGAGATGTCGTCGAAGTAAACGTTGGTGATACGTTCGATGTTTTTGTTGAAAAACGTGAAGGAGAAGGCGGACTTCGACTTTCCCGCGAAAAAGCCATTGGCATTAAAGTCTGGGAAGCAATTGCCAAAATCCAGGAAGAGGACGGTATCATTCAAGGCCTGATTGAAAGCCGCGTTAAAGGCGGCTTATCTGTAGACATCGGAGTACCGGCCTTTCTCCCTTATTCTCAGATTGACTTGCGGCCTGTCAAAGATCTTGATGCAATGATTGGTCAAAGTTACGATTTTAAAGTGCTCAAATACAATAGAAAACGCAACAACGTGGTCATTTCCCGCCGCGCGATCCTCGAAGCTGCACGCAGTAAACTGAAAGAGAAAATGCGTGACACTCTCATTGAAGGCGCTGTCGTCAGCGGCACAATTACAAATATTACAGACTATGGTGTGTTTATTGATCTTGGCGGCATGGACGGCCTCTGCCATATTACTGATCTTTCCTGGGGAAGGGTTTCACACCCATCAAAACTCTTCCAGGTCGGCGAGGAAACCCAAGTCAAAGTCTTAAAATATGACAAAGATACTGACAAGGTATCCCTGGGCATAAAACAACTCAAAGAAGACCCTTGGTCAACCGTTCAGGAACGCTACCCGGTCGGCGAGAAGGCAACTGGGAAAGTCGTCAGCATCACAGACTACGGTGTATTTGCTGAGCTTGAGGAAGGTATTGAGGGTCTTATTCATGTTTCGGAAATGTCCTGGTCCAAAAAAACCAAACACCCTTCAAAAATTGTTTCCATGGGCGATGAGGTTGAGGTCGTTGTTCTTAACATTGATGCTGACGCAAAGCGTATTTCCCTTGGCATGAAACAGCTACAGCAAAACCCATGGGATCTTGTTTCTGAAAACTATCCGGCGGGTTCAATTATTGAGGGAAAGATTAAAAACATAACAGACTTCGGCATCTTCATTGGTATTGAAGAAGGTATTGATGGTCTTATTCACGTCTCCGACCTTTCCTGGACGGAACGGATCAAACACCCCTCTGAGAAATATAGTAAAGGTGAAACAATTCAGGCCGTTGTTCTCAAAATCGACCGGGAGAATGAACGTTTCTCACTCGGTGTAAAACAGCTTGAGCCAGATCCTTGGCAAGAGGCAATTACCAAATATCCAATTGGCAGTTTAGTTACCGGAAAAATCACCAACGTTACCGACTTTGGTGTCTTTGTCGAAGTTGAGGAGGGCATCGAAGGCCTTGTGCATGTTTCCGAGGTCAGTGAAGAAAAAATCAACAGTCCAGTTGGTATGTACAAAATTGGTGATAATCTCGAAACCCGTGTCATTAATGTGTCTGCTAAAGACAGAAAAATTGGCTTATCAATCAAGGCCCTCAGTGTCACCGAAGAAAGTGTCGTTGAAGAGTATCAGAAAAAACAATCAAGTCCGTCGACCCTTGGCGACTTACTGAACGCGGCAAAACAGGAAGGCACAACTGCAGATAATTCCGACGCAGCAGAGGAAAGTGCGAAAGAAGAAAACGACGCGTAAGATACGCCTACTACGCACTCGACATGACAAAAAGGTTATTTCGCCAACGACATCCAATCCTTTTCGGATTGTTAATACTGGGAACATTATTCACAGTATTCTGGGGCGGAATGACCTTTTTTGTTTTTCGGGCCTTTTCAACTCCTCAGACAAATTTTTTCAGACCTGCCAGAAATGGCATTGGTGTCATTCAACTTAAAGGCGTTATTGTCACCTCTGAAGATGTCATTAAACAGCTTACCGCCTTCAGGGAAGATCCTGCAGTCAAGGCAATCATCATTCGGATCGATAGCCCAGGCGGCGCAGTTGGGGCCTCTCAAGAAATATTTGAGGAAATTAAACGTACCGCCCGTGAGAAACCTGTTGTCGCCTCAATGGCATCAGTTGCCGCTTCAGGCGGATACTATGCCGCCCTTGGGGCAAATCAAGTTTTTGCCAATCCAGGCACCTTAACCGGCAGCATTGGTGTCATTTTAGAATTTGCCAACATTAAACAGATTCTCGATAAAATCGGCTACAAGGCAGAAGTTATCAAAAGCGGCAAGAACAAAGATATTGGCTCTTTTTACCGCGATATGACGCCAGAAGAACGTGCCCTTCTGCAATCTCTGATTGACAATGTTCACAAACAATTTATCCAGGCAGTTTCAGACCGCAGGGGATTGCCGATTGAGACGGTTATTCCAATCGCCGACGGAAGAATTTTTACAGGTCAACAGGCCTTGGAACAGAAACTGATAGATTCTCTTGGGAACTTTACCGATGCCGCCAGGCAAGCTGCAAAACTAGCGGGCTTGCCGCAAGACAAGCTGCACCTTATTTATCCCAGGGAAAATGATTTTTCTATTCTGAAAATTCTTGCAGGTGACAATGCCCAAAGCCTTATTGCCCTTCCCTGGGCTGCAGCTCCTGCAATAATGTATAAGTGGGGGCTTTCACGATAAACCAGGAGCTGGCTTTCCCGGTTGATCTATTTACGTAACATTGAATTAACAGGAGTTCGTATGTTAAAAAGAGATATAGTCGATGCGGTAGCCAAAAAGATGCAAAGCTACATGAAAAAAGATGTCGCTCGATCCATCGATATAATTCTTGAAGAGATGGTTAGATCCCTCTCCCAGAAGCAGCGAGTAGAAATCAGAGGGTTCGGCTGCTTCAGTGTCCGTGAGCGCAAGGCAAAATCAACAAAAAATCCCAAGTCAAGGATAGTAATGCAGATTCCGCCGCGGAAAACCCTTCACTTTGCCATGAGTAAATCATTGAAAAGCCCCCTGATTAAGGGAGGGCAAAAATCATAAGGCGTAGTTCCTCTCCTGCACTGTTAGATTTGACTTACATCACCTTTTCCGATACGGACAACAAGAGGCTGATCAGCAATAAGTGAAATAATTGATGATGGCTGCGGAATCACCGCCCCCCCGTCAATATAGACGTCGACACGATTTCCCAGTTGCATCTCCAGCTCAAACGCTTCAGAATAGGGCAGTTCATCACCTTCCAATGATGCACTCGTTGTGAGAATCGGGTTGCCGAGTTCTTCAATTATTGCCTGGCATATCGTGTTATCAGCCACTCGGATACCAACGGTTTTCTGCTTGCTGGTCATAATTTTAGGAACAATTTTCATGGTTGGCAGAATAAAAGTATACGGCCCTGGAAGATGCTTTTTCATGAGACGATAGGCAAAATTTGACACATAACAATATGTGCTGACATCCTTAAAACTGCTGCACATGAAGCTAAAAGGTTTTTCTTTGGGACGGTTTTTAAGCTGATGAATACGCTTGACAGCTTTCTGGTTGTATATGTCACATCCAATCCCGTACACCGTATCAGTTGGGTAGCAGATAATCGCTCCCTGATGGAGTGCTGTCACAACCTTGCTAATCAGACGTGGCTGCGGATTGTCCTTATTGATAGATAGCAGCATTGCAGGCTTATTCCTTTCTTAACCCCAGGAGATATGAGCAGATTTCATAAAATGAGCTCTATCTTAATTCATCAATTTCAGTCGGGCAATGGGAATGTCAAAAAATCGAGCCGCAATTGATTTGGGCACAAATAGCTTCCGTATGCTCATTGCCGATATTGAAGGACCGTGTTTTACCCCGATCAAAAAAGTGTTACGCTCCGTACGTTTGGGTGAACATTTCAACGGCAATAACCTCACAACTGCTGCGCTTAAGCGGGGTCTTGCTGCAATTACAGCATTCAGGCAAGAATTGTCCCGCTATCCTGATATTCAGACTATCGCTTGCGGATCAGCAGTTTTCAGACAGGCAAACAACATTGATGCTTTCAGTACCAGGGCAGAAGCACTTCTGGGTGCAAAAATTTAGGTATTGACAGCTGACAGAGAAGCATATCTTTCGCGCCTTGGTTGCCTCAGCGATCTGGACCGCCAGGTGGGGAGTGTCATTACAATTGATGCAGGAGGGGGCAGCACCGAACTTTCGTTTGTCCCGGGAAACACCTGTACAGAAACACTTGCGGTCAACTGCTCTTCAATAAGTATCCCGGCCGGGGCTGTCTCATTAACCGAAAAATTTTTAAAAACAGGAGGCCGGACAGAAAAAAACATTACTACGCTCCGTAATTCTGTCCGAGAACTGTTCGCTAAAGAGCTTGGCGATTGGCAGAATTCATTTGACCACAATTTATTTAAACCGGAACGTACGCTAACTCTTGTTGCTTCAGGAGGAACAGCTACCGCGCTTGCATGTCTCGACCTTAAACTTTACAAGTACGATGCCTCTAGAGTACAGGGACATGTTCTACAACGAAGCACCTTGGACAATCTATTGCAAATGCTGACAAATTTGTCGCCTGCCCAGGCAAATGCATTGCCTGGGCTAGATAACCGTCGCGGCGAAATAATTATCGCGGGCCTTGTGATTCTGGAAAGCATTATTGATTTCTGGAGATGCACACACCTTTTAGTAACAGATAGCGGCCTGCTCGAAGGTATTCTGCTTGCCAATTTAGATTAATTGCGTCCTTTATTTTTTTGTGATTTTGTTCTTGCTGAAAATATTTTAAGATACGAACTTGCCACATTTGTGGTATCACCTCAACATATTATATGGATATCTCGAACAGAGAACCTAAACCTCCAGGAGCTGTACCATGGACGATAAAATTGCTGAAAAGGGTTACACATTTGACGATTTATTACTTCTGCCCCAGAGTTCTACAGTGTTACCCAGCGACGTTGACCTTTCCACACGGCTGACAAACACAATCCGCCTCAACATTCCTCTGGTCAGTGCCGCAATGGACACTGTTACCGAGCATCGGACCGCCATTGCAATGGCCCGAGAGGGCGGCATTGGCATTATTCATAAAAATATGTCAATTGAAGAACAGGCCAAGGAAGTTGAACAGGTCAAAAAATCGGAATCAGGCATGATTGTCGATCCGGTTACTGTTTCACGGGAGAATACGGTTGCCGAAGTCAATAAAATCATGCAGCATTACAGAATTTCCGGGGTCCCTGTCAGAGATGGCAAGAAACTGGTAGGAATTGTGACAAATCGCGACCTGCGATTTGTCTCAGACCCGGATTTAAAAGTCAATGATGTCATGACCAGTGAAAATCTGGTTACGGCTAAGGTTGGCATCACCCTTGAGCAGTCCAAAGCCCTTCTTCACGAACACCGCATTGAAAAGCTCCTGGTCGTCGATGATGAGGGCAACCTGACTGGTCTGATTACCACCAAAGACCTGGAAAAAATCCGTCGCTATCCTCAGGCAGCTAAAGATTCAATGGGCAGACTTCTGGTGGGGGCCGCCATTGGCGTTAGCAACTATTTAGACAGTGCTGAAAAGCTCATTAACGTTGGAGTCGATGTCGTTGTCCTGGACTCCGCCCATGGTCATTCAAAAAACATTATCACTGCAGTAAAAGAACTAAAAGCGTCATTTACCGATTTACAGATTATTGCCGGCAACGTTGCTACAGCCGAAGCCGTTATAGCTCTGGCAGAAGCCGGGGCCGACTGTGTCAAGGTCGGAGTCGGACCAGGCTCAATTTGCACAACTAGAATCGTCGCTGGTGTTGGGGTTCCTCAGCTGACCGCTATTTATAATTGTGCAAAAGCCGCCCGGAAATATGGGATTCCAATTATTGCTGACGGTGGAATCAAATATTCCGGCGACATCACCAAGGCCATCGGCACCGGCGCCAATTCAATCATGATCGGCAGTCTCTTTGCCGGAACCGACGAAACTCCCGGTGAATCTTTTCTCTATCAAGGACGGACCTACAAAGGGTATCGTGGCATGGGCTCTCTCGGTGCCATGAAAAAGGGAAGCAGTGACCGTTATTTTCAGGATAATGCCCCACCATCGAAGCATGTTCCCGAAGGCATTGAAGGTAAAGTGCCCTATCGCGGCCCCATTTCTGACACTGTCCACCAGCTTCTCGGGGGATTGCGCTCCGGCATGGGATATGTTGGTGCAAAAGACATTGAGGCCCTGCGCACCACAGCAAAATTTGTCCAAATTACCGCAGCTGGCCTTAAAGAAAGCCATGTACACGATGTTATCATTACCAAAGAGGCGCCCAATTATCGTATGAGCTAAAATGTTGATTGTACCCGCATCTCGTTTTTTTACACCAACTCTCACAAGACCGCATTACTGATTGCACACTTCATCTTAGGCTTGAATGATCACTTTATAAGGAAAACAAATGGATATACATGAGGAGAAAATAATCATCCTGGACTTTGGCTCACAGACAACCCAGCTTATTGCACGCCGCATACGTGAGCAAAAGGTCTACTGTGAAATCCACCCTTTTACTACTGATGCAACAAAGATAAAAGATCTTGCCCCCAGCGGTCTTGTATTGTCGGGTGGACCTAAAAGCGTCTACGACAGCGACGCTCCCAAATCAGATCCTGAGATCTATGACTTGGGAATTCCAATCCTTGGTATCTGTTATGGGGCCCAATTAATGACCCAACAGTTAGGTGGCAGTGTCGAGCGGGCTGAGAAACGCGAGTTTGGTAAAGCTGATCTTGAAGTGAAATACACCGCAGGACTTTTCGCAGGAATGGAAACCGGTCATGAGGAGTATCAGGTGTGGATGAGCCATGGAGACCGCATTGAAAAACTCCCCAAGAACTTTGAAATTACAGCCGTCAGCACCCACTCCCCACAAGCCGCCATCCGCCATATCGAAAAACCCTTGGTTGGTGTCCAGTTTCATCCTGAAGTGGCCCACACGCTGATTGGTAATGATATTTTACGTAATTTTATTTTTGGCATGTGTGGATGCAGTCCCAAGTGGACAATGCAGTCCTTCGTGGATTCTGCAATAAAAGCCATTAAAGATAAGGTGGGCAAGGACAAGGTCGTTTGTGCTCTCAGCGGCGGTGTGGACTCTTCCGTCGTTGCTGCTCTGATCCATAAAGCCATTGGCAGCCAGCTGGTCTGCATCTATGTCGACAACGGCCTCATGCGCACCGGAGAATCGGAAAGTGTGATACGTTTTTTCAAAGAGAAGACCGGACTTAACGTTGTGCATGTCGACGCCCGCGATTATTTTCTAAATGAAATAAAGGGAATTAGTGACCCTGAAACAAAACGAAAAAAAATAGGCTACGGCTTTATCAAAATATTTGAAGAAGAGGCCGGCAAATTGAACGATGCCAAATACCTTGCCCAGGGAACGCTCTACCCCGATGTCATTGAAAGTGTTTCATTTGTAGGAGATACGGTCATCAAGTCTCACCATAACGTCGGTGGCCTGCCGGAGGTCATGAAACTTGACCTTATTGAACCACTCCGAGAACTTTTTAAAGATGAAGTCCGCAACGTTGGCCTGGAGTTAGGTCCGCCGGAAGAGGCTATCTACCGCCAACCATTCCCTGGACCAGGTCTGGCAATCAGGACTCTTGGCGAAATCACGGAAGAGCGGCTTTCCATTCTGCGAAAAGCAGATGTCATTGTTCTCGAAGAGATGAAACGTTCCGGATATTATCGTAAAACCTGGCAGTCTTTTGCTGTGCTCCTGCCCATTCAGACCGTGGGTGTTATGGGTGATGAACGAACCTATGAACATGTGGTTGCCCTGCGATGTGTCGACAGCTTAGATGCCATGACCGCAGACTGGTCAAAGCTGCCATATGAGTTGCTTGGCACAATTTCAAACAGAATTATCAACGAAGTTCGCGGAGTTAACAGGGTTGTCTACGATATCTCATCGAAACCGCCAAGCACCATCGAATGGGAGTAACAATTACAAATCAGTAGCTTTCGCTATTTTTTTGAGAGTTCTATTGATGAATGGTTACAAAAAACACATCGACACCTCAGATAACATATTGTTACTGCTTGACATTTTTATCTCAACTGAGCGATGATAAAGATATCCCGGCAGGGATACCTTTATCATCGCTGCCAAAAACACCAGCCATTCACTTTTGAGTGACTCGGGTTTCTACTTCTTTTAGCGATTTCAGATTAATGGTTGCCACTGAAGGACGTTATGAATAAAAAAAATTCATCTTTTGCCAACAACACTGTAAAGACACTGGCACAAGCCAAAAGCCTGCTTAAATACACTTCTCAGATTATTTCTATTCTTAATGAGAAAGATACCAAATTAGACAAACGCCTGGACAAAATTCTGCACATTCTGCTTGACTATCTTGGAGTAGAAAATGGCTCCATCATGGTTTTAGAAAAAAACAAACTCCTTATTACAGCAGCCTCCCGGACTGAACTCGTCGGCTTAAAACAACCCATGGACGAAACTTCTATTGCCGGTTGGGTCGCCCTGCATGGAGAGGTACTTTTCATACCAGACATATCCAAGGACAAACGCTTCGCACAGCGTCGCAATGGCCCCTACAAAAAAAACTCTGTTCTCTCAGCTCCAGTCCGACACGGAGGCGAGTTACTCGGCATCATTAACGTCACTGACAAACAAGGCGACAAGGACCTCCTCAAAGGCGACATTGCTTATCTGCTCGATTTCTGCAGCATGATCATTTCCATTATGGTGCAGCAAAAACTCCAAAAACAGCTTGAACGTAAAAAAAACACCCTTAAGAAAAAAAACCGGGAACTTAAGCACCAAGAGTCATTACGTGATGAGTTGTACAGTATGCTGATTCACGATCTAAAGGCGCCATTAGCCGAAGTTGTCGCAAATCTGGACATTCTCTCCTACTCAGTATCAGGTGACAACAAAGAGTTTCTGGAATCGGCCCAAATCGGCTGTGACCGTACTGTTCGAATGGTGAGCAACCTTGTGTCGATTAATAAAATCGAGACAAGCAAACTCATTCCTTGCCCGGAAGAAGTCGATATCAAGATTCTTTGCGAAGAATCCTACAGTGCAATCAAAGGCCTGGCCTGGATTAAAAATGTCACACTGCAACTTGACATAGAAGACGATCTTCCAACTATTTACCTTGATCGCAGTTTAATTCTGCGAGTGCTGCAAAATTTGCTCACCAATGCCCTTGGTTATACGAAACCGGAAACTGTTCTGACTGCTGGTTGTCGCAAAGTTCCCGACCAAGAACAGGTTGAATTCTTTGTCCAGGACCAGGGCGATGGGATCCCGAAAGACAAGCAGGCCACAATATTTGATAAATACTCGAGAATCTCAGACAAACAGGACGCCTTGGTGGGGACCGGACTCGGACTCTATTTCTGTAAACTGGCAGTAGAAATCCACAGTGGAAAAATCGGTATTGACAGTTCACCCGGGAAAGGCTGCCGCTTTTACTTCAGTCTGCCACTGTAAAAAACCATACAACAAAATCTACTGATCATTAAAGACGAACTATGCTTAACACCGACCCCAAAACAATGACCTTCCTGATCGTGGACGACATGGACAACATGCGCCGCTCCATCCGGGCCATGCTCAAGCTAATACAATATGGCAAAGTCCACCATGAAGCGGCTAATGGTGAGATCGCCTGGAAGATGTTGTCTTCAGGATCTCATATCGATTTTGTCATTTCCGACTGGAATATGCCCAAAATGAATGGCACTGAGCTTCTCAACATGATGCGCACCTCAAAAAAATTACGAGATATCCCATTCTTGATGATCACTGCCGAGACAAACCAGAGTATTGTTGCAGAAGCCGCAGAACAGGATGTTGATGCTTACCTGACCAAACCATTTGTAACAGCAACCCTTGAACAAAAAATCAAAGAACTTCTGCATTACGTCACAAACCCGAGCCAACTTACCCAGCTCTTGAAAAAATCAGCTGCCTGGCGGGAAAAAGGCCAGGTCAACAAAGCAATTGAATGTGCCAGGATGGCCGCTGAACTAAACAAACGTTCATCGCGGCCCCTGCGCGAACTTGGCCGGTTATTTCTCAAGAAAAATGATGTGCCTCTGGCGAGGCGATCTTTCGAAAAAGCGATCTCTCTCAATCGACTTGACATCCCTTCCCACCATTATCTGGGGCAGATCGCTTTAAAACTTGGGGAAATAGAAGCAGCCATAACACATTTCACCAAGGCTCTCGAATTAAGCCCTCGTCATGCTGACCGCGCCTTTAAAGTGGCCACCCTTCTAATGAGTAAAAATCAACTGCCTGAAGCTACAAAAATTATTAAAGTCATGCTGAAAAACAATCCGGATAATATTGCTCTGCACGAGGATACTGCCGATAGTTGCTTTGAAAACGGCATGTACGATCTCGCAGCAAAATATTACCAGCACGTCTTAAATGAGTGCCCCGAACGGGACTATCTGCAGAAGAAACTGGGGACAGCGCTTCTCAAAACTGGTGATGTACGCAGTTCAATCGAAGTCCTCGAAAAAACCATCAAAAGAACGCCTGATGATATTGATGCTCTTCTTGACCTTGCCCAAGCATACCTTGATGCTAAAATGCGCATGCGGGCTGATAAATGGGCGAGTCACGCTCTCAGACTTGATCCTTCCAACAGTCGCGCAAAAGAACTCCTTGACCAATGCTCCTGACAGGCGACAACTAAACTGGCACACTTTTTCAAGCCACTCAACGTCAACGTATTATAGTGCGATATGCCCGAACACCCATCAACTTTACTGGCGATTAAACCGCTCCCGTACATTGAGGACAGAATTCCTGCAGAGCTGTGGCCTGCATTTCTCGATCTAATTCGTACGAACTTACAACATTCCGGCTTTGAAGATCCTGAAAGCTGTGACGAGCTTATTCTCTTTACCTACAACCACCCCTTTTCTGCAATTGCGGCTCTCAACAATTGCCTTTCAAAGGTCAAAGAGACCTTTTCCGCCACCACAGATGAAGGGAACACACCTATCAATATTATCCTGCATCTTGTCCAGAGAGATGATACTGGCAGCCAGTTTCGAAATGCAGACGCCAGTATATGGGAAATGCTCAATCCTGAAGGAATCTATATCAGCCGAGAGTTAAAAACGAACTGGGATCTCCTGATGGACAAACGGGAGCTGCCTCCAGTCAAGTTAACAAATCATAACGAAGGTCTCTCCCTGGTAACTTTTAGCAGCAAATTTGAAACAACAACCGATCTCTTACTCTCCTTCAGGAGCCTGCCAGTTGAAGAAGGCAACCTGAGGGAATGTTTCTACTGCGGTATGAAAAGCCATAATCCCGGCTCATGTCCCAGCAAATTTCTCAACATGGAGGTAGACGGACTTGCGGAAGTCGGTTATGTAACTTTCGAGGCCCTTAACAAGCTTTACAAACAGGTCTTCCATGAGCAGGGGAAATTTACAAATCTTATGACGGCTGGTGTTACACAGGCCCAATTAAAAAAAGACCCTGCTTTAGCTGTTTATGTCAGTTTTTTTGATCTTAAACAGTTGTTTCAACCCCGCTTTCTCTGGAACATGACTTTCAGCCCCTACACCAAGTGGGAGGCAACCTTCAAGTCGGAGAAGCTACAGGTAGACAATAAAAATCTCCAACTAGGACTCGATTGCCTCAGAGTCCGCAAATATAGCCAAACGGAAGAGCTGCTCCAGAGTGAGGTCCAGCATACAAAACTTAAAAGATTTTACGCAACCGTCGGCCTTGCCTTCCTTGCCTTGGAACGCGGCAGAGCTGCCGACATGGGTTCACTCCTTGAATCAGCCACAAACATGGCCACCCAGGAAAAGGAACGGATCTACATTGCCCTGCTCCAATCTCGCTATTTTGAGCTGACCAACGAATTGTGGAAAGCCAGAGATATCCTTAAAAACATATTGACAATTAAACCGGACTGCCAGGCAATACGCTATCGAAAAATCCAACTTGAAGCAAATGGAAACTTTAATGAGGGAGTCTTTGGCTTACTGCGCTCACTCTTGACAGGCCAGCGCCAGTTTTTTATGACAGTTCTCATGGATCCGACCTTGATACCGGTCCAGGAAAAAGTGGAAAATATCCTCTCCAGCCAATATTTTGCCCTGCAGCACAGTTCACAGAATAACTTACTTTTGGCCACGAACAACGTCAATGAACTTACACTGTGGTTCGACGAAAAAGATCCACAGAAGACAGTCTACACCAAGACTCTGGAAAACTTACAAAAACGCCTTGAACGAAAAAGCTATTTTGATGTGCTGGATGTCGAGACCCAAGCCAAGGCTCTGCTGTCATCGGCAAAACAGCTGCGGGAAAACAAACTCAATAAACTTTACGACAGTGTAGAAAGAGCCACTGTAAAGTGGACCGGCTATTATAATTTCTGGAAAACATACAAGTACAAAAGGTTCTTTAAAAAATTCAGATTGAAATTAATTCCACAAAAGAAGAAATTAGAGAGTGTTCACGAACTGGCTAAAAAGAACAGCGGGGAAACATATAAAGAGGCGAAAACAACCCTTTACGACATTCTGGTCGATCTCAAGGAGCTTGAAGGAATCTTCAACAGAATGAACTCCGTAAGTTATCTTATCAGTTGTGCATTCATCTTCGGCAAAAAACTACTCATCACCGAGTTTACCGTTGCGGGTCTCGGTATCTTTTTAAGCCTCGGCGTCAGCCTCGTGCCGGCTGACGCAGTTGTGAGTGATTTTGCCAGCTTATTTATAGACCCTCAGTTCCAGAAAAAAATAATCATTTTTACAGCAATCGTTATTTCACCCATCATAGCACTCTCCTGGGCTCTGATGAATATCACCAAGAAGGCTGAAAGCTGAAGACCTCAGACTGCTGTCTGGTTACAGGGAATACAACGAAGTGCCCCATCTTTTCCGGCAATGGCTTTCGGTTCCATACATTTTTCCCCACAAACCGAACAGGTCACTGATGCAAAAATCTGAGCCCGGTCAGGCAGACGCTCCTGCACCCGGGAAACAATAAACAAATCGTTATCTGCAGCCCTCAAAATTTCTTTTATTTTTTTCTGCTTACTGGCCTTAATGACAGAAACCACTTCTGGCGCCTTATCCCCCGACCGGAACCTCTGCCACATCCCTGCAGTCTCTTCTGATTCTGCGGGAGAGTTCCATTTGACGGCCACACGCAGTGACTGAATGTCATCACGTTTAAAAAACGAATAGACCTGTTTTCCATAGTCCCTGAAAATAAAATTCCCTTTACCAAAGGTGCAGCCCAAAACCATCTGGATGGCATCAACGGCGCAGGAACTATTTTCAACAATCGCCACAAGCTCCTCATCAGCTGCTCGATTAAATTGCAGCTGCCTGGCAGCAAATTCCGCCGCTCGATAGCCTATGGCAAGACCAGGGCACTCATGCCCATGAAAGGCCACCACCTCCTTAAATTCCATCCCTCTCCCTACAAATCATCACAGACGACACGATTACGGCCACTTTCTTTTGCTGCATAGAGGCGCTTGTCAGCCATAAAAATCAGCTCATCAGCTGCAAAGGAATCAGGATCTGCCATTTGTGTTGCAGAAGCCAGTCCAATTGAAATTGTTATCGGTATCTTTTGTCCTTCATAGACAAAAGAGGCCTTCGCCACTTTTTTCCGCAGTCTTTCAGCAAACTTGAGCCCTAATGAAATGGTACCAAGTGTCACCCCATAAAACTCTTCGCCTCCGTAACGGCCGATCTCATCATGCTTTCTTTTCGTTGAGGTCATCATTTCTGCCAGATGAGACAAAACATAGTCTCCAGCCAGATGACCATAGGTATCATTGACCTTTTTAAAATGATCCACATCAATCATCATCAGGACAAAATCGTCAATATTCCGACGCTGCAGATTACTCATATTGACCTCAATAATCCTGTCAAGGATATGTCGTTTCGGAAGTCTGGTCAACTCATCAATGTAGCCAATTTTTTCAAAAAGGTCCTTGAGCTCCATCTCCTTGGTGACATTAGAAAGAAAGCCCACGGAAATACAGATATCATCTTTCTCAAAGCTTTCGATGATGGCCTGATCCTTCAGCCAGATCGTCTCATCGCCGCCCAATGACACCTGATAAACGGCATCAACCTCACCGCTTTTTTCCACTTCTTCACGCAACCCTTTCCAAGATTTCTGAAAAAGCTCATCACGGGTGATAATTTTTTCTTCAACTTTGTGTTTACGTTTGGTATAGCGGTATACTCTCTGGTCAATAATTGCTGCACGAAATCTCTCAGCAAGAGTGCTGAGATCACACTGTAGCAGTTCGCAAAACTGCTGCCCGGCATGCTCGTACCATATTACTTTTTTATCACTCTGCCAGGCACACATATAGGGAATAATCTGGGTCGCTGTCCGCTCGAAAGCCAGAAGCATATCGATTTGCTCTCGGACTCTGTTTATCAACCGCTCGGAATATTGGCCGGACAAAATTTTGCCCTGGTAATTTTCTACACCCATTTGCATTTTGCTTTCCATTGCGTCTCATCTCCATTTTTTGACAAACTCGCTGTTAACCTGCCAGGCAGGAAACAAAAAATCTCAATAGATCCAGTGTCATCTAGTAAAATCAGCTAGTTACAAAGTGGCACGAGATGTCGAGCAGTTTTTTGGCGAGACCATCAATTTTTCACTTGGTCAAAAAGGTGTTGCTGTTTCTAGCAGTAAAATGATCTGTGTGGTATTCATTGTCCTGATAAAGTCCAAGACGTCCTCATAATGCAGCCCCGTCAGAGAAGCCATTTCAGGAACAGTATCAAACAACGACAGAACAAGCCTTCCAGCCGAATCGACATCACTCTTGCCGGCAAAATAAAACACCAGCCTATCGCCGGGTTCAATCAAATTTTTAATTTGCATCAAAGCTTGCAACACTTCCTGCCTGCTGGCATGCTCTGCTGAGAGTGAAATGGTTTTCACCTGCTGACAATGGTCTTCAATTGATTTCCTGACCAATTCTGCACTTTCAAGAGCATATGGCACCAAATCAGTCCCCTGAGCGAATGAATTTGCGCCAATAACAAAAGTATACGTGCTGTGCTGATCAGAGCATAGAGTAAACGACTCTCCATCCAAGGAGATAACCGGCTTTTGGCTGCCTTCCGACAAAGACTCCATTGCTATTCCCAGATAGCCTTTTAACTCGGAGGCCGTCACTTTGCTGTCCTTATTCAAATCAGCATCACCCCTCAACGCATTGGAAAACGCGTAGGCAAGTAAACGGTGCCCCCAAATACCAGGGTCAAACGTTGCCGATTCCTTACCTGCGAAGATCTGCAGCACCGAAAGGCTGACGGGAGGAACAGACTCCACATCCACCTCTCTGGCGCTGTCCCCTTGCTCGACCTCGGCTGGCACTGGCTCCCCAGGCGCTGTCACCGCTGTCGCTGTCACCGCAGTCGCTGTCACCGCAGTCGCTGTTGCTGGTATTTCTTCCTCCAACAATTCTGACGGCGGTGCGGTAGCCGCCAGCGTCCCGCCTTCCATATTTTTCGTCTCCTCGACAGATGCAGTGGAATCCTGCTCAGACAGAACCTCCCCATCAGCCTCATTGCCTTCGCCCAGGGGCGCCTCCTGGCCTGCAGTTGCAGTATCACTACCACTCAAGTCTGTTTCTTCCGATAACGTTGTCTCCACCGCTATTGTTCCTGCTCCCGCAGCTGATGCTGTCATCAGCTCTGCCTCCGGCTGAACTCCTTCCGGCATAACCTCCTGCTCTTTTTCAGCTGCGAGATCTTCAACAACAACTCCGGTAGACATCGGCGCCGGGTGCTCAGCCTCGAGTACTTCTGCAACAACCCCGTTTTCAGTGGCCAGAAGATCTGCCGGATTCAGAACAATTGCGTCTCCATCCTCAACCGCCCCTATCCCGCTCTCCTCTTGGGACATAGTCCTTTCGGCACCCTCTTCCGGCTCCGCAGGGCTGACAGCATCCTGACCTTCGTGGCCTTCTTTGATGCCCACAAGCTCATCTTCAGCAGGTCCGGGAACATCATCGATCAGTGGTAAAAGTATTGTTTGAGACGAAACAGCAATGGAACCATCACTGTCCGACACTGTGAGTTTTATTGTGTACGTTCCTGGGCCGGAAAAACTGTGAGAGGGAGCAATCAGGCTTGAGGTATCACCATCACCAAAATCCCACTCATGAAAAAAAGGTTCACTTCCACCACTAATCATGGCGGTAAACTGCACTGTAGAATCCTCTTCTCCTCTGCCGTACTTGAAATCAGCAACCAGGGGGGCTACCTTGTCTTTAGAGGCATCCCGAACACAAAGGGCATAGTAGGTGTTATCCTTACTGTAGGTATAGGTGTTCCCATAAAAGAAATTAACATATTTTGCCGATGAAACACTGGTTCTGCTCTCTGTTGAAGACCAATAGTAAGAAGGTTTAACCGAAAATAGCGGACTGATCGTGGGAGATTGACCGACGTCAATCAGCCCTTCAAGCTCAAAGATTTTTGGCAGCACCCAATCGGAATAGCCTGCCAGTTCTAAATCTTCACAATATTTGACCGCATCATCCCAAATCCGCTCAGTGCCGTCATCCTCCTGTTGCCACATCAAGCTCGACCTGGCATCGAATACTGTCCCATCTTTATTATCGACAAAATTCTCAGCATGAGCTGCTGAAACAAAAACAAGCAATAAAGACAAAACGCCGCAAACCCCTTGCAAAAAAACAGTCATTCCCTCTCCTTTAGCATCGTTCTCTTATATACTTGGCAAAGTTGATTGTAAATTTGCCTACCTAGCTGATATTACAAAAAATCTTCTGTGTCAAGCCAGGCTTTAAATCAAAAAATGCCGAAATCCCTGACATTGCATGCTGTAACGGTGCTGATCAGGGATATTATGATTTTTCAACAGCAAGGGACAAAGACTCAAAGGCAGAGGTATTGAGTGATAGGGAACAGAAGCGTTTTATCCCCACGACAGACTTGAAAAAAAAATCACAGGGGAATATCACCAAGTTACTTTTAGGCACTTACTCTTGCTGCATGGTGGGAGCGTCTTGGCAAATCACGTTAAAGACCGATAAAATTCACTCAGTCAGTATTGGTATTCGTAATGATCATTTTTTCACCGCACCGCTCACAGGTAAACTCCCGGTTCATTTCTGCTTTCGTCCACATATCTCGAATATCAAGACTCTTATTCTCTTTCTGACAACAACGAGTACAAAGCACAACAGTTGAGCGATCAAATTTAATCCATTTATGCATTTCTATCTTGCCAGCCAAGATGAAGAATGGAGTCGACTTCCGCGATACAGAAAAGAACAGCACGCCATGTTTCGATTAACGCATTCGAGAGTTAATGGGAACATACTTTACCGGTGAATGCCCAACATAATGTGCCCGCGGCCGTATCAATTTATTATTGCCCCACTGTTCCAGGATATGAGCTGTCCAGCCAACCGTCCTGCTGATGGCAAAAATGGGGGTAAACAGATCAAGGGGCAACCCCATGGCTTGATAGAGTGAGGCGGTATACAAATCGACGTTGGCAAAAACTTGAGTGTTGGCCAATATGACTCTCTCCACAGCCCTTGTGATCTCAAAATACCTGGTGTCGCCAATTTTGCCAGTAACCTGCTCCGCATATTTTCGTAAAATGGCAACTCGCGGATCCTCACAACGATAAACACGGTGTCCGAAGCCTGGGATTTTCCGCTTTTCAGCGAGTCGGTTAAGAACCCATTTTTCGGCATGTTTCGGTTCACCGATCTCTTCGAGCATAGTCATAACTTCGGCGTTGGCACCACCATGCAGCGGCCCCTTCAATGTTCCAATCGCACTCGTTACCGCCGAATAAATATCGGACATAGTGCCGGCTGTGACCCGCGCCGCAAATGTCGAGGCATTCAGTTCGTGATCGGCGTGCAGAATCAGGGCGACATCAAAGGCTCGGACGATCTCCGGGTCTGGTTCAACGCCCTGCAGGGTATATAGAAAGTTAAACGCTATCCCGTGGTTGGGAATAGCCGCAACCGGCTCGGACCCTTCCCTCAATCTCTGGTATGCAGCCACGATTAACGGAATTCGCTCAGTGAGACGCTGGGCCTTTCGTAGTGAAGCGTCCAGGCGAGTATTGCCGCTGTCCGGATCCCAATGGCCCAAAGAGGAAACAGCAGTCCGAAGGACCTCCATAGGAGTGACTGCCTTTGGAAACATCCTGAGAATCATCACTGTTTCCACAGGCAGAGCCATGCTACCGGTAAAACCGTCCAGAAACGCCTGGAACTCAGTCAACCCCGGCATCCGTCCGTACCAGAGCAGATAGGCCACTTCCTCAAATGTACTCTTTTGAGCCAGTTCGAGTGCATCATACCCTCGATAAATAAGACGTCCACCCTCACCATCGATTAGACAGATCGACGAATTACAAGCCACAACATCGGCAAGTCCCTCTTCTTTTTTCCCGGGTATCTCCGTTGCTGAAGCTGTACCAGTAGGCTTTAAGGTATTTTTATTCATAATTCCCCGATCGAACAAATGAAAGGATTCATTATCCAGTTTTTTGCAAATCATTGAGCGTCTTGACCTTCAGCCTCTTGTTTCAGTAGCGGGATATTAATCATCATCAAGATAGAGTTCATCATCATCAACAACGACATCGTCATCCTCATCTTCATCCTCATCATCGTCGTCATCTACCTCTTCCCATTCGAAATCAGGCCCTAAATTTTCCCACATCATGTCTTCAGCCATTGCTTCAAGTTCTTCCTGTGTGATATCATCTTCGACTTCTACAATCTCATAATCTTCATAGTTACCGACCTTGCATCTCCAAGTAAATTTTACTTTCATTTTTTCTCCCCTCCTCTTTGAAAAAATCCTAACGCTCTTAACTTAAACTATAAAGGTTTGTTTGACAGTGGGGTTATCGCTTGGGCTTTAATTATTTTCTTTTTGCCCTCTATCTGGAGTATTCCAAATACTGCAACCTGGCTTCTTATCTTCTCTTCAAGCACTTGCAGGCTAAAACTCGGTTTTATAATAAACTTATCCTCAGTAGACGTATAAAGTGCAAATTCTGTTGGGACACCGTTTTCATCAAATGATTCCGGAATCAACACACCTTCAAATGAATCTTGTCTCTTTTTTTTCATTACCAGTCCCTGTGTCTAATTCAGCTTTGTTGCTTAGCAACTATTATGCCACAGCCATAAAACACTGGCGTCTAGCGTATTCAGATTAGGCACTGTATTTATTAGGAACCAGACATTCTCCTTATTCCGCAATAAGCACTGAAGAAATAAAATAATCCTGAAATTATATATTCAACTCCTTGATATTGTAGTATATAAAAAACACAAGAACCAATAGTTCCTATTGTATCAAAAAGAGACCCTAAAATTCTCATTTTTACTACAAAACATCATGCAAAGCGTACTTGTTGTTTCTGAATCCGCTAAAATTTTACCTATCTTTCAACAAGCCTTCCCTCCAGAATGCACCCTGGAGCAAGTTTCTACCATAGATCAAGCCCTTCATTCACTGCAAAATCATCGAAGAGACCTTCTTTTTGTTGATATGGTTATCCTCCAACCAGTAGCTAAATCCGGAGGCTACAAGGCTGCCATGCGGCCATTTTCACTACAGTATCCGGCTTTGAAAATAGTTGTGATGGCAACGGAAGATCTCCTCCAGGAAGCAATCGCTGCCGTCAACTGTGGAGCAAGTCATTATGTGACCCACCCGATTATTCCTGGTGAAGTTCGACTCCTGGCGGAGACAATCGAAGAACAAAACATTCTTGCTTCGGAACTCGATTATCTCCGGGATAAATGCTGGCAGGAAGACTCTTTTGACCTTTTAAACACCAACTGTCTCGCTATGCAAAAAGTTTTTGAGAATGTCAGAGCAGTCGCTCCGACCCGGAGCACTGTCCTGCTTAATGGTGAGACCGGCACAGGAAAGGGGGTGATTGCAAAACTTATCCATCGGTACAGCAACAGAAGAAATGCTCAGTTTATCAGTATTCACTGTGGCGCTATCCCAGACTCACTCCTTGAGAGTGAACTCTTTGGCCACGAAAAAGGGGCCTTTACCGGAGCGGTGAAAAGAAAGCTGGGGAAATTCGAAATCGCCAGCGGAGGAACAATTTTTCTTGATGAAATAGGCACAATCACACCGGCGGCCCAGATCAAACTCCTTCATGTCTTGCAGGATGGCATAATACAACGCCTTGGTGGTGAAGAATTTCTTCAGCCTGATGTCCGCATTATTGCGGCGACAAATATCGATCTCAAAAAACTATGTGTTGAAAAAAAATTCAGGGAAGACCTCTATTACCGTTTGAATGTTTTTCCTCTCACACTGCCACCTTTGAGAGAACGACTCACTGACCTCCAAAAACTTTACGCTATCTTTTTAAAAAAACTCAACAAATTCGACACCAAAGAAATTCATGATGTCCACCCACTGGTTGCAAAGGCCTTTCTTAACTACAACTGGCCTGGAAACATTAGAGAATTAGAAAATATTATCGAGAGGGCATATATTCTTGAGACCTCATCCATCATAACCCCGGAAAGTATTCCGGTAGAACTTTTTAAAGAAGACGCTTCCCTCTCCAAGGTCGCTATGGGCACCAAGTACACATTATCGGAGGTACGGAAAAAAAACATGGAGGAGGTGGAAAAAACGTACTTAGGAGAATTACTGACTGAGAATCAGGGGAAAATCAATAAAAGCGCTGAAATTGCCGGAATCTCAACGCGTCAACTCCATAAGCTTATGACCAGATACGGACTCAAGAAAGAATCATTTAAGAAGATCCGAGCCAATCACACGAACGCTTAATACCTGTGGTTTTTCCTTTCAAGTTGGCGGGACTAAGGAACCCGCCAATCAAATAGACCGTATTGGAGCTTATTTGCTCTTGAACAGTTATTAAATACCCAGTGCCGGACTAAGCCGACACTGGGTACGAGTTACTTAATGGGAATTTTTTTAAAATAGACCATGAAGCACTAATTAATTTGAACCACTCTGGGTTTGGCTGCCTCAGACTTAGGTAAATGTAATCTGAGAACACCATCTTTCAGCTCAGCATTAACCTTTGCCACGTCAATTGTCTGCGGTACTGAAAATGCTCTCTGGTACTCTACATCCCCAAACTCTTCCCAGTTTGCAGCACCTGTAGTGGCCAGCTTGCGCACACCTGATATTGATAATTTACCGTTATCAACATTTACAGTGATATCTTCTTTAACAACTCCCGGCATATCAGCGTGCAGGAGAATTTCGTTGTCATTTTCATAGATATCCACGACAGGAGCTACTGCAGGAACAGGACGGCTTCTTTCCGGAACAGTTTCCTCTCTTTTGGTAATTTCTGTTTTCTCACTCATGGCTCTCCCTCCATCTACTTAAATCAAAGTTAATTCATGACACCCTATTTAATGGTTACTTGTTTTGGTTTTGCAGCTTCAGCTTTTGGCAAAGAAAGTGTTAATATGCCATTCTTAAGTGAAGCCACAACATGCTCTGAATCAACATCAGAAGGGAGTGTAAAACTGCGTGTAAAGGTTGGGGTACCACGCTCAACTCGATGCGTTTTATAGCCTTCTGGTGCATCAGATTTTCGAGTGCCGCTCATTTCAAGATAGTTGCCCTGGATTTTAATGCCCAGATCTTCTTTTGACATCCCAGGAACTTCAGCTATGATCTCTAGCTTTTCCCCCAAATCATAAAGGTTTGTTCGAGGAGTTCCATCAGCAACTCTCCACCCATAATCCTCACCATAGGATCTGTCGAAATCCGTGAACAATCTGTTCATACGGGAACGAAGCAGACCCATGTCACCAAACATCCGATCAATGTCATTTAGTGTTGTCCACATAACTGTTCCTCCTATAAATAATTCGCAGTGTGACCAATTCACACGGCATTTGTTGTTCGACGGTTACGTAGGAGAGTTTTGTTATTTTCCTCTTCTCCAGAGCCTCTCCAAGTCACTGAAAACACCCTTCCTTAGGAAAATTCAGGACCGCTTTACGAACTCGTCTCCTCTTCTGGTTAAAAGAATAATTACAAAACCACCTCTGTCAATATTATATTTTTATTTTTTAAACCATTTACTATTTATTACTTTTATGTCACTTGTTGACAAAGTAATATTAAATTCCTATTTTTCTCTCAGAGGGAGATGTTATGAGTCAGCAAAACAGACATAAGAAAAGTGCCAATAACCTCAGGTTGACCGTAGATGATTTAATGGGCAAGCAATCTGTTCGTGCTACTTTTAAGCTACCACAGCAAATAATTGACTTATTAAGTGTGATTGCCGGGCAACTTGGTATCAAACAGAAATCGCTGTTTGACCAACTCATTGAAGATACTTCAGCCCTTGGGCAAGTTGCAAAAGAAGCTCAAGCATATGCAGGCGAGACAGATGATCTTAGACAAAAAACTTTTGTTATCAGTAGAAGCTCACTTCTGTCATTAAATTCTATAGCAAAACAGCAGAAAATACCGCGGGATCTGCTTGTTGAATTTTCAATTAAGCGCCTTATGCCGGTTATAAAAACAGAGCTTGAAAAGCACAAAAGAAGAAAGGAATTACTCACAGACATAAATGAATATTTGGAGCAGGGAAACGTACTACTTGATAAAACCGAAAAGCTTCTTGGCAAAAAAGATTCTATTTTTGAGATGATTGAAAATCAAGTGAATCTTACCAGGAAGAATGTCTCAACAATTAAAAATATTGTGACGAGAGGATTGCCAATGGAGGATTGGTAAAATATACTCTTCTTTTTGTTAGAGGAGTATGTGGACCACCCTGGTAATATGGAAAAATGAAATCTCACGATTACTACAAAACATTAGGTATCTCTAAAAGTGCATCAAAGGACGAGATTCGGAGTGCTTACAGGAAGCTTGCGCGGAAATACCATCCTGATGTGAATAAAGCGAAAAATGCTGAAGATACTTTCAAACAAGTCAATGAAGCCTATGATGTTCTGAAAGACCCAGAGAAAAAGAAATTGTATGATACCTATGGCCACAATTGGGATCAGGCAGGTACTCAGCCTCATCCAGAGGCAGAAAGTTTCTATCAAGGGCATGGTGGACCCAAGGGGTCCACTCGAACCTTTCATTTTAGCAACAATAATGATTTTGGGGGTGAAGCAGATTTAAATGATATTTTGAGAAATCTTTTTAGGAAATCTCAATCAGGTGGTTTTCGTCAAAATCTGAATGACAATAGCTTTCCAGACAATAACACAGATCAGATCCAGGAGGCTGAAATTACAATCTCTATCCGTGATGCATTTCATGGAAGCACAAAAGCGATATCTCTCCAAACCTATGATAGAGGAGACAATGGTCAGTTCGTACCAGTAACAAGGAATTTACATGTAAACATTCCTAAAGGCGTTTCCAATGGTTCTATTATCAGGCTTGCAGGTCAAAGTTCTGGTGGAGACCTTCACCTGAAAATTAGAGTTGCCAATGATTCTCAGTTTTTTGTTGATGGCCATGATTTGCATACTTCAGTTGCTGTGTCCCCATGGGAAGCAGCCTTAGGCGCAAAGATTCCAGTCCATACTGTCGAAGGTGTTGTAACGCTCACCATTCCTAAAGGCACTCAGCATGGGAAAAAATTTCGACTCCGGGGCAAAGGTCTTCCGAAACGAAAAGCCGGTGCAGGAGATTTAATCGTTACTCTTGAAATCAGAGTTCCAGAAAAGCTGTCACGTGATGAAGAAAAGTTATTTGCGGAATTGGCGAGCAAATCTCACTTTAATCCGCGTGCTCAACAACACCAGAGAGCAAAGGCAGCTTAACGCAAATATTTCATGAACAATTATTAAATGTTCAGCTTATTGCAGTTATCATAACAGGCTGCCACTTCCGGCTATCAAGACACTGCTGTACGTTGCCCCTCTTTTTCCCATCATTCGAATCAGCCATTCCGAATTAACATTTCACATCAACTCTTTTTTGTGATAGCCTTTGTAGAGGTTGCTTTTTGAAATGAGCAGAGAACCGGGCCTATTACAATGTAATAGCATGGCGGTTCTTTTCATGGTAACACCCTGTAATAACGAGGAAACCAAGACGATGGCACAACAATGCCCATGAAGCAGTTTATAATTGTTTTAGGAGTTTTCGGTTCTCTGCTGTTGCCAGCTATTCCTGCCTGGGCTGTTCAGGCCCATGGCGGAGCCGAAGGTTTAGTTTCCCACCAACTTGGCCATGTTCTCTTTGTAATTGGCATGGGATACTTATTATTTCGTTTGCAACGACTGCAAATATCCGGGCTCGATTGGCTTGAATTTAAAATATTTCTTTGGCTGCTCATCGCCTGGAATATTCTGACCTTTTCCGGCCATTGGATGCATGAGTGTATGGCGCCGGGAAAATTCATTAAATCCGATGGACACATTGTCTCGTTTTCGGTTGCAAGTGTTTCGGACGCTTATTTTTATCTCACAAGGCTTGATCACCTGCTTCTTGTCCCGTCTTTTATCTTCTTACTGCTTGCTTTACGAAAGTGGAGAGTGCAGTCATGATTGTTTCGTGGGGCCCGGTTATTTGTGTCGATATTGTCGGTTCCGTTCTGACCCTTGGAATCGCTGTTATCTGTGCGCACTTTTCCCGAGAATGGGCCCAAAAAAAATCTGATGATATTTTCCGGCACTACATCTTTCTATTAACGCTTGCCATTGTTTTCTTTGCGGTCTCCCGTTCTTTTGGTCATTTACTCAAACAGGTATTGCTTCTCTACCATATGGGAAACACCTGGAAACTCATCTCCCCCTTTAGTGGAGCGGTTAACACCATAACATTTGTTGTCATCTTTGCCTTTGGTATCTATTTCCAACGCGTTCAAAAAATATATTTAGAAATTGTGCGTCATCAGTCCCAACTGGAACTGCAGGTAGCCTTCCGCAAAAAAACCGAGAAAAGCCTGCAGCTGGCCAATACCAAAGTTGCCTCAGAAAAACTCAGACTTGAAAATGCCAACATTGAATTCAAAAATCTTCTCAAGAGAGCACATAGTAATTTAAAAGAACGTTTTACCAATAAGAATCTTCTTAAATGCTGGGAAGCAACACAATGCACCTCTATAAACTGCCCCGGCTATCAGTCCGAAAACCTGCGCTGCTGGCAGACTATGGGAACCATATGTAACAGTGGGAGACATCATAACCTTGCTGAGAAGATTCGCAATTGCGAATCATGCGAGGTGTATCGTCACGCAACCAGTGATCCCATAACCTCAATTGGCGAACAGTTTAATAATTTGATGCATATTCTCGAGGCAAGAGCCCTGGAGCTGGAAGAGGCCCGTAACGATGCGGAACAGGCTTCAATTGCCAAAAGTGAATTCCTGGCCAATATGAGTCACGAGATACGTACTCCATTGAACGGGATTATCGGAATGGTGGAACTGGCCATGGACAGCAGTGTCGATGATGAACAAAAAAACTTTTTCTTTATTATCAACTCCGAGGTCAACGCTTTACTGTCAATTATTAATAGCATCCTTGATTTTTCAAAGATCGAAGCCGGCAAACTGGAGCTTGAACAGATCCCGTTTGACCTGGTGAGCATGTTTGAATACATTGCTGACGCAAATGCCATAAATGCTCAGCAAAAACGCCTGGAACTCCTTGCCTTTATTGACCCTCAAGCCCCATCGGAACTGATTGGCGATCCGAGCAGACTGCGTCAGATACTCATGAATCTGATAGGCAATGCCCTTAAGTTCACCACCACTGGTGAAATTCTTATTGAGGCAAAAATGATGAAAGACTTTGGCGACTGCGTCAAACTACACTTCCAGGTTAAGGACACAGGGATCGGTATTCCTAAAGATAAACAAAGCGTGATCTTTGAGAGCTTTACCCAGGCAGACGGTTCAACAACCAGAAAGTACGGAGGCACCGGCCTGGGAACGACTATCTGTAAGCAGCTTATTGAAATGATGGGCGGTGAAATCGGCGTTGAGAGCGAGGAAGGCATAGGCAGCAACTTCTGGTTTACTGTTGTTCTAAAAAAACAAACGGGGGATCAACCTGAGATAACTCCTCTGGAAGATAATGAGCTTCATGGCTTACGGATCCTACTGGTTGATGACAACGACACTAATCTGACCATTTTACAAGCCTATTTTAAGTCCTGGGGCTGTGAGACAGTGGCGCTATCAAGCGGGGCTAAGGCCCTTGATGCATTACAATCATCAATTAGTTCGTCCCCCCCATTCAACTTGATCCTAACTGACCATCATATGCCTGAAATGAGTGGTTTTGACCTTGTTGAAGCGATTAGGAGCAGTCTCAAGATTACAACCATTCCCATTGTAATGTTCACGTCCGCCGGCAGCCCTGGAGATGGCAAACGCTGCCGGGAACAGGGTATTAATGGCTATCTGACAAAGCCAATAAGCCGTAACGAACTTAAAAACGCCATAAAAACGGTACTTGGCTTTGCTCTCCAGAAGGAAACTCTCGCTAACCAGGATCTGGTAACAAAGCATGTCATTACCGAGAAAATCGGCAGGCATCAGCAGCGAGTCCTTCTGGTTGAGGACTATCCGACCAACCAGCGTGTTGCCGCCATGCACCTGGAAGGGGCCGGTTTCAAAGTCGAACTGGCAGAAAACGGTAGGCAGGCCGTAGATGCATATATGTTAAGGTCCTACGATATTATTCTGATGGACATTCAAATGCCGGAGATGGATGGTTATGAAGCGACCAATTGTATCCGCGAGATCGAAAAGCAGAAAAAAGTCAGAACACCGATCATAGCAATGACGGCCCATGCCTCCAGAGAGGACAGAGACAAATGTCTGGAGACAGGTATGGACGATTATATTTCCAAACCCATCAGACGCAAGGATCTTTTGACCACACTTGAAAAATGGCTTGATAGCAATAATCAGCCTACCGCTGCAAGGCCTGGAGAGGAATTCAGGGATCAGGATGTCGCAGAGGAAGAGAATGAAGCGACCCCAATTGATTTTACTCTTGCTTTGACTGATTTCAAGGAGGACCGGGAGTTGCTGATGGAGGTCATTGAAGAGTTTATCTCCAGCGCCAGAGAGAGAGTTGCCCGAATCAGTTCTGCCATTGCCTCCGGTGACGCCGCAGTGATAAAATCTGAAGGCCATACGCTGAAAGGGGGAGCCGGCGTTCTCCATGTAAAAAAACTGGCCACAATCGCCCATGGACTTGAAAAAGCCGGGAGTAACGGAGATATTGCTGAAAGCATGCACTATTTTGAAAGCTTTCAAAAAGAGTTCGAACGGCTGGTAAATTTTATGAAAAACAAAAAACAATAGTGCAGAAAATAGTCAGGGGATGACAGAGAATGAAAATACTTATCGTCGATGATGACCGTGTTATACACCTTACATTCACAAAGCCTTTGATCGAAAACGGACATGAGGTCTTTAATGTCTATGACGGTCAGGAAGCCCTTGATATGGCTGTCAAACATAAACCTGACATCATTGTTTTAGACGTCACCATGCCCCACATGGATGGTCGGGACATTTGTAAAAAGTTGAAAGCTTCCCCAGAAACCCAACATATCAAAATAATTATGCTGAGCGCGAGGAACAGTCATCACGACAGGATATTGGGGTTAGAGTTAGGTGCTGACGAGTATCTCAGTAAACCTTGTTCAATTTCACACCTGGAGCGCATTATAAACAAAATCGCCTGGAAACAACAATAATAGCCTATGTGATCGGCCCCGGATGATGAACAGTTATTTTCTGGGGAGGAGTAATGCGAGCGCACAATAAAGAAAGGGATTCTCAAATGAGAATCCCTTTCTTTGATTTAAAAATAACAAACTGCCATTCTTACAATCAGAAGCCGTACTTGACCATCAAATAACCAATATTGGCTTCGTAGTTCTGGTCGGCATAGAGCCCGCTGTAACTGAACTCAACACTTGCTGGGTCCAGATCACTGACAAGAATGTTTTGAAAAGCATTATAGCCGAAGTCGGTATATTCCAGCTTCTCATAGATATAGCCCGCCGTCACACTCAGCTTGTTATCAATGGCGTAGGTGCCTTTCGCCTCCATGGTCTTCTTGATATAGTCATCCGATTCGGTGATATTCTGTAAATTGTCCCCGGTCATGTCGTTACTGAAATAAATTTCCCCGTCAGACTCCTGATACCGGCAGGACAGATCCAGGGTCAGGTGATAGTTGAGAAGACCTTTTATATTGGCAGCCAATCCAACGAACCAGAAGGTATCATCTGTTGTCTGAGTGTAATCTGAAGGGTCATTAATCCCGTTGGTATCGGTCTTAACCGTCTCATAGCCTGCAGAGCCGCTGAAGGTCGCCCTACCAAACATATAGTATGAGGCATCCAGATAGGTGCTCTGGCGAGTGTCTCCGGTACGGCTCTGAATGACATCATCGTAGTCGATCTTTTTGTAGGTATAAATTAGGCCAAGATCCAGCCGATTATCCAAGGGATAGATGTCAAAATCCAACTCCCAGGCGTCACTGGATTGGTCCTGGTAGGCAAAAAACGTCGGGTTACCAGCCTCAATATCTCCAGAGTCACGCTTAGTGTGTGTATAACTCACCTTCGCTTTCAACCAGTCAAGAGCGCTGTTCTTAAGCCGGAGGTAGCCTGTTTGGTCCTTAGTCGTATCCGTGGGGTACAGGTTTGTCCCGTCAGGAGTGGAGCGGTCACTTTTCTGATATTCATAGCCGGCTGAGAGCTTGGTCTTCTGCGGCAGCCGGTAACCAATATCGATACCGGCTATGTCCCTGTCGTAGCTCAAGTGTTCCGTGTCAGTGTCTCGAACTGCTTCTGTGGTAACACGACTCGATTTATTGTCCCGCTCCAAATACCGGTAATATACTTTGGTGCCCAGCTTATCCAACGGCTTGGAACTAACAGCTACAGAGAAGGATGTATGATCGACCTCACCGTCAAATCTGTCCGTATTCACATTAGCCAGGCCGCCGATATTCCACACACCTCCGGCAAATGTCGCCGGAAGATTGAGATCGCTGGCCGTATAACTGGTTTCCAGTTTAGAATAACTGGCTGCGGCAGACAACACGGAACTGAGGGGCAGGTCACGGAGTGTGAGGTCTGCGGCCAATTTATAAAAATCGTTATCCGGCGCCAAGGCGGCAAAATTGCTATAATCAGGTGTATCATCCGTGTTCATGTAGTTATGGTCATTGTCAAACGAACTCATGAACCCGGTGATTGAACTGATAAGTGTCTCACCACGATAGCCGGCCCTGAGATGGATGTTGTCAGTTGTATTTAAAACCGGTTCCGGAACCTCGGCACTTTCAGGCCTGTCTGTACTGTATGGCCGCAATCCCTCCTGCTCACGCCTTTCAACACCAATGTTGATAAAATACGGTGAATTCATGGAAATTTCCATCTCACCGCCATATTTTTTATGCTCTACCTTGTAGTCAAATCTGGTCCAGTTCGATAGATTCGTCCAAGTTGCAAGATCCACTGATGGATCAGCAATACGAGTTATCTGCTGGCTGCCAATGCCCTCATAGGGGGCTATAGCATCAAAACCGTAGTTGTGGGTCATTTCAGTATAATTAAAGGTATACTTGAAATCCAGGTAGCGCCCACCCCTGGCGACAAAAGACTGGTCATCCGAGCCGATCTGGTCCGCCTCAAACTGGAAATTATAGGCTTTTTTCAAATACTCAAGCTGAACCCCTGCCAGAGCAGAATCATTTAGCTCAACAAATTCCTGCATGCGGGCCGAATCGCCTCTGACATGAACTCCCCGGACGCCCAGTTCAATAGTGCCGTGCAGCGGTGTATCGGCATCGCCATCATCTGCTACAGCAATCGATGCAGGCGCAGCAAGCAACAGTAAAATTACAACGGAATAGAGTTTCTTTTTCATTGCCTGCCTCCTTTATCGGGTTAACGATCTTCTAAAGTTTGAGGAACCATGAATGGCGTGATGGCATTCGATACAGCCTCGGCCAAGATCACGTTTAGCGTTACCATCGTCATTAACGGGAAAGGTCAACTTGTTATCAACGACATGATGGCGAGTATGACAATCCTGACAGAGAGAAGTAATTCTTTCTACCAGCAAGGTCTCATGACGGCTGCCATGAGGCGTATGGCAGATTGCACAGTCTTCCTCCACCGGCGGATGTTCCCAGATCCAGGGGCCGCGTTTGTCAGCATGACAAGTGTAGCAGAGCTGATTGGTGCTCTCAGCGACGATCATGGATTTATAGAGAGTACCGTGGGGGTTGTGACAGTCTGAACAGTCGACCTTACCCTCGATAATTGGATGGTGAGAAATTTTATTGGCATCGGAACGAACATCCCGATGGCAGGTAAAGCAGGTGGTGGGCTGTAAAACAGCGGAACGGGACTGATGGATGCCATGGCAGGCGACGCAGGTCACCCCGTTTTCCTGGTGCGCTCCCATCTCCCAGAACGTCAGCTTGGTCCATTTTTTATGGCAGGTCAGGCAAAGCTGGGATTGCTCGTCTGGAGATTGCAGCGACGCAGAGCCAAAGGTTTTGATTGTCTCTTTAGACGGCTCATCGGCCTCCATATGCTGATCGGCACTGCCGTGGCAGGACTCGCAGCCAGACTCCTGATCTTCAGTCGCTGCCCATGCCCGTCCATGAAACGAGGTGTTATAAAAAGCCGTCACTGTCTCTTCATGACAATCAAAACAGACCTCCTCATCCGGATTTTTTGCCGCGGCAGACAGCGGCCAGACAATGATACATACACACCAGAGAGCTGCCGCAACCAGGCAGCTTATGGGCACTTTTACCCCCCCCAAACTCTTCCTTTTCTGCATCCCCTTTCTCCTTTTTCTTGTAACCCTTGATTACATACACTCCTTACCATTCCCCTTTTACAGTTATCTCTTTATCATAGTCGTTTTGATAAAGTATATTCCTCTACATAACGGATAAGATGCTATATTACTTAACCAAAAAAAATATTTTTATCAAACCTCGCCTGACGCTGAGCTCTCCAAGGCAGTTCCAACGTTATACCCTATTAGAAAAATTAAGCAAATTACCGCTTACCTGTCCAATTGCCAATAGGCCCGATTGATTGTGCTTCGGGAGAGATAGCCCATGAGATTGTAAACCAGTTGGGCAGCCGCAAAGGCGCAGCCGTGGAGAATATCGACAGGTGCAAACTCTACTACATCAAACCCCAGACAGATTCGATCGGTCAGGCATCGATCAAGCAGCCACATCGCCTGATACCACGACAAGCCTCCGGGAACCGGGGTGCCTGTGGCCGGGAAAACTGCCGAATCCATGGCGTCAATATCAAACGTCAGATAGACCTTTTCCGGGAAATTCTCCGGAATTTGAACAACATCGACCCCACTTTGGCATATCGTCTCAGCATCAAAATAGGTAATGTTATGCTGCCTGCGAAAGTCCTGCTCCCCGGACGAATAACTTCGGGTTCCAATCTGGAGAAGAGGAATCTTTCTGTCCCAGAGCCGCTTCATTGTACAGGCATGGCTAAGCTTGGACCCTTCATAGCTCTCCCGTAAATCGGCATGAGCGTCAAACTGAATAACACCAAATGAGTTGTGCTGTTCAGCAATGGCTTCAACTGCCCCGATGGTCACGGTGTGTTCGCCACCCAGAACAACCGGAATGCTCCCCAGGGCAAGGGTCCTGCTGACCGCCGATTGAATATTTGCCAGCGACTGTTCCACAGGGCCCTGGCAGTCCACTGGCTCAGCAGTGAAAATACCGTGGTCCGCCGGAATGCTTTTTCCGTCAAACAACTCGAGCTGGGAGGAGGCCAGCAGTAGCGCAGCCGGTCCGGCAGCTGTTCCGGTCCCGTAAGAAACACTCTTCTCCAGTGGAGCAGGTATAATGTGAAAAAGTGCTTTTTCAGGCGAAGTCGGAGCGAGATCCTGACCATGAAACCGTAATAATTCTGTCATGGCTCAGGAGAGCCTGTTTTTAAAGTCATGATAGCCAAACTCCTTGACAATGCGGTAATCGCTGCCACTGGCCAAAACAATGGCAGGCAGACGGACACCATTAAAGGTGGTTGTTTTGACCATGGTATAATGAGCCATATCGGTAAACACCAGTTTATCGCCGACATTCAATGGCTGGTCAAAAGAGTAGTCGCCGGCCACATCACCCGCCAGACAGCTGTTACCCCCTAAACGGTACAAATGCTTTTTATCACCAGGTCGACCTGCACCGATAATCTCCGGCCGATAGGGCATCTCAAGGACGTCCGGCAGATGTGTTGATACCGAGCAATCAAGGATGGCGATATCCAGATCATTGTGAACAATATCCAGAACGGTTGCCACAAAAATACCGGCGTTAAGCGCCACAGCCTCACCAGGTTCAAGGTAGAGCTCAGTAATTTCGTGGCGTTCTTTAAAACTTTTAACAATCCGACAGAGATGTTCAACATCATATCCAGGTCTGGTGATATGATGTCCGCCACCCAGATTAATCCAGCCGACAGATGCTATCACCTCGCCAAATGTTTTGTCAATGGCGGCAATCGTCCGTTCCAGGGCAAAGGAATCATTCTCACACAGGGTGTGAAAGTGCAGACCACTGATGCCGCTCATATCAAAATCGGCCAGCGACTCCTTTCTGATCCCAAGACGTGATCCTGAAGCGCAGGGGTCGTAGAGCGGGGTACTGACTTCAGAGTGTTGGGGATTAAGGCGGAGACCAAACTGTACTTTATGGGCAAACTGTTCACACAGGGGCCTGAACCTCTGCCACTGGCTGATCGAGTTGAACGTGACATGGTTGCTCAAAGCCAATATCTCAGCAAGGGTCGCATGCGTGTAGGCCGGTGAAAAGGTATGAACCTCACCGCCAAACTCCTCCCGACCTAACCTGGCCTCATCAACCGAGCTGGCGCAAGTGCCAGCCAGGACCCGCTTCAGGACCGGGAAGGCGCTGAACATGGAAAAACCCTTCAGGGCAAGCAGTATCTTGACTCCCGCTGTTTGCTGCACCTGATCAAGAACGGCAAGATTGCGCTCAAGGGCCTGCTCGTCGACAACAAAGCATGGGGAGGGCAATTTCTGAAGGTCGAAATGTATGGTTTCGCCATCAAGAATCATAGATCAATTCCAGACAGGTCTCCCTCGTACTCCACCCACGGCAGGCCATGGACATTCAACTTTTCCATAAAGGGTTCTGGATCAAACTGCTCCATATTAAATACGCCTTTGTCGCGCCAGCTGCCGTTGAGCATCAGCAGAGCACCGATCATGGCCGGGACCCCGGTTGTGTAAGAAACAGCCTGGGACTTCACCTCTTCATAGCATTTCTGGTGATCACAGATGTTATAGATATAGTAGGATTTTTCCTGGCCATCCTTGATCCCCCGGATCAAGCAGCCGATACAGGTTTTCCCTTTGGTGAGCGGGCCCAGAGAACCGGGATCGGGCAAAACAGCCTTCAAAAACTGCAGCGGGATTATCTCCTGCCCCTCGTAGGTTATCGGTGTAATGCTGGTCATCCCTACATTCTGCAGAACATTGAGGTGGGTGAGGTACTGTTCGGAAAATGTCATCCAGAACCGGCCCCGCTTTATTTCGGGAAAATGCCTGACCAACGACTCAAGCTCTTCGTGGTAAAGCAGATAGATGTTTTTGGGACCAATGTTGTCGGGGAAATCAAAACTTCTGTACTGGCTCAAAGGTTCCGTTTCCTGCCACCTTCCGTTTTCATAGAACTTGCCGCGTTGCGTAATTTCCCGGATATTAATTTCAGGATTAAAATTGGTGGCGAAAGGCTGACCGTGATCACCGGCGTTACAGTCAATAATATCGAGATAGTGAATTTCGTCGAAATGCTTCTTCTTCGCCCAGGCTGTGAAGACGTTGGTAACACCCGGGTCGAAGCCGCTGCCCAACAGGGCCATAAGCCCTTTTTCGGCAAAGCGTTCATGGTACTCCCACTGCCACTTATAACAGAATTTCGCCTCGTCCGGCGGTTCATAATTGGCAGTATCCAGATAATCTACTCCGGTTTCCAGGCAGGCATCCATAATATGGAGGTCCTGATACGGCAGGGCAACGTTCAACACCAGGTCCGGTTTGGAGTCGTTGATCAAGGCCACCAGCTCCGGCACGTTATCCGCATCAACCTTTTCTGTCCGTATCGGAGAAGCAATCTGGCCCGCAATTGCCTCACATTTGCTCAACGTGCGGCTGGCAAGACAAATCTCAGAAAACACCTCAGGCGCCTGCGCACATTTCTGGGCAACCACTGAGCCAACTCCTCCGGCGCCAATAATCAATACTTTTGCCATTACAACTCTCCTGATCAATTACTCTCTTTCAAAATAGGAATAGCCCCGCAGGCCTTCATCAAACATGCGAAGTATAACTTTACGGTCCCGGACCTTAATAAACCCTTTATGGATAGAATCTTCAGCAAAATTCTTAATCCGCTGCTTTATAGCCCGCATATCATATTCAACATAGGAAAGGATGTCGGCGACTGAATCCCCTTCCAGTTCACGGACAAACTCGTACGATCCGTCATCATTAATATGAATGGAAACCACATTGGTATCACCAAAGAGATTGTGCAAATCCCCCAATGTTTCCTGATACGCCCCCACCAGGAAAACGCCGAGATAGTATTCTTCGTTTTCCTTGAAGTCATGCAGCATAATGGTTCTTTTGGCCTCTTCAGCGTCAGGGAACAGATCTATCTTGCCGTCGCTGTCACAGGTAATATCGGCAATAATGGCAGGCCGGCAAGGTGCTTCATCTAAACGATGAATTGGGGCCACCGGGAAAATCTGGTTGATTGCCCAGACATCCGGCAGCGACTGAAAAACACTGAAGTTTCCATAATACACATCGGACAACACATCATTGACCTCCTGGATCTCCCGGGGAACATGTTTAAGCTTCGCCGCTGTCTTTGATATTTTTATCAGAATATGCCGAAAGAGGTCTTCGGCAATGGCCCGTTCCCGAATGCTGATCTGGCCATGCTTGAACAACTGCCTGGCCTGGTCCCGATAAAAAAGCGTATCGTTATAACACTCCTGCATATCTTTTGGGGAAACCATATTGTAGGTAATTAAAAGGTTTTCCAGTAAATCGTTGGATGTCTGAGGAAGTTCTCGGGGGATCGGCTGGGGAATGTAGGATGAAACATCGAGAATGTTAAACAGCAGTACAGAGTAATAAGCTACTGTAGCCCGACCCGATTCGGTGATAATGGTCGGATGCGGTGTACTGCTCTTATCAAGCACCGTTGTTATGGTTTCAACAACATCATTACAATATTCGTCTAAGGAATAGTTGCGGCTGGAGGGTTCGTTGGTCCGGCTGCCGTCATAATCAACCGCCAGACCGCCGCCAAGGTCAAGATGTCCCATGGCAGCCCCCTCCTTGACCAGTTCTTCATAGATGCGGCAGGCCTCCATGACCCCGACCCGGATGTCTCTGATATTAGAGATCTGCGAGCCAATGTGATAATGGAGGAGACTGAGACAGTCAAGCTTACTTTCCTCTTTGAGCCGGTCGACAATATGGACTATCTGGCTCATATTCAGGCCAAACACACTTCGGTCGCCACCCGATGCGGACCACTTTCCCTCGGCTTTGGCGGCAAGTTTCATCCGAATGCCAAGCTTGGGCCTGACCCCGATGATGGCGGCCCGCTCCAGAATGAGCTCAAGTTCTCCGGGAATCTCAATAACGAAAAAACATTGCAGGCCCATTTTGGTGGCGTACAAACCGAGGTCAATAAACTCCTCATCTTTGTAACCGTTGCAAATCAGGCAGGCGTTGCGGTTTTCCAGTATTGAGATGGCTGCGATCAGTTCAGGCTTGCTGCCCGCTTCTAGTCCATGATCAAACTTACTGCCAAATTGGGCAATGGCCTCCACGACCTGTTCCTGCTGATTCACCTTTATAGGAAAAACACCTTTATAGGTCCCACTATAATTGAGTTCTTTTATGGCCTTGCCAAACGCCTCGTGAAGCATCTTGATCTGCGAGCCGAGGACATTTTCAATCCGCAGTAACACCGGCATATCCAGTCCGCGATCAAGTATGCCTTTGGTGATTTTGGCTAAACTGACCCGGGGCCCATCATCCTTACCATTTGGAGAAATGACAACATCTCCATTTTCATCAACAGAGAAATATCCCGCCCCCCACCTGTCAACCCCATACAGATGAGCAGCATCCTGGACAGTCCACTTTTTGTTTTTTTTCTGTGTTGTCGGCATGACCCCATCCTCAAAAATTTATGTGCGCAAGTTTGACAGATTCGTAAAAATTCTCAACAGGTCCAACGCCACTTTGTAAAATCAAGTATTTACAGTGTAGTACGGGGATGTCGAGTGGGTTTATACAAGCCCATCAAAAGTTGTTGCAAATATATGAATATTCGTAAAAAAGCAAGTTAATTCCGCTGAAAAAGTGAGCTTACCGGATCAGTTCTATATGTGAAGCAAATCCCATTTAACACAGTGTAAAAAAAGTTGCATTATCCTCTCCCAGGCGCTAGACCATAAATAGTGAGGGTCCTTATTACGCCGGTCTGACCATCGGTCTTAACAAACGGGCACAGCCTCGACAGAGACTAACCCACAGTCCAACAGGTTTTTCATGCGCGAATCATTTGGCAACGCTTCTAAAAAACTGGGCCTGCCGCCCGGTTCACTTGTTCACGTTGGTAACGTTCTGGGGACTGTGTCCAGACTTTCATTAGTCGACTATAGCAAAGATCATCTTGAAGAGCGACAAATTCACTCCTTGGATGAAATTCTGGAATACAAAGACAGCAACACCGTCACCTGGGTTATCATCGAGGGATTAGCAGACGTCGATACTATCGAGAAAATCGGTCAGCTCTTCGACGTTCACCCGCTTGTCCTGGAAGACATTCTCAATACACACCAGCGTCCTAAGTTTGAAGAATACGACGACTACCTCTATATTGTTTTAAAGAGTCTGACAAAAAGCACGGATACTTTTGAAGTTAATGCCGAGCAGATAAGTCTTCTGGTGATCAAAAATTTTCTTTTTACCTTTAGAGAACAAACGGATGACCTTTTTACACCTATTCTGCAACGAATTAAAAACAGTAAAGGCCACCTCAGAGATTTGGGGTCTGATTACCTTATGTATGCGATTTTAGACACTATCGTTGATCAGAATTTTATCTTAATCGACGCTCTGGATGAATCTGTAACCGTGCTTGAAGATGATTTGTTATCAGAACCGACACACGAAACGCTTAACGCGATACAAAGGCTTAAACGGGAAACAATCAGCATACGAAGAAACATCTCCCCTATCCGAGAGCTGCTGGCCGGCATACTGCGCAGCGAATCCCCTTTGCTTACGGAGAATACGCATATCTATCTCAGGGACGTATCCGACCATTCAATCCGGGTACTTGAATCAGTTGAAACCTACAGGGATATATTGTCCAGTTTAGTAGAAATTTATATGTCCAGCGTCAGTAATAAAATGAATGAAGTAATGAAGGTATTAACAGTATTTGCCGCAATTTTCATTCCCCTGACTTTTCTGGCCGGCATATACGGGATGAATTTCGAGTACATGCCTGAGCTTAAATGGAAATGGGGGTATCCAACCATTTGGGCTGTATTTGCTGTGATTCCCATTGTCCTGATTATCTATTTCAAAAAGAAAAAGTGGCTTTAAGAATGCTTTAACCTGTAGAAACCTAGACTTAACCATACAAGTTGAAAAAGTTGGTTCCAATGTCATCGGACCGCTAAATGCCGCATTCAAGACAGTTCCAAAGATGCGTAACCGCATGAAATCATGTACCTATTAATCTCTGCCGATGATATCTTATATCCAATTCAAATTTCTGGCAGAAATCAAGGTAAAAGCGCAAACCATTTTTTGTAAGACGCGTGTGTGCGATTTGGAACATTTTTTATTCTGTAAATATACAGCGAATTGCTCCTGTCATGAAGATGGGGATGAGAGCTTTGGGATATCCTCCAGTTGGATATCCTTCCATATTATATGATATACAGAAGAGCAAATAGGCTACAATATTAGTGTTGTCAAGGGTATTTCATTTAGAGTATGTTGATAACTCAATATATTAGCGATAAATATCCCTGTAAATTACTGGCTTGTGCTGTGGGTGATAACAATTTGAAAACGAGGGAGTATATTCGAGTTTCTGAAGATATATAGAAACTGTAGAATAACTTGTTCGGCTTACCAATAAATATGAAATTTGGTCAAAGGCATTCAATAAGAAATAATTTAAAGCCAGTAGAAGTGGCTAGAGGAATCTGGAATCCCAGCATGAAGCTATGGAGGGATATCATAGAAGACTATCTGTATATTAGTAGAAAAAGATTTAATAATAAACTGAGCATGTTCAAAATACAGCTCAATATATTTCAGGAAATTATTAGCAACATTGAAACGATAGATAAATATAAAGAGTTAAAAGAAAAATTAACCGTAAAAGAACAAAAAGGTGAAATTTCTAAAGAAGATTTTGACCATGAGGTTCAACATATAAATTCCGAAATATATAGTTCAAAAGTTCTCAACAAATCCTTAAAAGAAATTGCCGATGGAATTGTTTGGAAATACTTCAACTATAACAGGGCAATACTTTATATGCTTGCGGATCAGCAACCTATTGACACAATCAGACTAGATGGTGGGACGTTAAACAACCTTTATGAGTTTTCAGACGCATTTTTGGATCATGACTCTGTCGCAATATACAATGATATAACTAACTTTCTCCGTGTCGGTGATGTCACTCAAATTAAAGAAGACGGTACTATTGAAATAATTGAAGTCAAAGCAAGAAAGAAACGGGGGAAAAGGATTACACGGCAAAAGGAAAGAATGGCAGAAATGGTCGAGTTTTTTAACACAGGTATAAAAAACTATGACGGCAAAGTGCTTAAAATTGAAAACTCAAGCATTAAACAGAAAACATATTTGAATTTGTTGAAAAATGCAATTTTGCAGGCTAGGCGCAAGGGTTGTGAAACATTACTACTCGGCAAGTATCTAATACTAGAAATTGTTGATTATAGTAAGTCAGCAAGCACGTCTCAGTTTATAACTTACTTGGAATCCCGACATAAAACAGTAAGAGAGGAATGGGACAAAAAAAATGACTTTGTTCACCACTCCTTTATTACTGACAAGATGGATTATTCAAAAAATTGCGCTCCATTTAGTATTTACCCATTTGACGTTGAAACGTGTACCGACATAATGATGGGTAAATTAGCGATTATGGTTCATTTTAATTTTTCAGAGTTATTAAGAATATTTTCAAAAGCAGGGTGGAGGATTGTGGATTCCCTTATTTTAAAATCCGAGGATGAAATTAAATCTTTTCAAGGTAAAGATATGGATTCTGTGCCGTTCCTAAAAATCAATAAAGGGGCATTCACCTTAAATGTTCCTCCAAGCATGATCGCTCGAATACAATATGAGTTATTAGCACCATCTGTCTTGTTAGAGGAATTTGAGGAATTTTATAACAGAGGGCCACAAAAAGAAGACTCCTTTCTTACAAACTACACAGATGAAAAAAGGATTTGGAGTTAACCTCCAATGAGTAAACGGCAAATATCGCCGAACCCTTAGAAGGCCTCCACTTGTCAATAGGTAAAAAAGTCCGTTAACGGTAAAAATCATTTTTCCGCTTCTGCTCAAGAGCAGCATGATCTTTGAAAACTAATCCCGACTTGGGTTTCATGTTCGGCAACAGGCAGTCCTGCACCAAACCCTTATTGAGGCTCCGACCATTTTGGGAAGAAACATAAATCTAAAAAAATGGTTGTAAAAAGCTGATCTTTTCACCACCTAGAAACATTGATGTACCCTTATACCGTCCCATTCAAAGCCGCAGGGTAATTTTACAACTATTCCCCAGTTAGGCGCGGGTTCGGGGAAGGGGCAGAACTGCGACAAAGTTCAAGTACCACTCAGAATATGTGCAGGAGCTGGACGGGCCACCAATCCAAGCTAAAGGCTGCCAGGAAACACGGTATAGCACCTTAGGTGTACTTTTGAGTACATGGAGTTTGTTCTCCTTTAGGCGGTGCGGCATACTCATATCCTATATGGCTCCAGTTAGGCGTCAGGCTAGCCCGTCCCCTCCAAATTAAATTGCGAGAAACTTATTCATATTAAAAGCCTTTTGGTTTTTGAGTACGTAATACACAGCCCTTCCCAATTTGTGAGCCAGGATTGATAGCGCCTTGCCCTTGCCGTGCTTGTTTGTAATTTTTTGCAGATACTTTTTCCCTGGTTCATTGCCTTTGAGAAAAAGTATGGCCGCTTCAGAAAACGCCCACTTTAAATGGGCGTTGCCAATTTTTTTACCGGAGCTCCCGTATCTTTTGCCGTTGGACTCCTTAGCACATTTAACTAAGCGGCAGTAAGAGACAAAATCCTGTACACGAGGAAAGCGCCTGATGTTTTCAATCTCGTAGAGTAAGTTAAGGGCAATGATTCGACCGACGCCAGGTATGGTTTTGAGAAGTGCATGCGAGACAGGATCATGATCTTTGGCACTTTGAATAATGTCTCTCTCAAGGCCTGAGATGACCCTGTCGTAGGTTACGATCATCTCAAGGTTTGCTTCAATACTTTTTTGCACACAGGGAAGATCGAAGCGTTCAATAACACCTTCACGATTTTGTGGTTTGGCTATGCGACCGAGTGGGTCTTGAAGATTGTATTGGCTGGCAGTATTTTGGATGTGGGCAAAAAGTTCAGCCCGTTTGCGCATAAAATGATTTCGGCGACGCATTAAGTCGCGAGTTGCTCTCATTTTTCTTGGGTACACATATGCCATGGGTATGAGCCCTCCTTTCAAGAGGGCAGCTATTTTAAGGGAGTCGATTCGATCATTTTTACTTTTTCCGCCATGAATTGCTTTCATATATAGAGCATGACCCAGAATAAATGGGATGCTTTCTTGTTCGCAGAGATCGGCAACCCAGTACCAGGTAAACATACATTCCGCTGACACAACAAGATCATCACGGAATGGCTTAATAGCTCTTAAAAATGTATTTGGTTCGGCTTTCATGTTGCGATGGAAAACAGTTTGTCCATCCTGATTAATAATGCAGACATACATTTTGTTTGCGTGTAAGTCGATTCCGCAGTAATTTTTGTGTTGTTTCGTGTAAAATCTCATATGAAGGTCTCCTTTTGTTTGAGTTAATTGGTAGTTATCTCAAAACATATCGGAATAGTTCCAATATGCCAGAAGGAGGCCTTCACTATTATCCAAGGGGTCGAGAGGGACGCGAATAAGCGTTGTTGGCCTTATCGGGCGCGCCTACCATTAATAAAATAAGTACAAGTCTGTAAATCAGGGTCATCAAATGGATTCAGACAGACGCTGTAAGGCGCGCTCCTGATCCGACCCGTTCTGCTGCCAACAGGAGGGAGTGCTATGCGATGTCTTATGGATCACATCGTCTTAAATGTTGAAGACGAAGAGAAAATTATTGCTTTTTACTCAAAAGTGCTAGGGCTGGCAACTGAACGTATGGAAGAATACAAAGACGGAAGGGTACCATTTCCATCAGTGCGATTAAACCCGAACACTATCATAGATCTGTTTCCGAAAAGGATGTGGCAGACGAGTGCCTATGCTGGACAGGGACGTGAACATCTAAACCATTTCTGCTTTTCTCTCAGCAAGGACGATTGGGAGAGCCTGATTAATCGAGTTAAGAATAATAATGTTGAAATAGAAGAAGGCCCTGTGTCCCGTTGGGGAGCGCATGGGACCGGAACCTCTATTTATTTTAGAGATCCCGAAAGAAATTTAATTGAGGCACGTTATTATGAAAGGGACAATAGCTCAGAGAAGTGTTTACTCGGATCATAGGACATTTTAGAGTTCCGACATATTGCATACACCATAATTTGGAAATATTTCGCCAGCGGACATGTAAAATATCAATACTGTGACTTGAGTTTTCAGCCACGTTAGAAGGGGGCGGGCCGACGTAACACTATAAATAATGGTGAATGATCAAAAAAGACTAGTTTTAGCTCTTAAAAGCACATTTTGGGGTATAAAATGGATGGTTTAACAGAAACAATGCCAAAAATAGACCTTGAAATGATCTTTATGGCCATAATAACAACTGGTTGCAGCTGCCCGACCCCTTTTGAGCCTTTTGTAGTTTGAGTATGTCTGGTTAAATCACAAACAGAGCATCCAAATATAGAGGAGATTTTCATGACTGCCCTAATAACTCGTCTTCAATATTTTTTGTTTGCTTTGCTTATTGTAGCCCTCCCCACGGCTCAAGATAGTTTCGGGGCACCCCAGTCTTTGCATAAGTTTCGAGTGGGGGTTTATGATAATCCTCCAAAGGTCTATATCAACAATGCAGGGGAAGCAGTCGGAATCTTTCCGGAAATACTCAAGACCATAGCTGCTCGCGAAAAATGGGAACTGGAATTTGTATCATGCTCCTGGAACGAGTGCTTGGATCGGTTGGAAAGCAATGACTTAGATATCATGTTGGACATCGCCTACTCAGAAAAACGGGGGGAAAAGTTCTATTTTTCCCAGGAAAGCATCTTTTTGAACTGGGCTACCATTTATACCCGTAAGGATTTTGCGGCAAACTCTCTTTTTGACCTCAATGGACGAACGATAGCAACGGTGAATGGAGATATTCATACGGTTGGAGAAGAAGGTATTGAACACCTGATTTCAAAATTTGAACTCGATACCCAAATCCTCCCTGTTAAAAGCTATCATGAAGTTCTGGCAATGGTTGAGGATGGCAGAGCCGACGGCGGTGTGGTCAATAGGCTCTTCGGAGCCTTGACTGAAGGGGAGTATGAGATCAACAAAACACCGATCGTTTTCAATCCGGTGCATCTCAAGTTCGCCTTCCCTAAAAAACAGAGATACATTGGCATTGCCAGAACGATTGACAAAGATATCAGACAGTTCAAGGCCGATCCTGACTCTCTTTTCCATAAAATAATCAATTCGTATCTCTCAGGTGTTGACTTTGATCTGACGTTTTTTAGGGAAATGCAATCGATTCCACTTACCGAAGACGAAAGGCAGTGGCTTGCCCGGCACAAAGTGATCCGTCTGGGAGTAGATAAGGGATATGCGCCTTACAGTTTCAGGAATGAAGGGGGCGCCTATCAGGGGATTGCTGTCGACACCATTAATCTCGTCGCTCAGTATCTGGATGTCGATATAGATATCGTCGAGGGGTTGGACTGGCCTCAAATCATTGATTATGCCGGCCAGAAAAAGCTTGATGCAATTTTGACAGCTATGGAGACACCGGAAAGGAGAGAGTTTCTCAACTTTACCCATATGTATTTACCAACGCCACTGGTTATAATGACAAAGCAGCACAATCAGGAGATTCAGGGTCCGGAGGATCTAAAAGGTAAAAAGGTGGCCCTGGTTAATGGATATTATTCCGCCGAAATAACATTGCAGGACCATCCGGATATTATCCCGGTAATGGTTCAAACGCCGCTTGATGGATTAACAGCCGTATCTACAGGCCTGGCTGACTGCTACATCGGCGTCATTGGTGTATGTGACTATATATCCAGAGTAAATGGGATTACCAATCTCAAGATTGCCGCCCGCTATGACATGCTGATGCATGGTGAGAGGATTGCCACCCGGAAAGATTGGCCTGAACTTGCAAAAATTCTGGATAAAGCCCTGAGTGCGATCACCGAGAAAAAGCGGCTTGAACTCCACCAGTCATGGATTTCGGCTCTTGCCTCGTTGGAAGGCCCGGCTCTGCTTCAGCAGAAGAATGCTCTCACCGCCGAAGAGACCGCCTGGGTCAAAGAACACCGTGAGATCTTGCTGGGCGTTGACCCTGAATTTGCTCCGTTCGAGTTTATTGATGAGACGGGGCAATATACGGGTATTGTTCCTGAGTATCTCCACATTTTGGAACAACGGATCGGGTTGAACTTCAAGGTGGCTCCCGGGTTATCCTGGAAGGAGGCTGTGGAACGGGTCAGGCAAGGTGAAATTGATATGCTGCCATGTGTCGGGAAAACAGCGGAACGACAGAAGTTCCTCCTCTTTTCCAAACCGTATATGTATTATCAGCGGGTTATCATCACCAGGACGGATACGCCGTTTATTTCTTCCCTTGACGACATTAAGGGTATGACAGTTGCTGTTCAGAAAGAAACTTCTCACGAAGGCTATCTACAGGAGAATACGGAGGTTAAACCAACCCTGTATTCGACGCTACAAGAGACATTAAAGGCCGTTTCAGATGGAAGAGCTGATGCTATGGTCGGCAATCTCTCTTCCTCCATTTTTTGGATAAGAAAGGAAAATCTTACAAATTTAAAGATTGCTGGACCGGTGAGCTATGCTTCGGAAGAGCTTCACTTTGCTGTTTACGAAAATTTACCGGAACTAGTCGGAATCGTAGAAAAAGGTCTTGCATCATTGACGTCATTGCAACAAAAAAATATACGGGAAAAGTGGGTCAATGTCGACTATGAGCCTGGTCTCGATCCTGGCAGGATATTTCGCTACTTTCTTCAAGGTCTTGCTTTGATTTTCGTGGTTATTGGTCTCTTTTGGTTCTGGAACTATCGACTAAAAAAGGTAATAGGCAAACGGACAGGTGAGCTTGAGAAAACCAATCGCCAACTCCTTACGGAGATTCGAAGTAGAGAGGTAGCTGAAGCTGAAAGACAAAATATGCAGGATCAACTCATTCAAGCTCAAAAAATAGAATCAATTGAGACGCTTGCAGGTGGAATTGCCCACGACTTTAACAACATCCTTTCAGCAATTATCGGATTCACTGAAATTGCTTTGGATGACGTTGAAAAAGGTTCGAATATAGAAAACAATTTACAAGAGGTCTATAAAGCCGGGCAAAGGGCCAAAGATTTAGTAAAACAAATTTTAACGATTGCAAGGAAATCAAATGAAGAAATAAAG
>Ga0102953_1000113_pt1 | contig 53007 bp, 43 predicted proteins | sample SalPon2A_C_D2_MG_FD_78509 | JGI IMG/M metagenome (GOLD analysis project Ga0102953, IMG submission 78509) | Soil microbial communities from South San Francisco under conditions of wetland restoration - Salt Pond MetaG R2A_C_D2_MG | ecosystem: Environmental > Terrestrial > Soil > Wetlands | place...
CGAGGTCCCTCGCCCCGCCCGACAGAGCGTCGAGCACCTGAGCTTCGCGTTGAAGGCGATGCCCCGTGGCGGCCGCCAGCTTTCCGTCGGCGTCCGCGACCAGCGGCCCGTGACCCGGAGCCAGCAGCCGGGGCTCGAGCGCCCGCAATCGCGCGACGCTCGCCAGGTACTCGGCCACGTCCCCTTCGGGCACCCCCACCCAGCTCGAGCCCTGCCCGGCCACCAGGTCACCGACCAGCGCCACGCCGTCCTCCTCGACCAGGAAGGTGAGGTGGCCCGGGCTGTGTCCGGGCGTGTGGAGGCTCCGCACGGTGGCGTCGCCCACGGCGATGCGGCGGTCTCCGCCGAGCGGGATCAGCGCCGGAACGCCTTCGAGGCGGTCGGCCTCCAACGGGTGCACGTAGACCACGCAGTCCCGGGCGAGCTCGAGCAGCGGGCCCAGGCCCTCGATGTGGTCGGGGTGGGTGTGGGTGAGCAGCACCGCCTTGAGCAGCCGCACGCCTGCGTTCCGGAGCGCGTCCAGCGTGACGCGGGCCGCGTCCTCCCCCGGGGAGCCGGGGTCGACGACGACCCCAACGCCGTTCGACGCCACCAGGTGGACGTTGACGTGGTCGAACGGCGGCAGCGTACGGCTCGGCAGTCGCAGCCGCCACACGTGCGCCGAGACCCGCTCCGGCCGCCCGCCATCGCCGGCGTCCACGTCAGCGCTTCCCGAGCAGGTCCTCGGCCGCCGTGAGGGCGTCGCCGGGGGCGGTCGGCACGTCCGGCACCACGCCGCGGCCCTCCCAGGTGGGCCCGCCGACGGGTGCCAGCACGCCCGTGGCGATCCAGGCCTGCGAGCCGTCTGCGAGGCAGAAGGGGAGCACCGCCTCGACGTTGCCTGCCGTCCGCTCGCCCACCACCGTGGCGCGTCCGGTCTTCTGAAGCGCTCCCGCCAGCCCCTCGGCGGCGCTGTTCACGCCGCCGTCGACCAGCACCGCCAGCGGCAGACGGGAGGCGACCGGCCCCACGGCCGGGTACGGCAGCGGCAGGGCCCAGCGCGTGACCACGCGCCACAGGAACCCGGAGGTGAAGATCCCGGCGACCTGCATCATGTTGACCAGGCGCCCGCCCGGGTTGCCGCGCAGGTCGAGCGCCAACGCCCTGGCGCCGCCCGCCTGCAGCGCCTCGACGGCGGCGCGCACCGCCTCCGTGACGCCCCCGGTGGCGAGATCCGGCAGCCGGATGTAACCGATGGCGCCGGGCAGCATGCGGTAGCTCACGTGTCCCTGTTGGCCGTGCACGCCCTCGCCCGCCGGGGCGGATGGCGAGGGCGCGGGCCGTCCGGCGACCTGCGCCATGCCGAACACGCCGAGGCACGGCAGGTCGCCGTACTCGGCGTGCAGCTTCGCCACCTCGTCGGGCGGCACGAACACGGTGTGGCCGTCGTGGATGCGGGCGTACATGGTGGACAGGACCTGGTAGAACGCCCCATCGTCGGACGCTCTCAGGGCCTGCGGGCGGTACTCGCGGCGCATCGCCTGCCAGTCGACGCCCAGCCCGCCTACGTCCCAGTAACGTTGCTCCACGAGCTGCCAGGCCACGTCGAAGCGGTGCCCGTAGTCGCCGGGCGCGGCGGCGAGCGCCGCGCCGAAGCCGCACAGGAGCAGTCCCAGCGCCAGCCGGCGAGCGTGGCGGCGGGCGCGCGCCCGTGCGGGCTCAGGGGTTGGCACCGGCGAAGGCCGACGCGTGCTGCTCCAACGTATCGGCGTCGAGGAGCACGGTCTGCGCGCCGACCTTGGTGGTGTTGAGAGCGCCTGCGACGTTGCCGAGCCTGGCGGCATCGAGCAGGTCGTAGCCCTTCATGATGGCGTGGGCGAAGGCGGCGGTGTAGTAGTCGCCGGCGCCGGTGGAGTCGACCACGCCGTCGACGTCGTACGCTTCCACCAGCTCCGTCAGCTCGGGCGTGATCACGATGCTGCCCATGGCGCCCACCTTGACGATCAGGCGCTCGATGCCGTGCTGGTTGAGGCCCGACACCGCATCGGAGATCGAGGACTCGCCGGTCAGCGTGTAGAGCTCCTGCTCGTTCATGAGCAGGTAGTCGACGTCGCGCACGAGGGAGATGAGGCGGTCGCGGAGGGCGTTGACGGCGCCGCTTCCGAGGTCGATGAAGGTCGTGACCTTGGCCTCGCGGGCGTACCCCAGCGCCTGGACGGCATACTCGCGCTGGCGGCCGCCGACCAGGCTGTAGGCGCTCATGACCAGCGCGTCGGCGGCGGTGATGGCCTTCGGCTCGAGCTCGGCCGAGTCCAGATGACGGCTGGCGCCGGCCGCGCTGATCATGGTGCGCTGCGCGTCCGGCGTGATGATGAGGGTAACGCTGCTCGTCTGCAGGTGCGTGTCGACCTGCACCAGAGCGTCGTCGACACCCGCCTCGCGCACGTGCTTGAGGGCCAACTCCGAGAACGGGCCGGTGCCGACACGCGTCGCGATGCGGACCTCGTTCCCCAGGCGCGCCAGGACGGCCGCGATGGTGCCCCCGGCACCGCCCGGCTCCATGACCGCCCGCAGGGCGTTCACCTCACCCCCGGGCTCAGGGAACTCCTGCACGAAGTACATCTGATCGACGGTGGCGTCGCCGACCACAACGAATCGTCCCATCACACTCCAGACCCGGCCGTGGCCGGCGAGGTCACCTTGTCGCTTAGGGCAGTATACCCAATCGCTACCGCCGCCTGTCGGTGCGCGGGGCCACCTCGGCGAAGAGCGCGCGGAAGCTCGCCAGGTCGAGCGCCTCGGCGCGCACCCGGGGGTCGAGCCCCAGCTGCGTCAGCTTCTCCCTCACCCGCTCCCGGTTCAGCCCTGCCATCGCGAGGTTCTTCGCCAGCGTCTTGCGGCGATGCGCGAAGCCGCTCCGGATGAAGGCGAAGAGCTCGGGGTCCGGAGCCACGCCCTCTTCCACTTCCACGCGGACCACCGTGGAGGTCACCTTCGGCGCAGGCAGGAAGGCGCCGGGCGCGACGTGCCGCACCCTGCGGGCGTGCCCGAAGTGGGCCACGAGCAGGCTCAAGGAGCCGTACGCGGAGGACCCCGGCGCCGCCGTGAGGCGGTCGGCCACCTCCCGTTGCACCAGGAACACCATGCGCCGGAAGCGGCCCGACTCCAGCGCACGCGTCACGACCGTGGTGGCGACACTGTACGGGAGGTTGCTCACCAGCAGCGAGCCCGGCTCGAGCGCCGCCATGTCGAAGCGCGCGGCGTCGTCCTGGACCACCTCGACGTTGTCCGCGCCGGCCAGCGTCTCGCCGAGCACGTCGAGGAGGCGCCGGTCGAGCTCGACGCTGACCACCCTCGCTGCCCGCTTCGCCAGCTCGCGCGTGAGCACGCCCAGCCCCGGCCCCACCTCGAACACGGTGTCGCCGGGCGCGATGTCGGCGGCGGCCACGATGGCCTGCAGCACCGACGCGTCGACCAGGTAGTTCTGCGAGAAACCCTTGTCGGGGGTGAGCCCGTGACGCCTCAGCAGGGCGCTCACCTGCGACGGGGCAGTCAGGGACGCGGCTCCGGGGTGCGGCGCGGGTTCCGCGTCCTCGCCGGCGGGACCGCCGCCGGCGGAACGGGCGGGGTGGGGGGCGACCTGCCGGTCGCCGCGGCTCACGTGATGCGCTCGGAGATGAACGCCTCGAGCTGTCCGGCCGCTTCGTCCAGGGTGACCTGCTGCACCACCGCCAGCTCGCTGGACAGCATGCTCTTGGCGTGCTCCAGGACCTCCCGCTCGGTGGCCGCCAAGCCCTTCTCGAGGTCACGCTTGGCCAGCACCCCGATGAGGCGGGCCAGGTCGTAGGCGCTGCCGCCGGCGAGGATGTCCTGCTCGGCGCGGTAACGCGGCGGCCACTGCGTCGGCAACGACAGGTCCGCCTTGGCCAGCGCGTCGAAGACCTGGGTGATCTCGTCGGTCCCTACGGTGTGGCGGAGGCCGACCTCCCGACCCTTGCGGAGCGGGACCAGCACTTCCATGTCGCCACGGACGAAGACGATCTTGAGGTACTGTTGGGTTTCGCCCAGTATCTCGCGAGTGGCGAGTTCCTGCACGACGCCCGCGCCCTGCGACGGGTACACCACGTTGTCACCGACCTGGAATGTCACAGTAGCTACGAGGTTACCATAGCGGGCTCACGGCGAAGGACGCCGCGGGCACGCACACCGGTCGTCCGAGGGCGTTCAGACACGGGCGCGCTCGCCACGTCCCGGGATGGTGGGGACCTTGACCTGCTTGCCCTCGAGGCGCGCCTCGATCTCGTGGATGCGGTCGCGGATCTGTGCGGCACGCTCGAAATCGAGCTCCTCGGACGCCTTCCACATCTCCGTCTCGAGCTGGGCGAGCTCCTGCTTGAGATCGTCGAAGAGCAACTCGCGCTCCCACGGGTCGAGCTTCTCCGCCTGCTCGGCGGGCTCCCCCTCCTCGCCGCGTATGACCTCGTGGATGCGCTTGCGGATCGTCTCGGGCGTGATGCCGTGCTCGCGGTTGAAGGCGAGCTGCTTGTCACGACGACGGTTGGTCTCGTCGATGGCGCCCTGCATCGCGTCGCTGATCTCGTCGGCGTAGAGGAAGACCTCGCCGTTGACATTGCGGGCGGCCCGTCCGATCGTCTGGATGAGCGAGCGCTCGCTGCGTAGGAAGCCCGTCTTGTCGGCGTCGAGGATGGCCACCAGGCTCACCTCCGGCAGGTCGAGCCCCTCGCGCAGCAGATTGATGCCCACCAGGACGTCGAAGTGACCGAGCCGCAGGTCGCGGATGATGACCTGGCGCTCGACCGCGTCGATGTCGGAGTGCATGTAGCGCACGCGGACGCCCTGCTCGGCCAGGTACTCGGTCAGGTCCTCGGCCATCTTCTTGGTCAGCGTCGTGACCAGCACCCGTTCCTTGCGTTTCGCCCGCTCGCGCACCGCGAAGATCAGGTCGTCGATCTGCCCCCGGCTCGGTTTCACGGCGAGGAGCGGGTCCACCAGGCCGGTCGGGCGGATCACTTGCTCCACGGTCTTGTCGCTGAGGCGGCCCTCCTGATCGGCGGGCGTGGCCGACACGAAGACCGCCTGCCCGACCCGCTCGAAGAACTCCTCCTCCTTGAGGGGGCGGTTGTCGAGTGCCGCCGGCAGCCGGAAGCCGTAGTCGACGAGCGTCTGTTTGCGGGCGCGGTCGCCGTTGAACATGCCGCGGATCTGGGGGAGCATCACGTGCGACTCGTCCAGGAACGTGACGAAGTCATCCGGGAAGTAGTCGAGCAGCGTGTTGGGCGGCGTCCCCGGCTTGCGCCCCTCCAGGTACCGCGAGTAGTTCTCGATGCCGCTGCAGTACCCCAACGTGCGGAGCATCTCCAGGTCGTAGAGCGTGCGCTCGCGCAGGCGCTGCATCTCCACGAGCTTGCCGGCCTTCTCGAAGAGCTTCAGGCGCTCCTGGAGATCGGCCTGCATCTGCTCGATGGCGGGCTGAAGCTTCTCGTAGGGCGTGACGTAGTGGCGAGCGGGGAAGATCATGTTGCTCTTCAGCTCGCTGGTCTCGTCCCCGGTGATGGGGTCGAGCATGGTCAGGCGGTCGACCTCGTCCCCCCACAGCTCGATGCGCAGCGGCTCTTCCTCGTAGGCGGCCCACACCTCGATGACGTCGCCGCGCGCGCGGAAGCGGCCGGGCGCCAACTCGATGTCGTTGCGCTCGTACTGCTGCGTGACCAGCGTCTCCAGGATGGCATCGCGGCCGACGGCGCTGCCCACCTCCAGGATGAGGTGCATGCGCTGGTACTCTTCGGGCGAGCCCAGGCCGTAGATGGCCGAGACCGACGCCACCACGATGACGTCCTTGCGGGTGAGCAGGCTGCGCGTGGTGGAGTGGCGCAGGCGCTCGAGCTCCATGTTGATGTTGGCGTCCTTCTCGATGAACAGGTCGCGCGCCGGCACGTACGCCTCGGGCTGGTAGTAGTCGTAGTAGCTGATGAAGAACTCCACCGCGGCGGTGGGGAACAGGTCGCGGAACTCCGACGCGAGCTGGGCCGTGAGGATCTTGTTGGGAGCGAGGATCAGGGCTGGCCGTTGCGCCCGCTCGATCACCCGCGCCATCGTGTGCGTCTTCCCGGAACCCGTGACGCCCAGCAGCGTCTGGAAGCGGAGCCCGTCCTCGAGCCCTTCCATGATGCCGTCGATGGCCCGCGGCTGGTCGCCTCGGGGCTCGAACGGAGAGTGCACTTCGAGGGGCATGTCCTAATAGTTTAAGGTATGGCCCCGCGGCCGGTGTGGCCCGGTGAAACGTACGCCCGCCGGAGCGGACCCGGTGCGGTCGCCCCGGCGTCGGCCGGCGCTCATGCCGGGCCGGCCGCCCCCTCGAGGCTCCGGAACTGCCGCTCGAACAGGTCCCTGTAGAGCCCTCCCTGGGCGAGCAGGGCGTCGTGCGAACCCCGCTGCACGATCCGCCCTTGGTCCAGCACGAGCACCGTGTCGGCGCCTAGGACGGTGCTCAGCCGGTGGGCGATGACGAAGGTGGTGCGCCCCCGCATCAGCCGCTGCAGCGCGTCTTGCACCAGTGCTTCGGACTCGCTGTCGAGCGAGCTGGTGGCCTCGTCGAGGATCAGGATGCGCGGGTCCTTGAGCAGTGCGCGGGCGATGGCGACGCGTTGCCGCTGGCCGCCCGAGAGCTTGACGCCGCGCTCGCCGACCAGCGTGTCGTAGCCGCCTTCGAACGCGCGGATGAAGCCGTCGGCGTTGGCCGCCCGCGCCGCCTTTACCACGGCGCCGTCGTCCGCGCCCTGGCGCCCGTAGCGTATGTTCTCCGCCACGCTGCCCGAGAAGAGCTGGGTCTCCTGAGGCACACTGCCGATCACGGCGCGCAGCTCCCGGGTCGGCAGGCGGCGCAGGTCCACCCCGTCCAACAGGATGTGCCCGGCGGTGGGGTCGTAGAAGCGCGCAACCAGGGACACCAGCGTGCTCTTTCCCGCCCCGCTGGGCCCAACCAGCGCCACCACCCGGCCCGGCTCGGCCACCAGATCGACCCCTTCCAGCACCAGTGCCTCACCCCGGTCGCCGTAGCGGAACGACACCCCCTCGAAACGCACCTCGCCCCGGGGCGCGGCGAGATGCACCGGGTCCCCGGGCTCGGGCAGATCGCTCACCGCGTCGAGCAGCTCGAAGATGCGCCTCGAGGCGCCCAGCGCCTCCTGCAGCTGTGAGTACAGGCCGGTGAAGGAGCCGATCGAGCCCGCGACGAAGACGGTGATGAGCAGGAAGGCGATCAGGTCGCCGCCCCCGAGCGCGCCGGAGAGCACCAGCCTGCCGCCGTACCAGAGCACCACGCCGATGCCGCTGGACATCGCTAGGATCACCGTGGGCACGAACAGCGCCCGCACCCGCAGGCGCCGCAGCGCCAGCCGGTAGGAGGCGTCGATGCCCACGCCGTAGCGGCGCCGCTCGTAGCCCTCCGCGGTGAAGGACTTGACGACGCGCACCCCGGAGATCGCCTCCTCGGCGCTGGCGTTGGCCTCGCCGACGGCGTCCTGGAAGCGCGTGCTGATGCGTCTGAGCTGCCGCCCGAAGTAGGCGGCCGCCAGCACCACGGCGGGCACGATGGCGAGCATCACCAGCGTGAGTCGCAGGTTGAGCACCAGCAGCACGATGACGCCGCCCACCAGGGTGATGAGCTGGTTCACGAACTGTGCCAGCGCCTGCGAGACGGCGTTCTGCACCGTACCGACGTCGGAGGTGAGGCGCGAGGTGATCTCGCCGGTCTTGCGCGTCTCGAAGAAGCGTACCGAGAGGCCGATGACATGATCGAACAGGGCCTTGCGCATGTCCGCGACCAGCGCTTCGCCCACAAGGCCGAGGTTGTAGGTGCGTACGTAGTTGAACCCCGCCTGCCCCACGAACAGACCGAAGAGCGTGAGGGCGATGCGGTTCAGCCCGGCGTGAGCCGCCTGGGGGTCGAAGGCGGTGTTGAAGAGGTCACGGATGAGGAGCGGGAAGGCGAGCCCGAGGGCGCTCGCGACGCCGACCGCGATGATGCCCACCACGAGCCGCACGCGGTAGGGGCGGGCGAACCCGAGCAGGCGGCGGAGTTGGACGAGATCGAGCTTCCCGGAGTCGGCGTCTGGAGCGTTGGCGGGCCTCCGCCCGAGGCGCAGGGCGCGTCGCACACCGCAGTGTACTCGAGTGGCGGGGGCGGCCAGGAGGCACGGGGAGGGGCCGTAAGGAGCCCGGGCGGCGGCGACCGGCCGGCGGTAGACTGGCTCCGTCCGGGACCTGCCCGCCGGCCGCCGGCGCCAGCCTGGGGTGCGCTCCGAACGGGCCGCGCCGGCCGGCGGTTCCTTCGGCGCGCGCCGCCGTACCCGCGAGGTGAGGTGCATGGAGCAACCGCTGTGGAGCCCCTCGAAGAGGCGTGTAGCAAGCGCGGCGATGACCGCGTTCCGGCTGCTGGCGCAGGAGCGCGCCGGCCGGGAGCTTCCCGACTACGACGCCCTGCACGCGTGGAGCGTTTCGGACACGGCCGCTTTCTGGGAGCTCTACGCCGAGGACGCCGGCATCCGTTTCGATGCCCCGCCGGAGCGCGTCCGCTCGGACGACCCCATGCCGGCCACGCGCTGGTTCGAAGGGGCGAGGCTCAGCTACGCCCGCGAGCTGCTCTACCCGCTCCGGGTCGATGAGGCCCGCCCGCCCGAGGTGATCGGCGTGACCGAGGCCGGGGAGCAGGCGCGGTTCGACCTGCCCGCTCTGCGCCTGCTGGTGCGCCGCGTCCAAACCGGTCTGCGGAGCGCCGGCGTCGAGCGTGGCGACGCCGTGGCAGCGTACGCCGCCAACGTGCCCGAGACGCTGGCGGTGCTGCTGGCATGCTCCGGCCTGGGTGCGGTGTTCTCCTCCTGCTCGCCGGACTTCGGGGCCGAGGCGGCCGCGGCGCGCTTCGCGCAGCTCGGGCCCAAGGTGCTGTTCGCCTCGCCGCTGTACCGCTACGGAGGGCGCCGCTTCGACACCGCCGACGCCGTCCGCGCGCTGGCGTCGTCGCTGCCGGGTCTGCAGGCGCTGGTCGCGCTCCCGTACCCGGGCGAGGGCATGCCCGCGGGCGCCCCCGGCGCGCCGTGGGAGGACTGGCTCGGGCCTGCGACCCCGGAAGCGGAGCCGGTGTGCGAGCTGCTCCCGTTCGACCATCCGCTGTACGTGCTCTACTCCTCCGGCACCACCGGCAGGCCCAAGGCCATGGTGCACCGGGCCGGCGGCGCGCTGATCACGCACCACAAGGAGCACCGCCTGCACAGCGACGTGAAGCCCGGCGACGTGGTGCTCTACTACACCACCTGCGGCTGGATGATGTGGAACTGGCTGCTGTCGGCCCTTGCCCAGGGCGCGAGCGTGGTGCTCTACGACGGCTCGCCCGCCCACCCCGACCTGGGGGCGCTGTGGCGCCTGGCCGGCGAGCTGGGGGTCACGCTCCTGGGCACCAGCGCGAGGTTCATCCACACGCTGCAGGGCCACGGCTTCCGGCCGGGCGAGGGTACCGACCTGAGCCGGTTGCGGACCGTCGCGTCGACCGGCTCGCCACTGTCGCCGTCGGGCTTCCGCTACGTGTACGAGAACATCGCAGCGGACGTGCATCTTGCGAGCATCTCGGGCGGTACCGACATCGTCAGCTGCTTCATGCTGGGGGTGCCGACCCTGCCGGTGTACGCCGGCCAGATCCAGCGGCCTGGCCTGGGCGTGGATCTCGCGGTCTTCGACGAGGCGGGCGAGCCGCTCCACGCCGAGCCCGGCGAGCTGGTGTGCCGCCAGGCGCTGCCGTCGATGCCGCTGGCCTTCCTCGGCGATCCGGACGGCCGCCGCTACCACGAGGCGTACTTCTCGGTCTATCCGGGGGTGTGGCGCCACGGCGACCGCATCGCGCGCACGGCCGAGGGCGGCATCGTCGCCTACGGGAGGAGCGACGCCACCCTCAACCCGGGCGGCGTGCGCATCGGCACCGCCGAGGTCTACCGCCCCCTCGAACGCGTCCCGGAGGTGCTGGAGGCGGCGGCGGTGGGGCGCCGGACGCCCGCGGGGGACGAGGAGATATGGCTTCTGGTCGTGCTGGTCGAAGGTCGAAGCCTTGACGGCGCCCTCGTCGGCCGCATCAAGACGGCCATCCGGGAGGGGGCGTCCCCACGTCATGTGCCCCGGCGGGTGCTGCAGGTGCCGCAGCTGCCGCGAACGCGAAGCGGGAAGTCCATGGAGCTCGCCGTGGGCCGGCTCGTCAACGGGCTCGACGTGCCCAACGCCGCGGTCGTGGCCAACCCGGAGGCGCTCGACGCCGTGCGGGCGGCGGCCGAGCGCGGCCGCCTGGGTGATGACGATTGTGGGTGAAGGCGGCCGGCTCGGGCGCCTGAGGAGAGCCGGGGCGCGCTCGCCGCGAGCGCGCCCCGGTGGCGCTCCGTCAGGTCGCTGCCACCGCCTTCGCCCGGCTCAGCCCTTGACCGCGCCCGCCGTGAGGCCGGCGACGATGCGCTGCTGGAAGACCAGCACCAGGATGATGAGCGGCACGGTGACGATGACCGAGGCCGCCATGATCTGCGCCCATGGCAGCTCGAACTGGCTGGCGCCGCTGAACAGCGCGATCGCCACGGGGACCGTTCGCGCGCTGTTGTCGACCGTGAACGTCAACGCGAACAGGAACTCGTTCCATGCCTGGATGAACGCCAGCAGGCCGGCAGTGACCAGGCCGGGGGCCATCACCGGCAGCAGCACGCGCAGGAGCGACTGGACCGGGGTGGCGCCGTCCACGAACGCGGCCTCCTCGAGCTCGCGCGGGATCTCACGGACGAAGCTCGTCAGCACCCACACCGTGAAGGGAAGCGTGAACACCATGTAGGAGAGGATCAGCCCCCACCAGCTGTTGTAGAAGTGCAGCGTCCGGATGAGCACGAACATGCCGCCGAGGATGGCGATCTGCGGGAACATGGAGACGCCCAGGATGCCGTAGAAGATGGTCCGCTTGCCCTTGAAACGGATGCGACCGAGCGCGTACGCCGCGGTGCCGCCGATCAGCAGCGCCAGCAGGGTCGTGAGGCCGGCGACGACGAGCGAGTTCAGCAGGTTGCGGGCGAAGGGCTGGTTGGTGAAGACGGTGACGTAGTTGTGCCACTGCGGCGCCGGCGGCCAGTAGACGAGCGGGGTGGCGAACAGCTCGTTCTGGGTCTTGAGCGAGGACGAGATGGCCCAGAAGAAGGGGAAGACCAGATAGATAAAGGTCAGCACCACCAGGACCGCGAAGGCGAGCTGGCCGAGGTAGAAGCCGATGCCGCGCCGACGCATCAGTCCACCTCCACGCCGAGGCTGACCACGTAGGCGACGACGAACAGCCCGATGATCACGAAGATCCCTACCGACATGGCGGAGCCGTAACCGAGCGCGCCGAAGTCGACGAGCTGCTGCCGGGCGTACACCGCCATCGACATGGTGTTGGGGTTGGTGCCGGTCATGACGTAGATGGCATCGAACACCCGGAGGGCGTCGAGCGTACGGAAGATCAGGGCCACGAGCAGGGCCGGCCTGAGCAGCGGCAGCGTCACGCGCACGAAGTTCTGCCACGGGCTCGCGCCGTCGACGCGCGCCGCTTCGTAGAGCTCACCGGGGATCGACTGCAGCCCCGCGAGCAGGAGCAGGGCCATGAACGGCGTCGTCTTCCAGACGTCCACCGATATGACCGCCGGCATCATCAGCTTGGGGTTGGCGAGCCAGGCGTAGGACGTGTTCGTGAGGTGCAGCTTCATGAACAGATCGTTGATGACGCCGTAGACGTCGTTGTACATCCAGCGCCACATCTGCGCCGAGACGACCGTGGGGATCGCCCAGGGGATGAGCATGGCGGTGCGCATCGCGCCGCGGCCCGGGAACTTGGCGTTCACCAGCATCGCGATGCCGAGCCCGAGCACCGTCTCCGCAGTCACCGAGACCACCGTGAACACCACGGTGTTGAGCACCGAGTGCCACCATTGCGTGTCCTGGAACAGGAACTTGAAGTTGAGCAGGCCGACGAACTTCGAGTGCAGCGGGAACTGCAGCAGGTTGGTCTGCGTGACGCTGAGCTCGATGGTGCGGAACAGCGGGTAGCCCGCGACCAGCAGGATGACGATGAGGGAGGGAGCGAGGAAGAGCCAGGCGGTGCGCGCCCTCCTGGCCTCGAGCGAGAACCCGCGCTTGGGGCGGCGCCGCTCGGCGTCAACGGCGGTCTGTTCCATCGATCACCTCGCGCCGAGCACGGGACCGACGGTGCGCTCGGCCAGATAGAAGTGCGGCCCCTCCCATCGAGGGAGGGGCCGCGTCGAAGCCGGCTGGCTTACCAGCCGGTTCCCTTGATCCGCTGGAGCTGCTGGTCCAGGCCGGCGAGCGCCGAGCTCGGCTGCGCCTGGCCGCTCAGGACGTTGTGCACGGCCGTCCAGAAGGCGCTGGAGACCTGGTTGTACTTCTGCTTCGTGGCCGTCGCCGGGCGGGCCACGGCGTTGGCGAAGACGGGCTTCAGCTTGTGGATGAAGGGGTTCTGCTGCTCGATCTGCGGGTCGTCGTAGAGCGGCAGCCGCGAGGGCAGGAAGCTGCCCTGGATGGCCCGCTCGCGCTCGACGTCGGCGCTCGTCAGGTACTTGACGAGATCCGCCGCTTCCGCCTGGTGCTTCGAGAACCGCGACACGGCCAGCTGCCAGCCGCCGAGGGTGGCGGCGTTCTGACCGTCGGACGTGTTCGCCTTCGGCAGGGCGGCGACGTCGAAGTTGCCCTTGATGGGGCTGTCGGCGCTGTTACCGAGGTTGTAGGCGTAGGGCCAGTTGCGCATGAAGGCCGCGTTGCCCGCCTGCCACACGCCGCGGGACTCTTCCTCGGTGTAGCTGGTGACGCCCGGAGGCGAGATGGTCCCGACCCAGCCGGCGGCCATGTTGATCGCGGCCGCGGCCTTGTCGTTGTTGATGGTGATGTCACCCTTGCTGTCGACGATGGTGCCGCCGCCGTAGGAGTAGACCCACTCGAGGGCGTCACAGGTGAGGCCTTCGTAGGCGTTACCCTGCCAGACGTAACCCCAGAACTTGCTGTTGCCGGCGGCGCGCTCGCCCCCCTGGATCTTCTGGGCCATCTGCGTCAGCTCGGTCCAGGTCGTGGGCGGGCCGTCGAACCCGTACTTCTGGAGCAGATCCGTGCGGTAGTAGAGCAGGCCCGCGTCGTTGAACCACGGGACGGCCACCTGCTTGCCCTCGTACTGGTCGTTGTTCACCAGCGCGGCGATGTAGGGGCTGAGATCGTTCTGGCTGAAGTACTGGGACAGGTCGACGAAGTAGCTTCCCAGGATGCCGGGCCAGACGACGTCGATCTGATAGACGTCGATGCTGTCGGACTGGGCGCCGAGCTGCTGCTGGTAGAGCGCCAGCCGGTCGGTGGACGAGTTCGGCGTCGAAACGACGACGACCTGGTTGCCCGTCTTGTCCGCCCAGGCCTGTGCCTCGTTCTTGCACAGGGTCAGCTCGTTGCCGACGGCGCCGCAGGAGATGTGGACCGTCACGCCCTGGGCGAAGGCTGCTCCTCCCAGGAATGCTCCGACCGCAACGACGATGGCCAACCATAGACGTTTCATGGGTCACCTCTTTCCTTTGGACCGCTCCGGCCGGCGATCGCCGCCAGAGGGATGGTACCCAGGACAACCAACGGAACTCACCGCTACCGCGGGACTGCGGCCAAGGTCCGGTGTGCCTCCGTTCCCCCGGGATGGTCGTCTGCTTCGCACGAACGATAGCACGTGCCTGTCGGCGTCGCAACCGCTGCGCGCGCTCGTGAGCGATACTCCGACGCGGGCCGCCGCCTTCCGGCGGTGCGGATGCCTCGGGCCGGCGGGCGGGCGTGCCGGCCTCACGCCAGCGGTCTACCCACCATGCGCGTGATGATCTGCTGGAACTCGATCTCGTGGAAGGGCTTGAGGAGCACCTCGGCCCGAGGGCGCCGCGCGCGGCCGAAGATGCCGCCCTTGGGTTCCTCGTCGACCAGCATGAGCACCGGCAGGTGGCTCTGGCCGGCCTGCTTGCGAAGCTCCTTCACCAACGCCCAGCCCGCCCCTTCCTCGTCGTCGACGACGAGCGCGGAGGGGTGCATGCCGGGCAGGATCTTGAGGGCGTCATCGTAGTCGAGCGCGACCTCCGCGCGCAGCCGCGCGCGCTGCAGCGAGAGCCGGAGCAGCCGCTGGAGGGCGCTGCTGGGCGACACCGCCAGCACCAGCGGGTCCTCCACCCGGAACGGCTGCGCCTCGATGACGCTGCGCTCGACCAGCTCGTGCATGAGGTGGAAGACATGCTTCTCCGTCAGGTCGAGCTCGGCGGCCACCGAGCGCGCGGTGCGCTTGCCGTCGATGTAGCCCAGCACCTCCCAGGCGCCGGGAGGCATCTCCACCTTGGTCGGGTCCCCGGAACGCAGGTAGATGGTGTCGGCGTCGACCAGCCCCCCCTCGAAGTCGTGGAGGCGCTGGGCCACCGACATCAGCAGGGACATGGCGTCGACCGAGTGGTTGGTGGGGGCCTGCGACGCCCACCCCGAGCGCTCCGCGAAGTTGAACTGCCCGTCGGACCAGCTCATCAGCTCGCTGACGACCTCGAGCACCTGTCTCTCGAGCGCGCCCTTGAGGTCCTCCTCGTCGATCAGTCGCATCTCCACCGCCATCAGCCCGAGCGGCGTGCCGGCGTTCTCGACGTGCTGGCGGCGGAGGATCTCCTGGACCTCGTGCGTGGTGAGCAGGTCCATGCGCACCAGGATCTCCCCGAGATGCACGCCGGGCGAGATATGGGCGTACTGCACCCTGCCCTGCTCGAAGTAGATCCGGGCGCGCGCCTTGCCCCGCATGACGGTGAGGATCCCGGACTTCTGCCCGGTGGCGATGATCTGGAAGACGTCCGACAGCGGGACGTTGCGGAGGCTACCCTCGATCATCCCCGGCTCAACCGCCCTCTCCGAACAGGCCGGCCGGCGCCGCGGCCGTCGGCAGGCCGAGGTGCGTGTAGGCGGCCTGCGTGGCCACGCGCCCGCGTGGCGTGCGCTTGAGCAGGCCCCGCTGGATGAGGAAGGGCTCGTAGACCTCCTCCAACGTGGCCCGGTCTTCCCCCACGGCGGTGGCCAGCGTGTCGAGCCCCACCGGGCCGCCGGCGAACTTCTCCACCAGCGCCTCGAGGATGGTGCGGTCGCGCCGGTCGAGGCCGGCATCGTCGATGCCCAGGGCGCCCAGCGCCGAGGCCGTGCGCTCGAGCGTGATGCGCGCCTCGCCTGCGACGTCGGCGAAGTCGCGCACGCGGCGCAGCAAGCGCTTGGCGACCCGCATGGTGCCGCGCGCGCGGCGACCGATCTCCAGGGCGGCCGCCGGCTCGAGGGCGAAGCCCAGCATCTGCGCGTCGTTGGACACGGCCCGGGCCAGGTCGTCCTCGCCGTAGTAGTCCAGGTGCTCGATGATCCCGAACCGGCTCCGCAGCGGCCCGGTGATGAGGCCAGGGCGCGTGGTCGCGCCCACCAGCGTGAAGCGCGGAAGCTCGAGGCGGATGGAGCGGGCCGCCGGCCCCTGGCCCAGGACGATGTCGATCTTGAAGTCCTCCATGGCGGGGTAGAGGTGCTCCTCGGCGACGTGGCCGAGCCGGTGGATCTCGTCGATGAAGAGCACGTCGCCGTCCTCGAGCGCGTTGGTGAGGATGGCCGCCAGGTCGCCGGGCTTCTCGATCGCCGGCCCGCTGGTCACGCGGATGCCCACCCCGAGCTCGGCGGCGATGATGTGCGCGAGCGTGGTCTTGCCGAGCCCGGGGGGCCCGTACAGCAAGACATGGTCGAGAGGCTCCTCGCGATTGCGGGCCGCCTCCAGGTAGACCTCCAGCTTGCGCTTGAGCCGCCGCTGCCCCACGTACTCGGCGAGAGATGCCGGTCGCAGTCGCGCGTCCTCCACGGCATCACAGTAGCATGCGCCCGTTCGCCGCCAACATGCGGAACCTAACGCCCGAGGGCGCCCCGGGCCGCTGCTCGCATGGGCCCCAGGGCACGGTGCTAGCCTGTCGGTCATGGCGGACGAGCCGACCCCGAAGCCCGCCGAGGACGCGCGCCCGGCCGGCGTCCCAGAGCGCGATGCGGGGGCGGGGGTCCCAGAGCGCGATGCGGGCGCGGGGGGCCCAGAGGGGGATGCGGGCGCGGGGGGAAGGGTGCGCCTGCTGGTCTCGTGCCCGGACCGCCCCGGCATCGTGGCCACGGTGTCGCGCTTCCTCTTCGAGCTCGGCGCCAACATCACCGACGCCGACCAGCACAGCACCGACCCCCACGGAGGCACGTTCTTCATGCGGATGGCCTTCGAGCTCCCCGCCTCGGGCGCGGACCCCGCGCGCGTGCGTGAGGCGTTCGAGCGGGATGTGGCGCCCCGCTTCGCCATGCGTTGGCGCATGACCGACGCCCGCCGGCCCAAGCGCATCGCCGTGCTGGCATCGAACGTGGAGCACTGCTTGCAGGAGCTGCTGTGGCGGCGCCGGGCGGGAGAGTTCGACGGCGACATCGTGATGGTGATCTCCAACCACGAACGGCTGCGCGGCGTCGCGGAGCCGTTCGGCGTGCCGTTCCACTACCTGCCGGTGCGCGAGGGCGAGAGAGAGGCCCAGGAGGCGCAGGTCCTGGGGCTGCTCGAGGGCGCCGCCGATCTGGTCGTGCTGGCGCGCTATATGCAGATCCTCAGCCCCGCCTTCGTGGCCCGCTACCCGGAGCGTATCGTCAACATCCACCACTCCTTCCTGCCGGCGTTCAGCGGCGGGCGGCCGTACCACCGCGCCTACGAACGCGGCGTGAAGCTGATCGGCGCCACCGCCCACTACGTCACCGACGCGCTCGACCAGGGGCCGATCATCGAGCAGGACGTGGTCCGGGTGACGCATCGGCAGAACGTTCCGGAGCTGGTGAGCCTGGGCCGCGAGATCGAGCGGCGGGTGCTGGCGCGCGCGGTCAAGCTCCACCTGGAGGACCGCATCCTGGTCCACGGCAACAAGACCATCGTCTTCGATTAGGGCCGCCGGGGCGTTGCCCGAGCGGCATGCGTTACCCTTTGGGGTGCCGCCGGCGCGCGCCGGCCGTGAGTCGGAGGTTGACGAGGATGCAGACGCATCATGTACGCATCGGCGACCAGGAGCGGGATCTCCAGGTGGTGAACGTGGGCGACGTCTCCGTGGCGCTCCTGAACCTGCTCGGCGACACCGAGCTCACCGAGGCGGCGGCGGCCGAGCTGGCCAAGCGCATCCCGCCGGAGGTCGAGACGCTGGTGACGCCCGAGGTGAAGGCCGTGCCGCTGGCGCACGCCATCAGCGTGCGCACCAAGATCCCCTACGTGGTCGCCCGCAAGACCGAGAAGCCCTACATGGTGGGGGCGGTGAAGAAGACGGTGCTCAGCATCACCACGGGCCGGCCGCAGGAGCTGGTGATCGACGGCGCCGACATCGAGCGGCTGCGCTCGAAGCGCGTCGCCATCGTCGACGACGTGGTCAGCACCGGCGGCACGCTGCAGGGGCTCCGCGACCTGCTCGTCGAGGTCGGCGCGCACGTCGTCGCCACGCTGGCGGTGTTCACCGAGGGGAGCGACCGCCCGGACGTCGTGGCGTTGGGGCACCTGCCGCTCTACCCGGCCGACGGCCGCAAGACGCCCTCGGACACGGCCTGAACCGCCGCCCAGACGGCATGATCGCCCGTGAGGGGGCGTGCTATCGTGAGCGCGGGGCGAGGCGAGTCTCGGCCCCGGCGGTCCTAGCGGAAGGTCTTGTGCATGCCCCCTGATCCCAAGGAGCTCATCCGGGAGCGTCTGAACATCGCGGACGTCATCGGCGAGATGGTGGCGCTCAAGCCGGCCGGGCGCGGCCAGATGAAGGGGCTGTGCCCGTTCCACAGCGAGAAGACGCCGTCGTTCCACGTCCACCTGGACCGTGGCTTCTACTACTGTTTCGGTTGCCAGGCGAAGGGCGACATCTTCGACTTCGTCATGCAGACGCAGGGCCTCGGCTTCGGGGACGCCCTGCGCGTTCTCGGAGATCGCGCCGGCGTGGAGGTGGGTGCGCCCTCCCCGGGGAGCGGCCGCCGGCGCGACCTCTTCGACGTCAACGCCATGGCGCTGGCGTACTTCCGCGGCCATCTCGCCGGGGACGCCTTGACCTACCTCGAGGGGCGCGGCCTCACACGCGCGAGTATCGACGCCTTCGAGCTCGGCTTCGCTCCGGAAGGCTGGGACGGGCTCCTCAAGCACGCGCTCACCAAGGGCGTGCGTGACGACGACCTGCTGAGCGCGGGCCTGACCATCGAGAACGAGCGGGGGCGCCGCTACGACCGCTTCCGGAACCGCGTCATGTTCCCGATCAAGGACGCGATGGGCCGCGTCGTGGGCTTCTCGGGGCGGGTCCTCGCCGACGGCGAGCCCAAGTATATGAACACGCCCGAGACCGAGCTGTTCCACAAGGGGGAGCTGCTCTACGGCCTCGACCGGGCCCGCCCGGTCATCCGCAAGTCGGGCGAGGTGATCGTGGTGGAGGGATACATGGACGTCATCGCCCTCCACCAGACCGGCTTCGACAACGCGGTGGCGGCCCTGGGCGCGGCGCTGACCGAGCAGCAGGCCGAGCAGCTGGCGCGGCTTGACGCCAAGCGCGTGCACCTGGCGTTCGACGCCGACGACGCCGGTCAGCGCGCGGTGCTGGCGGGCCTCGACCAGGCGGTGGGCCGGCGGCTGCTGGTGAGCGCCGTGCGCGTCCCGCACGGCAAGGACCCCGCCGACGCGGTGCTGGGCGGGCATGCGGACGCGTTCCGCGAGGCGCTGGACCACGGTCTGTCCGAGGTGGAGTTCCGCTTCCGACGGGTCCTCGAGCGCTTCGACCGCTCCACCATCGATGGGCAGCGGCAGATCCTCGAGGAGCTGGCGCCGGTGCTGGTGCCGCGCGACGTCTTCGATCCCGTCGCGGCCGAGATGCGCCGCCTGGTCATCGACCACCTGGGCATGGAAGGCCCGCGGCTCGACGCCTGGATCGACGCGAACCACCGCCGCCAGCGGCCGCTCTCCGAGACGCAGGTGCGGGGCATGCGGCGCCGGCGGGTCGAGGTCGACCAGGTGCGCGCCGTCGAGCTGGAGATCGTCGCGCTGTTGCTGAGCCGGCCGGGACACCTGCGCCGCCGCCTCGATGCCTCGCTGGGGGCGCTGCCGCCGGACGTGGCGGGATCCGCGCTGCACGAGCTGGCGGCGCTGTGCGAGGAGCACGGCGGCGACCCCGAGTCGGTGCTGCTGGCCTACCGCGAGCGGGACGAAGGAGCCCACGTCTTCGAGCGCGTGCTGGCGCTTTCCGACGAGGACCCCGACGTGCGCTTCGACGCCGACGCGGCGGTCTCGCAGTTGCTCTCGCGCCTGCGGGAGCTGCACCTCGAGGCGCGCAAGGAGAGCTCCCGCTCGCGGTTGCTGGAGCGGCGGGAGGAGCTGGGACGGCTGCTGGAGGACCCCGCCACCGGCGGGGCCGAGCTTCCCGAGCTCTACGCGGAGCTGCAACAGATCCATTCGATGCTGTCGGCACGCGAGGCGGAACGCCGCACGCGCGTCCCGGCGCGCCACGCCAGGAGCAAGCGGCGGCGCTGAGGCGTCCCGCGCGTCAGTCGGCGCGCGGGTGCCGGGCGTCTCCGGCGGGGCTCGCCCCGGTCGAGAGCATGGGCCGCCGCAGGCCCCGCCTCAGCGCGCGAAGGCGATCCGCGGCGGCCCGCAGGGTCGCGACGTCGCCTACCGAGAGCCCTGCCACCCGCTCGAGGAGGGCGCGGTCCGCGGCGTCGCGGGCGGCGTCGCGGTCGCCGGCGCGGAGCGCCCGGTCCGCCGCGTCGAATGCCTCGGCGAGGCGCGCGGCGTCCCGGACGCCGGCGCCGGCATCGCGGGCGGGTGCCGGGAGCGGCAGCAGCAGGCGTGTCGCCTCGGAGGGCTCGAGCTTGAGCATGCCGCCCCCCAGCGCATGCCCTTCCAGCTCGGCGCTGAGCTCGGCGAGCGAGGTGATCGCGGCCAGGGCCAAGAGCCATGGCGGCACCTGGGCGGCGGGCTCGAGGCGCACCGCGTGCAGCGTGTTGGACACGGCGGCGCCGGTGGCGTTCACCGCCAGGCGGGGGGCCACCGCGCTCATGGCGGTGAGTGCCAGGTCGGGGGGCGCGGCGCGGGTGACGCGGTACCACGGCGTGCGGCCCCTCACCTTCGCGCGGCCGCGCACCCCGGCGGGCCCGGCGCCGGACAGGTAGGCGCCGAGCGCGAGGTCGCCGGCGTCCTCGGGGAGCAGCAGGTAGCCGCTGTGGCCGTGCTCTGCGCCGTGCAGCCAGTCGTCGGCGGTGACGGCGAGGCCGCGCAGGGCGCGCGCCCGGAAGAGCGCGGGCCGCAGGTGCCGTGCGTCGATGCCGAGCGTGCGGGCCTGGTCGGGGGAGAGGTGGAAGAAGTCGTTGGCTCCCGTGACGTAGCCGATGCTGACGCTCGCCCACGCGCCCAGCGGCGTGCACGCCTCGCGCGCGCGCAACGCGTCCAGGAGCGCGCGGGCCGGCTCCGGCAGCCACACGTGGTGGAGTCGGGCCTCGCCGGAGAGCAGCGCCTCGGCGTCGAGGGGATGCGTCGGCAGCTCACAGAGACCGTTCGCGAGGGCGGCGCCGGAAGCCAGCCGGGCGACCGAGAAGCCCTGGAACGGCTCCTCGTGCCCTTCGGCGAGGAGGAGCACGGCACCCTGGTCGAGGCTGGGGAAGAGCGCGGACTCGAAGAGCACGAAGCGCACGCGTCCGAAGCGTTGCCTGAGGAGCGCGAGCACGCTGCGCGCGTAGCGGGCATGGCCGATCTCGCTGGGGAGCACCAGCGCCAGCCGGCCCCCCGCGCCGAGGAAGCGCTCGGCGTGCGCCACGAAGGCCGTCCAGCTGGACGCGAGGGGGTCCGCCCGGAGGCCGGCCGCGGCTGCGATGGCCGCCGCCCGGCGGCGGTGCGTCCCGTCCAGCCGCTGGAAACGCACGTAGGGCGGGTTCCCCACCACGGCCGCGAAGGGCGGCAGGCGCCCGGGCTCGAGCGCCAGGAAGTCGCCGACCCGCACCCGCGCCCGCGGGCCCGCATCGGCTGCGGCGAGCCGCTCCCGGGCCTCGCGGGCGGCCGCGGGCCGCAGCTCCACCCCCGTGACGGTGGGCGCGGCGCACCCCAGGCCGCGCAGGCGCGCGGCGGCCTCGACCAGGAACACGCCGTCGCCGGCGGCCGGATCGAGCACGCCGTCGCCGGGGCGGCGGACGGCCCATTCGGTCAGCGCGCGGGCGACGGGCGCGGGGGTATAGTATGCGCCGACGGACTTGGCTCCGTCCGGCGATCCTTTGGAGGGGTCCCGGCCCACGCCGGAGTCTACCCGGGCACCGCCCAGCGGCGGCGCCTTCAGGGGGCTGCGGGGGACATGTGTCTCGATTGACACGAAAACTTGCCGGTTGTTATGGTTGGTCGGAAACGCTCAAGGGGTTCTTTCCGCGTCAGACGCGGTTTCCTGTACCTCACGCAGCATTTGCGCGACATCACGACAACCTGTCGTAACCCGCCGCGAGGCGGGGCGGAAGGAGGGCTGGTTGGAAGCTCAGGGTGAACGACTCCTGCAAGACCTCGTGAACCAGGAGAAGAACCTGGTGGCCAAGGTCGAGGAGGCGCGCGGTCAGGCCCGGACCAGCCTCGAGGAGGCCGAGGCCGAGGCCCAGCGCATCCGCGACGAGGCCCGGGGCCGGGCCGACGCCATCGCGCAGCAGGAAGCCGACCGGGGCGCCAAGGAGGCCGAGACAGCGCGGGAGGACATCGTCAAGTCCGCGCGCGAGGCAGCCGGCAGGCTGGATGCCGAGGCGAGAGCCGGCAAGGACGACGCGGTGGAGTTGGTGATGGAGCGGGTCTTGCCATGATCGCCCGCATGGAGCGACTCCTGGTGGTCGGGCGGCGCTCGGCGGCCAAGGACGTGCTCGTCAACCTCCAGAGCATGGGGGTGGTGCAGCTCGAGCCCCTCGAGACGGGCGAGGAGGAGGCCCTCCGGCGCCTGAAGCTCGAGGGCGAGGAGCTGCGACAGAAGGAGTCGTGGGACTACCTCGTCTCGCGGGCGGACGCGCTGCTCGAGGTGCTGACGCTCGAAGGCGCCGTGGCCGGCCCGCGCGTGGACGTGGGGAGCGATCCCGACGTGCTGCAGCGCGAGCTGGCGCCCATCGGCGAGTCCGTCGACCGGCTGGTGGCGGAACGCGCCGACGCGCGCGACGAGCTCGAGCTCACCGACACCTACCTCTCCGTGTTCCGCCAGCTCGCGCCCATGATGGCGCAGCTCGAGGAGGCCAGCTACCTGACGGGAGCGGCCTTCATGGTCCCGGACGACGGCTACGGCGAGTTGGAGAACGCCCTCGAGGAGGACCTGGGTGGCGCCTTCGCCCTAGCCTGGCAGCGCCACGCCAACGAGCGGCTGGCCGTGGGCGCCTGCCTCGAGCGTGACGTGGGCCGGCTGCGGGCCACGTTCACACGCCTCGGCCACTCCGAGATCGCGCTCCCGGAGCGCTACCGGGACCTCGGCGTCGCCAAGGCGGCGCACGTGATGGAGGAGCGCTCTCAGACGCTCCCCAAGCGCATCGCGGCGATCCACGACGAGCTCGCCGAGCTCGCCGGCCAGCACGGCCGGCGCCTCGCCTCCATCGCCACCGTGGCGCACAACCACCAGGCCCGGTTCGAACGGCTGGAGGACATGCTGGAGGGCCGCTACGGGTTCGCCCTCCAGGGTTGGGTGCCGTCGGACGACGCAGAGCGCGTGGTGGGGGCCCTGCGCAAGCAGTTCTCCGAGTCGGTGCTGGTGGCGTCGCGCCCCGCCGATGAACGCGCCGACCACGGCGTGCCCGTCAAGTTCGACAACCCCGGCTGGGTGAGGCCGTTCCAGGGGCTGCTGGCGCTGTTCCAGCCACCCCGCTACGGGAGCTTCGACCCCAGCTGGACGCTGGCGGTGTTCTTCCCGATGTGGTTCGGCATGCAGGTCGGCGACATCGGCTACGGGCTGTTCTTCGCGTCCATCGGCTGGTGGTTGCGCAGGCGCGGCGCGGCCGGAAAGAACGTCGACACGGGCCCGCTGCACATCGTCATCCCGGCGCGGGTGCTGGCGCCCCTGAGCACCGTGATCTTCTGGCTGTCCGCCTGGACGGTGGGATTCGGCTTCCTCTACGGGGAGTTCTTCGGCAACCTCTTCGAACGCTTCCCGCCGGGGCATCCGATCTTCTACACGCTCTCGGCCGGCGGGGGCGCCTCCGAGGTCGGCTCCCACGCCGTGGGGCTCATCCACATCGCGCTCCTGCGCATCGAGGTGTTCGCGCCGTTGCTGCTCGCCTCGACGCTCTTCGGCGTGCTGCAGGTGCTGGGCGGCTGGATCATCCGCGCGTTCTACTCGATCCGCCACGGCGAGAGCGGGCACCTCTACGAAGCGCTGGGCATGTTCACCGGGCTGGTGGCCGTGGTGACCTTCGCGACCGCCTACCAGCTGGGCAGCGTCAGCTCGCCGGTCGTGTGGATCACGCTGGTGCTGCTGGCGGTGTTCGTGGTGTTCGCCTTCCTCGCCAAGAACGGCCTGATGGTGCTCGAGCTGATCTCCAACGGCGGGCACATCCTCAGCTACCTCCGAATCTTCGCCGTCGGTCTGGCCTCTGCGATCATCGCCAACATGGCGACCGATCTCGGCTGGGCGCTCGGCGGCGTGCTCCCCATCGTGGGGCCCATCATCGGCATCCTCATCGGCGCCAGCGTGCACCTGCTGGCGCTCACGCTCACCATCATCAGCGACACCCTGCAGCCTCTCCGACTCCACTACGTCGAGTTCTTCACCAAGTTCGGTTTCTACGATGAGAGCGGTCGTCCCTATCGGCCCTTCCGTCTCCTAGGAGGAAAGTGATGAACAAGCTCGCCAAGGTCCTCGGACTCCTCGCCGTCGTCGGCGTCGTCGCCAGCGTGGCCTTCGCCCAGGGCGCCGCCGGGGGAGGGAACATCGGCGCGGGCCTGATGGGCGTGGGCGCCGGCCTGGCCATCGGCCTGGCAGGGATCGGCGTGGGTATCGCGCAGGGGTACATCGGCTCGGCCGGCCTCGGCACCATCACCGAGAAGCCGGAGATGTTCGGCCAGGTGCTGGTGTTCCTGGTCATCCCCGAAACCATCATCATCTTCGGGTTCGTGATCGCGTTCTTCCTCTACGGCAAGATGGGCTGACCCTGTGGCCGACCTAGCTGCCCTGCTCGAGAAGGAAGCGAGCACCGAGATCGAGTCGATCCTCTCCGAGGCGCGCGACCGCGCCTCGGAGGTGGTCGCTCGGGCGCGCGAGGACGCCGAGGCGCTGGTGGCACAGCGCCAGCGTCAGGCCGAGGCCCAGCGCACCGCCACGGTGGTCCGGGCGCGATCGAGCGCCCAGCTGGAGGCGTCGTCGTTGCAGCTCCGCGCGCAACACCAGGGGGTCGGGGCGGTCTTCGACGAGGCGCGCCGCCGCCTGGAGGCGTTGCTCACCGACGCCGAGGCGTATCCGCCCGTGCTGGGCAAGCTGTTGCGCGAGGCCCTCGAGGGGCTCTCCAAGGACGCGGTGGAGGCCGTGGTGGTGCACCCCGACGACGAGGCCGCGGCCGGGAAGGCCGTGAAGGAGGCCGAGCTTTCCGCCCCCGTCGAGACCTCGGAACGCGTCCGCGCCGGCGTACGCCTGCGCCTCAAGGGGAGCAACACCATCGAGAACAGCCTCTTCCTGCGCCTGGAGGTGCTCCGGTCCGAGCTCGCGTCGGAGGTGTCCGAAGCCCTGTTCGGCGGCGCGAAGGGGCGCTGAGCGATGTCGACCGATTACGGATACATCAACGCCCGCGTGCGCGGCATGAAGACGAACCTCCTGGGGGACGACTTCTACTCCGAGGCGCTGACGGCGAGCGACTTCCGGGCCTTCCTGTCGGTCCTCGGGCAGTCGCGCTACATGCACGAGCTCGAGGAGTCGCAGTCGCGCTACCAGGGCCTGCGCGCCGTGGACGACGCGCTGGCCCGGGACTTCTTCAAGACGACGCGCAGCCTCTTGACCGCGTCCGACGGTGATGCCGGCATGCTGATGGAGCTGCTGCTGCTGCGCTACGACCGTGAGAACCTCAAGACCATCGCCCGCGCCAAGCACGCCGGGAAGACGCTGGAGGAGATCATCGGTTCGCTCTACCCGGCCGGTCCGCTCAGGCCGGCGGTGCTGGAGGAGGTCGCCGCGGCGCCGGACATGGCCTCGGCGGCGCAGGCGCTGGCCGTCACCAAGACGCCGCTCAAGTCCGCGTTCTCGCAGGCGGTCGCCCACTACCAGTCGGGCGGCGATCTCTACGCGCTCGAGCTGGCGATCGACCGGGCGTACTACCGCGTGCTGCTGCAGCGCCTTCGGCGTGCGAACGCGCCCATGAGCTTCATGCGCCACGTAACCCGCGAGATCGACGCCACCAACCTGCGCACCGCGCTCAAGCTCCGCGGCGCCGAGGAGGGGCCGGAGGACGTCTTCATCCCCGGCGGCCGCGAGGTGACGCGGAACGTCTTCGACAGCGTGCGCTCGGCCGAGGGCCCGGGAGGCATGCAGGCGCTCTCGGACACGAGCTTCGCCGAGGTCGCGGAGACGGGCAGCCTGGCCGAGGCCGAGCAGAAGATCCGGAGGACCCTCGATGCCAGCGCGCGTAGCGCGGCGTCCGATCCCCTGGGGCCCGGCGTGGTGGTCCGCTACCTGCGCCTCAAGGAGGCCGAGATCGCGCGCCTGCGGTTGCTTGCGCGCGGCAGCTTCTACCAGGTCCCGCGGGACGCGCTTCAGAGGGAGCTCGGGCATGCCTAAGATGGTCGTGTTGACCGACAGCGAGACCGCCGTCGGCTTCCGGCTCGCGGGCGTGGACGTCCGCGAGGTGGGACAGGAGGGGGCGAAGGATGCTCTGGACGAGCTCATCGCCGCCGACGCCTACGGTCTGGTGGTGGTCGATGAGGGCCTCATCCCGGACCCCATCGCAGCCAGCGAGCGCGCCATGCGTGGGCGCGAGCTGCCGGTGGTGCTGCCCTTGCCGAGCCTCGGTCAGGCATTCGGTGAAGAGGACGACGCCATCGCCTACATGAAATCCCTGGTGCGCAACGCCATCGGATTCGATATCAAGCTGGAGTGAGCAGGAGGGCTCAAGTGGCCATCGAAGGAAGGATCCAACGCATCTCCGGCCCGGCGGTGATCGCCCAGGGGATGATGGGCGCCCGCATGTACGACATCGTGCGGGTCGGCGAGGAGAAGCTCGTCGGCGAGATCATCCGTCTGGACGGCGAGAACGCCTTCGTGCAGGTGTACGAGGACACGGGCGGCCTGACCGTCGGCGAGCCGGTGGTATCGACCGGTCTGCCGCTGGTCGTGGAGCTGGGTCCGGGGATGCTCAACGGCATCTTCGACGGCATCCAGCGCCCCCTCGACAAGCTGAAGGAGAGCTCGGGCACCTACATCGACCGCGGCATCGTGGTGAACGCGCTGTCGCAGGACGCGAAGTGGAAGTTCACGCCCACGGTGGGACAGGGCGACGAGGTGAACCAGGGCGAGGTGCTCGGCACCGTGCCGGAGTTCGCGTTCACCCACAAGATCCTGGTGCCGCCGGGCCAGGGCGGGACCATCAAGAGCATCGTGAGCGAGGGTGAGTACACCGTTCAGGACACCATCGCCACCCTGGAGGACGGGACCGAGCTGCGGCTCGCGCACACCTGGCCGGTGCGGCGGGCGCGCCCCGTCGTACGCAAGCTCGACCCGATAACCCCGTTCCTCACCGGCATGCGCATCTTGGACGTGCTCTTCCCGCTCACGATGGGGGGTACGGCGGCCATCCCCGGACCGTTCGGCTCGGGGAAGACGGTCACGCAGCAATCGGTCGCGAAATACGGCAACGCCGACATCGTCGTGTACGTCGGCTGCGGCGAGCGCGGGAACGAGATGACGGACGTGTTGGTGGAGTTCCCGGAGCTGGAGGACCCGCAGACCGGCAACCCGCTCATGCACCGCACGGTGCTCATCGCCAACACCTCGAACATGCCGGTGGCCGCGCGTGAGGCCAGCATCTACACGGGCATCACCCTCGCCGAGTACTTCCGCGACATGGGGTACTCCGTGTCGATCATGGCCGACTCCACCAGCCGCTGGGCCGAGGCCCTGCGCGAGATCTCGTCGCGGTTGGAGGAGATGCCGGCCGAGGAGGGCTACCCGCCCTACCTGGCCTCGCGCCTGGCGGCGTTCTACGAGCGCGGCGGGCGCGTCGACACCCTCTCCGGCGATCAGGGCGCGGTCTCGATCATCGGGGCCGTGAGCCCTGCTGGCGGCGACTTCTCCGAGCCCGTCACGCAGGCCACTCTTCGCATCACCGGCTGCTTCTGGGCGCTCGACGCCTCCCTGGCCCGCCGGCGGCACTTCCCGGCCATCAACTGGAATCGGTCCTACTCGCTCTTCACCGACATCCTCGACGACTGGTACCGGGAGAACGTGGCGGAGGACTACACCGACCTTCGAAGCCGGGCGGTCGACCTGTTGCAGCGAGAGAGTGACCTGCAGGAGGTCGTGCAGCTCGTCGGTCCCGACGCCCTGCAGGACCAGGAGCGCCTGGTGATCGAGGCCGGCCGCATCCTGCGCCAGAACTTCCTGCAGCAGAACGGCTTCGACCCGGTCGACGCCTCGTGCTCCCTGCACAAGGCGTACGGCATGCTGCAGATGATGCTGCGTTTCTACGAGGACGCCCGCCATGCGCTGGAGTCCGGCGCGACCGTGGACGAGGTGCTGCAGGCGCCCGTGATCGAGAAGATCAACCGCTCGCGCTACGTGGCCGAGGACGAGTTCGATGCCTACAAGGACGGCGTCATGGAGGAGCTCTCGCAGGGCTTCGCCGTGACCGCCTGAGGCCGGAGAGGGAGCATGAGCAACCACCTACTCAAGAAGGAGTACACCGAGGTCAGCTACGTCTCGGGGCCGCTCCTGTACCTCGAGAACGCCCCGGACCTCAGCTACAACGCCATCGTCCGCATCACGGACGGGAGCGGACGCGAGCGCGGCGGCCAGGTCATCGAGGTGTCGGACAAGTTCACGGTGTTGCAGGTCTTCGAGGAGACCTCGGGCATCGACCTGTCGACGACCACGGTCAGCCTGGTGGAGCACGTAGCCCGCCTGGGCGTGTCGCGCGACATGGTCGGGCGCCGCTTCAACGGCGCGGGCGAGGCCATCGACGGGCTGCCCGCCGTGGTGGCGGACGAGCGCCTGCCCATCGGCGGGGCGCCCATCAACCCGGTGGCGCGCCGCAAGCCCGAGGAGTTCATCCAGACGGGCATCTCCACCATCGACACGCTCATCAGCCTGGTGCGCGGGCAGAAGCTGCCGATCTTCTCGGGCTCCGGCCTGCCCGCCAACCAGCTGGCCGCGCAGATCGCCCGGCAGGCGACGGTCATCGGCGAGGAGAGTGAGTTCGCGGTCGTGTTCGCGGCCATGGGCGTGACCCAGCGCGAGCTGACCTACTTCACCCAGGAGTTCGAGCGGACGGGCGCGCTGGCGCGCAGCGTGCTCTTCCTCAACAAGGCCGACGACCCGGCCGTCGAGCGCCTGCTGACACCGAAGATGGCGCTCACGGCGGCCGAGTACCTGGCGTTCGAGCATGACTACCACGTCCTGGTCATCCTCACGGACATGACCAACTACTGCGAGGCGCTCCGCGAGATCGGGGGCGCGCGCGAGGAGATCCCGGGTCGCCGCGGCTACCCCGGCTACATGTACACCGACCTGGCGTCGATCTACGAACGCGCGGGCGTGGTGGAGGGGCGAGCCGGCTCGGTGACGCAGCTGCCTATCCTCAGCATGCCGGACGACGACGTCACGCACCCCATCCCCGACCTCACCGGTTACATCACCGAGGGGCAGATCTACCTGGCGCGCGACCTCCACAACAAGGGCGTCTACCCGCCCATCAACCCCGGCCCCAGCCTCAGCCGCCTGATGAACAACGGCATCGGCGAGGGCAAGACCCGCAAGGACCACAAGAACGTCTCCGACCAGCTTCAGGCGGCCTACGCCAACGGGTTGGACCTGCGCCGGCTGGTGGCCATCACCGGCGAGGATGCCCTGTCCGAGAACGACAAGCTCTACCTGGGGTTCGCCGACGAGTTCGAGCGCAACTTCATCCACCAGGGCCAGAGCGAGCGCAGCATCGAGGACTCGCTGGCCATCGCCTGGGCCACCCTGTCGAAGCTGCCCAAGAGCGAGCTTACGCGCCTGGCGACCGACCAGATCGACAAGTACTACGGCGCCAAGATGGACGAGCTGTGGGGATCGGCCCGCAAGGACCGCGTCTCGTGAGGGGGTGACGGCGTGGCAGAACAGATCGCTCCTACCCGCTCGAACCTGCTGCAGCGGCGTGACCAACGCAAGCTGGCGGGGCGCGGCGCGGACCTGCTGAAACGCAAGCGGGACGCGCTGGTGGCGGAGTTCTTCGACCTGGTCAAGGCCTCGCTCGAGGCGCGGCGGCGCCTGGCGGACGCGAGCCGCGAGGCGTACTTCGCGCTCTTCCTCGCCAACGCCTGGGACGGGCCGGAAGCGGTGTCGAGCCTGGCGCTCGCCGAGGGCCGCTCGCTGGACGTGCCGGTGAGCGTGGAGAACATCTTCGGCGTGAAGGTTCCGCAGGTGCAGGCGCCCGAGTTCGATGCCAGACTGCCGTTCTCACCTGTGGGGGCGGGCGCCCAGACGCTCGCCGCCGCGCGTGAGTTCCGCAAGCTCACCGAGGCCATCGTCAACGTGGCCGCCACCGAGACCCGCCTCAGGCGGATCGGCGAGGAGATCAAGAAGACGAACCGCCGCGTCAACGCGTTGGAGCAGCTGGTGATCCCCAACATCAACGGCGAGATCCGGCAGATCCAGAGCGTGCTCGAGCAGCGCGCGCTCGAGGAGGTCACGGTTCTCAAGCGCATCAAGGCCAAGATCGAGGCGCGCGAGCAAGAGGGCGGGGCGGAGGCCTAGGCCCTCGGCGGCGGGCGCCACGGCCGCGCTCGCCGTGCGGCCCCGCCCCGCGACGTTCGCAGCCGCGCCCGGGCCGGGATCCATCCGGCCCGGGCGCGCGTGTCGGCGGGAGCCGCGGCGCCGGGCGGGGCGCCGTTGTACCGGCGACGCCTTTACAGGCGGCCGCACCGAAGGTAGCATGGCCCCCACACCTTAAACTGGTAGCACCAGTCTTCGAGGGGAAGAGAGGCAGATATGCGCAAGCTCGCCGTATTCGTGACGCTCGTCGCGCTCGTCGCGGGAAGCACCGCGCTCGCCCAGCAGAGCCTGCTGGACAAGGTCAAGGCCCGGGGCACGCTGGTGTGCGGGGTCAACAACCAGCTCCCCGGCTTCGGTAGCGTCGATGCCAGCGGCAAGTTCGTAGGCTTCGACGTGGACTTCTGCCGCGCCATCGCCGCGGCGGTCGTCGGCGACGCCAACAAGGTCGAGTTCCGGCCGCTCTCCGCACAGGAGCGCTTCACCGCCGTGCAGACCGGCGAGGTCGACGTGCTGATCCGGAACACCACCTGGACAAGCAGCCGGGACTCCACCGTCGGCATGGAGTTCACGCCGACCACGTTCTACGACGGCCAGGGGTTCCTGGTCCGCAGCGACTCGGGCATCAACAGCCTGCAGGACCTCGAGGGGCGCAAGATCTGCGTGCAGTCGGGCACCACCACCGAGAAGAACCTGGCGGACGTGCTGGGCGCGCTCAACGTGAGCTTCACCCCGGTCATCTACGAGAACCCCGACCAGGCCTCGTCGGCGTACGACAACGGCGCCTGCGACGCCTTCACGTCGGACAAGTCGCAGCTGGCCAGCCGCAAGACCACACTGCGTGACCCCGGCGCCCACAAGATCCTCGACGCCACCATCTCCAAGGAGCCGCTCGGGCCCGCCGTCCTGGACGGTGACGCCACGTGGTTCGACGCCGTGAAGTGGATCGTCTTCGGCGTGATCACCGCGGAGGAGTACGGCATCACCTCGCAGAACGTCGAGCAGGTGGCGCAGAGCTCGCAGAACCCCACCGTTCGCCGCATGCTCGGTGTCGAGGGGGACAACATCACCGGCCTGGGTCTGCCCGCCGACGGCATCCTCCAGGCGATCAAGCAGGTGGGCAACTACGCCGAGATCTACAACCGCAACCTCGGTCCCGACACGCAGTTCAACATCCCGCGCGGGCTGAACAAGCTCTACACCAACGGCGGGATCCTCTACGCCCCGCCCTTCCGGTGACGCCTGAGCGAGATGACGTCGTCTGACATGGCAATGGCTGATCGGGGGACGCGCTCCGGCGCGTCCCCCGACGTCGCGCGGTATCTGCGGCGTGCCAGCGGTCCTCGGCGGCCGGGGCGCGGTAACCCGCGCCGCCGCGCCGTCCGGGAGCCCGCCGCCGCATGGCGACGCCTCCGGTGAGCCCCGGGGGAGGGCGTCGCGGCGGCGGGCGCGTCCCCTTCTACCGAAACGTCAAGACGCTCGGCGTCCTGGCGCAGGTGGTGTTCGCGCTCGCGGTGGCGTTCGCCGCCGGGCTCGTCTACCACAACGTGAGCACCGCTCTGGCGCGCTCCCACCTCCCCGCCGATTTCTCGTTCCTGGGCGTGCGCGCCGGCATCCCCATCGCCGAGACGCCGATCCACTACACGCCCAGCGACAGCTACGCACGCGCCTTTCTCATCGGGGTGCTGAACACCCTGAAGGTGGCGCTGGTGGGCGTGGTGCTGGCCTCCCTGCTGGGCCTGGCGGTGGGCGTCATGCGGTTGTCGGCGAACTGGCTGCTGAGGCAGCTCGCCAACCTCTATGTCGAGACCATCCGCAACACCCCGCTGGCGGTCCAGATCGTCTTCTGGTATACGGCCATCCTGACCCCGCTCCCGCCGCGCGTCCTCAGCGCCGTGCGCTGGCCCGGCGGCGTGCTGGTCAGCAACCAGGGCGTCGCCCTGCCCTGGCCCTACCCCAGCCCCTATTTCCACGCCTGGATCCCCTACCTGGTGGGGGCGCTCGCCGTCGCTGCGGCGGTCTATCTTGTGTGGCGGAGGCGCCTGAGGCGCTTCGACCGGCCCGGCAACCCGCTCGGCCCGGCGCTGTTGGCGCTGGCGGTCGTGGCCGCTGCCGGGTACTTCATCGTCGGGAGGGGCGGCCTTCCGCAGGGCGCCACCACCTCCTTCCGCCAGGTCAGCGGTGTCGCCACGGCGTTCGTTGACGCCAACGGCGACGGGACGTTCCAAGCCGGCGAGCGGACGCTGCCGTTCACGCCCCTGGTCGCCCGCGTGCCGGAGGGCGTCCTCACGACCCAGACACAGGATCTCTCCGAGTCCAGGCACGTCGCCTACGCCCGCTTCCGCTTCCCGCCGATCCGCGACGGGGAGTACGACAAGGCGACGGTGACGTTCGCCAACCCCTCCGAGGCGACGGGGCTCGCCATCCACTTCCTGCACGATCCCTACCAGGGGATCGTCTACCGCGATGCCAACGGCAACGGCCGCTTCGACAGCGGTGAGGAGCTGAGACAGGCGGGCGCCAACCCGCGCGGGTACGCCGCGCAGATCCGCTTGAAGGTCGAGGGCTTCCACCGCCGACTGGTGACCGACCGGGACGGACAGGCGCGCATCCCGCGCTTCACCTCGGGCGCCGGCGGCCAGTCGAGCGGCGGGGGCGGCGCCAACGTCAGCCCCGCGCAGCTGTTCGCGGCCCCGACCTCCCCGAAGCCCGAGAGCGCCGCGATGGCGGCCGACTTCGAGCTGCAGCCCGCCAGGCCGGTCGTTCTCAGCCATCCCAGCATCCCGATCAGCACCTACTTCGGGGGGATCTCGCTGTCGACCAACTACCTGGCGCTGCTGCTCGGGCTCGTCATCTACACCGCCAGCTTCATCGCGGAGATCGTGCGCGGGGGCATCCAGGCGGTGCCGCTCGGCCAGCGCGAGGCGGCCAAGGCGCTGGGGCTGAGCGATCTCCAGACGTTCCGGCTGGTGATCTTCCCGCAGGCCCTGCGCATCATCCTCCCGCCGATGATCAGCCAGTACCTGAACCTCACCAAGAACTCCTCGCTGGCGCCGTTGGCGGCCTACGTCGAGCTCTTCGCGATCACCACCATCATCGCGTCGCAGACGGGGGCGAGCGTTCCGGTGACCATCATGCTCATCGCCTCGTACATCGTCATCAGCCTGGTCTTCGCGTTCGTGCTCAACATCGTCAACGCGCGCCTCGCGCTGGTGGAGCGCTGAGGTGGGCGCGGCCCGCAAGCCTCCCGTAGCGCAGCGCGGCGCGCTGGCGTGGCTGCGCCAGAACCTCTTCTCGAGCTGGGGGAACGCGGTCGCCAGCGTCCTGAGCGCGGCGGTGCTCGCCACCTTCGGGTTCGAGCTGCTGCGCTGGGTCCTGCTCGAAGCACACTGGGGGCCGGTATGGGCGAACCTCAAGCTGTTCGCCGTGTACCGCTATCCGCCGGCGCTTCTGTGGCGCCCGTTCGCGGGGGCGGCGCTCGTCATGCTGCTCCTCGGTGCCACCGCCGGCGTCGGCGAGCGCCAGGGCGAGTCCATCGCGGGCGGGGTGTTCTGGTGGTTCCTGGGCCTGACGACGCTGCTCACCCTGATCGGCATCCTCGCCTGGCCCGTGGTGCGCTGGGGCTGGCTGGCGCTGACGCTGGCGGGCGTGGCCGGGTACGTCGCGGGCCGACTGCGCCCTGCGCTCGTGCGGGCGTTGCCCTGGTCGTGGGGGGCGTCGCTGATCGTGATTGTGGTGCTCCTCGGCGGCTTCGGCGACGGCGGAGCGATGCGCAGCGTCAGCACGAAGGAGTGGGGCGGCTTCATGCTCACCCTCATCCTGTCGGTGGTCGGCATCGCCATCAGCTTCCCGCTGGGCATCGCCCTGGCGTTGGGGCGCCGCAGCGACCTCCCCGTCATCAAGGCGGTGTGCGTCGGCTTCATCGAGGTCGTGCGCGGTGCTCCGCTGATCATGTGGCTGTTCATCGCCTCGCTCATGGTGCCGCTGGTGCTCAACGTGAGCCCCAGCGCCGTGGGGCCGCTCACCCGAGCCATGGTGGCGGTGACCCTGTTCTCGTCGGCGTACATGGCGGAGAACGTCCGCGGCGGGCTACAGGCCGTGCCCAAGGGGCAGTACGAGGCGGCGCAGGCGCTGGGTCTGTCGGGCTGGCAGCGTACCCGCCTGATCGTTTTGCCGCAGGCCCTCCGGGCCGTCATCCCGGCCATCGTCGGGCAGGCGATCGCGCTCTTCAAAGACACCTCGCTGGTGTTCATCGTGGGGCTGTTCGACTTCTTCAACGTCGGCAACATCGTCGCCAACCAGAACGAATCGCTGCTCATCCCCGGCGGCGTGCGCTTGGAGCTGTCGCTGTTCATGGCCGTGGTGTACTGGTTCTTCGCCTATCGTATGAGCGTGGCCTCCCGCCAGCTCGAGCGGCGCCTGGGCGTCGGCGAGCGCTAGGCGCCGGCGAGGTGGACGTTCCGGAAGGAGAGACATGACGGAGGAGACCCTCCTCAAGGAGCCCGTGCGGGCCGACGCCCCCGAGGGTGGGAGCAAGATCATCGAGGTCGAGGGGCTCAACAAGTGGTTCGGCGAGTTCCACGTGCTCAAGGACATCAGCTTGTCGATGAACCGCGGCGAGGTGGTGGTGATCATCGGTCCCTCGGGCTCGGGCAAGTCGACGCTCATCCGTTGCATCAACCGGCTGGAGGAGCACCAGCAGGGCGTGATCGTCGTCGACGGGGTGGAGCTCACGGACGACGTGCGCCATATCGACCAGGTGCGTCGCGAGACGGGGATGGTGTTCCAGCAGTTCAACCTGTTCCCGCACCTGACGGTGCTGGAGAACGTCACGCTGGCGCCGGTGCGGGTGCGCAAGTGGCGCAAGAGTCGTGCCGAGGAGCGCGCCATGTACTTCCTGGAGAAGGTGGGCATCCCGGAGCAGGCGCAGAAGTACCCGGGGCAGCTCTCGGGCGGGCAGCAGCAGCGCGTCGCCATCGCGCGGGCGCTCACCATGGAGCCGAAGGTGATGCTCTTCGACGAGCCCACCAGCGCGCTCGACCCCGAAGTGATCGGGGAGGTGCTGGAGGTGATGGTGACGCTCGCCAAGGAGGGCATGAGCATGGCGGTCGTGACCCACGAGATGGGCTTCGCGCGGGAGGTCGCCGACCGGGTGATCTTCATGGATGCCGGCCAGATCGTGGAGGTGGGCACCCCCGAGCACTTCTTCCAGAACCCCCGTGAGGAACGTACGCGCGCGTTCCTGTCGAAGATCCTCTAGGGGGGGAATCTCACAGCCGCCTGCCGCCGGGCGCGCCTATGCTCAGGGCATGATGCCGACCCCGCGGGAGCACGCGAGAGCATGACCGACACCGCCAAGGAGGCCGGCTCCGGACGGGGCATGCGAATCGCCGACCTGCTTCGGAGCATGGTCGCCAAGGGCGCCTCGGACGTCCACCTGCAGGCCGGCGCCCCGCCGCACATGCGCATCGACGGCGAGCTGATGCCCTTCGAGGGCGTGCCCGCCTTGACGCCCGAGCAGACCGAGCAGATCGCGCTGGCCATGATGAGCGAGAGCCAGCGCGAGATGTTCCGCCACCGCCACGAGGTGGACTTCGCCTTCACCATCCCCAACCTGGCGCGCTTCCGCTGCAACGTGATGAGGCAGCGAGGATCGGTCGGTGTGGTCATGCGCGTCATCGGCGATGCCATCCCCAGCTTCGAGTCCCTGGGGTTGCCCTCCACCGTGGTGACCGAGCTGGCGGGCCAGCCGCGCGGGCTGGTCCTGGTGACCGGCCCCACCGGGTCGGGCAAGACCACCACGCTGGCGGCGATGGTCGATTACATCAACCGCCGTTTCGCCCGCAACATCATCTCCATCGAGGACCCGATCGAGATCCTCCACAAGAACCACAAGAGCCTGGTCATCCAGCGCGAGATCGGGCTGGACACGGCCGACTTCGTCGGGGCGCTCAAGTACGCCATGCGGCAGGACCCGGACGTCATCATGGTCGGCGAGATGCGCGACAAGGAAACGGTGGAGGCCGCCATCACGGCCGCGCAGACCGGCCACCTGGTGCTGAGCACGCTGCACACGCTGGACGCCATCCGCACCGTGAACCGCATCATCGACTTCTTCCCCCCGCACGAGCGCGGCCAGATCCGCATCATGCTGGCCGAGTCGCTGCTCGGGATCCTCAGCCAGCGACTGCTGCCTCGGGCGGACGGTCCCGGCCGGGTGCTCACCCTCGAGGTGCTGGTGAACACCCCGCTCATCCGCGACTACATCAAGGACGACGAGAAGACCCCGCTGATCAAGGAAGCGCTGATGGAGGACAACCTCCGCGGCATGCAGACCTTCGACCAGCACCTCGTCGAGCTCTACCTCGGGGGCCGCGTGACGCTGGAGGACGCCACCTTCATGGCCACCAGCCCGCACGAGCTGCGGCTGATGATCACCCAGCGGCAGGGCGGCATGGGCGAGCGCGAGGAGGAGGAGTTCGACCGTCTGTTGAAGCAGAGCCGCGGCCCGCTCGGCTGAGCGCCCGGACGCTCGGATGGAGCCCCGCGGGCGCCGCCGGCCTCAGGCGGGGACGCTCGTGCGGGCGGCCGTTCGGGGGGCGGCGGCCATGCGCCTGAGCGCCGGACGTACCCTGCCGGCGAGGTAGAGCGACCCCGCTACCACCACCGTGGCGCCCGGCGGCGCTTCGGCGAGCGCCAGCCGCAACGCCGTCACCGGGTCCGGCACGAAACGCCGGCCGGCGGGATCCGGGAGCGGGCGCTCGCCGACGGCCGCCTCGGTGAGGACGACGCGGGCTGCCCGCGGCTCCAGGGCGGCCAGCGTTGCCGGCCCCTGCTTCCTCGCCAGCGCCCCGAAGACCAGCACGTACCCCGCCGGGAGCGAGGCCGCCAGCAGCGCCGCCGCGGCGGGGTCGTGGGCGCCGTCGAGCACGACCTCGCGTCCGCCCACGTGGAAGCGCTCGTGGCGAGCCGGGAGAGCCGGCGCGGCCAGTCCAGCGGAAACCGACGCCTCGGAGGCGCCCAGGAGCCGCAGCGCGGCCGCGGCCAGGCGGGCGTTGCGCGCGTAGGCGCCTCCCGGCGGGAGGTCGCCGACGAGGCCCGGTGCCGTGGGCGGCAGCTGGAACAGCGGCGCGCGGCCGTCGTCGACGTAGAGCGGGCAGCCGAGACGCTCGGCCTCGGCCCGGACGACCGCCAGCGCCTCCCCCTCGGCGCCGGTCACCAGCGGCACGCCGGGCCGGAGGGCGCCTGCTTTGTCGCGGGCGATGCTGGTCAGGTCGGTCCCCAGCGTCTCCAGGTGATCGAGGGTCACGTTGGTGATGACCACCAGCCGTATGCCGTCCAGCGCACGGGTGGCGTCGTGGGCGCCGCCCACCCCCGCTTCGAAGACGCCCCAGCCGACCCCCCGGCGTGCGAACGCCCACAACGCCAGCGCCAGCGTGAGCTCGAAGAAGGCCGGCTCCGGGACGAGCACACGGTCCTTGACGCGCGCCACGAAGCGTCGCACCGTCTCCCGGGGCACCGGCAACCCGTCCACGGCGATGCGCTCGCGGAAGTCCTCCACGTGGGGCGAGACGAAGCGGCCGCCGCGCGCCCCCGCGGCCCGCAGGCCCGCGTCGAGCATGGTCGTGACCGTGCCCTTGCCGTTCGTCCCCACGACGTGGACGCCGTTCGGAGGGGAGCGCAGCGACATCGCTGCGATGAGGGCGCGCATGCGCTCCGGATCCCGTGGCGCACCGTCGCGGCGACGCCCGTAGAGCCAGGCGAGGGCCTCGCGGTAGCCGGGTTGCGGAAGGGACGCTGGCGGCCCCTCGTTCATCCGTTGTTGCGTTTGCCGCGGCGCGGCTTGCGCCGTCTCGAGCGCCGGCGGCGCTTGCCGCCCTGCCCTCTGGGGCCGCCTCCCGGGGCGCCCCAGTCCTCGAGATCGCCCTCCTGGGCGATCTTGACCAGCACCGCGTCGACGTAGCCGTCGGCGAGTCGCTGCGTCATCTTCAGCAACAGGTGGGGAGGCTCACGATCGACGTACACGGCGCTGCCTCCGGGATGGAGTCGGTAGGCCCAGGCGGTCTTGATCCCGAGGGGGGTGTCGAGCTCCACCTCGCCGGCGCTCTGGACGGTCACATCCTTGCCCAGCATCGGCACGACCACGTGTTCCTCGGCGCGGTCGGCGCGGCCGAGGCTTCGGAGCTCGAAGAGCAACGACAGCGGGTCGCGGTAGGGCATGAGGTAGGGGGCGGTCGCTTCCTCGCGCCCCCGCGAGCCGGTGACGACGCCCTGTTCGGCATCGAAGACCAGGTCGAAGGTGCGTTGGCCGGAACGCTCGTTGGTCTCCTCGCGGAAGCGCAGGCTCACCGCGGCGGGGCCGTCCGCCTCGCCCCGGCAGCGGCTGCGCTGGATCACGGTGGACGTCCCCAACGCACCCTGGAAGAGCGCCCTCCCCTCGAGCAGGGTCACGCGGCTGCCGCGCTGGACCTTCAGCTCGTGGTTGCCGACCGGCTTGCCCTTGTGCGTGAGGCGGTAGCTGCACACCTCGGCGGCCATGCGGGAAGCCTACCACGCGTTTGCGGGACGCGTCCCCCACGGGGGTAGCATGATCCGTGGCGCGCCGGCGCGCCACGGAGGTGCGCATGGAGCCGCGGTCGACGGAGGCAAGCTGGGAACGGGAGGCATGGGGCGGAGTGGACGGCCGGGAGGCCACGCTCTTCACCCTGGTCAACCGGGCGGGCATGCGCGCCCGCATCCTCGATTACGGCGCCACCTTGGTGGGGCTCGAGCTCCCGGGCGACGGCCGTGGCGGTGCCGTCGACGTGGTGTTGGGCCTGGACGCGCTGGTGGGCGAGCAGGGGTACGCGGGGCCGCAGCCGTACCTGGGCGCCACCATCGGGCGTGTGGCGAACCGGATCGGTGGGGCCGCCTTCCGGTTGGGCGGGGAACGCGTGACGCTGCCCGCCAACGACGGCGAGAACCACCTCCACGGCGGGCCGGCCGGCTTCCACCGGCAACTGTGGGCGGCACAGCTCCTGCCCGACGCGGAGGCGCCGGGTCTGGCGCTCAGCCACCTGTCTCGCGATGGCGAGGGGGGCTTCCCCGGGCGCGTGTGGGCCGACGTCTGCTACCGGCTCGGTCCGGGCCGCGTCCTCAGCCTCGAGCTGCGCGCCACCTGCGACGCCGTCACGCCGGTCGGCCTCACCCACCACCCGTACTTCAACCTGGCGGGGCACGGCGCCGGCGACGTCCTGGGGCACCGTCTGACGGTCGACGGGTCCTACTACACCCCGACCGACGCCCACCTCGTCCCGACGGGTGAGGTGCGGCGCGTGGCGGGCACGCCGTTCGACTTCCGCGCCGGCCGGAGCCTGGGGGAAGCGGTGCTGGACGGCACCTTGCCGGACGGCTACGACGTCAACGTGATGCTGGGCGGCGCGGCGGACGGATTGCGTCTCGCCGCCCGCCTCGACGACCCCGGCTCCGGACGACGCCTCGAGGTGTGGACCACGCAGCGCGCCCTGCAGGTGTACACGGCCGGCAGCCTCGACGGCTCCCTGGTGGGGAAGGGCGACGTCCGCTACGGGCGGTTCGCCGGCGTGGCGCTCGAGGCCCAGGCGCTGCCCAACGCGGTGAACCTGCCGCACCTGCCTCAGGTGTGGCTGCAACCGGGGGAGCTGTACCTGCAGCGCATCGAGTACCGCTTCCCGCCGGCACCGGACGGAGTGGGGGCGTGAGCGGGCGGCCGGGCGCCACGCGCGGCCGCCCGCCGACGCTCAGCTCCCGAAGGCTGCGGTGAGGGCCTGTGCGGCAGGGGTTCCGTCGGTCGCGGTCATCCCCTGAGTCCACCGGGAGACCTCGTCGAGATGTGCGGCGATCCACTGCCGCGCCACCTTGTCGGCCTCCTCGCCCTGGCGGCTGTACGCGTCGATCCACGCGTTCTGGGTGTCGGGATCGACCTTCATCTTGGAGAAGAAGCTCTCGAGATCCGGGTGCGCGGCCATGTACTCGCTGTTGACCGCCGTCGACACCGTGCCGTTGCCGCCCCACACCTGCTGCGGATCGTCCAGATAGGTGAGGTCGTAGACGGCGTTCATCCAGTGCGGGCTCCAGGCCAGGAAGACGATCGGCTCCTTGCGGTCGACCGCGCGCTTGACCTGGCTGAGCATCCCCTGCGTCGAGCTGGCCACCATGTGCATGTCCGACCAGCCGTAGGTGTCGTTCGTGATCATGTCGAGCAGGAGCTTGTTGCCGTCGTTGCCGGGCTCGATCCCGTACGCCTTGTGATCGAACATGTCCGCGTGCGCCGCGACGTCGGCCAGGGAGTGGATTCCCTGCTTGGCGACGTAGCTCGGCACGGCCGGCCGGTAGAGGGTGGGTTGCAGGTTCGTCGCTGCGAGCTCGAGCCCCGTGCCGTCGCCCAGGTAGGGCTTGAGCATGGCGTTCATGCTGGGTCGCCATACGCCCAGGAACACGTCGAGGTCCCCGTTGTCGATGCCCTTGAGCACGATGGGCACGCTCAGCGCCTTGGCGTCGGTCTTGTACCCGAGCGCCCCCAGCACGTCGGCGGCGACCCGGGTCTTGACGGTGACGCCGGGCCACTCCACGTAGCCGAAGTGGACGGTCTGCGCTGCCGCCGTGCCTAGAACGAGGGCTGCGGCGAGGGCGAGGATGCGTCTGCTCATGGGTCGATCCCTTCTCCAGGACGTAGTGCGTCCGCGGCGGGTCCCGGATACACCCAGGACGATGCCGGAGGGGTCCGCGCGAACCCCGTGTGCGCACCGTGAACGATGGCGATCACGCCGCCGCAGGCGCCGCAACGGTGGGCTACCACCTGCGTACGGGCCGCATTTGCCCGCTCGCGCCTCTCTGGCGACACTCGAACCTAGGCCAGGTCGCTCCCGCGAAATGTGAAACCAGTTCACGAAGCGGCGGGACAAGCCTGGGCTAGGGTGTCAATGCCCGGCCGACCCGGCAGGCGAGGATCCCCCGAACTCCGTGCCAGGCGCGCTTTCCTCGGCGAATGCAGTCGCTCGAGAGCGCCCGGCGCCGCCGCGCCGTCGACGACCTCCCGTGGAGAGGAGCTCCGTGAGACCGACCTATCGTTCCCCCTACACCGCCGCGCCACCGCCCGCTGTTCCCCGCCCGAGCCGGCGGCCGTGAGGATCCCCGGCCGCCGGCGTCCCGCCGGTGGCGGGCGCGCTCCCGCGCGGGGGCCGGCGTGAGCGGCGTCGGGGTGACGCTCCGAGAGTGGGCCCTGACCGGGATCCCGGTGGGAGGCTGGGTCGAGGATGCCGTCAACTACCTGGAGGCGCACTTCGCCCATGCGTTCGATGCCTTCAGCAACGTCCTGCTGGCGATCCACGGCGTCATCTCGGCCGTGCTCGGCGGCGCCCCGCCGTGGGCGGTCATCGCCGGCTTCGCCCTGCTGGCGTGGGCCATCGCCGGCAGGGGCGTGTTCGTATTCACCCTGCTGGGCCTGCTGCTCACCCTCAACATCGGCATGTGGCCGTCGTTCGTGGCCACGCTGGCGCTGGTTCTGCTGGCCGAGCTCGTCGTGGTCATCATCGGCCTGCCGCTGGGCGTCCTGGCGGGCGTGAGCAGGCCGGTGGCGCGTGTGTTGACCCCCATCCTCGACTTCATGCAGACCATGCCGCCGTTCGTCTACCTCATCCCGGCCGTGACGTTCTTCGGTCTCGGCGTGGTGCCGGGGGTGGTGGCGACGGTGATCTTCTCGGTGCCGCCGCTCATCCGGCTGACCAACTTCGGCCTGCGGCAGGTTCCCGGCGATCTCATCGAGGCGGCGGACGCCTTCGGGTCCAACCGCTGGCAGAAGTTGACCAAGGTCCAGCTACCCGTCGCGGCGCCCACCATCATGGCCGGCGTCAACCAGTCGATCATGCTCAACCTGTCGATGGTCGTGATCGCCGCCCTGATCGGCGCCGAGGGCCTCGGGGGCGACGTGATCCGCGGTATGAACACCCTCAACATCGGGCTCGGCTTCGAGGCGGGCCTGGCCATCGTGGTGATGGCGATCGTTCTCGACCGCATCACCCAGGGGGCGGGCGGCAGGCGGCGTTGAGCAGGGCAGGGACCCCGGCGGGGCCTAGAAGGGCAGCTCGCTCTCGTCGAGCTTCGACAGCTCGGTGGTGTTCTTGCCCTGGCGCAGGATGTTGATGAAGAGCTGGACCAGGGAGGGGTCGAGCTCGCGGCCCGCCCGCGCCTCCAGCGCCTTCTCCACCTCCCGCATGGGCATGGCCTGCCCGCGCTCGCTCGACAGCGTGTCGAAGACGTCGGCGACCGCGACCACGCGGGCCAGGAGGGGGATCTGCTCCTTGCGCAGGCCTCCGGGGAACCCGGTGCCGTCCCAGCTCTCGTGATGCCCGCGGATTCCGTCGGCCGCGGGTCGCAGCAGCGCTGCCGAGGCCACCAGGTTGGCGCCCCGCTGAGGGTGCTCCATGTCCTCGATCGACAGGTCCAGGCCGGCGCCGAGCTTCCCGATGTCGTGGAGCATGGCGGCGAAGTAGAGGTCCACCATCTCCTGGTTGCTGAGCTCGAGCGCCCGTCCCACGGCCTGCGCGTAGGCGGTGACCCGCTCGGCGTGGCCGAGTTGGGCGTAATCCTGAGCCTCCATCGCCTGCACGAAGGCGCGCGTGAACTCCACGAGGCTGAGCTTGGTGCGCCTGAGCTCCACGGCCTGGCTCTGCGCCTCTCCCAGGATGGCGCCGAAGTGGGCGACCTCCTTGAGCTCACCCTCGTCGAAGACGCTGCCGGAGTGGCGGTGCAGCACCAGCGAGCCGTGGCGGTAGAAGCGCCCCTCCACCGGCACCACCGCGGTGCTGATGGCGTTGCGCAGGCCGAGCTCGCCGAGCGCGGCCCGCAGCTCCGCCTTGTTGGGCTGGAACAGCTCCGCAACGAGATTGCCGACCACGCGCGGGCCCGGCTCCCGCCAGGGGCCGTGCTCGGGCGTCAGGGCGAGCATCGATTGGCTGTACCCTTGAACCGCCTCGAAGGCGTACTTGCCCAGGTCGGTGCCGCGCACCACGTAGCCGCGGACGTCCCCAGGGAAGGTCTTGACCAGCACGCGCAGGGTCTCCGCGCTGCGATCGTCCGCGCGCGTATGGCGCAGCAACCGTTCGACGGCTGCCAGCACGTCCGGCCCGGCGTCGGTCTCCGAGCTCGAGAAGAGGCGTCTGAACACGTGGTCCCTTCAGGCGGGCCGCACGCTCCTGCCCGGCACGCCCGGAGTCTACTCCCGGCGCGCCCGTGCGGGCAAAGGAAATGCTTACACCGCGCCAGCCGGCGGCACCGGTGGGGCGCGCTCCCGTAAGCTCGGGGAGGGAGGCTGGATGGAAGACACCGACATGTTCGCCGAAACGCCACGCGAGCCGGGGCGGCTGCAGGACCTCACGGCCGAGGACCGCGCCGTCGAGGCACGCTTCGAAGGAGCCTGCACGCGCGTCGAGGTCGTAGCCGAAGGCATCGCCAGGGTGCGCATGGCGGAGGGCGCCTTCGCGCCGCGAAGGTCCTGGGACGTGCTGCAGGCTCTGCCGCCCGACCCGCGCGCAGCCGTCACCCGGAGCGGCTCCGGGGCCCTCCTCGAGACCGCCGGCATGCGCGCCGGGGTGACGGGTGAGGGGAGCCTGCGGGTGACGGGCCCGGGGGGCGAGGCCTGGCTCGAGCAGGCCGGGCCGCCTCGCTGGGGCCGCGCCAGCGCGAAGGGCCTGGGCGTGCGCTTGCGCGAGGGCGACCGCCTGCCGCCCGGGCGTGACGGCGTGCTCGCCCGGCTGCAGCTGGCGCTCGACCCGGCCGACAGGCTGTGGGGCTTCGGGCAGCGCACCGGCGGGCTGGACCGCCGCGGCCGGCGCCTGACGAACTGGACGTCGGACTCCTTCGGCATCGGGCATCACCGCGGCAGCGACAACCTCTATCAGGCGCAGCCGGTCTTCCTGGCCGTGAAGCCGGGCCGCGCCTTCGGTGCCTTCCTCCACGTGAGCCACCTGAGCCGCTTCGACGCAGGCTACGCCGATCCCGACCGGCTGGGCATCGACGCGCTCGGAGGCGAGATCGACCTGTTCCTCCTCGCGGGGCCGACGCCGGCGGCGGTGGTGGAGCAGCTCACGCGCCTGACGGGGCGTCCGCTACTCCCGCCCCACTGGGCGCTCGGCTTCCACCAGTCGCGCTGGGGGTACGACCGCGCCGAGCAGGTGATCGACCTGGTCGATGCCTTCCGCCGGCGCGGCCTGCCGCTCGACGCGGTGCACCTGGATATCGACTACATGCGCGGCTACCGCAGCTTCACGTGGGACCCGCAGCGCTTCCCGGACCCCGCCGCCTTCTGCGCGGCCGTCCATGATCGCGGCGCCCGCGTGGTGAGCATCGTCGACCCCGGCATCAAGGACGACCCGGGCTCGGGCTACCGTGCCGCCGACGAGGCCCTCTCCGGCTCGCGCGTGCTGCGCAACGCCGACGGGTCCCCGTTCCGCGGCTACGTGTGGCCGGACCGGGCGCTGTTCCCGGACTTCGCTCGCGCCGAGGTCCGCGCCTGGTGGGGCGAGATGCACCGCGAGAGCCTGGTCGAGGCGGGCGTCGACGGCGTGTGGAACGACATGAACGAGCCCACCGCCTTCGATGCGCCCTTCTCCAGCGGCCACGCACACGACCGGCCCTTCCCGCTCGACCTCGCGCACGGTGACGACGGCGAGCGCGCCACGCACCTCGAGGTCCGCAACCTCTACGGCACGCTGGAGGGCCGCGCCACCTTCGATGCGCTGGCGCGCTTCCGCCCGCAACGGCGCCCGTGGGTGCTGACGCGCTCGGCGGGGGTCGGCAGCCAGAGCGCCTGCGCGACCTGGATGGGGGACAACAACAGCTGGTGGGAGCACCTGGCGATGAGCGTGCCGCAGCTGCTGTCGATGGGGCTGTCGGGCTCCCCGCACGCGGGGGTCGACATCGGCGGCTTCTTCGAGAACGCGCAGGCGGAGCTCTTCGCCCGCTGGATGGAGCTCGGCACCTTCTACCCCTTCATGCGCGACCATACGGCTCTCGGCACGCGCGATCAGGAGCCGTGGGCGTTCGGTCCCGAGGTGGAGGCGGTGGCGAGGCGCGCCCTGGAGCTGCGTTACCGCCTGCTCCCGTATGTTGTGACGCTGGCGCACGAGGCGGCCGCGAGCGGGGCGCCACTGATGCGTCCGCTCGGGTACGAGTTCCCCGACGTCGAGGCCGTCCTCGACCAGGACGACGCCTTCATGTTTGGGCCGTGGCTGCTGGTGGCGCCGGCGACGCGTCCGCGGCAGCGGTGGCGCTCGGTGGTGCTCCCTCCGGGGGTGTGGCGCGACTTCTGGAGCGGGCGAGAGGTCGCGCCGGCGACGCCCGGCGATGCCCGGCCCGCCATCTGTCCCACCCCGGCCGGCCGCCCCCCGCTGCTGCTTCGCGAGGGGGCGCTGCTGCCGCTCGGGGATGCCCGGCCGAGCACCGCCACGCCGGCGCGAGAGCTGCGTCTGGTGGTGACGCCGGCGGCGGCGAGCGCCTACCGGTTGCTGGAGGACGACGGCGAGTCGCCCGGGCCGCCCGGCGCGGCCACGCCGCTGGAGCTCTCGCGAGAAGGGGGGGCGCTGCGCCTGTGCGTCGGACCGCGTTCCGGCGGCTTCGTCCCCGCCGCTCGCACCTTCACCGTGGAGCTGCGTCTGGATTCCGAGCCGGAACGCGTCGTCCTCGACGGGGCTGTGACGGAGGCGGCGTGGGATCCCGAGCGCCTGGCGGCGACGCTGTCCTGGCCCGACGACGGGGAGCGGCACGAGCTGCTGGTCGCCACCTGACCCCGCCGCATGCGCGCGTGAAGGCGTAGGCTTGAGGGGGCGGGCAGCGCCCGCCGCAGGAGGGGTGATGCACCGACGCCGCCTCACCGCCGTGCTCATCGTCTTCGTCGTCCTGCCGTGGCTCGCGACCGCCTGCCTGCCCATCCCGAAGGTGCGGGGCCGGCTGCAGGTGCCGCCGCCTCACTACCGCATGGCGCTCGACGCGGTGCAGAGCGACTATCTGACGGTCCCTGGCGCTCCCGAGCCGCACACGCCCGCGCGCCTGAACGCCAGCCACGTCTTGCGGTTGCGAGCCGAGGAGCCGGTCGAGGCGGTGCTGGTGCTCGTCCCCGGCCTCTTCGGCGGCGCGGGCAGCCTGGAGATCCTGGGTAGACAGCTCGTCGCGGCCACGCCCGGCCTCCAGGTGTGGCTGGTGGATCGCCGCTCGAACGGCCTCGAGGACCACACAGGGTTCGCGTTGGCCCGCGCATCCGGAGACCCGCAGGAGGCGGTGCGCTACTACCTCGGCGAGAACGGCCGGCCCCCCAGCTTCCGTCCGCCCGACCCCGCCGACATCCGCTTCATGGCCTACTGGGGGCTGGGCGTTCATCTCGAGGACCTGGCAGCGGTCGTCGACCGGGCGCACCGGGCGGCCGATCGGGTCTACCTCGGCGGCCACTCGCTCGGCGCCAGCCTGGTCGCCCTCTACGCCGCCTACCTCCGCCCCGACGGCACGCCGGGAGGCGCCGGCCTCGCCGGCCTGATGCTGCTCGACGGAGCCCCCGGCCGCACGGGCACCTTCGACCTGGCGGATGCCGGGAACGGGCGAAGCCTCTTCGGCTACACCGTGGTGCCCTCGCTGCAGGACCTCCGGTCGGGTGCGGCGGTGCCCTACCTGGGGTCCGGCCTGGTGCCGCGCCACATCGTGCGCTCGGGCGTGATCGCCACCCTGGCGCGGATGCGTCCCGACGCGTTGGCGCCCCGCAGCCTGGTGGATTACCCCATCACCGACCTCGCGCTGGCGGGCGTCGACGCCGACGACACCTACTCCGAGCTGCCGACCTTCGCGCCACAGCTCGGCGAAGCCGTGGGCGCGCGCTTCTCGGGCTACCTGGTGCCCTTCCTTCTCGAGGGCGTGTACGGCGCGCGGAGCCGCACCGTGGTCGGCGTCGCGCCGGGTGCCGACGCGGTCACCTGGTCCCCGGGCGATCCGCCCGAGCCCACCGACCTGGCCAGCTACATCCGCAGCGTCACCGGTCGCTTCACCGACCGTGCCGAGTGGTACTTCCCCGCCAGGCTGCTCATCGACATCTCCGAGCTGCGCGTGGGGCTGACGGGCACGCCCGCCTTCGAGCCGACCGCGAGCGTGCGCGTGCCGACGCTGGCGGTCGGCGCGGGCAAGGGCATGTTGCGCAGCCTGGACGACTTCTCCGCCTACACCGATGCCCGTCTGGGCTCGCCGGTGGCGGCCTACATCGTCCCGGACCTCACCCACATCGACCTGGTGACGGCGCGGGCGGCCCCCGTCGTGACCCTGTTCCAGCGCTGGGCCGGCATGCCCGACGCCGCCTCCGGCGCGGCGCGACCCTGAGGCGGGCGCGCGCCGGGGGCTCGCTCCTCAGGCGACGTCGGCCAGGGCGTGTGCCAGCCGCTCGCAGCCGTCGTCGATCTCCGCGCTGTCGACGTCCAGATGGGGGGCGATGCGGATGACGTTGTTGTGGAGGCCGCCCTTGCCGATCAGCAGCCCGCGCTCGCGTGCCGCCCCGAGCAGAGCGTCGGCCAGGACGGGGTCGGGGGTCTTGGACGCGCCCGGCATCACGATCTCCAGCGCCTGCATCAGCCCCATGCCGCGCACCTCGCCGACGAAGGCGTGACGCTCCGCGGCCTCCTCGAGCCGCATGCGCAGGCGCAGTCCCTGGCGGTGGGCGTTGTCCGGCAGGTTCTCGCGTTCGATGATCTCGATCGTCGCCAGGGCCGCCGCCATGCTCACGGGGTTGCCGCCGAAGGTGGAGAAGGTGGTGCCGACGACCGCGTCGGCGACCTCCGGGGTGGCGATGGTGCAACCGATGGGGGCGCCGTTCGCCATGCCCTTGGCGAAGGTCATGATGTCCGGCGTGACGCCCCAGTGCTCGACGGCGCACATGGCGCCGCCGGTGCGGCCCCAGCCGGTCTGGACCTCGTCGATGATCATCAGCCCGCCCGCCTCGCGCACCAGCGGTTCGACGCGGCGCAGGTAGTCGCGCGGCAGCACCACGAAGCCGCCGACGCCCTGGATGGGCTCGGCCATGAACGCGGCGATGCGCCCGTCGGTCACCGTCTCCAGCGTCTCCTCCAGGTCCTGTACGCAGAGGTCCACCAGGCGCTCCTCGTCGAGCCCCACCGGTGCCCGGAAGGCGTACGGGCTGCGCACATGCCTGACGTCGCCGTCGAAGCTTCCTCCCAGACGCCAGGGACCGTGGCCGGTGAGGCTCATCGCCTCCATGGTGCGACCCGAGTAGGCGTGACGCAGGCTCACCACCGTGCGGTTGCCGGTAGCCATGCGCGCCGCGGTGACGGCCGTCTCGTTGGCCTCGCTGCCGCTGGAGGTGAAGAAGCACTTCTGGAGCCGCCCGGGCGTGATGGCGGCGACCTTCTCCGCGAGTCGCACCATCGCCTCGTTGACGTAGAGCGTCGAGGTGTGCTGAGCGCGCGCCAGCTGCTCGCTCACGCGCTGCGTGACCTCGTCGTTGCAGTGCCCGACCGAGACGGTGAGGACGCCTCCGAAGAAATCCAGGTAGGCGTTGCCTTCGACGTCCCACACGGTGTGGCCCTTGGCGCGCTCCACCACCAGCGGCCGGTCGGCGTAGTAGGGATGGACGGCGGGGAAGAGGTAGCGCTGCTGGAGCTCGAGCACTTCGGACGACTGCGCGCGCTGGGAGATCACGGTCACCTCCGAGGCTTCGGGTGCGCTCTTGCGCCGCCGCCGCGGGCCCGTTGGCTCGAGCGCTCGAGGCGCTCCGGGCACGCCGCCGAAGCGTGGGTTGCCGGCCAGTCTAGCACCGGGCCGGGCGGGGCCGGCGCGCGCCACCCGCGTTCCCGGCCACGGCCCTCACGTAGACTGGTACGCATGCTGGACTTGAGGTTCATCCGCGAGAACCCCGACGCCGTGCGCCGGGCGATCCGCGCCAAGCAGCTCCCGGACGCCCTGGAGAGCCTCGAGCAGCTCCTGCTCGCGGACGAGGAGTACCGCCTCCTGAGACGCGACCTGGAGGAGAAGCAGGCGATGCGAAACGCCAGCAGCAAGCGTATCGGCGAGCTCAAGCGCAACGGGGAGGACGCGGGCGCGCTCATGCACGAGATGGCCGAGGTGGCCTCGGAGGTGAAGCGCCTCGAGGAACGCGGGCGCAGCCTGCAGGCGCGCATCGACGAGTGCCTGCTGGAGATCCCCAATCTCCCGCACGAGAGCGTGCCCTACGGCGAGAGCGAACACGACAACGTGGTCGTCAAGGAGTGGGGCACGCCGCCCGGCTTCGCCTTCGAGCCCAAGCCGCATTGGGAGATCGCGGTGGCGCGCGGGTGGCTGGATCTCGAGGCGGGCGTGAAGATCACCGGGGCCGGCTTCCCGCTGTTCCGTGGCCCGGGCGCCAGGCTGGTGCGGGCCCTGGAGCGCTTCTTCCTGGACCGGCTCGAGGCGGCGGGGTACGTGGAGCTGGTGGTGCCCCTGATGGTGAACGCCGCGTCCGCCACCGCGACCGGCCAGCTGCCCGACAAGGAAGGGCAGATGTACCAGGTGCAGGACGGCTACTACCTGATCCCCACCTCGGAGGTGGCGGTCACCAACCTGCACCGGGACGAGATCGTCGACGAGGACGCGCTCCCCTTCCTCTACGCCGCCTACTCGGCATGCTTCCGCAGGGAGGCCGGCAGCTACGGCAAGGACGTGCGCGGCCTCAACCGCGTGCACCAGTTCGACAAGGTGGAGATGGTGGCGTTCGCCGCGCCCGACGCGAGCTACGACCTGCTGGAGGCCATGACGGCCACGTCCGAGGCGATGCTCGAGGCGCTCGGGCTCAGCTACCGCCGGCTCCTGATGTGCAGCGGCGACATGGGCTTCACGCAGGCGAAGAAGTACGACCTGGAGGCATGGAGCCCGGGGCAGCGGCGCTGGCTGGAGGTGTCCAGCATCAGCAACATCGAGGCCTTCCAGGCCACCCGCCTCAGGACCCGCATGCGTCCCGGCGGCCAGGCGGGGAAGGGCAAACCGGTCTTCGTGCACACCCTCAACGGCAGTGCGCTGGCGTTCCCGCGCACCATCGCGGCGATCCTGGAGACCTACCAGAACGAGGACGGCAGCGTCACCGTGCCGGCGGCGCTGGTCCCCTACGTCGGGCGTGAGCTGCTGAGCTGAGCGCCAGGTGGCGCCCTGCGGGGCCGGCGTCAGTCCTCCTCGACCGTCCGCGGGACGCGCACGAAGCCGTCCTGACTGGCGTTGGCGAGCTCCAGGACACGCTCCCGCGGCAGCGAGGGCGCTGCGGTGTCGTCGCGCCAGGGGCGCTGCGGCACCACCGGGCGCACCATCTCCTCGACGCCCTCGGTGTCGACCTCGGCGAGCTGGTCGAAGTAGGCGAGGATCTCGGCCACGTCGGCGGCCAGGGTCTCGGCCTGCTCGGCATCGAGGTCGAGGCGGGCCAGGCGCTGCAGGTGCGCCATGTCCACGGCGGCCCGGTCGCCGGGCCGCCCGCCGCCGTCGCGTTCGCTCATGCGGCCGATGCTAGCACGCGTGGCCGCGCGCTCGCGGGCCGCGCGCCCTCAGGTGAAGAGGAGCCCCACGTAGTAGAAGGCCACCACCAGCAGCAGCGAGGGGAGCAATGCCGCGGTGCGCACGCGCTTGACGTCGAGCAGCCCCAGGCCCAGCGCGACGATCAGCAGGCCGCCGACGCCGTTGACCAGCAGCACGCGCGGGTCCTGGGACGGGTTCGGGATGAGCGAGGCGAACAGGCCCGCGGCCAGGGACAGCCCGCCTTGATACACGGCGATCACCAGCGCCGAGAAGATGACGCCGAAGCCGAACGTGGTCGCCAGCGCCAGGGAGGAGAAGCCGTCCAGCGCCGCTTTCAGGAGCAGGAAGCTGGGGTCGCCGCTGAGGCCGTTCTGGATGCTTCCGATGAGGGTGAGCGGGCCTACGCAGAACAGCAGCGTGGCCGCCACGAACCCTTCGCTGAAGCGCCCCTGGCCGCGGAAGCGGCGCTTGAGCGCCTCGCCCACGGCGTCGAGGCCGTCGTCGAGGCGCCACCACTCGCCCAGCGCGCCTCCCAGGGCGAGCGCCAGCAGGCCAAGGATGATGCCGGGGGGCGTGCTCACGCGCGTCAGGTCGAGGGCGTTGTCGAAGCCGATGAAGAGCGTGACCAGGCCGATGGCCTGCATGACCACGGCGGTGACGCGCCCGGGCAGCCGTCCCCGCAGGGCCAGGCCGAGCGAGGAGCCGACTAGCACCGTGGCGATGTTGACCAGCGTCCCGGACGTCTCTTGCAGCAGCGACATGTTGGGGCGGATGCTACCACGCCTGATTGTCAGCGCCCGGCGTCTTCCCGGTCCCGCCCCGGCTGGCCGAGCTGCGCCGTGAGCAGCCGCATGTGGCGCGCCCCGTCGGGCCTCAGCTCGCTCTCGAAGAGCACCACCTCGTCCACCGGCCAGGCCGCCGCGGCCGGCTCGAACGCGGCCAGGGCGTCCCCCACCTGGGAGCGGTCGACGCCGCGCAGCGTTCTCACCCGCGCCAGCGTCAGATGCGGCACGAAGCGTTTGCGCTCCAGCGCGGCCGTGCCCGCGAGCGCGTCGGTGAGCCCCGTGTGCAAGGGCGGCAGCCCGCTGCTCGCGCCGTCCTCGAGGCCCAGCCACAGGACGCTGGGGCGCGCGGTGGTGGGGAAGGCGCCCAGCCCGGCGGTTCGCGCGGTGAAGCGCCGTGAGGTGCGTGCCACCCCTTCGACGGCGCGCACGACGGCGGGGACGGCGGCCTCGTCCACCCGGCCGAGGAACACCAGCGTCAGGTGGGCGGCCTCGGGGTCGGCGAACCGTGCCTGGAGGTGCGGGACGGCGCGGCGCAGATGGTCGCCGGCGCGCCTGGCCTCCTCGCGGACCGCGGCCGGCGGCTCGAGCGCCACGAACAGGCGGCGGCTCACGGTCCGGCGGCCAGAGGGGCGCCTGCGCGGGCCGGCTCGCCCGCGGGCGCCGGCGGGCCCGGCGGGATGCGCTGGACGTCGTGGAGGTACTGGACGACGCCGTCTGCCAGGGCGTTGGCGAGGGGCGCCGGACTCCGCAGCAGCGCGCGGTCGCGACGGTTGGTGAGGTAGCCCATCTCGACGATCAGTGCCGGCGTGCCCCGCGCCACGGCATGGCGGAATCGGCGCGCGTTGAAGGCGTAGTACTCCAGCATGTCGATGGAGACGTTGGCGTCGTCGTCGCCCAGGGGGGTCGTGCCCAGCACGGCGCGGTCTACGTCGAGCTTGAGGAGCGGGTCGCGGGCGTTGCGGAGCGGCAGGTAGTGGGCGCTCTTGTAGCCCTCGCGCTGCGCGTCGGGGCTGGCGTCGGCGTGTACCGCCAGCACCAGCGTCGCCCGGTAGCCGGCGGGCACGGTGGCTCCGAGCTCGTCCACCTCGAAGCCCAGCGTCCGAAGCCGCACGGCCAGCGCGCGAACGATGGCGAGGTTGACGTCGACCTCGTTCAGCCCGCCCACCTCGGCGCCGGTGGAGGTCCGCAGCTTGGCGAGCTCGTTGGGCATGGCGGTCTCGTTCAGGTGTCCGACCTGGAGGCCGATGCGAACGGGCCCGCGGACCCCGTTGAGCGCCTGGCGCAGGTCGGGGGCCAGGCCGCGTGCCGGGTCGCCCACGGCGCCGAACGCCGACGACCAGTTGAGGGCCAGCAGCACGCCCAGCGCCAGCAGGAAGCCGCCGGCGAGCCAGACCCGCCGCGCCGAAGCCGGCGTGCTCGCCCGCCTCGGTACCGGAGCGGCTCGGGCCGCCCCCGGTTGCGCGGCCGCGGCGCCGGCGTCGCCGGCCGCGCCGGCGCCGTGCGCACGCGGCCGCCCACCGGCTCCGCCGAGCAGTCCGCCCTCGTGGACGTCGTCGCGTCCCAGCACGGCTCTACGGTACACGAGCGTGCCGGCCCTCTGGGTGAAGGGCGCCCTCAGGCGGGGCGTTCGCCGGTGAGCCAGAACATCA
>Ga0102953_1000115_pt1 | contig 52971 bp, 52 predicted proteins | sample SalPon2A_C_D2_MG_FD_78509 | JGI IMG/M metagenome (GOLD analysis project Ga0102953, IMG submission 78509) | Soil microbial communities from South San Francisco under conditions of wetland restoration - Salt Pond MetaG R2A_C_D2_MG | ecosystem: Environmental > Terrestrial > Soil > Wetlands | place...
ATGGCAAATTAAAAAATAAAGTTAAAATCGAGCTGAATGTAAACCCTGTTTGGGATCTTGAATTTAATATTGGCGCTGCATCAGCAGAATGTGATCTCTCTAAATTCAAAACTAAAAATGTTGATATTGAAATGGGTGCTGCATCATTAAAGTTGAAGCTGAGTGATCTGCTTGAAGAATCAAAAGTGAAAATTTCGGGCGGTGCTTCGGCAATTCATATTTATATTCCTGATGACGCAGGTTGTGATATAAAGACTGATATTAGTCTTTCTTCTAAAAATTTCAAGGGATTTAATAAAATAAGTAGTGATCATTACCGGACTGATAATTTTAATTCAGCTAAGAGTAAAATTTACCTCAATCTGGAGGCAGGAGTTTCCTCAATAACAGTAAAAAGGACTAGCGATTGGTAGTCTTTACCACGTGAAATACATTTATAATTTTAAATTATAACAATATAAATTTTCTATTTCACGGGGTTTATTTTTTCTTAACTTTCTTTCTTATTAAATGCAGAGGCTGTGGTATCCATAAATGTTTTTCAAGGATCACACAGCCTTCTTTATTAAATTCAATCCCTTCCGAACGTAATAAATCTTCCATCAAATCAGGGTCACCAAAATGAAGCCTTCCGGTTAAGGCCCCGTAACGGTTTACAACTCTGTGACAAGGCAATCCATTTGAACTTGTTCCATTTATTGCCCAGCCAACAGTTCTTGCAGCAGATCTAATTCCACAGGCTTCCGCAATGTGTCCGTAAGTTGTAACTTTTCCATAAGGAATTTTTTCTACTACTTTATAAACTTTGTCAAAAAAGTCTGTTTTCTTTTTTCCCATAACAAGACTATCGCTAAAATTAATTCTGACTAAACTTTAGCAAATAAGCTTTTATAAATTTATTTATATCTCCATCCATTACTTTTTGGACATCAGAAGTCTCTTCGTCTGTCCTGTGATCTTTGACCATATTATAAGGATGAAAAACATAAGAACGAATCTGACTTCCCCATTCTATTTTCATTTTACCCTTCTCTACTTCATCAAGTTCTGCTTCCTGTTTTTCCAGTTCAATCTGGTACAATTTAGATTTGAGAAGCTTCATCGCATTAACCCTGTTTTGACCCTGTGAGCGTTCACTCTGGCAAGCTGCAACAGTATTAGTTGGAATATGAGTTATGCGGACAGCTGTTTCTACTTTATTTACATTCTGCCCGCCTTTTCCACCTGAACGATAAGTATCAACCCTTAAATCGGCAGGATTTATTTCAATTTCAATTGTATCGTCAATTTCAGGTATAACAAAAACCGATGCAAAGGAAGTGTGTCTTCTTTTGTTTGAATCAAAGGGAGAAATTCTAACAAGTCTGTGCACACCATTTTCAGCTTTCATATATCCGTAAGCAAATTCCCCTGCTACTTCCACTGTTGCACTTTTAATTCCAGCTCCGTCTCCGTCAAGAATATCAACAATTGTCATTTTATAATTATTTTGCTCTCCCCACCTGAGGTACATTCTTAATAGCATATCTGCCCAGTCCTGTGACTCAGTTCCACCTGCACCCGAATGAATTGTAAGAATACAATTTTTTGAATCATCTTTCCCGCTTAGCATATTTTTCAGCTCAACATTTTCAAGTTCTTCTTCAAGTTCTTTTAATTCATTTGAAATTTCATCTTCAAAACTTGAATCATCTTCAGATTGAGCGAGTTGTAAAATTTCCTTAAGATTCCGGGCTTTACTATCTATAATTTTCCACAGATTGACCCAATCCGCCAAGAATTTAATTTGCTGAAGTATTTTTTGCGCGGCTACCTGGTCATCCCAAAAATTGGGTTCACCGGTTTGATTTTGTAATTCCTTTACTTTTGAATCTTTTTTATCGACGTCAAAGATAACTCCGTAAATTATCGATTCTTTTTTTATAGGCGCTTAATGTTTTTAATTCCTCTTCGTACATAACATCTCCATTTTTCTTAAAAAGATCCGACTTAAATTTTCTTAATCTTATAACTTATTCCTAATTTCAAATGATTAAGATCAAGAATAAGAGTTTAAATATCTAATTCCATCCTAAGCATTGCGCTTGCTAATATTTTGCCCTGAGCATCGTGTTTCAGTGAGACAGTTCCGCCACCGCCGAGAGTATTGTGCAGTAAGAAATTAATTGCACGAATATTCGGCATTTCGTATCGTTCAACTTCTCCAAAACAGATGCCTTCAAAATGTTTTTTCACTTTTTCAGCTGTAAGATGCTTTTGTATTATTTCATATCCTTTTTCATCATAAGCAACAACACCAACATTTCCGGCATCACCTTTATCACCACTGCGTGCATGTGCTATATCAATTAATTTAAGCTTCATTATTTTAACTCCAATATTTTTACGTGAGGTTCTACAAGTTTTTTAGAGAGCAAAGCCGGCCAATATGCCACTACTTCACTTGGTTTTGGCCTTCCGCCTGCAAAACCTGTTACACTTGGTGGACCTGTTAAAATGAGTGGTGCAATTTCTTTTCCAAATCTTTCCACTGCTGCTTTATCCTGCGACCTTACTGCAAATCGCAGCATCACTTCATTTATTAAATCTTCATCCAGTTCTTTTGACAAAGGGCCTTGAGTTGCATTATAACCAACATATTCAGTATTGATTTCTTCAAACTCCAAACCAAGGTTTTTCAGCCTTTTTCTTAAAATTTTATCTGTGGTTTTTGCTTTAGTTAAAGCTTTAGGCCATGAGTATGTTAATGAACCTATAGCTGAATATCCGCTTGAATATGAGCAGGAGACTTTATATGAATCAGTTTCCTTAAATCCTTTAACATCAAAGACTTTAACCCTGTTATTTCCAAGATCTTCTAGCTTAATTGAAGAGAAATCTGCAACGCAATCAGGAGTGATATAAGATTTTGGATCACCTATCTCATAAACCAGTTGCTCAGCAACAGTATCAAACGAAACAAGTCCGCCAGAATTTTCGTGTTTTGTAATTACCACTTCACCGTTTGGATATGCTTCAGCAATAGGGAAACCTATTTCTGCAAAATTTTCAATTGATTCCCAATCACCAAGGAAATTACCGCCAGTTGATTGAGCTCCACATTCAAGAATATGTCCGGCAACCGTACCGGCAGCCATTAAATCATAATTTTTAGGATCCCACCCAAATTCATAAATCATAGGCGCAAGAGTAAGTCCTGTGTCAGTTGTTCTTCCAGTAATTACTATATCAGCGCCTTTTTGTAATGCCTCTACTATAGGTAGTGCTCCGAAATAAACATTTGCACTTAACAGTTTATCTTTAAATGGAACAATTGATTCACCGGTTTCCATATTATTCAATTCCACACCTGCTTCAATAAGGTCATCGATTCTATCTTTAATATCATCACCTAAGACTACTGCTATCTTCAAATTATCTATATCTAATTTAACTGCTTCTTCCAAAATTGCATCTGCACAACAAACTGGATTTACTCCTCCGCCATTAGTAATTACTTTTATACCTTTCTCTTTACATATAGGAAGAATCCTTTTCATTAATTCTGGCAGGTCCTTTGCATATCCTAAATTAGGTTTTTTATTTTTTTGCTTCTGAAGTATTGACATTGTTACTTCAGCAAGGTAATCCATCACAAGATAATCTATTTCACCTCTAGTAACCTGTTGATATGGTGCGTCAATAAGATCACCCCAGAAACCCTGACCGGATGCAATTCTAATTTTATCCTTCAATGAAGACTCCCTTTGTTTTAATATTTATGGAACTATCTGGATTGTACTTATACGAATGGATACTATTTTTTATAGTATTGAATTTTCTTCAACAAAGCTATAAATATTCAGGCTATTTTGTATAAAGAAATTCACATAAGCTCCAAAAAATCTAATGTTTAATTCCTATACAAAAATAGCCCAGAATGACCTAAATTACAATTGCCTTATAACCGTAACAATGAAGACCTGCTGCACCTTCATCCTGTACTTTTCTGAAAACAAGCTTTAACTTCATTCCTATCTTAATTTTTTTAAGATCAACATCTGCAATCTGAGTGGTTAATTTAACTCCTTCTTTAAGTTCAACTATACCAACCGCGTATGGAGTTTGCAAAGAAAACTTTTCAGAGCCTACTCTTATAATTGTATATGTTAAAAGTATACCCTCAGGATTCAGTTGAATGTTTTCAAATGATTTTGATTTACATTCCGGACAAATTAATCTTGGAGGGAAATATGCCTGTCCACACTTTTTACATTTTCCAGCTTCCAGTCGGTATCTTTGCGGAATCTCCCTGAAATATTTTGGACTAATCATATTGCCTCCAGAATATTTATTACACAACTTGCTCCCGATCCACCCATATTTTGAGTTAATCCGATCTTTGCATTTTTAACCTGTCTCCTGCCTGCCTGACCTGTTAACTGCTCATAACATTCAATTACCTGCGCAATTCCTGTCGCACCAACAGGATGCCCTTTCGATTTTAATCCACCACTAGTATTTATTGGAATTTTTCCATTTTCAAGAGAGGTTAATCCTTTTTCAACTGCTGAACCACCTTCTCCTTTTTTAAAGAAGCCGAGGTCTTCAGTTACAACAATTTCAGCAATAGTAAAGCAGTCATGAACTTCTGCAAAATCAATTTGTTTTGGTCCTATACCTGCAATCTTATACGCTTTTTCTGCAGCAATTTTAACAGAGTTAAGCGTTGTAAGACTCTTTCTGCTGTGTAATGCAATTGTATCCGATGCCTGAGCTGATGCTTTAATTCTTATAGGATTTTTACAAAACTTTTTAGCAATATCCATCGAACATAAAATAACTGCTGCACCTCCATCACTGACAGGAGAGCAATCGAGTAGTCTTAAAGGATCTGCTACTAAAGTTGAATTGAGTACTTTGTCAATTGATATTTCACTTCTAAACTGAGCGTGAGGATTGTTAGATCCGTTTTTATGATTTTTAACAGCGACTGATGCGATTTGTTTTCTTGTAGTTTTATATTGATGCATATGTGCATTTGCAATCATAGCATAGAGTCCCGGAAAAGTAACACCCTGGTAAACTTCATATTCTTGATCCGCCGCAGTTGCAAGCACTTCAGTTACATCCGCACCATCAGTCATTTTTTCAACTCCTCCGGCAAGTACAATTTCACTGTTTCCCGAAGCAACTTCAAAATAAGCCTGTCTGAAAGCTAATCCACCTGATGCACAAGCTGACTCAACTCTTGTTGCGGGAATCGGAATTACTCCAAGATAATCCGCCATTACAGCACCAAGGTGTTCCTGCCCGACAAATAAACCGCTTGACATCGAGCCAACATAAATCGAATCAATATGATCTACATTTGCATTCTCAATTGCTTTAAGTGCTGCTTCAACAAAAATATCTTTTATTGATTTTCCCCAAAGTTCACCAAATTTTGTCATCCCAACGCCAATTACAGCTACGTCTTTCATATTAGTCCCCCTTATTCGTTTAGGATAATTTTATTTCTGTATTTAGCATATTCACCGTAATCAAGATATATCTGTCCTTTATTTAACATATCTCTTACAGTCGCAGCCTTATTTTGTACACTTTTAATTTTGTCTGTAACATTAAACACAAATCCATCGCTGCCGGCACCGGAACCAAATGAGACCATAAATATTTTATCATCCGGTTTAGCAACATCCAGCACAGCAGAAAGACCTGTAGGTGATGAACCTGAATATGTATTTCCCATCCAGGGAACAATCCATCCAGTTTCAAGTTGCTTTTTTGTAAATCCTAATTTTTTCCCGGCCATCTGTGGAAATTTTCCATTAGGCATGTGGAAAACTGCATACTTAAAATCTTCAGGCTTCATTCCGGATTTTATTAATAGATTTTTCCCAGCATTCACTACGTGCCTAAAATATGCTGGTTCCCCGGTAAATCTTCCGGCGTGTCTTGGATAGTATTGGTGCTCACGTCTCCAAAAGTCAGGTGTATCAGAAGTGTAAGAGTTTGTAAAAAGAATTTCGGCAACTACATTTTTTTTCCCCATAATAAAAGCTGAACCGCCGGCTGATGCGGAATATTCAAGTGCATCACCTGGTGCTCCTTGGGATGTATCAGCGCCTATTGCAAGTGCATATTTCATTTCACCTGCTTTCACGAGACTGTAAGCAACATACATTGCTTCAGTACCAGCTTTGCAGGCAAATTCATAACTTGCAACATGTACATCCGGTCCAATTCCAATTGCATCTATTAAAATTGTACCGCTGGGTTTAACAGCATAGGGATGAGATTCAGAACCAATATAAACTGCACCAATATCCTGTGGATTTATTTCAGCTCGTCTTAACGCATTTTTTGCTGCTTCTACTGAAATGGTGATTGTATCTTCGTCTAAACCAGGAACTGTTTTTTCGAAAAGCTGAAGTCCGCGTTTAATTACTTCAGGATCAGAACCCCATTGTTTTGCAATGTTCTCTACTTTTATACGATATCGAGGTAGGTAAGAACCAAAGCCAACTATTCCAACCATTGTGATCCCCCAAGGTTTAAATGAATAAATGAGCTATCTAAGTTCTGTATTTTAAATGAACAGTTACAATATATTTAATTTTAACAACTGAGTAAATAGAAATATTTTCAACGGCCTAAATTTGTTATTATTTTTTCAGAAATATTTTCTAATTCGGAAGAATTTTCAATATCAGACCATTTTATTCTGACATCTTTTCTAAACCATGTCAATTGTCTTTTAGCGTACCGCCTTGTGTTCCTTTTTATTAATTCTATTGCACGATCCTGTGTAATTTCATTATCTAGAAATGAAATTATTTCTCTATATCCTACTGTATTTAATGAGTTCAATTTTTTGTCAAAACCTTTTTTAAAAATATTTTTAACTTCTTTTATTAATCCACTTTTCAACATTTCATCAACACGATATTCAATATTTCTGTATAGACTATCTCTTTTCCAATTTAAACCGTATTGGACAAAATTAAAATTAATCTTTCTTTCATATATTTTCTGATGAACACCAATCGGCATTCCTGTAATATGGAATACTTCCAATGCCCTAATTATTCTTTTCCAGTTGGAAGGCATCATTTTTTTTGCGCTCTCAGGATCTACATTCTGTAATTCTCTATATAAATATTCGTTTCCGTGTTTCTCTTTTAATTCAATTAATTTACTTCTGTAATCATCGTCTGTATCAACTGTGTCGAATATCCCATCGATTAACGCTTTCAAATATAATCCTGATCCTCCAACTACTATTGGCTGCATCCCTTTATCAAATAAATTTTGAATTATATTTAATGCATCCCATTCAAATTTACTAACGTTAAATTCTTCATCAGGTTTTAATGAACTTATAAAATGGTGTTTAACTCTTTTTAATTCTTCTCTGGAGGGTTTTGCAGTTCCAATATTTAGATATTTATAAATTTGCCTGCTGTCTGCTGATATAATCTCACCATTTAATTTATCTGCAAGCAGTATTCCTAGTTTAGTTTTCCCGGAGCAAGTTGGTCCAACAACACAAATTACTTTTCCTTCCACCCTTCCCTGCCGATTAGTGGAACAAATTTAAATTCAGGAACATCTTCTTCATTGAAATTTTCTTCATCAATTTTGGTAATAATTTTTAGCTTTTGAGATATTTTATCCCCAACAGGAATGACTAACTTACCTCCTATTGCCAGTTGTTTCTTTAAAGACGGGGGAACCGAAGGCGAGCCTGCAGTTACAATAATTCCGTCATAGGGAGCATATTCATTCCACCCTATTGTTCCATCAGCGCATTTAGTTCTGACTCTGATACCTAACTTGTCAAATAATTTTTGTGTTTCTAACAAAATGTCATATTGTCTTTCAATGCTAAAAACTTCCATTCCCATTCTTTCAAGAATAGCAGCCTGGTACCCTGATCCTGTTCCAAGTTCAAGTACTTTGTTTCCCGGTTTTAATTTTAATTCCTGCGTCATAAATGCAACCGTGTAAGGCTGAGAAATAGTTTGTCCATAGCCTATAGGAAGCGCAACATCATCATAAGCAAAATGTTTCATTGCATCCGGAACAAATTTATGTCTTTCTACCTCACCAACAGCCTTTAGAACAGCAATATCGTTGATTCCTTTTATTGAGATCTTATCAACAAGTTCCTGTCTTTGGTTCTTATAAATCATATTGAGTTAATTATTTTATTGTACAAAGATAAAACAATAATATTAAAATTAGTTATTTTTGTAGGATAGAATTAATCTTGGAAATCAAATGCTTGAATCAATTTTAGGTGCTGTCTTAATAGCCGGTATGAGAATTTGTGATGTAACAATAGGAACTATCAGAACTATTTTAGTTGTACAGGGTAAAAAATATTATGCCGGACTGGCAGGATTTTTTGAAGTATTGATTTGGGTTTTTGCAATTCGATATATTATGCAGCATATTGATTATATTCCAAATCTTTTTGGTTATGCAGGAGGGTTTGCCCTGGGTAATATACTCGGCGTAACACTTGAGCAAAAAATAGGCCTGGGATTTGCTCAATTGACTGTAATATCAAAACATTTTACGGATAAAATCGCTGATACTTTAAGAAAATCAAAATATGGAGTAACAATTCTACCTGCAGAAGGAAGTGCTGGTGGAGTTTCGATTATTGTGCTAATTGTACCTAGGAAAAGACAAAGGAAAATAATAAGTTTGATTGAATCGATTGATGGAAATGCTTTTATAACAATTCAGCATTCACTACCATATAGAGGGTTCAGGCATGGAGCAAGAAAATAGATGTGGGTATTAAAGGGCCCTATAGAATCGTTTGGTTTTGCCCTTTCGACAAATTCACACTATTATTGTTTATGATACCTTTCTAAAATTTGTCATGCCTTGAACCTGACTGCCGCTATGATATCCTTGATTATCTTCATAGCCTACAGGAGCAGAATGAACTAAAAAGTACATTACTGCAAATGAAACAATCGAAATGGCTCCGAAAATGATTATTGCTGACAACATGTTAATGATCCTTCTATTTTTAATTTCTGTACATATTAACACAAGTAATATGCCAGAGTCCCACAATTTTCGGAGAATCATATTACGCTGATTTTGTTGAAATTTTGGACACTTTAGTAGAAGCAAACTGTCAGGAAATAGCAATTTTTTTAACTATAAGAAAATTTACCGGTAAAAATAGAATTTACCATGTAATATCTTCTTATTATTTAATTAAATTGACGAGGTTAAATAGTTAAAAATTGAATTAAAAAGAGAGCTTTTTAGTTTACCATTTGATTTTTCTTTCCTACTATTGCCTATTCAATGTTTGAAAGCTAAAAGAAAATGCAGTTTCCTGGAATAAATCCTGCAGAAATCAATATTATGGCGAATTATTTGCGTATTTCACCTTAATAAATATTTGCTAGGAAATACTCTTCAACCATATGAAAAGCAATATGATAACCAAAGTTAAAAAAGGTGTGTAAGAGATTTAAACGTGATAAGCGAGAAGCCCTGCTAATGTTCAGGGCTTTTTGGAGGCGCCGGTCGGATTCGCCCGCTAGTTGGCGGGTTGCAGACCTTGACTACTCATAACAAAAATTATAGACCTTTCTTTTTTAAGAAACTTCTACCAAATCCGGTTTTGAAAAATTTTCCCCGGTTCATAGCCTCTGTTTTTGTCTCATATTCTTCAAAATAAATTAGTTCTAAAGGCCTTCTGCTGCTGGTTGATTGGACCAACCCTGAATTATGTTCAAACAGTCTTCGCTTAATATTACCTGTAAATCCAATGTACCTTTTATTGTCTTTATTACTTTTTAATATGTAGACTGTGTAAATCACATTTAAAAATAAAAAAATCCCGATTAAAATCGGGATTTTCTCGAGGCGCCGGTCGGATTCGAACCGACGAATAAAGGTTTTGCAGACCTTCGCCTTAAACCACTTGGCTACAGCGCCTTATCCGAATAACAAATATAGCAAAAAGATATGTATTATTTTAAAAAATTAAAATCCACAAAAGTGGATTTTTTGAGCGGGAAACGGGACTCGAACCCGCGACATTCACCTTGGCAAGGTGACGCTCTACCAACTGAGCTATTCCCGCATTGTAAAAGAAAGAACTTTAATTCGATTTTCTCAAATCAGCGTGTCAAATATAATATCATATAGACAATCTTGCAATTTTTTTGACTAAATTTTTGTTATTTCAGAAGTTAGACTAAATTTTTATTAAATTTAAAAATTAAATTAAAATTCTTCTCTTAAAATGAATTATATATTAAGCATAATAATAGGTTACCTGCTAGGCTCTATACCAACTGCATACCTTGTCTTGAAAAAGACTCATAGTATCAACATTACAGAATCAGGTACAGGTAATGTTGGGGCAATGAATTCTTTTGAGGTAACAAATTCGAAAATCATAGGTATTTTAGTTTTTGTTATAGATGCACTAAAAGGTCTATTAAGTGCATATTTGGTTATTTTAATTTTGCCTGTTGATTTTACTTTCCCTGCATTATCTCTGTTGTTTGCTGTTTTCAGCCACTGTTTTAATCCGTGGCTTAAATTTAAAGGGGGAAGAGGACTTGCAACAGCAGCGGGCGGAGCTGCATTAATTTCTCCTCTTATTTTATTTTCCTGGGGAATTTTATGGGTAATTATTTATTTTTTTAAAAAGGATATACTTATTGCAAATGTTGGCGCTATTATTTTAACATTACTGCTTACTCTTGTAACCTTTGAGATATTTTTCAAATATACTTATCCAACACCGGGCAACATGGGATTATTAATTATGTTTTCGGCAAGTCTTTTACTTATTATTTTTATTAAACACATTGATCCTTTAAAAAAAATTATTAACAAACAAAACGACTCTATTCAAAGGTAAAGCGATGAACAAATTTTCGAAAATTATTTTATTGATTTCAATCTTATTTTTTATTTCGGGCGGCATATATTTCTATATCGAATCGAATCGGAATGCTCCATACTTTTATGAATCTGATATAAATTCAAACCCCAGCGCACTTTCAGGCTATCAGGCAACAGCAAAAACAGATTCTGATATTTCCAATCAACGAAGAACTGTAATAACTGAAACTGTAAAAAAAGTAAGCCCGGCGGTTGTCGGTATCAATGTTATTGAAATTAGACAGTACCAGGATCCTTTTAATCCTTTCTATAATGATCCATTCTTCCGACAGTTCTTTGGAAGCAGAGGAAATATTTACAACCAGAAAGTTAAAGAATTAGGATCAGGTTATATTATTTCACCCGATGGGTATATTGTAACCAATGATCACGTTGCTGGTAATGCAGCCCAAATTACAGTTACCCTTACAAATGGAAAGCAATTTGAGGCAAAATTGATTGGAACAGATCATGCATCTGATATTTCACTTTTAAAAATCCAGGGAAAAGATCTTCCATTTGTAACATTAGGAAATTCAGATGATATTATGATTGGTGAATGGGTTATAGCACTAGGTAATCCATTTGGATTGTTTGAAATTAACGATAAGCCCACCGTGACGGTTGGTGTTATATCAGCTATGGGAATGAACCTTGAGCCTATTGATAATCGGTATTATTTAAATATGCTTCAAACCGATGCAGCAATAAATGGAGGTAACAGCGGTGGGCCTCTTCTAAATAGTGTAGGTGAAGTTATAGGAATGAATACTCTGATTTATACAGCAGGAAATAACCAGGGAAGCATTGGTCTCGGATTCGCAATACCAATCAATAAAGTAAAAAGAATAATTACCGAATTAAAAGAAAACGGAAAGATTAACAGAAATTTTGATGTGGGATTAGGTGTACAGGCAATTGATGAAAATATTGCAAAAGCTTACGGACTTCCTTCAAGTAAAGGAGTAATAGTAACACAGGTTGTTCCGGGTTCACCCGCAGATAAAAGCGATATAAAAGTACGCGATATCATTGTTGAAGTTGAAAAATATAAAATAAATAATGAAGAGACTTTGATAAGCGTTTTCCAGGAATTCAGAGCAGGCCAAACTATTAAACTCAAAATTATCAGGGATAATAAAGAGATAGAAAAAACAATGAAGCTGGAGCGTAAATGATCGAAAGATATACTCTCCCTGAAATGGGAAAAATATGGCAGGATGAATTTAAATTTAATACCTGGTTGAAAATAGAGATTCTGGCCTGTGAAGCAAGAGCAGAATTAAATGAAATTCCGGCTGAAGATTTAAATGAAATAAAAAAGAAGGCAAAATTTGATGTTCAAAAAGTTTTAGAGATAGAAAATACTACCAAACACGATGTTATTGCCTTCCTTACAAATGTAGCTGAATATGTTGGTCCGGCCTCAAGGCATATTCATTACGGAATGACTTCATCAGATATTCTTGACACCACTCTCTCATACCAAATGAAATCGGCAGGAGAATTACTGGCAAAGAGACTCTTGAATTTAAAAGAAGCATTAAAGAAAAGAGCTATCGAACATAAAAATACAATTTGTGTTGGAAGATCACACGGAATACATGCAGAACCAACAACTATGGGATTAAAATTTGCTCTTTGGTACGAAGAAATTAAAAGAGATATTGAAAGATTAAATAATGCTATAAAAACTATTTGTGTTGGACAAATCTCAGGCGCCGTTGGAACCTTTGAACATCTTTCACCAAAAGTTGAGAAATATGTTTGTAATAAAATGGGACTTACACCTGCCTCTGTTTCCACACAGGTAATTCAAAGAGACAGACATGCTGAATTTATGACAACTCTTGCAATAATCGGAGCAACACTAGAGAAAATTGCTGTTGAGATAAGACATCTACAAAGAACCGAAGTGCTGGAAGCAGAAGAATATTTTTCAAAGGGCCAGAAAGGTTCATCTGCGATGCCTCATAAAAGGAATCCAATTGTCAGCGAACGTATTGCTGGTTTGTCACGTGTACTAAGGGGAAATGCTATGGCAGCAATTGAAAATGTTGCACTCTGGCATGAAAGAGATATTTCACATTCTTCGGTTGAGCGAATTACTGTTCCGGATAGTTGCATCGCTTTGGATTATATGCTTGATCTGATGACAAAATTAATAAATAATCTAATTGTCTATCCAGCGAATATGATAAGGAATTTAAACATTACACGTGGATTAATTTTTTCACAAACTGTTATGCTAAAATTGGTCAATAAAGGATTAACGAGAGAAGATGCTTATAAACTTGTTCAAACTCCAGCCATGCAGGTGTGGGAAGATGAAAAAAAATCGTTGTTTCAGGAGTTAGTAAATTCTGACGAGATCAGGAAATATCTAAGCGAAAATGAATTGAAAGAAATTTTTGAAAATAAAAATATGCTCAGGAATGTAGATTATATTTTTTCAAGAACAATAAATGCTTAAATCATTCCTACCTCCTAATTAAAGAAAATTATAGAAACCGTTTATCATTTATGTGTTGTATTATTTATTAAACATTAATATTTATGCACCTAATCCCTTATTTTATAATATATTATAGAGGGAACAAATTCGCTTTACTTAGGTAAGTATATAAGGGTTTTAATTTATTATGAAAATAGATAAAGGAAAATTGATGAGAAGAATCCTCGTTCTGATATTGATAGCTGTAGCTGCAAATTTCTATTTTGCATATACTGATGTCCCGAACTCAGTTACACAGATTGTTAGTGGCAATGATACAACAAAAGTACTCTCCCAGCAGCCTTACATGAAACAAGAAGATGAATTGATAAATACAATTTTGTCAAGATATCACTATAGAAAATTTGACCTTAATGATTCCCTATCTTCTGTAATTCTTAGTAGAATTATAAAATCATTGGACTACAACAGGAGTTTCTTTTATGCTTCTGACATAAAATCTTTTGAACAATACAGGAATAAACTGGATGATGACATAAAGCAAGGGGACCTGTCTCCTGCTTATAATATTTTCAATGTTTTTCTAGAAAGGATGAATAACAGGATCGATTATGTGCATCAGTTGTTAAAAACAAGTTTCGATTTTACGAAAGATGAAAATTATCAATTCAAGAGAGACAGTGCAGCCTGGATAAAAGATGAAAAAGAGATGAACGAACTGTGGCGGAAAAAAGTCAAAAGCGATGCATTAAATTTATTGCTCGCCAAAAAAGACTGGCCATACATTGTCAAGACTTTGGAAAAAAGATATGAAAATTATAGGAAGGCGTTCTCTCAATTTGATAATGAGGATGTTTTTCAACTTGCAATGAATTCATTTACTGAATCAATTGATCCGCATACTAATTATATGTCGCCGATTACCTCGGAAAATTTTAAAATTGATATGGCCAGATCGCTTGAAGGAATAGGTGCTCAGCTCCAATCAGAGGACGAATATACTAAGGTTGCTAAAATTGTAGCTGGCGGTCCGGCATTCAAAAGTAATCTGCTCCACAACGGAGATAGAATTACTGCAGTTGCGCAGGGAGATACTGGAGAGATGATTGATGTTATAGGTTGGAAGCTAAATGATGTGGTTCAATTAATACGGGGAGACAAAGGAACTGTTGTAAGACTTCAAATTTTAAAAGCTTCAGATGGTGTAAATGCTGCTCCTAAAGAAATAAAATTAGTCCGCGATAAAGTTAAGCTCGAAGAAATGTCGGCCAAGCAGGATACGTTGGATATTATTAACGATAAGGTTCCCTTTAGATTTGGAGTGATTTCACTACCGGCATTTTATAGTGATTTTGAAGGAAAAGCGAGCGGGGATAAAGATTATAAAAGTACTACAAAGGATGTTCAAAAAATAATTGATAAACTTAAAACGGAAAATGTTGACGGAATAATTATAGACCTTAGAAACAACGGCGGTGGTTCTTTACAGGAGGCAATAGCATTAACCGGACTTTTCATAAAAAGCGGTCCAGTTGTCCAGGTAAAAAATTCAGATGGAACTATAGATGTAGGAAAAGATCCTGATCATACAATTAGCTACACCGGCCCTATAGTTGTTCTTGTAAATAGATTCAGCGCTTCAGCATCGGAAATATTTTCTGCTGCTATTCAGGATTATGGCAGAGGGCTTATTATAGGTGAAAACACTTATGGAAAAGGTACAGTCCAGAACATGATAGATCTTAACAGAATTTTACAAAGTAACGATGAAAAATATGGACAGGTAAAATTAACAATTGCTAAATTTTACAGAATTACAGGGGCAAGTACTCAGCATCTTGGAGTTAAACCTGATATTGAATTTCCGTCTTACACATCTGCTCATGAATTTGGTGAAAGTGCTCAACCAAGTGCTCTCCCCTGGGATCAGATAAATTCGCTAGCGTTTGCACCTTATGGTGATATTAATAAGTACATTCCTAAGCTGGAAGAGAAACATCTTGATAGGATTAAAAACAGTCCCGAATTTCAGGATCTTATTGCAAGTGTAAATGAATATAAAGAAGATCTTAAAAAAGATTCTGTTTCTCTAAACAAAGATATGCGTGAACAGGAAAAGAAAGAGGAAGAGGATAAAAAGTTTGAACGAGAAAATAATTTGCGTAAAAAACTTGGACTAAAATTATTAAAGAAAGGTGAAACTTCTGCTAATAATATAAACTCCAAAGATGCTGAACTTGATGAAGCAGGCTACATTTTATCAGATTATATTATGATGACCATCGGATAGAATTAATTTTAAATTATTTCCAATTATAACCCCGATATAAATTCGGGGTGTTTCATTTCTTAATTGATTTTTAATTTCAGGTTTTTTAATTTTATTTAGTTTCTATAGTGGGACTAACCATTACTAAGTACTAATGTGGCTTTTCGTAATAAGGGGAAATCATAATGAAAAAAAATCTACTATTAATATTTTCCTTCGCAAACTTATGCCTTGCTCAGAATATTGCTGAATTATACAAAGAATTTTTGCCCCCGCAAATTAGTAAAAATAAATCGGCTCTGGAGCAAGTTTCTTTAACATTCCAGGAATATGCTGATTTAAATCCGGAATTGATCTATTATTATTTAAAGAATCTTGAAGAGAGATTTGATACTACCGCATTAGAGAAATATTTTGTTTATAACCAGAGAAAAATAGAGATTACTTATAAAAAACGTAATAATAGATGGTTAAGAGATATTGGAAATAGCTTAAAAGTTACTAACTCAGGCAATAATGAACTTTTAAATATTTGCCTGGATTATACAGATGATTATTTTTTTGATATTCCATATGATTCAACTATTAATTTCGAAAGTAGGACTGAACAAAATTTATTAAACTTTGTTGTAGTAAAATACTATTTATATGATACTACCTTAGTATATAATCCGAATATTAACTATCTAACTAAGAGAAATTTTCTTGAATATAATATTGCTATTAAACTTAAGGATATGCAAAATAATCCACTAATATATGAAAAATCAGATTTGGAAAAGCTATTTAGATACTGGTACATTCTTGATAGTATTGAAGAGATAAAAAAGCTGAATATTAATGTAGCAAATTTTATTTCGAACATCCTGAATGAATATTCAAAAAATAAGAATTTATTCACTAATTATTCATTGGGCCTGGGCTATTTTACTACTAAAGATAGATTTACCAATTCCGGCAGTGTTTATAACAACCCAAAATTTTCTATGCCAGATATTAGTATTGATTGTAATATCCAGGCTTTTGCAATTACTTTAAATTACAATTATTTTTTTTCACAATATATAAAAGCATATAATCATTTAAATTTTTATTTGACAGTTGCGTATTCTCCAACCAATGTAAGTTTTAAACAGGACACAGTATATAGAGAAAGTAATGTTGATGCTGTTCCAAATAGATTTAAAATTATGGATTTTAAATACAATAATATCTCATTAAAAAGCGGTGGAATAGCCTCTCTTAATGTTTCAATGCCAATCCTCTTTCTGGGACACTGGCTATCTGTAAATCCAGGCGCCGGAATAGCATTTTATCTAAATAATTATGAAGTTTCTTATAACTATGTTTACAGAAAATTTGATCAGGAATTTGCTGGCCCTGTTGTCCATGAAACATATGATCCGGAACCTGCTACTAAAAATGAAACTGACATTAGGTTTAATATATATCCACTTTTGCGCATAATTTTTTACTTTAATGATACATACCAATTACATCTTACGGCAACAAACAAAATGCTGGGAATTGAAATAGGTAGGAATTTATAATATTAAATTAAAGAGACGCTTCACTGAAGCGTCTCTACTCAAATAAATCAGATATCAAATTTAATACCTTGTGCGAGCGGCAATTCAGTTCCAAAGTTGATAGTGTTTGTTTGTCTTCTCATATATGCTTTCCAGGCGTCTGACCCTGATTCACGTCCGCCGCCTGTATCCTTTTCACCACCAAAGGCGCCACCGATTTCTGCACCGCTTGTTCCAATATTAACGTTAGCAATTCCACAATCAGAGCCTCTATCAGAAAGGAATTCTTCCATTTCTCTCATATTATTTGTAAAGATTGAAGAGGATAATCCCTGTACAACTCCATTCTGCAGTTTAATTGCATTTTTAACATCGCCTTTATATTTAATTAAGTAAAGTATTGGTGCAAATGTTTCTTCCTGAACTATTTCATATTCATTCTTAGCTTCAACAATTGCAGGCTTTACATAAGTGCCTGATTCATATCCTTTACCTTTTAGAACTTCGCCACCGTAAATTACATTGCCGCCTTCTTTTTTTACTTTTACAAGTGCATCTGTAAACATTTTAACTGCATCTTTATCAATTAAAGGTCCAACGTGATTTTTTTCATTTAAAGGATTTCCGATTTTCAATCCTTTATAAGCTTTCACTACAGAGTTTTTAACCTGGTCATAAATTGATTCGTGAATTATTAATCTTCTTGTACTTGTACATCTTTGTCCGCAGGTTCCTACAGCACCAAAAACAATAGCCGGCATTGCCATTTTCAAATCTGCATCCGGAGTTACAATTATAGCATTATTGCCTCCGAGTTCCATAATTGCTTTTCCAAATCTGCGTGCAATAACTTCGTTGCCATGTCTTCCAACTCTCGTAGAACCGGTAATTGAAATTAATGGGATTCGGGAATCGTTTAACATTTTTTCACCGATTGTGGAACCTCTTCCAACTACAAGATTAAATAATCCTTCAGGAAGTTTATTCTCTTTTATTACTTTTGAAATTATATTTTGCGTAGCAATTGCAGAAAGAGGAACTTTTGAAGATGGCTTCCATAAATTTACATCACCGCAAACGCCGGCAATCATTGCATTCCAGGAATAGACAGCAACCGGAAAATTAAAGGCTGAAACAGTTCCTACAATTCCAAGAGGATGATATTGATCATACATTCTGTGATTCGGTCTTTCCGACATCATTGTATAGCCATATAATTGTCTTGATTGACCGACCGCAAAGTCACAAATATCAATCATTTCCTGAACTTCGCCTAATCCTTCCTGTAGAGATTTTCCCATTTCAAAAGAAACGAGTCTTCCTAGATATGGTTTATATTCTCGCAGCATTAATCCAATTTGCCTGACTATTTCACCTCTTTTTGGTGCCGGTATATCTCTCCATACTAGAAAAGCTTTTTCAGCCTCCTTAATTACATTATTATAATCTTTTTCAGATGCCTGGTAAACAGAAGCTATAAACTCCCCTGTTGCAGGAGAATAAATTTTTAATTCTCCTTCAGATTTTGTTTGGTTCCATTTTGTACCCGTTGATGAACCAAAGTTTTGTTTTTTAATTCCAAGTTTTTTCAAAAACTCCATTTCGTCTCTCCCTTGATCTTTCAATCAATTATTACTTTTGTTCTTATTTATTTTATTTAAAATGTCTGCCAGCGTTATTTTCATCATCTTATTTTCAATTTCAACCTGAATGTCGCTGAATAAATCCAGGAAAAAAGTATTTAGCTTCGTGATTTCATTTTGTTCCCCGTTACAATCAGAGACATTTAGATAGAAAGCTTTCCTATCCTCTATTGCACAATAGATTTCCTGCAAGTGAAGTTCTTCGATATCCTTTTTAATAAGAAATCCGCCTGATGCGCCCTGAGTACTTTCTACAATATCATTCTTTACAAGCATAGATAGAATTTTTCTCAGCTTTGATGCATTTGTTCCAATATGCTCTGAAATTTCATTGCTGTTTTTAGGAACAGGACTGCTTAAAGCAATGTAGCTTAATGCTTTAACTGCGGTTGATAATTTGGTTGAAGCTGACATAATTTTGTTTAATTGTTACACTAAGTATAACAGATAAAAAGGTCAAAATCAACAAGAAACAGCACTAATTGACTAACATTTTAAAGTATCACACTATTTTGATTGATTATGCATAAGCAAATTTCTACATTTACTGCTAATTAAATCTCAATTATTATGTTTAATCACATTATATTTTTAGAACAAACCGGCTTCAGAATTCTTAGAAGCTATTTCATTTCGAGATTCGAAAACGTATTCTAATAATCTCCCTTCTATTTCTGTATCTAAATTAAATTTTCAAATTATACTTAACAGCTGATGCTGTCTTTACACTTATTCTGTATAGGAGGAATTTCAAATGCAAAACAAAAATTATGAAGATGATATTATGACAAAATCTGTAGATGTTTCACCAGGAAACGTTCACGCTACACTTAGAAAATATATGCTGGCGGATGGTTTTAATTTAGTGCTGGATTTAAAAGCCAGCCATGGTTCAAGAGTGATAGATGCAATTACCGGAAATGAGTATATAGATTTTTATACTTTTTTTGCATCAAATCCAATTGGTCTTAATCACCCGGGGGTGAACAATGAAAAGTTCAGAAAAATACTTGCTGATGCCGGTATTGTAAAACCATCAAATTCTGATATGTATACACAGCATATGGCAGAGTTTGTGGAGACATTTGCTAAAATTGCGAAACCAGATTATATGAAACACTTGTTCTTTATTTCCGGTGGAGCACTTGCTGTTGAAAATGGATTAAAGGTTGCATTTGACTGGAAAGTTCAAAAGAATTTTCAGAAAGGCTACAAGGAAGAAAAAGGACACCAGGTTATTCACTTTAAAGAAGCATTTCACGGCAGAAGCGGTTATACAATGTCGCTAACTAATACCGATCCTGTAAAAGTGAAATACTTTCCAAAATTTAATTGGCCTAGAATTACAAATCCAAAATTGAAGTTTCCGCTGGAAGAAAATCTTGAAGACGTTAAAAAACTTGAGCAGCAGGCAATTGATGAAATAAATGAAGCAATTAAAAACAATAAAGATGATATTGCTGTAATTATTATTGAGCCAATACAAGGAGAAGGCGGAGATAATTTTTTCAGAAAAGAATTTTTCGAAAAATTAAGAGAAATTGCAGACGATAATGAAATTTTGCTAATGTTTGATGAAGTTCAATCCGGAGTTGGGTTAACAGGAAAAATGTGGGCTTTTGAGCATTATGTAAAACCTGATATTATTTCCTTTGGTAAAAAAGCGCAGGTTTGTGGAATAATGGTCTCAGACCGAATTGATGATGTTGAGAAAAATGTTTTTAAAGTTTCAAGTAGAATTAATTCAACCTGGGGCGCAAATCTTGAGGATATGGTTAGATCAAAAAGAATATTTGAGATTATTGAAGAAGAAAATCTAATTGAGAATTCACGTGTTCAGGGTGAATACTTGAAAGAGAACTTATTAAAAATTCAAAAAGATTTTCCGCTAATGGTTTCAAATACTCGTGGTCTCGGTCTTATGTGTTCATTCGATCTTCCGGATACAGAAATTAGAAATAATTTCAAAAAGGTCTGTGAAAAAGAAAAACTATTAGTATTAGGATGCGGAGCCAGGACAATCCGTTTCAGACCAGCGTTAAATATTAAAAGAGATGACCTGGATTCAGGCTTGAATATTATCAAAAAAGTTCTCACATTAATGTCGTCCAATAATTAATAATTTAATATATTGAACTACTTGCACAGCGGCTTCCACAAAACGGGAGCCGTTGTTATTTTAAACCAAAAAGGGTTATTTTGAAATATAATTTATTTTCTTGCCTTTACAGTTGTTGTAAATAAAAGATGGGTTTCATTTTATGCAATCAGCACTTTATATAGTAAGCACACCGATAGGAAACCTGAAAGATATAACTCTGAGGGCTTTGGAAATTTTGAAAGAAGTTAATTTTATTGCCTGTGAGGATAGAAGGGTTACCTCTTTCCTTTTAAATCATTATGAAATTAAGTCAGATCTAGTTTCCGTAAATGCAAGAAATGAAAATTCAAAAATCAATTATATTATTGAGAGAATAAATAACGGTGAAACCTGCGCCCTGGTTTCTGATGCCGGAACTCCCGGAATTTCAGATCCCGGCACAAGATTGATTTCAGCAGCAATTAAGGAAAGCATTCAAATTATACCCATTCCCGGTGTTTCTGCTGCTTTAACAGCTTTGACAATTAGCGGACTTCCAACTGATTCTTTCGTTTATGAAGGTTTTATTCCCCAGAAAAAAGGAAGACAAAAGTTGCTAAAATCTTTCTCCGGAGAAAAAAGGACAATTATTATTTATGAATCGACCTACAGGGTAGAAAAATTACTTAAGGAATTAACTGAATACATGCCTGAAAGATTAATAGTTGTTTGCCGTGAATTAACCAAAAAATTTGAAGAGGTCTGGAGAGGAAAACCGGGCGAAATACTCGCAGACCTACCTAATAAAACTTCAAAAGGAGAATTTGTTTTTATTATCTCACCACTTGAATGGGAAGTAAGAGATTAAATTTTATTCACTATCATAATTTACAAGTGAAACTACATCATAGTCTTTCAATCTTTCACGTCCATTTAGAAATGATAATTCAACAATAAAAGATAATTGGAGAACCCTTCCCCCTAGTTTTTCAATCAGTTTTACCGCAGCCTCTGCGGTTCCACCCGTTGCAAGAAGATCGTCGTGAAGAAGGATTTTATCTCCCGGTTTTATTGCATCTTTATGAATTTCAATTGTATCTGTGCCATATTCAAGTGCGTAAGTTTCTTTAACTGTTTCGGCAGGAAGTTTATTTGGCTTTCTAATTGGGACAAATCCAACATCCAATCGTTCAGCTAAAATAGAGCCGAAAATAAATCCTCGTGATTCAATTCCAACAACTTTATTCACATCCAGGTTTTGAGCTTTTTCAAAAAGCTGAGTGGCGGTCACTTTAAATGCTGCAGGTTCTTTCAAAATTGTAGTGATATCCCTGAACATAATTCCCTTTTTAGGGAAATCAGGAACTGACCGAATATATTTCTTTAAGTCTTCAGACATAATTCCTCTATTTTTTATTTAAAAAACTACTTAAACCTTTTTCAAAATCATCTGATGATCTGCTGATTGTATTTAATCCAATACAATATTCCAAAGCATCTTTTACATTTAAATTTGAAATATTATGGATCATACTTTTTGTTAATTCCATACTGTAAGCTGAATTATTCAGCAACTTACCTGAAATATCTTTTGCTTTTGCAATTACATCGGTCGAGATATAATTTGCCAGACCAAGTTGAAATGCTTTTTTACCGTCAATAATTTCCCCGGTCATCAGTAATTGTTTCGCTCTCCCCTCTCCTATTTTCTTCACCAGGAATATTGAAACAATCGCAGGAATAAATCCAATTTTGACTTCTGAATAACCAAACTTCGAATTAGTTTCATCAGCAATTATAAAGTCACAAACACTTGCCAGACCACAGCCCCCTGCTATTGCAGCGCCATTTACAGCAGCAATTGTTGGTTTTGGAAATTTATAAATCTGTAAGAACAATTCTGCAAGAGATTCAGAATCTTTTTGATTATCAATGACCGAGTTGTTTGCAAGTTGTTGCAGGTATGTGAGATCAGCGCCTGCACAAAAACTTTTACCTTCTCCTGTAATTATTAAAATTCGGACATCATTATCGTCTTTAACTTCAAATAATTTAGTTTTTACCTGCGAAACCATCTCCGGATGCAAAGCATTTCTTTTTTCGGGTCGGTTTAGGCTTAAAATTCCAATTCCATTTTCTTTAAGGTATTTTATCATTTATGATTCCTGCATTACCAATACTTATTATAAAATTATTGAAATAATAATTTGAATAACTGAAAAATAGCTAACAAATTGTGTATTACGCAAAAAAATTAACAATTAAAAATATCTGAAGATATGTTAAGCAAAAACCGACCAAGGATCCTGTTAAAATCTGCGCCATTGTATGCAGTCTTAATTTAAACCTGCTCCATCCAATAATAAAAATAAGTGGCAGGAATAATAATCCCATCGATCCAAATAAATAAATAATTGCCGCAAATGCCCCTGATACCCACAAGGTATGAGCGCTAATTTTCCATTTCTTATTTATTGAAAATGCAACTAATGTATTTGGAATATTGCTCAGCCAATATGCAATTATCAAAATATTGACACGAGTTAGAATGAGAATAGCCAGTCCAATTATATAAAAAATAATTGCAACTAAATACGGAGAATCTCTTTCTTCTTTAAGGGATGCTTCATTATCAGAAATTTTGCCTTTTGTCCTTAATCTCATAAAATAGATTATGTGGAATAAGAATCCGAAAGTAAGAGCTGTTGAAATTATAATAATTTTATTTAACCCGGTTTTTTCTAATTCAAAGGCAAAATATGTTATAAGAATAATTGTAAATGAAGGCGGAACAAAAGTTGTTGATATTATTCGGGCAAGTTTTGAAGAAGAAATAATTTCACCCAAGATTAATTGATTGTTTAGTTACACAGCAATGTTAAAATTAGTTAAATACTCTAAATAATTCATCAATATATCTTCAATTTCCTTGTACTCGGTGGGAACCATTAATGCTTTTCTAATTTCAGAGACATTATGCAGACCTTTCAAATAACCGGTATAGAATTTTCTGTGCTCAAGAATCGCTCTTCTTTTACCCTTAACATTGATAGCAAGTTCTAAGTGACGCAAGCAGGTCTTAATTCTCATTTCTTCATCAATTACTGTGGAAATATTTCCTGTTGTCATCAATTCTTTAGCTTCTTTAAAAATCCACGGATTTCCGATTGCGCCGCGTGCAATCATAACTGCATCAGCATTTGTATCTTCAAAAGCTTTTTTTACATCATGCGCAGACATTACATTTCCGTTTAACCCAATAGGCATTTTTACAACTTCCTTGATCCTTGGTATCCATTCCCAATCTGCTTCACCTTTGTGCCCCATAACACGCGTTCTGCAATGAACTGTAAGTGCCTGAACACCAACATCCTCAAGTCTCTTTGCAACTTCGAGTATTTTTATGCTTTTGCTGTCAACACCGAGCCTTGTTTTAACAGTTACAGGAATTGAGACATTATCGATTACTTCTTTGACAAGTTTTTGCATATACGCAGGATCTTTTAACAAACCAGCACCTGCTCCCTGCCCAAAGACACCTTTCACCCAGCACCCGGCATTTATATCTATCACATCAGGATTTTTTTCTTCCGCAATTTTTGCAGCGCCAACCATTGATTCAATTCCGCTACCATAAATCTGAATCCCAACAGGTCTTTCTTCTTCAATAATTTCAAGTTTTTTGTGTGTCTTTTCCGTTTTGCGTACCAGCCCCTCTGCGTTTACAAATTCAGTGTAAACCACATCAGCTCCAAGCTCACGGCAAATCAAACGGAAGGATATATCGGTAACATCTTCCATTGGAGCTAGAAGCAAAGCTTTTTCTTTTTCTATTTTTCCTACTTTGAACATATCTTATTCTTAATTAACAGGTATAAAATAAATATTATTATTGTAAAATAATAAGCAAAAATATTATCAGCTTTCTACAAGTTTTAATTTTCGAGGAATATATAAGAAACTTGCGCCAACAATAAGCGCCAAAAATATTCCACCCGTTAAAAACGGCCATTGATAACCGAAATACTGGAATGCAAAACCACCCCAGAATGGTCCAAGGACTCGCGCTAATGAAGAAAGTGATTGATTAGTACCAAGTGTTATACCCTGCTCAGTATCGGGCGCAATATTTGAGATCATACTTAAAATTGTTGGCTGAAGTATTGCTCCGCCAAATGACATTATTGAAACAATAATTGCTAATCCGGCAAAACTTCCTCCGTACGGAATTAAACCTAAACCAATCATCATAGAAACAGACCCGATTTTAAGTATATTTTTTTGTTCAACATATTTTGAAATATATCTTAATAATCCTCCCTGGACTAATGCAGAGACCAGTCCCAGTATTCCATACATGTAGCCATTTTGAAGATCTGAAAAATGATAATGCTGATTCCCGATCAGGGCGAAAGTGCCATAAATATTTGCCATTGAAAAAGTCATAACAAAAAATAGAATTATAAGCATTCCAACATTTGGGTGTGAAAATACTTTTTTCAATCCTTCAATATCAAGAATTTTTCTCTTTGCATTTTCAGGCTTTTTAAGATTAAGGTTTGATTCCGGCAAAAAGAAAATTGTAGTTAGAAATGCAATGAATGAAAAAGCTGCGCTTCCAAATCCTACTACCTGATAACCATATTTTGAAAGTATTCCTCCAATAAGTGGACCGAATACAAACCCGAGGCCAAAAGCAGCTCCAATTAAGCCCATTCCGTGAGATCGTTTTTCCTTTGTTGTTATATCGGCAATATAAGCCATTGCAACGCTTACACTACTGCCTCCAATTCCACCGATAATTCTTGAGATAATTAGTAATTCAAATGAATTTGTAAAAGAAAAAATCACATAGCCGATAGCATTTAATAAGAGACTAAAAGTGATTAAAGGTTTTCGCCCGTATTTATCAGATAACTTACCAAACAATGGATTGAATATAAACTGCATAAAGGAATAAACTGCTAGCACAATTCCAATAGAAGTCTCATCCATTTGAAGTTTAACTGTAGCAAAAGTTGGAAGTATAGGAATTAGAATTCCGAATCCAAGCAAGTCGATAAACACAGTTAAGAATATTAAGGTAAGAGAAGTTTTGTTTTTCAATTTACTTTTCCAGTTCTTTTATCACAGCTTCGCCGAATTCTTTAGTACCTACAAAATTCGTTTTGCTTAAATCTTTTGTGACAGTTTTGTTTTTCCCAAGGATTGTTGTTATTGCATTTTCAATTCTTTTAGAGGCTTCAATTTTGTCCACAAAATCAATAATCATATCTCTTCTTGGTCAATTGTTACTCCGACAACAGTAAAAAGCAACCTATGATATTTCAGGCAAGTCTCATCACTTGGAATTAATGTAAATTTATTACTCAATTTATGTTTACTAAAATAAATTTCATTTTGGAGAAAATTTGAATAAAATAAGTCGTTAATATAAAAATATTTAATCATTTTACCGAAATTGAAAACATTTTTCTCTAAAAATGGTTCCATTTATTTATATGAAATATTTACATAGTTATTTTAATTTATGAGAAGGTAGAAAATTCTGTAATATTTCTCTGGTATCAGAAAACGCCTGAAACATATCGCCATAATCCTCTTTCTTTAAATATTTAAATACTTCATCAAAATAAAAATATTGTGATGGAATAATTACATATTCGTTTCCATTCTGAGATAACCCTTTGTAAACCCAGGTCGGAATAAAATTCAAGCCTGATATAGTAATTTTCCCGGAATAAAAATTCTTTTTAATCGAAAAATTTAAAATCACTCCTGCATCGGAATATCGCCAACGCTGATTTGAAAAAAAGTTCCCCATTGAATATGCAACAAAACCGCTATCAATAAAACTATTATTTGTATGAAAATATTTTAATGGTTGAATTGCATGCGGATGCCCTCCAATGATTATATCCGCTCCGTAATTGATCAAGCTATCAACCACTGTTTTTTCAAAATTATCGGGCTTGCGTAAATATTCAGTTCCGTAATGAAGATGAATTAGTATTACCTCACTCCCTATTTCTTTTGCTTTTTTAATATCTTTTTTCATCTTATCGAATTTTATCAGGTTTAATAGATAAGATTTACCTTTCGGAACGATATTTCCATTTGTTCCATAGGAATACGCTAAAAACGTAATTTTAATTCCTTTAATATTAAATATTCTTAATGAATCTCTATCATTTTGAGAAATAAAGGTTCCATTATAATTGATATTATTTTCTTTCAATTTTTCAATTGTTCTTAATACACCAAACTCACCTTTATCTAAAGCATGATTATTTGCAGTTGTTAACAGATCAAATCCTGCATTTTTGAGTGCAGCAATATATTCATCAGGTGAATTAAAATTTGGGTATCCTGAAAATATTTTATCTTTTCCAGCAGTCACTGTTTCAAGGTTTCCGAATGTAAAGTCTGCAGAAGACAAATAAGGCTTAACCAACCTGTAAACAGGGTTAAAATCATAAGTATTCGAATCTACTTTCGAATATTTAAACTGTGTGGAATGACACATCAAATCGCCAACAACCGTTAGTTTGATTGTTATAGTTGAATCATATTTCTGACTGTAGGTATTTGCAGAATAAAGGAGTGCAATTGCAATAATCAGAACTATTTCTTTAAAAATGTAATTTATTTTAATTCCATCCATAATACAAAAATGGCTGAAAATTAAAATCTCCAGCCATTTATAAGAAACTCTAAAGTGAGTAAGAATTAATTACCACCAGTTTTTTCTGCTTTTCTCTGTGCTTTTACTTCCTGAATATTCTTGCGAACTTCCTGGCACTGCTTTCTCAATTCACTTAATCCTTTACGCAAACGGGTCCCTGCAGCAGCCTGTCCCTTTATATAAAATTTTTCGAAATCGTGTTCCAGATTTCTTACAGCCTGCATCAATTCTTCAAATTGGTTCATAGTACCTCCTATGTTGAATGAAAGTTAGTATTTATTTAGAATTTTCCAGAACTATCTCTGCAATATCTTTTACATTAACTTCTTCAGATTTATCAAAATGTTTTACACCATCAGTAAGCATTGTCATACAGAATGGACAAGCAGAAGCAATTGTATCGGCTCCGGTTCCAAGGGCTTCCTGTGTTCTCTCTTCGTTTATCCTTCCACCTTCTTCGTCTTCAAGAAACATTCTTCCGCCTCCTGCACCGCAACAAAAGCCTTTGCTCTTATTTCTATCCATCTCAATTAATTCTAGGTCACTAATTTTATTTAAAGAATTTCTTGGCTGATCATAAACACTGTTATATCTGCCAAGATAGCAGGAATCATGATAAGTTAATTTTTCTTTTGATTCTTTTTTATCTTCTTTTAATTCAATTTTTCCGCTGTCTAGCATTTCATTAATAAATTCAGAATGATGTTTGACTTCAAAATTTCCCCCAAATTGTTTGTATTCATTTTTTAATGAATGAAAACAATGAGGACAGGCAGTAACAATTTTCTGTACGCCATAATTGTTTAAAGTTTCAACATTATCCATCATCATCATCTGTGCAAGGTATTCATTACCTAGTCGCCTGGCTGTGTCTCCGTTACATTTTTCTTCAGTTCCAAGAATTCTAAAGTCAATATTCGCTTTTTGCATCAATTTTGCAAATGATTGAGTAACTTTTTTATACCTTGCGTCAAAAGATCCTGCACATCCTACCCAAAATAGGACATCTCCATCTTTATCTTCAGCCAGTGTTTTGATGTTCATTCCTTCAGCCCATTCAGCTCTGTCAGCCTGGTTAAAAGCCCAGGGGGTAAAATTAGTTTCTATGCTTTTGAATACATTATTCAAATTTGATGGCATCTGAGCTTCTGTCAATACAAGATCCCTTCTCATATCTACTATTGAATCAACGTGTTCTATCATTACTGGACATTCCTGTACGCAAGCCATACAAGTAGTGCACTGCCATAATTCAGTATCGCTAATATAATCGTGCACAAGAGTTTTTTCAAAAACCGGACTTTCAGTTACGCCGTTTGCAAGGAGGTGAGCTTTATCTTTTGTTCTCTTCCTAATATCAACAATAATTTTTCTTGGTGAAAGAGATTTTCCAACAGTAGCTGCCGGGCAAACTGAAGTACATCTGCCGCACTCAGTACAGGAATATCCATCCATAATCTGCTTCCAGGAAAGATGTTCAATATCAGCAGCACCAAAAACTTCAGCGTTTTCATCTTCAAGATCTAACGGTTTTAATGTGTTCCTAATTGGATCAAGATTAGCAAAAAATGTATTGGGAATGGATGTGATTACATGAAGATGTTTTGAATACGGTAAAAGGTTCATAAATACCATAACAACTACAATATGCATCCACCAGAAAAATTCAAAAAAGAAATGAGCATTACCTGAAAAATTACTTTCATAAATTAGTTTACTTAATGGAAAAGAAACAGGTCTAACCTCAAAGCTACCCAGCACGAAATTATTTTCGGCAATATGAGAAATATTTTCACCCAGCATTGATATACAAACAAGCATAATCAGAACGAGAATTACAACAGCATCTAACATTGCGTGCTTGTCAACTTTTAGTCTTGGTATATTCATAAAGAAGCGTCTGTACAGAGCATACAAACAACTTAGAATTACCAGGACACTAAAGACATCCTGAATTACAGTAATTGCAGAATAAAAAGGTCCTAAAAAACTGAGAGAAAATGAAGAATAAAAGCCCTGCATAATAGCTTCTATTACTGCAAAAAGGAATAAAATAAATCCCCAAAATATTAAGAGATGAAGAATGCCCGGGACAGGATCTCTCAATAACTTTGTCTGTGCAAAAGCAATGTTCCAGACTCTTTTTAATCTTTCCCCTATTTTATCAAAGCGATCATCTTTCTTCTTTGCCACCATCATATATCTGTATAAATTCCAGCAACTAAAGGCAAAGAACCCCATAGAGAAAAGAAAGAACACAATGAATACTATATTTTTTAATTCCATAAATTCCACTAACTAACCTAAAAAATTAAAAAGAACAGGACACTTAAGAACTTTTGGAATATTTTTTCGATACTCCGAAATAAATACCTGCAGCAATGAACACCTTAACAACTTCCCATAACATGAATACAATAACACCAACTTTAAAAGCTTCAACTATATCACCGAGATAAAAAACTCCTAGAAATAAAGCACCGGAAAAAAGGATTATCATATTTGCAATTAGCATCGAAAAAACAAAATTGATATAGCTTTTATTTTTTTCTACCAGGTAACCTGCAACAAAAGCTGCAATTGGGAAAGACAGAAGATATCCGCCTGTTGGTCCAAATAATCTTGCAAATCCAATAGTCGCTTCAGGAATTTGAGCAAATACAGGGAATCCCATTACTCCTAATGCCAAATAAGCTAGCTGGCTATATGCACCTCTTTTAGGTCCAAGAAAAGCGCCTGATAAAAGTACCATCAGCGTTTGTAATGTAAAGGGAACGGGTTTTACAGGAATTGTAATTTGTGCGGCTATTGCTGTTATAATTGTAAATGAAAAAATCCAGATAATTTCAGATAATCTGGATTGTGTTATAAATTTTGATAGCGGGTGTTTGTTCACGTTTTCTTTTATAGACATTTTACTTCCTAATTAAATAAGTTTTTGTTAAAAAATTCACAAGTACTATTTAAAACTTTGTCAAATTTTGGATTACTCCCCTCGAATGGATGTTTAATATCAAATGTATGTCCTGTAGCTGGAATTTTAATCATTTCTGTTAAATTTTTATTTGACCAATTATAAAGCAATTCACCTTCTTTTAACGGAACAGCCAAATCTTGTTCACCGTGAACTATTAACAATGGCTTATTAAGATTTTTAACCGCCATTTCTATATTCAGTAAATCGCCTTTATTTTTTTCCAGATCATTTAATAATGAAAGATTCAGTTTCATTACCTGTTTGGTTCTGGAATTCAGAACTTCAAAAACCCCTTTTTTTCTCCAAGTATCTTTTTGTCTGTCTGAATACCTGTCAAAAGTTGAAACTGAAGACCAGACAGCAAGAGCGGATATTTCACTTTTTCTACCTGCAGTTAATAAAGAAATTGCTCCGCCCCGGCTATGCCCGATAAGACCAATTTTTTTATTACTAACATTTCCGAAAAAACCGTCCAAATATGCATCAATTATTTCTGATAATTCTTCAATCTCAAGTGAAAATGTGTTTTCTGCAAATTTGTCAAGTTCATCAAATTCGGTTAGGCTTTTACCTACTCCATTATGCGAAAAATTAAAAGTAAGAACAAAATAATTATTATCAGCCAGTGTTTTTGCTATATATGGGCCAAAACCCCAATCTTTGAATCCTTTAAAACCATGAACTAGAATGATGCAGGGTACTGAACCAGCCTTTTCAAAACCATATGTGGAAACCCTAAGTTTATCGTTGCGGGCTGTCGTGAGTACAAAATCTTTGTTCATTATAAAGAAATATGCTCAATATAGTACGAAAAGTCAAGAAATTCAGTAAAAATGAAATAATTACTATAAAAAATCCTAAAGGCTAAAAAACTAATAAAATACACTAAATTATTAGAATAAATTGATATGGAATCCTACATAAAGGAAACAAATTTGTAATCACAAAACAGTGAATTATTCTCAATTCCTTTAATTATTGATAAAAATGGATAAATTAATAATTAGATTAATAATAAAATGCCTCAGCTTCGGTTTTGTTGAAAAGAGTTACAGGCGAATTAATTTATACTTGCGGATTTCAATACAAATAATTATGCTATTAAAAGATTATTTTTACTATTGCAAATTATTATGTTTATAGTAAAAAAATACTGAGTTTTCTAAATAAGAACAATTAATTTTGAATAGAATTAGAAATTATAATTACAGGACGAATGAATGGGCTACTTATTAGTTATACCCTCAATAGATATTAAAAACGGAAAAACTGTAAGAGTTGTAAAGGGTATCCCTGAATTAAATTGCACTGAATACGGAAATGATCCAGTAGAAATGGCAAGAATCTGGCGGGCAGAAAATACAAAATTTATTCATATTGTAGATTTTGACGGTGCAGCAGACCACTCAAGAAAAAATTTCAAAATTATAGAAGAAATTTGCTCTTCCGTTATCATTCCTGTTGAATTCGCAGGTGGAATACGAAACATTGATGATGTAAAAGATATAATGTCTACAGGAATCAGCAGATTAGTGGTAAGTACAATTGCAATTGATAACCGAAAAGATTTTCTGAAAGCTTTGGAATTATACGGCCCGGCCAGATTAGTAATTTCATTAGATATAATTGATGAAGAAATAGTTATTAGGGGAAGGCGTTATAAAACAGGAATCAATTACATTGATTTTGCAAAAGAAATGAAATCACTTGGAGTTGAACGGTTTATTGTTACTGACGTTGAAAGAAATGGAATGATGAATGGACCAAACCTGGAATTAACTAAAATAGTTGCTGAAATTACTAATAGTAAAATTACTCATTCTGGTGGAGTAAGAAATAAAGATGAATTGATGGATATTCAGGACTTAATGCCAATTGGTATTGATTCGGTAATTATCGGTAGAGCACTATATGAAAACAGATTTCCGTGTCAAAAATTGTGGCGAGTAGCCGAATCAGGTATTTTTCAATAAAGGTGAAAAATGAATAATAATAATCGAGAAGTAGTTCATAGCAGTTTCTGGACAAATTTTTTTAATAAATCTACCGAAAAACTGGATTTGCAAAAATCGTTATTATCTATTCCGATTTTTGAAGGCTTGTCTCAGAGAGATTGCTCGATGCTTATGAGTATTATTCATCATAGAATTTATATTACTGATGAATATGTCTTTTACCAGGGAGATCCTGGTCTTGGCCTTTATCTGATTAGGGAAGGTGAAGTTGAAATAAGACGAACTGATAAGGATGGAGATATTCATATCCAAACTCATCTTAAAAGAGGTGATTTTTTTGGTGAACTTGCCCTGGTTGATGGTGAATTGCGATCAGCCTCAGCAGTGGCCACTGCCGACACTAAACTTGCTGTTATATTTAAACCTGATATAGATGAGTTTATAGAAAAGTTTCCCAAAAAAGGAATTAAAATACTACAGGGAATATCTAAAATTGTAACAAGTCGCTTAAGAAAATTAAATGAAGAACATTATGAAATTCAGACAAAATTAAAATCGGGGGTGAGTCATGAAACCTGAGATAAAAAAAATTCTGGTTCCTGTGGATTTTTCTGATTATTCAAAAAATGCTTTAAACTATGCTGTAGATTTTGCAAAATCATTTAATGCTCAATTAATTTTGATATATGTAGTAGAACCTGTTATTTATCCTCCTGATTTTAGCATGGGACAGATAGCAATTCCATCGGTAGATCTTGAAATGGATAAACGGGCAAAAGAAGAATTAGAAAATCTGAGTAAAAAACTAATCCCTCACGAATTAAAAGCTAAATGTCTTGTAAAAACGGGAAAACCATTTCTGGAGATAATTGATACAGCATCGGAAATAGAAGCTGATTTAATTATTATTGCAACGCATGGACATTCAGGAGTTGAGCATATTCTATTCGGCAGCACGGCAGAAAAAGTTGTTAGAAAAGCACCCTGCCCCGTTTTAACATTGAGAGATCCTGTTAAAGGATTTAACTATAAAGATAAGCTAAAAGGAGTAAATGAAAAGAATTAGAATAGACTACTTAATTCTGATTCTATTAATTTTTTCTGTCTATTATAAAGTCCACGAGAGCTTCCAGGGCAATTTTTGATTGATTTTCTGGGAATATGTTTAAAGCTTCCTTTGCTTTTTTAGAATATGAATATGCTGTTTCAAATGCGTAATCTATTCCATTATTTTTCCTTACAAAATCTACAATTTCTCTTATTTTTTCTTTTTTGCTCCCATTTTTTATATATTTAATAATTTCAGCTGCCTGAGATTTTGGAACTTGATTGAGGGCATATATTAGAGGCAATGTAATTTTCTTTTCTTTTATATCTCCTCCAACAGGCTTTCCTATAAGGTTTGAATTGCCTTCAAAATCAAGTATGTCATCACGGATCTGAAAAGCGATTCCAATTGCCGCACCAAAATCTTTCATCGATTTATGAAATTCCGTGTTTTCTGATGCACTCATTGCTCCAATCTGGCAGCACGTTTCTAGTAAGGATGCAGTTTTATCCGAAATTACTTTAAAGTAAGTAGCCTCATCAATATCAAGTTTTCGAGTCTTCTGAATTTGTAGTAATTCACCTTCAGACATCCTTTTAACTGCATCGGTTACAACCCCCAGAAAATCATAATCCTTCCCTTCAACAGCTAGCATTAAACCACGGGATAAAAGATAGTCACCCATTAAAACAGCAACTTTATTTTTAAACATAGCATTAATTGACCAAAATCCTCTTCTTTTATCTGCATTATCAACTACATCATCGTGAACTAGCGTCGCAGTATGTAGCAATTCAACAAGAACAGCCCCTCTATAGCTTCTTTCTGTAATTCCCCCAGACACTTTTGCAGACAAAAGAACAAGTAATGGTCTTACCTTTTTCCCTTTTTGCCTTAAAATATAATTAGCTACCAGATCAACAAGGCCAACTTTAGATTTCATTGATTCTTTGAAAATAGCCTGAAATTTTTCCAACTCAGGTTTTATTGGCTTACTTATTTCTGATAACTGTGGTTTAATAATTAATCCTTTGATGCATATTTTGAAATTAAAATACTTATTTCGTACAATAGGAAAAGAGGCACTGCAAGAATTATTTGAGAAACCGGATCGGTCCCAGGCGTTAAAACTGCAGCTACAATAAAAATAATTACTATTGCGTGCCTTCTGTATTTTTTCATAAATGATGGTTTCAAAATTCCAATTTTGGTCAGGAAAAAAGAAATCATTGGTAATTCAAATACGAAACCTGCACCTACCAAGATGCTCAGGATAATAGAAAGATATTCATCAATTGCAAATTCATTCTTAATCGCTTCTGACCCGAACTGTACTGCAAATTTTAGTGCAAACGGTATCATTACAAAATATGCAAAAGCTATTCCTATTAGAAAACAGAGAGTAGAAAATATTACAATTGAAGTTATATATTTCCTTTCTTTTTCCCGTAATGCCGGTGAAATAAACTTCCAGAATTGATAAAACAAATTCGGTAAGCTCAAAACTACACCGGCAATTATTGCAACTTCCATATACATAAATAATTGACCGAATGGTCTCAAATTCTGTAATATTGCGCCAGTATTTCTTGCGGGCATTAAAAGGATTTTATCAACTAAGTAATCAATAAATGTCCAGCAAATAGCTGTACCTGCTACCAAGCCAATCAAAGAATAAATAATTCTCCATCTTAACTCTTCAAGGTGATCCAGGAATGACATTTTAGATTCATTATCATCATTTTCCTGATCATCCAGGCTATCGTTTGTTACTTCATCTAAAGCCAAGTAAAATTTCCTTAATTTGCCTTAAATAATGGAAAGCCAGCACAAAGATTAGTTACTTCATTTTGAATTTTCTTTAGCTCATTTTCATTTTCGGAATTTTCAACTGCTCTACTAATCAACATTGCAATTGTTTCCATTTCTTTTTCTTTCATTCCGCGTGTCGTAACGGCGGGAGTTCCGATTCTAATGCCACTAGTTACAAAAGGACTTCTTTCATCAAATGGAATCATATTTTTATTTACCGTTATATTTGCAGTACCTAATGCATTTTCAGCTTTTTTACCTGTAATATTTTTATTATTTAAATCAATGAGCATTACATGATTATCTGTACCACCAGAAATCACATTAAAACCATATTCACTTAATTTGTTTGCCAGTGCTTTTGCATTAGCAATGATTTGTTTTGCATATTCCAAAAAAGAATCTTGCAATACTTCACCAAATGCGACCCCTTTTGCCATAATTATATGCATTAAAGGCCCGCCCTGTATACCGGGCATTACCATACTATCATATAATTCAGACATTAATTTAGTCCTGTCACCCTTGGGAGATTTTTTCCCAAAAGGATTTTCTTTGTCCTTACCAACAAGAATAATTCCTCCTCTTGGTCCACGTAAAGTTTTATGAGTAGTTGAAGTCACAACATCACAATATGGTAATGGATTATTTAATAGTCCTTTTGCAATAAGTCCAGCAGGATGCGCCATATCGCACATTAGAAATGCACCAACTGAATCAGCAATTTGTCTGAACTTAGAATAATCCCACTCGCGTGAATACGCACTTGCACCAGTTACAATCAATTTAGGTTTTTCTTTTTTAGCTAAATCTTCAATTAAATCATAATCTAATAGTTTTGTGTCCCTGTTTAAAGTGTATCCAACTGGCTTATACAATTGGCCCGAAAAATTTACAGGAGAACCGTGAGTCAGGTGTCCACCATGAGCCAGACTTAACCCAAGAAATTTATCTCCCGGATTTAAGAGTGTCATAAGTACTGCCATATTTGCCTGACTGCCGCTGTGAGGTTGAACATTTACATATTCAGCATCAAATATTTTTTTAAGTCTTTCTCTTGCAATTTCTTCAGCCATATCCACATATTCACATCCGCCATAATATCTTTTGCCAGGATACCCTTCTGCATATTTATTAGTAAGTACAGAACCCGCAGCCTGTAACACAGCTGGACTAACAAAATTTTCTGAGGCTATTAATTCGAGGTGATCGTGTTGTCTTTTATTTTCTAAGCTTAATACCTCAAATATTTCTTTATCATTTTCAAGATTTGCATTCATAATTTAATTGAATTTTTTGTGAATTGAATAAGTAAATTTAATCAATTAACTGAATATTATCTACATTACTACAAAACCAAATATATTACATTGGCAAAAAAAAAGGTCCCAGTGTAAAAACTGAAACCTCTTATTTGTCCAATTATATTTCTTCTAAGGAATTGTTACGCTTCTTTGAATCCAATCGTAACAACTACCTGTAATAGGAATTGTCTGTCCTGATTTCCAGCCCCTAAAGAAAATATCTTCTTTTGAAGGAATTGACGACTGTAAAGATGTAATCCTTGAAGCCGCTTGGTCTAATGACGAATCCAAATATTTTGCTCTTCTATATGTTTCAACGGCAAGCAAATATACGAGTTTTGTGTCAATATCAAACTTACAATTTCTTGCAGATTGCTCATACAAAAGGCCGAGATAGAGAATAGGAAGTCCCCAGTTATCACCTACTTTGCTGGCTTTTTCATAATAGTTCCTAGCGAGTGAATATTGATTTCTATCCTTATAGATATTTCCAAGGTATAAATAATTTTCTTTCTTCTCCGGATCCAGCTCTATCAGTTTTTTATATGCCTCTTCTGCTTTTGTATAGTTTTCTGTTTTCTCATAAGCAGTTGCCAGTTGTGTCCAATAGTTAAGAGTTTTTGGTGATTTCTGAACAAGGAAATTTAATCCTTCTATTGCTTCATCGTACATATTAGCTTTTAAAGCAGTAGAAACATATTTCCAGGCTTTTTCAGTATTATCTTTGTCAAGGTCCCACGCTTTTTTCTCGAGCTCTACTAACTCATCAATATTTTCAACGAGGCCTTCCAACGCAGCATTCCACTGCGGATTATCAGGTTCTCTTTCATTTAATTTTGTGTAAATATCTATTGCCTTTGATTTATAGTCATTCGAATCAGACTGATTATTTTTATATAACAATCCTAGCCTGTTATAATAATACGTTGACATATTAGGATCATCAGCAATTGCTTTTTCATAATCTTTTATTACCTTTTCAACAGGCGTATTTAACCAAGTCTCCTCAACAAAGGCCATCCTTGGTTCAAAATAGGTTTTATCGTCGGAATCAAATTTTAATGCAAGATTATATAAATATAAAACTGTATCTTCGATAGTTTTTTTCATTTCAGGGGCTATAGAGGTTGAATCATGAAGAGACCACAATATATCTTCCATTTTAAAATAAATATATTTAGCAAATTTTTCAGGATTCATACTTAATACTTTCCAACCATAAGGAAGCGCAGTTTCAAAATCCTTATTCTTATAATATTCAGAAAATAAACTATAATTAATAATTAACGAATCAGGATCAGTGCTTTGAGTAATTACAGCGGAACTACTTTTATCCGCTGGCATGGCTTTAATACTGGCTGAAGAAATAATAATTATTGCAAGACAAAATATTTTAATAAATGATTTCAATTTTTCGACCTCAAATATGATTAATTTTGATCACGTCTAATAAACCAAAGCTCCCCGAGACTAATTCCTACCGATAATTTAATAATATTTTCCTTAAAAAGATTTAAATCAGTTGTGCCTCGTAAAGCATATTGAATTCCAATATCAATTGTATTTTGATAACTTAATGGTATTGTAAAACCTCCCATTATTGAATATTCTTTAATACTCTGGCCGCTTATTTTATACTGAGTCTGCTCAAAACTTAAACCCATACGCCAAATCATTTGTTCCCAGAAACTATCATTTATCGATCTTTCCCGCCTATATTCAAATCCTGAGCTGAGTTTATAACTATCACTTAAATTTGCATTCTTTATATTTCCTAATTTATACTCACTCCAGGGCTGATAGGAATAATCAAATGTAAATAAGTAATTATTATTCAAAATAAAACTTGCGCCTGCAGAAAATCTGTATGGTAAATCCAGGTAAATGGTGGAGTTATTCAGTGAGTCTACACCAAGAGTTGAAGTTATTATTAGCGAGGAATCAGTTTCAAGTCTTGACTTAAAATTAAATGCCGCACCTAACCTGAAATTAGAAATAGCTTCAGAATTAAAAACTCCAGCTAGGTCAGGCGAAATCAGGCCTACAGTTGCGCCGAAACCATGTGGCCTGAATCTGGTATCAAATTCACTTTTATTATATTCTGCATTATTTGGAAATTCAATAGAAGATAGATAATTCAAATTTCCAAAATAGTAATCCATAGTAGCACCAATACTTACATCAAACGGAAATCTAAATGATGAGCCAAGGAAGAGTTTTGAAAGTCCTCCATTCCCTTCGTATGTTGCCTTGTAAAATCCAATATCGGAATACCCTGAATTTACTATGTTATCCTCTTTATAACTTACATTTGAGTATGGCAAAAGTCCCATTGAAAGGACAATCCCGTGATTTTGACTAATAGGAATTGCAAGTGTGACCCCAGAAAAGTCAGTATTGCTACTAAAAGAACTTGCACTATTGTTCTGAAGAAATAATCCGGTATATTTCATTCCAAATTCAGTTCGCGTACTTTGAATTCCCGTAAGACTAGCGGGGTTTAAGAGGCTTATGTAATCTTTATCAATTACTGAAGAACCTAATTGCCCCATTGCAAATCTTCTGCCACTATAAGTATAAACCAGATCTCCTATCCCAATTCTTGTATAGCTGGAACTGGTTTGAGGAAAGATATAACACTGTGACAGAGCTACAAAAATTACCAAAAATATTTTAGAATATAATTTCATTTTATTTTTTGATTGTATAAGTAATCACCAACCGAGGTCTGTTAAACTGTTGGCTTGAATTGCTTCCTAAAATTGCCCAAATTTCCATTCCAAATAACCCATCCTCGGGAGTTAGAAGAATCCCTTGGTTTTGCTTTTTTGTAACCCATTTTTGCACAAAACTTGTAACATCCCCCTGAAAGGTATCATTACTATAAGTAAGAGTAATTTTAGAAAGTGTTGAATCAATGGATTTTCCAGAACTGTCTGCAATATTAAATGCTGATAAATTCGAATTATAGGATGACCCTTTTACGGTACTTCCAATATCAAGGCTCAAAATAAGGGTAGCTTTGTTTATAATAGCCCCGGAAGGGATACTTGAACAATCAAATGCAACTCTTGATTGAGCAACTGACATTGGCTGAACAATCATATCTGTTGGATTAGATATTGCCGGCAATCCCCCTGTTAAAACACTAACGTCTTCATAAGTATCCATTCCTAAAGTATCCGTATAAAATCCCGGTTTACTCACAACAATTTTTATTATTGGCAGTGTAGTATAGGAACTTGATAAAACCCCTGAATAACCAAAAACAGTTTGATTACCAGAAATAGGATTCAAATAAAGTCCATTGGTTGCCTGACCGTTTCCATAATTCATCAATTCATTGGTCATATACGATGTATTTAGATGAAACGAAGTTAATGAATCAGTCACATTTTTTTGCGTAGCAATGTCTGTAACATCGTAGGTGAATTGCGCTCCATTCTCTAAACTGTCGGCTGTGAAACCTATTGATGACCAAGGAGATGTTATCTTATATGCGCCAAACTGGAACGTCCCGTTAGAATCTCCAAATACATAAACCCTGGTTAATTCTACCCATGCATCTGTAATAGATGCATTACTATTTAAGATATCATTTTTAACTGAATCGGGTAGATAGTAATTAAATTTCAATAATGTAGATGCTACCTGATTATTATATTTTCCTACAAGCATCATGAAAGATGCACCCGTTTTAATTACAGTTTTGAATGATGTAGATGATTGTGGAAATGATCCTGAAAAGGAATCAACGGTAATTAAATCTACCTGATCAGGACCTAATAAATTTGAGTTATAATTTCTCGGATTTTCTTTACAGGAATAAATACCAAATAATAATATCGTAAAAAGGATAAAAAACAATCTTTTAATTGCCAAATTAATTATCTCCAATAAAATCTTTTTTAATTATTTTACACACTTCCAAAATATTTTGAGCTACAAAGGTTGGAAAATTATTCTGTTTTTGCAAGATAGAAAAACTTTCCTCACCGTATCCGCTTTTCACTAGAACAGTTTTTAACCCGGCATTTTTACCACACTCAATATCTGAAACAGAATCGCCGACGAAATAGGATTTGCTTAAATCTATTTGAAAATCTCTTGATGCTTTATGAACCAAATAAGGTGAAGGTTTTCGGCATAAACATTCATCCTTTGAGTTAAAATCAGGATGAAAAGGGCAGAAATAAAAAGCATCAATTGATACTTTGTAAGATTTTAACAATTCATTTATTCTGGAATTAACCAAATTTACCATTTCCTCTGTAATTAGTCCCCTGGCTATTCCAGATTGATTTGAAATAACTATTAATTTAAAATTTAACTCATTCTTTAACAACGAAAGGCCACTTCCTGTTCCGGGATATAATCTTAATTTTTCAGGCTCCCCCAAATATCCCGGGTCTTCATTTATAGTTCCGTCCCGATCAAGAAAAACTGCATTATTTGTCATCAATTGTTAATAACAGTTTTGTACAGATCAACATATTTTTTAGCAGAAGAATTCCAACTAAAATCAGATTTCATTCCATTCTTTATAATCTTAGTCCATTCTTTTTTATCCTGGAATACTTTATTGGCCCTTTTAATTTCTTTTATCATATCAGTGGCATTATATTTCTTGAACATAAATCCATTTCCATTTCCAGATTTTTCATTATATCTTATAACAGTATCGGCTAGCCCTCCAGTTTCTCTTACAATCGGTACAGTTCCGTACATCAAACTATACATCTGGTTTAATCCACAAGGTTCGTACTGAGACGGCATTAGAAACATATCGGCACCTGCTTCAATTACATGAGCCAATTCATCATTAAATCCTAGGTAACAAGCAAATTTATCAGGATTTTGACGAGCCGTCTTTTCAAACAGCGTGTGATATTTTTTATCACCAGTTCCCAAGAGAACCATCTGGATATTTAATTTCATCAGACTGGACATTGATTTACTAATTAAATCAATCCCTTTGGAATCATACAAACGAGAAATAACCCCAATTACAGGAACATTCTCATCATATTTAAATCTGAATTTTTCAGTAAGTTCTTTTTTATTAAGTAATTTACTTTCTATATTTTTAATAGAATATTTCTTAGGAAGCAATTTATCTTTCTCAGGGTTCCATACTTTATTATCAATGCCATTTACTATACCATAAAGATCATTTTTCCTTTTTGCAAGGACATTTTTTAATCCAGCACCAATCTTATCATCTGTTCTTATTTCATTTGCATAAGTTTCGCTAACTGTATTTATAACATCAGCATAAAGAAGACCAGTCTTCATAAAATTTATTTTGCCTTTATTAAGTATTCCTTTTTCAGAATTCAGATTATCGGGCAAACCCGTTTTTTTGAATGATGATTTACCAAAAACTCCCTGATAGGCAAGATTATGAATAGTGAATAATGTCTTGAATTTTGCAAACTGAGGATCATCCTTTAGATTATTTTTTAAATAGGCAGGGATTAATCCACATTGCCAATCGTTACAGTGGATAACGTCCGGAATCCAACCAAGTTTTGTAATTAATTCAAATACAGAATTAGCAAGTAAAATAAATCGTTCATCGTTATCCGGATAATCCTTTCCAGTCATTGGATCAATGTAGAGACTATTACGGCTGCCAAAATATTCCTGATTATCCAGGAAATAAATTTGTACACGGACTCTTTGTCCAGGGAGAAAACAAGATTTTAAAGAAAATACTACTTCTTTGTTTCCAATTTTGATTAGGATATCTTTTAATCTTACAACTTCGTGTATTTTAAATTTTCTTTCATCAACAGCACCGTATTTTGGGACTAAAATTCTTACTTCATGTCCCATCTCCGCAAGCATTTGTGGCAGGGCTGCAGAAACATCAGCAAGCCCCCCTGTTTTAACAAATGGAACCACCTCTGAAGTAACAAACAAAATTTTAAACTTTTTTGATGACATGTTTTGCCGAGAATTATTTTTAATGAATATTACAATTTACTAAAAAATTAGCTCTTTCTCAAAAAAATCTTAACATACAATTTCAGCTCATCAACACATTTATCTCCCAATCGGCGTCATTAATAGTCTGTAATTTTTCTAATTTTATTCTTTCCAAACCTCATTACCCTTTTAGTAATCCTTTATTAATCCTATATTATAGTCCCTAATCAATCAAATTATCTTTATGAAAGCACATATTTGTTTAAAAATATTACTCTCAGGTCTTTTTTTAACATTTTATTTTGGATGTGGATCATCTACTGAGACACGCTACAATGATAAAGAAGGCAAAAAAGCTCCAAAAACTAATACGGAGTTAGATGAAACTTTTGATTTTACCCCCTATAAAACAAAAATTGAAATTCAAGGCAGCAAAAAATATATTAATGGTAAGGAAATAAATGCCTGGTACGATTACCCGGCAACAATTGATACCTCTACTACGGAAACAATAGTTAACACTGTATACGGATACAGGATCAGGGTTACCTCAACAGATAACCTTTTACAAGCTGACAGCCTAAGATCCATTCTTGCTTCTGAGTTAAATCAAAAGAAAATTTATATATTATTTGATCCACCGTTTTATAGAATTGATGTAGGAGATTTTACTGAAATCTCCCCAGCACGTGACCTGAAATTCAAATTGAATCAGATTGGTTATTCTGAAGCAAGAATTATTAATGAGAAAGTAAATGTTTACCAATAATATTTGTTTTTAATTTTGAAATGTTAAAACTTCTTTCAAATCCCTCTCAAATTATAACCGTAGATACAAATAAAAAAAATGTTAAAAGAGCCAACGAACTAAAGGAATTATCTGTCTTAACAAACCATTCTATTTTGATTGAAAACAATATCATCAAAGATTTTATTCCTGAAGCTTCAGTATCAAAAATAAACCCTGATGTGATTATTGATCTTGCCGGTAAAATAGTTTTACCAGGAATAATTGAATGTCATACTCACACCGCCTTTGCCGGATCGCGTGCTAAGGAATTCAGGCAAAGACTGGCAGGAGTACATTACGAAGAAATTGCAAAAGCAGGCGGTGGAATTAACACTACTGTGTCTGCAGTAAGGCAGTCTTCTTTTGAAGAATTAATTGATATAATTAAACCTAGGATTGAGAATTTTATTTCACAAGGTATTACTACTCTTGAAATTAAAAGCGGTTACGGACTTGATCTTGAAAACGAATTGAAGCTTTTAAAAGCTATAAATTATTTGAATGAATATTACCCGATTGATATTATTCCTACTTTTTTAGGTGCTCACACTTTCCCCCTAGAATTTAAAGATGATCACCAAGGATATGTCGATTTAATTATTGAAAAAATGCTCCCAAAAGTTGCTGAAAAAAAATATGCGGTTTTTTGTGATGGGTTTTGTGAAAGCACTGCATTCTCTGAAAATGAAATAGATCATATTTTTACGGCTGCAAATAAACTTGGTCTCAAATTAAAGCTTCATACTGAACAATTTAATTCGATCGGTGGAATTGATATTGCGTTAAAACATAACGCAACAAGTATAGATCATCTGGAAGTATTAAATGATTCAGATATTTCAAAGGTTTGTAATAGTGACACTGTGGCTGTACTCCTTCCCGGAGTTTCATTTTTTCTTAATTATGGGTATGCACCCGCAAGAAAATTAATTGATGGAGGTGCTATTGTTACCCTTGCAACTGATTATAATCCGGGATCATCACATATCTCAAATATTGCTTTCATTATGAGTCTTGCAGCTTTAAAAATGAATATGACAATTGAAGAGACAATTTCCGCGGTAACAATTAATTCAGCCAAAGCTCTAGAATTACAGAGCGACAGGGGCAGCCTTGAAATAGGAAAAAAAGCTGATTTTGCAATTTTCAATACTAATGAGTATTCTGATATAGTTTATAATGTTGGAAAAAATCTAAATTGTATGACAATAAAAAATGGAGAGATAATTTTTGAGTTTAATGGAGGTAAAAATTGAAAATTATTGAATGCGTACCGAATTTTAGTGATGGTAGAAATGAAGAAACTTTTCAATCAATAATTACTGCAATTAAAAACACACAAGGCGTTAAATTTTTAAATCTTGAACCTGACCCCGATTATAACCGTGTGGTGGTTACAATGGCAGGAGATGAAGATGGAATTGTAAATGGTGCTTTTAATGCATGTAAAGCTGCTGCTAATGCAATTGATATGACAACACAAAGTGGTGAGCATCCGAGATTGGGTGCAATTGATGTAGTCCCTTTTGTCCCTGTAAAAGGTGTAACTATGGAAGAATGTGTAAAGATTTCAGAAAAATTTGGAGAAATGATCTCCAAAGAATTGAATTTACCGGTTTATCTTTACGAAACTGCAGCAAAAAAACCCGAAAGGAAAAGTCTTTCCAGTATTCGCAAAGGTGAGTATGAAGGTCTTGAAGAAAAATTAAAAGACCCTGAATGGATACCGGATTTTGGAAAAGCAGTTTTTAATCCAAAACTTGGTGCATTAGTAACCGGGGCAAGATTCTTCTTAATTGCTTACAATGTTAATATAAAATCAACAGATGTAAGTTTTTCAAAAGAGATAGCCGAAACTTTAAGAGAATCAGGAAAACTGAAAAGAGACAATGCCGGAAAGGTGATTAAAGAAAATGGTAAAAGTGTTAGAATTCCCGGAAGATTAAAAGAAGTAAAAGGAATGGGAGTTTCATTGGAGAAATATAACATTACCCAGGTTTCAATGAATCTCACAAATTATGAAGTTACTCCAATTCATATTGCATTTGAAGAAGTAAAAAAAGAAGCGGAAAAAATGGGCGTGGAGGTTGATGGAAGTGAAATCGTCGGTCTCGTTCCTCTTGAAGCTTTATTGAAGGCAGGAAAATATTATTCCAATAATGAAGAAACTGATGAAAATAAATTAGTTGACCTTGCAATAGAAAAATTAGGTTTGAGTACATTAAATAATTTTGATAAAAAAAATAAAATAATCGATTATATGATCGATTGATAAATCACAATAATATTACATTAAAAGGAAGTTAAATGGATCTTTCAAAATCTTTAAATAATTACCTGGAAGAATTATCATCAAATGCTCCCACTCCCGGCGGTGGAAATATAGCCGCTTTGTCTGGGGTTCTGGCTTGCAATCTTGGAATAATGGTTTGTAATCTTACGATCGGAAAGAAAAAATATCTTGAAGTTGAAGATGAAATGAAAAAGGTTAAGACTGAACTTGAAAATTTAAGTAATTGTTTTATTGAGCTTGGATCAAAAGATAATTATGCATTTGATAAAGTAATGGAAGCATTTAGACTTCCTAAAGAAACAGAAGAAGAAGAAAAAGCCAGGTCAGAAAAAATTGAAGAAGCAACCTATGCAGCTGCGGTTGTTCCATCTGAGGTAATTGACACCTGTAAAAAAACACTTGAATTACTTAAAACTGTTGCTGAGAAAGGAAACAAAAATTCTGTTTCAGACGCAGGAGTGGCAGTATCATTAATCTCCACTTCAGCTCAGGGAGCATTTTTAAATGTGCTGATAAATTGTTCATCTCTTAAGAATAAAACTGTAGGGAATGAATTATTGAAAAGAAGTGAAATAATTTGCAACGAAGTTGAAGTTGGATGCAAGACATTACTGGACGAAGTTAAAAAAGGATTGTATAATTAATCCAGCATTATTTTAATTCGAATTTTATATCGGTTAAAGTCCAGCGAGGCTTTAATGTAATATCAGTTTTATAATAGAAGAACTTCTCGGCTGGTTCAAACGGAAATGGCCAGCCGTAATCATATTTACCATTATTATTTACATCATAAAAACACCAAAGGCTGTAATCCCCCGGTTCAATTCTTTTAAATTCAAACTTACCATCATTGCTTAACCTGGAATGATATTTATTATCACCATTCTTTTCCTGAAGAACTAAAACGGGACTTTGAAGATTATCCGCATTAACAACAGAACCAGAAAGACCTGTAAAATCTATTCCTGATATAGTTTTAAAATTATAGATATAAGTTGTGTCATAACTGTTTCCTGCTATATCATTAAAATTATTCAGGTCCATTTTTATTTGATAATCTCTATTACTTAAAAGATTTTTATCAGGTGAAATTGTAATAGTTGCATCATCAAGGAAATCTATTTTTATGGGGATTTTATTTCCTAAAGTATCAGAAAGTGAAATTGCATTTTTCGCAGCTACCTTATCAAACGCATCGTTAAAATAAAACAGGAAAGAAGGATTTATAAAATCGATTCTTTGTGAACCGTATGGTGGAATTGTTTTTATAATACCGGGCTTGCTCGTATCTTCCCTATCGCTTACAGTAACTCTAGAAAAATCATTCTCAAAAATATTACCGAATTTATTTCCCAATTTGCGAGCTACTAAATAGACATTATCTTGAGTAGGAATTGATTCATTTATTGTAAGTACAACTTCTTCCGGTTTAATTGTTCCCTTAAAAGCATAAGCAGGTATTATTTCTTTATTAGTAGTTGAATCAATTAAGAAAAAATTATCTCTATTTATTAATGTAGAATCAATTCTTTGCGATAATGAAGTTAGAATATGATATTTATCCGTCATCGTCGCTCTAATCATTCTTGGCGGAACAGTGTCACGCTTTGTGATCATAAAATCTAAGTCAGATAATAAGGAATCATTTTCCGCAAGGGTTACATCACCCGAAGGATCACCAAACTCATCTTGTGAAGGCTGAAACAGGTAATCCTTATATTGATCCATAATTGCAAATATCCTGTAATCACCAGCTGCTAATCCCGTAATTTTGTATGTCCCATCCGATCCTGCCTGAGAAATATAATCCGGTTCTACCGTAAAAGGATCAATAATTTTGTTCCTGCTTTTTTTGTATGCAAAAATAAAAATACCGTTTGGATTTTCAGTATAGACTTTCCCTGATATTGATCTTCTATCTATTTTGTCTCCTGTTGAGAAAGTGAGGGTGTAGGAACTGGCCATTCTGTTTTTATTGTTTTCATCAACTAAATCTGTACCAATAGTTATTACATATGTAACATCCCTTTTTAGCGGTCCGGGAAAATTAATCTCTACTCCTTTCCCAGTCCATGAATATTCCAATTGTCCATCAATATGAGGAGAGATAAACACAGAACTATTTAAAGAACTTTTTACTACATACTCAGAAAAATCAATTTCAATATGATCATCACTAAAATTTGTTGTACCGTCAGTGGGATAAATTTCTTCAATTTGAGGAGGAATTTTATCTACCTCTCCCCCTCCGGGGGGTAGCTGATTTGCGCAACCGGAAAACATAATTACTAGTGAAATAATAGCTAGTAAATAACCTACTTGTTTTTTTGTGCTCTTAACCATTTTCTATACTTTGAAACAGCCCTTAGATGCTGTGAATAAGTTTTGGAAAATATATGACCTCCTTCACCATCAGCAACCATATATAAATATTTATTATCATCAGGATATAATACAGACATTAACGAATTCCGACCCGGATTATTAATAGGGCCGGGTGGTAAGCCTGTATGAATGTAAGTGTTATACGGCGATTTCATTTCCAGATCTTTATAATTCAATTTTTTCCAACCATCTGGTTGAATGAATTGAATTGTAGGATCTGCCTGAAGTGCCATTCCTATTCTAAGTCTGTTTAAATACAATGCAGCAATTTGTGGCATTTCTGAAACTTTATTTGTTTCTCCTTTAACAATTGAAGCAAGAGTAATTATATCATGAATAGAATATCCCATTTCTTTTGCTCTTTGCTTAAGAGAATCTACCCAAAAAACCTGAAACCGTTTATACATTCTTTTTATAACTTCTTTCGCCTGACTCTTTTCATAAATTCCATAATCCCCAGGCATTAGGTATCCCATCATATTTTTTGCATTTATTCCCAAAGATTTACAAAAGTTATTGTCTCTGGCAAGATTGACAAAATCAGCGGAATCAACAAGTGCAACATTCTGAATTTTCCAAGCCATCCATTTTATCGTTAATCCCTCTCTGATATTAACATATTTGAGAAAACTTGCTTCCCCACTGGTAAAAAGATCTATTAATCCAAGGTAGCTTAGTCCATTGGGAATATAATACCGGGCAGCCCTAAGTTTTTTTTCAGCCCCGGTTACAAATGTTGCAATCTTCATGTTGAGTTTATTAGGAATAACATTATTTTGATAAAGATTATCTACAATCTGTGTAAGTGATTCTCCTTTTTTAATTTCAAACTGTACGGGTTCCTTTACAGAATAATAATTGGGAGTAAAAAATATCCAAATAAATGACAGCAATAGTATAAAGAAAAAAGAGAAAACAACTATTAATTGTCTTTTTGTTAGAAGATTTTTCAGAACAATTTTCATATTTTTATTTTTTGAAGTTATAACTTTATCTATTTTATCTAACTTTTGAATGGTACGCGACTCATCAATAATTCTTTCATAAATTCTTTCCAAGGATCTTCTTTTTAAAGGATTTGAAGCATAAGATAATATTTTGTTTGCTATATCTTTTTCACGTTCCGGAATATAAGCCGGTAAGCCTAGTGATTTTTTCACTCTTCCGATCATAACCGATCTAAGAGTTCTTTTATTTAGAGACTCTACAATTTCCCTGTCAATTTTATCTATCTGATTACGCAATTTTCTAAGAACTTTTTCACGTTCCTCAATTGACAAGGATTCAAGCTCTCTTTCTATTTTCTTAAAAAAGTTATTCATTGCAGATAGAACATAATTCAGGATTAATAAATTACAATCTAATTTAAATAAATTAATTAATCAGTTGTATTGATTTTCCGGCATTGATGGGAAAGGTGCATAATCCCAACCATGAAATATGCCATTTTCAAATAATTTCTGGCCGCGATAGGCTATCATCGCAGCGTTATCACCACAGAATTCAATTTTAGGGATTATTATTTTTTTATTAAAATGATTAGCTAATTCAATTAAGGAATTCCTGATAAAACCATTCGCAGCTACACCACCTACAAGTGAAATAGATTTAACTTCAAAAGTTTTTAATGCTTTTTCAGAGTTTCTTATAAGAGCTTTCGCTACTGCTTTCTGAAATGAATATGCAATCTTATTTTTATCAATTTCAGGAATTAAACCATCATTAAAGTTTTTCTGAATAAACCTCAGCACAGAAGTTTTCAATCCACTGAATGAAAAATTAAAAGGATCTTTTAAATCGGCTACAGGAAAATTGATCTCAGAATTTTCTCCATTTTCTGAAGCTTTTTGTATTTTCGGTCCACCTGGATAACCGAAACCCAGCATCTTTGCAACTTTATCAAACGCTTCTCCAGCCGCATCGTCCACAGTCGATCCTAATTTCTTTATTTCAGTATGGCTTTTAACCAATAAAAGAAGCGTGTGCCCACCTGATACTACAAGGGCCAGGTAAGGAAATTCTGGCTTCTCCTCCATTAAAAATCCTGAATAGATGTGTCCTTCAATATGGTTTACAGCAATAAAAGACTTATTTAAGGAATAAGCTAACCCCTTTCCGAATGTCAATCCCACCAGCAGGGCACCAATTAAACCAGGTCCCGCCGTAGCTGTTACCAAATCAATCTCTTCTTTTGAAAGTGATGCTTTGTCAAGAGCATCTCTTATCAAAGGTGTTACAATTTGTAAATGTGCCCGGCTCGAAAGTTCGGGAACAACTCCACCATATTTTTTATGAAAATCCTGCGAGGAGATCAAATTGGCTTTCAACTCATTATTGCAAATAACTGCTACAGAAGTTTCATCACAAGAACTTTCAATTCCTAAAACATTCATTACTTAAACGAAAATAAATTTTTAAATACGTGCCCGGCAATAGACGGATTTTCCTTTAACCTTCTAACTGAATATTTGTACCAATGTTCTCCAAACGGGATGTAAATTCTGATTTTAAATCCATCTGCATTTATTTTATCTCTCAGATCTTCTCTTACTCCAAGCAGCATTTGAAATTCAAAATTATCTTTAGATACTTTTAATTCTTCTATTAATTTCATAGCCCCTTTTATTAAATATTCGTCATGAGTTGCAATACCCACATAGTTCCCACCTTTCAGCATTATTTCCAATATTTTTAAATAATTATCACGAATTACCTGTTTATCTTTATAAGCAATTGACTGTGATTCAATATAAATACCTTTACATAATCTGTAATTGGTATTTAATTTATTTAATAATACTACATCATCATAAGTCCTTTTCAAATATGACTGGACTACGATGCCAACATTTTCGAAATTTGATAATAATTTTTTGTATAAATTTATAGTTGGATCAGTATAAGGAGAGTCTTCCATATCAAGCCTTACAAAATTGCCAATTTTTTCAGCTTTCTCAACAATTTCTTTTGCCTGATCGAAAGCAAATTCCGTATCAAGATTTAATCCTAGTTGGGTAGGTTTTAAAGATAAATTTGCTTTCAGTTTATTCTCATCAATTGCCTCAAGTACCTTGAGACATTCATTCTTGGCTTCAATAGCTTCATCTTTATTTTGGATAGCTTCACCAAGGACATCTATTGTGCCATAAATTCCTTTGGCATTTAATTGATTTACTAAATTTACAGCATCGTCCAGTGTACGGCCAGCAATATATTTTTTCGAAAATATCCAGACCAATGATCTGGGCATCATTTGAACAATTGCAACTATTATTTTATTTAGAATATTCAACATATCACCTTAATTTTGACTTCCAAATTTAGTCTTGTTATAAAACTAAATCAATAAAATAGAGACACTACACAAAATGGACGATTACATTTTAGTATGTTGAAATAGATTTTTTAATTAGCTGCTGCTCTGCTTGAGAAATTTTATTCAGATTATTGCAATGCAGAACAAACATTCAAAAAGAATAAATGAGTTGGCAAATTTTTTAAATAAAATAATTTTTGGAAAACTTTTTATTAATCTTGTCCGATAATTTAGAAGTGATAATTACATTATCATTCGTTCTATTTTAAGGGTTAATTTTACCGGCAATCATCATTAAAAGTAGTTCTGCTTTTTGTTTAAGGTCAGTTAAAGTAGAATCATTATCAAAAATGAAATCTGCTCTTTTCTTTTTTTCAGCTTCGGGTATCTGAAATCCATTTCGTTTATCAAATTCCAGTCCAGTCATTTTATCAGCTTTGATTTTCCTGTTTTTTCTGTTATCCTCTTTAGAACAAATCAAGACAACATAATCAAACATATCTTCCATATTGGCTTCATAAATTAAAGCAGCCTCAACAAAAATTATTTTATTATTAGAATTTTCATTAAATATTTTTTCTAATTTTTTAAAAACTAAAGGATGAATTATAGAATTTATCTCTAGAAGTTTTTTATTATTAGAGAAGACTTTTTCTGAAAGAAAAACTTTGTTCGGTTTACCATTTTTATAGGATTCTGAACCAAATGATTTAATTATTAGAGTTTTGGCTTTCTCATCATTGGCCAGAATATCTTTTGCAAGATCATCCGCTTTAATAACTATGTATCCTCTGGATTCAATAAAGTCACAAAAAGTCGATTTCCCTGAACCAATATTTCCTGTTACTGCAATTCTTAAAGCACTGTTTTTCATAAATTGATTTTGGGCAAAATTAATTGCGGGAAAATTCTCCCGCCAAAATTATCTTGCATAACTTATTTTTCTAACTTCCCGGATAACCGTAACTTTAATTTGTCCCGGGTATTCCATTTCTTCTTCAATTTTTGCAGCAATATCGTGTGATAATTTATCGGCTACAACGTCATCAATTTTATCATGCTCAACCACAACTCTTATTTCTCTTCCTGCCTGAATCGCATAGGTTTTGGCAACACCTTCAAAAGATTTTGCAAGAGCCTCAAGAGTTTCCAAACGTTTAACATAACCCTCCAAAGGTTCTCGCCTTGCTCCAGGCCTTGCACCACTTATTGCGTCCGCAGCCTGTACAAGTGGGGCTATAGGATGTTCCATTTCAATATCTTCGTGATGTGAACCTATTGCATTTGCTACAATTGGATGTTCTTTGAATTTCTTTGCAAGGTCATAGCCTAAAAGTGCATGCGGACCTTCAATGCTTTTATCAACTGTTTTGCCAACATCGTGTAGCAAACCTGCCCGCTTTGCCATCGTCACATCAAGCCCTACTTCAGCAGCCATTATTCCTGTAAGATAAGCTACTTCAATGCTATGTTGCATTAGGTTCTGACCGTAGCTTGAACGATATCTCATTTTGCCAACGTGCCTGATTAATTCAGAATGCATATTGTGAAGTCCGAGTTGAAGAATAACATTTTCACCTTC
>Ga0102953_1000117_pt1 | contig 52757 bp, 49 predicted proteins | sample SalPon2A_C_D2_MG_FD_78509 | JGI IMG/M metagenome (GOLD analysis project Ga0102953, IMG submission 78509) | Soil microbial communities from South San Francisco under conditions of wetland restoration - Salt Pond MetaG R2A_C_D2_MG | ecosystem: Environmental > Terrestrial > Soil > Wetlands | place...
GAATTGGATACTCTGGGCGAAAATAAAAAAGAAGTTAAAGTAGCTAACGCTAGTCTAAATCAGAAGCCATAAAATTTATTCAGTTAGGGATATTTTAAATTTAGGCATTTCTGAATATCCTACTATAAATTTCTAATTTTGGATTCATTCCAATAGTTAATTCTGATCTCATAAATTATTAGGGCGCTATGCATAATTACTTTCTCTTCGATATAATCCATTTCTTTTATATATTTAATATTTAAAATTCCCAGATCGTAGATAATGAACGATAAATATGAAGCAGTAATAGGACTTGAGGTTCATGCCCAGTTACTAACAGATAGCAAGGCATTTTGCGGCTGTTCAACCCTGTTTGGCAATCCCCCGAACACCAATGTATGCCCGGTTTGCCTCGGACACCCGGGAGTTCTACCTGGTTTAAATAAAAAAGTTGTTGAATTTATTTCTCTTATGGGTCTTGCAACAAATTGCGAAATAAATGAAAAGTCTGTTTTTGCAAGAAAAAATTACTTTTATCCTGATCTACCAAAGGGATACCAGATATCTCAATACGACAAACCAATTTGTGAAAATGGATATTTAAATATTCATTTAAATGACGATAGCATAAAAAAGATAGGGATTACAAGGATCCATATGGAGGAAGATGCAGGAAAATCCATTCACGACCAGGCTTATGAGACTTTAGTGGATTTAAATCGCTGTGGCGTTCCTTTAATTGAAATTGTAAGTGAACCGGACATTAGAAATGCAGGAGAAGCCGTATTTTATTTAACAAAAATCAGACAACTTGTTCAGTATCTTGAAATATGTGATGGTAATATGGAAGAAGGGTCACTCCGTTGCGATGCTAATATTTCTGTAAGGCCTAAAGGACAAAAAGAATTCGGGACAAAAACAGAGATCAAAAATATGAATTCTTTCCGCAGCCTGGAGAATGCAATAAATTTTGAAATAGAAAGACAAATTGAAATACTTGAAGAAGATGGAAAAATAGTTCAGGAAACTCTTTTATGGAACGTTGGTACAAATGAAGCTGTTTCTATGAGAAGTAAGGAAGAAGCTCATGATTACAGGTATTTTCCAGAACCCGATTTACTGCCGGTCGTTATTAATGATGCGTGGAAGAAAGAGTTATTGCTGAAACTTCCGGAACTTCCAGAAGTAAGAAAAGATAGATTTGTTGGAGAATACAATCTCCCGGTTTATGATGCTGAAATACTTACTCAGGACAGAGGTATTGCTGATTATTATGAGGCAGTAGTTAAAGAAACAAAAGATTACAAATCAGCCAGCAACTGGGTAATGAGTGAAATATTAAAAATTCTAAATGAAGATAAAGTAAACATCAAAAATTTTAATGTCCCTGCAGAAAATCTTGGGAAATTATTAAATTTAATTAATGAAGGAACAATTAGTGGAAAAATGGCAAAAGATATTTTTCCCATTATGTTAAAAGAGCATAAAAGCCCGGAAGAGATTGTAAAGGAGAAAAATCTTGTCCAGATATCAGATACCTTGGAAATAGAAAAAATAATTGAAAAAATCATTAGCAATCATAAAACGGAACTTAAGACATACCTTGAGGGGAAAGAAAAAGTATTTGGATTCTTTATTGGACAGATAATGAAAGAAACTAATGGGAAAGCTAATCCTAGGATAGTGAACGAAATTCTCAGGAAAAAACTGGATAAAATAAAAAACAAGTAGAAATTCTAAATTATTGCCCGGAGTAAAAATTGTCATTCAAATCAACATTTAAGAAATTCATTGGGATTAAACCAAAAGAAGACACGCAAAAACCAAAGACACCAAAAGAGAAAGCAAAGGAATTTATAGAATCACTTATCTTTGCACTAATAGCAGCTTTTTTTATTATTACTTTTATTGTGCAAAACACTCGTATACCTACGGGTTCTATGGAAAACACAATTCTGGTTGGTGACTTTGTATTAGTTAATAAATTTATTTATGGTTCAACTTCTCCCAGGTATATTCCATTAACCAGCATACCTCTGCCCTATTTTAGATTGCCAGCACTTCGACAACCAAAAAGAAAAGACATTGTAGTATTCGAATTCCCTGGAATGAAAGACCAGATGTATGCTGATGACAGAGGTGTGGATTATGTAAAAAGGTGCATCGGACTTCCGGGAGACACAATTCAGGTAATTGATAAAGTTGTCTTTGTAAATGGGAAGGAATTCTGGATCCCTCCACATATCAGATATATGACCCCTTATCCCAAACCGGCAGGAATGTCTGAACCAAGAATATTTCCGAAAGGAGCGCCCTGGAATGAGGATAATTACGGGCCAATTATTATTCCGAAAAAAGGATGGACAATTCCATTGACACTTGGCAACATAGAACAATGGAGAACTATAATTGATCGTGAATATGATGAAAGAGTTGTAAAAGTTGAAGGGAATACAATTACTATCAATGGTAAGCCGGTTACATCCTACACGTTTAAAAGAAGTTATTATTTTATGATGGGTGATAATAGGGATGATAGTCTGGATAGTCGTTTCTGGGGCTTTGTTCCGGATGATAATATCGTTGGACAGGCTTTTATAGTTCTCTTTTCATGGGATAGGGATATTCCATTTTCAGATTTATTCAGACTGATTGGATCAATCAGACCTGAGAGAATTCTGAAACTTCTCCATTAAAACAATTATCTTATCTTATTGATGTAGGGAATATTTATTCTCTTTAATTTATTTCATGAAGGATAAAAAATGAAAAAATTATTCCTGATTTTAGTTATAATATTTGGGTTTGGTGTTGAATCTTATGCACAAACTCAACCATACATAATTCTCATTTCTCTTGATGGATTCAGGTGGGATTATGCAAACAGAGGAATTACACCAAATATAGAATATATGAAAGAACACGGTGCCTCCGCTATTTCATTAAGACCTGATTTCCCTTCCAAAACTTTTCCAAATCATTATTCAATTGTAACCGGAATGTATCCGGAAAATCACGGATTAATTGCTAATTCATTTATTAATCCATTTACTCACGAAAAATATAAAAACAGCGATCCGAATTCTTCTACCGACGGAAAATGGTATTTGGGTGAGGCATTATGGGAAACTGCAAAAAGAAACGGAATAAAAACAGCAAGCTATTTCTGGCCGGGATCGGAGTTGAAACTAGATTACAGAAGGCCAGATTATTTTGAGCATTACGAACAGGATCGACCGTATGATAAAAGAATACAAGGAGTAATAGACTGGCTCCAATTGCCCGAAAAAGTCAGGCCACATTTTGTAACTCTTTATTTTGATACTACTGACCTTGCCGGCCACGATTTTGGACCCGAATCTCAAAAAATTAATAACGCTATAATGTATGCTGATTCTGCTCTTGGAAAATTATTTGAGAAACTTCACGAAATTAATATGTTCGATAAGGTCAATATTATTCTAGTATCAGATCATGGAATGACCTCCGTAAGTAACAAAAGGGTTGTAAATGTGGAGGAAATTTTAAAAAATTATAAAATAACCTATCAGGAAAACGGGCCTTTTATGCTAATCCAACCTGAGAAGTCTAAAGTTGAAGAAGTTTATGAAAAGCTAAAACAAAATGATAATCAATTCCGGGTTTTTAAGAGGAAAGAAATACCTGCATGCTATCACTACTCAGATAATCCATTTATTTCGGATATAGTTTTATTTGCAGACCTGGGCTGGAGCCTTGTAGATAACAGGTCAGCTAAATGGATGGAAAAAGTAGATGAAGGTGGAAATCACGGTTTTGATAATTTTACACTTGATATGAACGGGATATTCTATGCAATTGGTCCGGCATTTAAAGAAGGATACAGAACCGGAACGGTAAATAATATTGATATATATCCTCTGATGTGTAAAATTTTTGATATTACACCGCGTTCAAATATCGACGGTAATTTTGAAAATATAGAATTTTTATTGAAAGGCTACTGATTATAAATTTTAAGAAGTATTGACAAAACTGCAAAAAACTAATTTGTATAAAGCAAAGCTGAAGAGAAAAAGACAATATGGATTTACTTAACATCAATTATGAAAAATATAAACTTAAAAACGGTCTAGAGGTTATTCTTCACCACAATAAAAATCTACCAATAGTATCCGTAAATATCTGGTACAGAGTTGGATCAGCTAATGAAATTACGGGAAAAACGGGTATAGCCCATTTATTTGAGCATATGATGTTTCAAGGATCACAAAATGTAGCCAAGGAAATGCATTTCAGGTACATTCAGGAATCGGGTGGCGTTTTAAATGGTTCAACTAGTTTTGACAGAACAAACTACTATGAAAAAGTTCCTTCAAATTATCTAGATTTAGCCCTCTGGCTGGAATCGGATAGAATGGGATATCTTCTACCTGCACTGACACAAGAAAAACTTTCAAACCAGATTGGAGTTGTCAGCAATGAAAGGCTAGAGAGATACGATAATCAACCTTATGGTCTTGCCTGGGAAATTCTTGTTTCAAATATTTACCCGGAAGGACATCCATACAACCGGCCGACTATCGGATTCATGAACGACATAAAAAATTATTCACTTGAGGATGTTTCTTCATTCTTTAAAAAATATTATTCACCGTCAAATGCATCATTAGTGGTTGCAGGGAATTTTGAAATAGATAAAATAAAAAATAAAATTTCTAAATATTTTGAAGATATTCCTTCCTTGAAGAAAAGACCGGCTATTAAAGTACCGGAAGTAAAAATTGAAAGAAATAAACTGATTGAAAAAAAGGAAAATGTCCAACTGGAAAGAATTTATCTAGGCTGGCACACTGAAAAAGCCTATGGAATTTATGACAGTTCTCTCGATGTTCTTTCTGATCTGCTCACAGGTTCCAAAGGTTCAAGGTTGACAAAAAATCTTGTTTACGAAAAAGAAATTGCACAAGATGTAACTGCATTTCAATTTTCTGGCAAATATGACGGTCATTTTATGATTATTGCAACAGCCAAACCCGGGATATCATTAAATAATTTAAAAACGGAAATTTTTAACGAACTTCATAAAATCGAAAAAGAAGGAATTGTTGAAAAGGAATTATTGAAATCGAAAAACGGCATAAAATCTTCCTTTGTTTATTCAATGCAGAATTGCGATACTCTGTCTGATCAATTGAATCATTATAACTATTATTTGGGTGAACCTAATTCGTTTAATTTTGATCTTCAAAGGTACGACGGTGTTACAGCGAATTCATTAGTAAGTGTTGTAAAAAAATATCTGTCAAAACCATTTGTTGAATTACAAATCAAGCCTTCAAATATAAAAAACTAAATAGGAAATAAGTTGGATAGAAAAATTAAACCTGAACCGGAAGGTGAGATTGAATTCCTTTTACCGGAGATAGAAAAATTTAGATTGAAAAACGGATTGAAAGTTCTTTTTGTAAAAAAGAACAGCCTCCCAATATTGAAGCTAAACCTGGTTGCTGATTCCGGTAGTAAATTTGACCCTGCAGGAAAGAAGGGTCTTTCCAATCTCTTTGCAAGAACAATTGATGAAGGTGCGGGAGTTTATAACTCTGTAGAGCTATCGGACGAATTTGATCTACTCGGCACAAATTTCAGCATAAATTGCTTTAGTGACGATATCCATTTCTCCCTGCAAACATTAAGTGAGAATATTGAAAGAAGTCTTGAGCTATTTTCCATGGTTTTAACAAATCCACATTTTAGTGAAAAAGCGTTTAATAAAGAAAAGAGAAAAACGCTTACAACAATTCAACAATTAAAAGATTCTTCTGAAGATATTGCGGATCTGGCTTTTGACTACCTCGTATTTGGTAATTTAAATCCTTACGCTTTCCCTACTATTGGCTATATGGAGGATCTGGAAAAAATAACAATAAATGATCTGAAGAAATTTTACCAAAGCAACTTCTGCCCGTTAACTTCCAGCCTAATCGTCGTCGGTAATATTGAGAAGAATGAACTTGAAGAAAAATTAAATAGTCATTTGGCATTATGGACAAACAAATCTTCGGTTGAAAATATTAATTTTAGCGAAGGCAGAAGCGATTTTTCTATTAACCTAATTCACAAAAAGGATGCTGTTCAGAGCGAAATAAGAATTGGGCATGTTACTGAAAAAAGGACAAATGAAAATTTTTTCTCAAGACATTTGCTTAACACCATACTAGGTGGACAGTTTACAAGTAGAATAAACCTGAATCTTCGTGAAGACAAAGGTTATACCTATGGAGCAGTATCAAGATTTAATTACCTTAAAGAATTAGGCAATTTTTATGTTTCAACTTCAGTAGGATCGGAAAATACAGGAAATGCCGTAAAAGAAATTATTAGCGAACTTGAGTTAATAAAAAAAGGTATTACTCTGAAGGAATTAGAATTTGCCAAGGACTCTATTACACACAGGTTTCCAGGAAATTTTGAGACTTACAGCCATATAGCAGCAAATTTGATTTCACTGGTATTGCATTCACTGCCCAATAATTATTTTGATAACTATCTTCGACAGATTAACAACACAACGAAGGAAGACATAGACAAATCAGCATTAGAATTCATAAAATCTGAAGAACTCAAAATTCTAGTTGTAGGAAATAAGAATATAATAAAAAAACAACTGGATGGATTAAACAAGGGTGAGATAATTGAGCTCAATAATAATGGGCAAAAAATTAATTAGCTAAAAGAATTTGCGACACTCTTACAAATTTATAACCTGCCTTTCTAAAATTTACAATTTCAGGATGAATCAAATAAAATTGTTCAGGGGAGATAAGCAATGTTAATTTTCCATTTGCTTTAATTTTCCCTAATTCTGATTTAAAGTAATTGGCTAATTCTGTATCATCCAAATTTAAAAAATTTTCGAAATTGCCCATATTAAAATATTTTATATTTCTTTTATCCAACTCATCTTTAATTATTTCCATTTGGGGAGATGTATATAATCCGGAAGTATTATCCAGGACCAGGAATGCTGCGTTTGCAAAATCTGCTGAAATTGAGCGAATACAATTCTGAATTCTTTTAGAGGAATACCCCGCTTTCATTTTGTAATCTAAATCAGTTGCTTCATCGCTAATTTTAATGGCAGCTTCTTTCTGATCTGAAACAATTTTTTTTATTAAATCTTTATTTTTTATTGAAGGATTTATGAGCAATGTAAACTTCTCAGACGAACGGAGAAATTTATTAATTTCAATTTCATTATAAATGTTAATCCCGATCACCAGGAAACCAACCATCCCTGCATTTCTTGTAATATCATCTTTATAGTTAAAACTTGCCTGTAGTTTTAAATTATCTCCGGATAAAATTCTAACCAGGGTTTCGCCGCCAATCTTTATTTCTTTTGAATTTATAATTACTCTTCCTGACGAGAAGGAATGATATATTTCATCAAGAAGAAGAGCAATTGGCAAATCTTTGGGCACATCCACCTGGTATTTAAACAAAAGTGAATCGTCATCGTTTCGCGATCTCTTTTCTTTTTTTATCCAGGAATTGAGCATTCCATAATTTGATAAAGCAAGCCTGAAATTATGATTTATTTCAGTAGCGCTCCTTGCCATTTCTACAGGTGTATAATGATTTGGTATCAGTTTATCAATTACAATATTTGCAACTAAAAAAAGAAAAGCTAATCCAAATAAAATCTGGATCAGCTTTTTTTTATCCTTTAAAATATTCATATATGAATGAGACTACTTATTTTTGAAGTTGGGTTTTCTTTTTTCTAAAAAAGCCTGGGTACCTTCCTTAAAATCTTCAGTTCCGCAACAAATTGCAAACAGACTAGCCTCGTAATTTTGTCCCTCCTTTGAGGAAACTTCATCCACAATAGTCACAGAATTAACTGCCAGTCTAATTGCCTGTTGTCCCTTGGAAGCAATTCTATTTGCCATTTCAAGTGTTTTACTTAAAAGTTCATTCTGCTGATATATGCGATTTACCAATCCTATTCTGTACGCTTCATCGGCATTAATCATGTCGCCCGTAAGAATATATTCCATAGCTCTTCCAGAGTTGACTAATCTTGTTAATCTCTGGGTTCCTCCGTAACCCGGAATTACTCCAAGATTTACCTCCGGCTGTCCAAACTTTGCGTTTTCAGAACAAAGTCTAATGTGACAGGCAAGTGAAAGTTCAGTACCTCCTCCCAGTGCAAATCCATTTACTGCCGCAATTACCGGTTTACCCAGATTTTCAATTAAATTAAATACCTCTTGTCCGTTTTCTGCAAAAGATTTAGCTTCAATTATATTTAATTTATTCAATTCTGAAATATCAGCGCCAGCTACAAACGCCTTTTCTCCACTTCCCGTTAATACTACAACAAAAACACTGTTATCACTTTTTAATTCAGTAAATACATCTCTTAAATCAGTTAAAGTCTGAGCATTTAGTGCATTGAGTTTATCCGGTCGATTAATCGTCACTATTGCTACATTTTCTTTTTTTTCAATTAATAAAGTTTTATAGTTCATAGTTTTTCTCTCAATAATTAATATAAATTGGAAACCTTACTTTCATATTTAGAGATACAAATTGATTCGATGCGAAATAATTATAAGATGCCAGAACTTCAACCAAAAATGCCGAAAATCCAATTCCAGCACTGAATCCAAATTTTGATTTGTTTTCAGAAAAATCATTTATGTTTGAAGGAATTTTAAATTGATGAAGCGTATGAAATAATCCATATGATCCTGAAATTTCGATAATCGGCATAAGTAATACCTGGCTTTTAACCAAAGGCGGAAGATAATATCTAATGCCGAAATTAATAGGTATTAGGTTTGTGGAAAAATTCGAATAGTTGCTTATCTGGTAAAAATCCTGTGATCCTGGATATGTTTCAAATCCTGATCTTAAAAAGATAAAAAACGGAAGAATTTCATTATTCGCATATGACAATTCTGCATTTATTCCATAACCTATTTTTGAAGTATTTCCAAAAGTACCAAGTGGGAATCTTGGCCCTACAGAAATCGCAAAGAACATCCCCTTTGCATTTTTACCAGGCCCACTCCCGGCATACGCAGAACTGAAGATTAATAGAACCAGAATAAAACAGAATAATTTTTTCATCATTTTTTAATTATTTTACCTTAAAATACAAAATTAAAAAGATTTCTAAAATTAAAGGGCTTCTCTTTTGCGGAATAATGAAGATATAAATATTACTCCCATTGTTATAAGAAGTTGTATAGGCAGAATATAATTTGATAATTGTTTCGATATTTCAAAAAATCCCTCCCAACCTGAATATTGTGAGGCAAAAAGGAGATTTATTATTTCAGTGGAATTGGATCCAAATGCCAGAAAATGAAGCCAGAATATTGAGAAAACAAATATTACGAACCAATAAATATTCTGGAAATACTTTATAATAAGCCCTACAGATATAGAAACCAAAATAAGAGAAATCAAATTAAAATAATTATAATTCTTAGTATTAATTGGAATGAATTCAAAAGCAAAAAGAAGTATGGTAAATAAAAAAGGATTGATAAATTTTTTGTTTTTGAAATCAAATGTAAGTATTAAAAACAGGAAAAAAGCAAATAATTGAGGGAAATTCCAGATTAAGTATACCGGATAATCGACAATTGAAGATAAACCAAATTCATAGAAATATTCAGGATCAGCTGAATTTAAATATTGTAAAAAGTACAATGATCCAATAATCAATAATAAAGGAATTAATATCCATAAAAGTGGCAGAGCTGTTCTTTTGTGCTGAGGATTAAAAAAAATACTTTTAAATAATACTAATTGATTTTTTCTGAATACAATTAATAATGGAATAACTAAACTAATGTGAAATCTGAATCCGATTATTATTATATAGGGAGCCAGATTAAAAGATCTTAGTAATATTCCAACTGCATTTACGATTAATACAGCCAAAATGAGCGGAAATAATTTAATTTTATTTTCCAATTATTATTTCTCGTCAATCTCCATTTTTTTCAGATCAGTTCCAATACCGTATTTGTAAACCAGTTTTCCACCATGATCACCTGTCTGATAAACAAAATAACACCCAACAAGGGCTAGTACTACAAAAATATATTTTATATAACCGATAAATTTTTTCCTTAAAACTGCAACAGTTCTCAAAACAAGTAGTGCAACAAAAAACCATAAAGTTATATTTGCAAATTCTTCGTGCTCACCAATTGCGTGAAATTGAATTATAGCACCGTGTTTTTCCCAGGAACTTGCTAATGCTTCAGCCTGATTGCCAGTTAGTACTGCAGCAACCGCACCAAGCACACCGAGCAATAGTAAGATGTGAGCGGTTTTAGATAGAAATTCTTTTTTTGTAATTGTACCAAGGATTTCAAATAGTGTATAAATAATAAAAAGAACTATCGGGAAATGTACAATTTGAGGATGAAGACCGGCCAAAAATTCCATAATATTTTCCTTTTAATAAGAACTTAAAATTTTATCCACATAGAATGGACCCACCGTTTACATTTAATATCTCCCCGTTTATATGTCGTGCAAGATCCGAGGCTAGGAATAATACTGGTCCAGCAATGTCTTCGGCAGATGCAATACGTTTTAAGGGTATATCTTTTTCAACTTCATTCCGGTATGTTTTATCAGAAAGCGCATCACTGGTCATATCAGTATCCACCCAGCCAGGGGCAACCGAATTTGAGGTTATATTATATCTACCAAATTCAGATGCTAGTGATTTTGTAAAAGAAATAACTCCACCTTTTGATGAAGCATAATGAGAATAATGTGCCTCGCCCCTCTGGCCAGCAGTTGACGTTATATTAATAATTCTGCCGAAATTATTCTTTTTCATTGAAGGCAACACAGCTTTCGTAAATACAAAGGTACTTGTAAGATTAATTCTGATTGTTGTTTCCCATTCTTCAAGTGACATTTTATCTGCATCACCTTGTTTCCAAATACCTGCATTATTTATGAGGATATCTAATCTCCCAAAATCTGAAATAATTTTAGTTACTGTACTCTCAATTTTATCAACTTCAGAAATATCTATACGGTAAGTTTTAATTTTGATTTTTTTAGAATATTCCTCAACTAATTTTTTCGCTTCAGTCTCCCGCGAATTAAAAGTAAAAGCTACATCTGCACCTGAATTTGCAAACAGCTTCACACAAGCAGCACCTATTCCCCTGGAACCACCTGTTATTAAAACAGTCTTTGATTTTAAATTTATCATATCAATATTTTACCTTATAGAGAAATAGTCCTTTTGCCGGTGCAGTTTCTCCAGCTACTTCTCTATCCTGTGATTCTAAGATTTTAATTAATTTTTCTTCTTTTTCATCATTTGAAGAAATGCCTAAAAGTGTACCGACTACAGTTCTTACCATTCCATGCAGGAACCTGTTAGCTTCAATAAAAAACATTATTAATTCACCAGATTCTTTCCAATGGGCATTATAAATATTGCAATTTTTATTCTCAACTTCAGATTTTTTTTTTGCAAATGATGAAAAATTATGCTCTCCAATTAGTAATTTGGAATAATTATTTAATGCTTCTACATTAATCTTATTATGATAATACCACGAATAATTATTATAAAATGGAGATTTCATTTTTGAAATTAGATATAAATAACTTCTCTTTTTTGCATTAAAACGCGCATGAAATTCTTCTGGCACTTTCTTCATTTTAATTATTGAAATATCTTCAGGTAGTATTGAATTTAATGAATGCTTAAATTTGTAAATATCAAGTTCACTTTCTACTTTAAAATTAGCAATCTGTCCCAAGGCATGAACGCCGGTATCAGTTCTTCCGGAGCCAATTAAATTTACCTTTTCTTTTAAGATAACCTTTATAGCATCAACTATTCTTTGTTGAACTGTCTCTGCATTATCTTGTATCTGCCATCCTGAATATGCAGCACCATCATATTGAATATGTAAAAAATAATTATTCAACTCGCATCTTTAATTTTAGTAATGATACCTAACTTAAATATTAGCACACCCTCATCAAAGTATACAAGAATCGATTCTCAATTTAGATAATTTAAGATTAACACAAAGAATCTGTTTCAGTTATACATATAATTCACTTATAAATTTAACAATTTATAATAATTAATCTCTTGGAATAATAATTGAGATAATTTAGCAGACTATCGCTTTTCTTTAAAAATTGGGTATTTTAATAAACCTATTTGTATAAACTAACAGTGATTTAATTAATGAGAAAACAACATACTAAAACCATATCAAAAGTCAGTCCATCTGTTACTAAGAAAAGAAAAAAGGTATCAAATAATATTCAGCAATCCGTTGCAGACATTAGCAAGATTTTTTCCGTAATGACTGAATTGATTTATATTATTGATAAAAATGGCATTTATCTGGATATAATTTCTACTCAAGGTAATGAGGTATTTAAACCAGCAAAAAGACTACTAGGAAAATCAATAAACGATATCTTCCTTAAAAATGAAGCCGACATATTGCAGAAATCCATAAAAAAAGTCTTGAGAAATAATACTTCTCTGGAAATAGAATACGAATTTGAAATAAAAAAGAAAAAAATATGCTTTAGTGCTACTATATCTCCCTTAAATAGATTTTCTGTTCTAGTGGTTGCAAGAGATATTACAAAACAGAAACTATATGAGGAGAGCAAACTTGAAATTGATTTACTTTATAAAAAATTAATGGAGGAAAGCAACGATGCAATTTTTATAGCCGATGCAAAAAACGGAAGCATAATAAATGCAAATGTGAAAGCACAAAAACTTATAGGGCGTTCTCTTTCTGAATTAAAGAAAATGCATCAGTCTGAATTACATCCAAAGAGAAGTCGAAAAATAATCAGAGAAAATTTTAAAGAGATTGCCAATTCAATATTAGAAAAAAAAGAAATTGTAGAAATTATCCACAAAGATGGATATGTAATTCCGGTAGAAGTTTCATCTAGTGTAATAGAATTGAGAGGTAAAAAAATTGTTCAGGGGATTTTCAGAGATGTATCAAAGCAGCTTAGGATAGAAAATGAGCTGAGAGCGCAAAAAAGTTTTTTTGAACAGCTTTTTTTACAATCATCATTCAGCACACAAATTCTGGATAAAGACGGTTGGTGTTTAAGAATTAATCCTAAATTAACGGAATTATTTGGTGTAAAGCCAAATGATATAGAGGGGAAACAATACAATATCTTTAAGGATCAGTCTATTATAGATAGTGGAGTAATTAAACATTTAAATAAGGTCTTTAAAGAGGCTAAGTCTACAGAATGGATTGTAAATTTTGATATTGCTAAAGCCGCGAATTCACAAAATATAAAAGTAACAAAGCGGGAAAAAAGATGGTTTAAAAATAAAGCCTACCCAATTTTAGATCTCGACGGTAAAATTAAAAATGTAGTAATCCAGCACGAAGATATTACAGCTACAAGAGAAAGTGATGAAAAAATTAAAATCCTGGCACAATCGTTAATGAATATTACCGAGTGTGTGTCCATTACCGACTTAAATGATAATATTATTTATGCAAACGAAGCTTTTTTAAACACATATGGATATAAAGAAAATGAACTTATTGGCAAAAACATTTCAATAGTACGCCCTGAAAACAATTCTACCGGTTATATTAAAAACATTAATCCTGACACAATGAAAGGAGGATGGAACGGAGAATTGCTAAATAAAGACAAAAATGGAGTAATATTCCCTATCCAGTTATCAACTTCCGTTGTTAAAGATGAAAACAATACTCCGATTGCTTTAATAGGAGTAGCAGTTGATATTACTGACAGAAAGAAACAGGAAAAAACTTTACGGGAAAGTGAAGAGAAATACAGATCCCTTGCAGAAGCATCACAGGATATGATTTATATTATTGATAGGAATGATAATATCATCTATCTAAACACCTATGCGGCCTCACAATTCAGAGTTAGTCCTGATGAAATAATTGGCAAAAAAAGATCGGAAATTCTCGGAGGTAACCAGAATGAAAGACAATATAAAGCAATCAAAAAAGTATTTGAAACAAAAAAAGCCTCTTTCATTGAAAGCGAAGTACAATTTCCGGGGAAAAATTTATTTATAGGAACCTGGCTTGTACCTATTACTAATCCTGATGGAAAAATAGTTTCGGTAATGGGTGTTTCCAGAGATATAACGGAAAGAATTGTTCAGGAAATTCAATTGAGAAAATTCTCGAGAGCAGTTGAACAAAGTCCTGTATCAATTGTAATAACCAACATTGAAGGAAATATAGAATATGTAAATCCAATTTTTTCCAAAATTACGAGGTATTCATTTGAAGAGGTCCTTGGCAAGAACCCAAGAATTTTAAAATCAGGGGAAAACCCAGATTCCCTTTATAAAAATTTATGGCTTACAATTTCTGCCGGGAAAATCTGGAAAGGTGAATTACATAACAAAAAGAAAAATGGAGAATTATTCTGGGAATATGCTTCAATTTCTCCAATTTTTGATAAAAATGGCAAAATTATTAATTATATAGCGGTAAAAGAAAATATTACAGAAAGAAAAATTGCTGAACTTGAGCTCCTAGCAGCAAAAGAAAAAGCGGAAGAAATGAATTCACTAAAAACTAAATTTCTTGCAAATATGAGCCATGAACTGAGAACTCCACTAATAGGCGTTCTCGGATATGCAGAAATTTTGAGAGAGGAACTGAAAACAGATGAAAAGAAAAAAATGGCTGATACAATTTATATTAGCGGAAAGCGATTGCTTCACACTTTAAATTTATTACTCGATCTTTCGAGAATTGAAGCAAATAAAGAAGAACTAAGTATTACTAAAACTAATGTAAGCGAGGTAGTTCAAAACTCGGTAAGATTATTTGAACCTATTGCGCAATCCAAAAATTTAAAAATAAGTGCATTTGTCCGAAATGAAATTATAGCAAGCCTGGATGAACGAATATTTGAGCAAATAATTAATAATCTTATAAACAACGCCATAAAATACACAGATGAAGGGTTTATATCAGTAGAAGTTGAACTGGAAAATTATTTAGTAGTGCTTAAAATAAAGGATACCGGAATAGGTATTCCTGATGATAAAAAAGAAATTATATTTGAAGAATTCAGGCAGGTTAGTGAAGGCTTGAGCAGAAGACACCAGGGAACAGGCCTTGGTTTAACCATAACTAAAAAATATGTAGATCTTTTGAATGGAAGTATTTCTGTTAAAAATAATCTGGAAAAAGGTTCAGTTTTTATTGTTAAATTACCCTGTTAGTTTTTTATTATTATATTTATATTTGCTTTATGACAAAACCAACAATCTTACTTGTAGAAGACGACATTTCCAGCACTGATATTACCAGGCTGTTCCTCAAAGATATTTGTAATATCGAGATTGCTCAAGACGGCAAAACTGCAATTGATATGGCCAAAGCAAAAAAATATCCAACTATCTTAATGGATATTGGCCTTGGCAGAAATATGAATGGAATTCAGGCTACAAAGGAAATAAGAAAAATTCCCGGATATGAAAATACACCTATTGTTGCTTTAACTGCATATGCTATGAAAGGTGATAAAGAAGAATTTCTGGCAAACGGCTTAACAGATTATATGTCAAAACCATTTGAAAAAAACGAACTAATTAAATGGGTAAAAAAGATCATATTTGGTGATGATGGATGATTTACATTTCAACTCTACTTAATATAAACAGTTTTAATATTTACAAATTCTCGAATACCGAAAAATGATAATTCTCTTCCATAGCCAGACTCATTTATGCCACCGAATGGCAAGCGAGGATCAGATTTAACAAACTCATTTACAAAACAACTGCCTGCATTCAAATATTTTTTAGCTATCTCTTCACCTCTGGATTTATTTTTCGTAAATACTGCAGCTCCAAGTCCGAATGAACTGTCATTTGCAACTTTAATAGCTTCTTCTTCATCTTTCACCTTTATTAATGCAGCTACCGGTCCAAATAATTCTTCCTCATATGCTGGCATTCCCCTCTTTACATCTGTTAAAATCGTAGGTGGATAATAGGCTCCCTTTAATTTTGGTATTTCACCACCTAAAAGAATATTTGCACCCATTTCTACGCTTTTTACAACCTGGTGATGAAGTTCATCACGCAAATCATTCCTTGCTTGTGGACCGAGATCATTTTTTTCATCAAATGGATCGCCCATTTTTTTTGCTCTCATTTTTTGGAGGAATAATTTTTCAAATTCATTATAAATTGATTCCACAATTATAAATCTTTTTGCAGCGATGCAACTCTGTCCACCGTTAATTAATCTTGATGTTACACAAGTCCCGGAAGCAGCCTGCAAATCGGCATCCTCAAGTACAAGATAAGGATCACTCCCACCAAGTTCTAAAACAGTTTTTTTTAACTGGGTTCCTGCATTTTTAGCGACAGAGATTCCCGCTGCAGTACTACCTGTAAGAGTAACCGCTTTTATAAATTTATTTTCTATTACATCTTGCACATTTTTAGATGGTATGATGAGAGTCCGGAAAAGATCAACCGGAAACCCTGCCTCTCTGAAGATTCCCTCAATTGCGAGAGCACATCCCGACACGTTTGATGAATGCTTCAAAACTCCGGCATTACCAGCCATCAAACTTGGCGCAGCAAAACGGAACACCTGCCAGAAAGGGAAATTCCATGGCATTACTGCAAGTACAACTCCTATTGGTTGAAATGTAATAAAGCTTCTAGAAGCATCAGTTTCAATTAATTCATCAGCTAAAAATTTTTCAGAGTTCTCTGCAAAATAATCACAAGCCCAAGAGCATTTTTCTACTTCTGAATAAGATTGTATAATAGGTTTACCCATTTCAATCGTCATTATTTCAGCAAATTCACTTTTTTTTGTCCGCAAAATATTTGCCGCTTTTTTCATTTTTTTAGAGCGTAATTGAAAATCAGTTCCTCTCCATTTCAAAAATTCATAGTGTGATTCCGAAATAATATTATTTATTTCTTCGGAATTCATTTCCTGGTATTCTTTAATTAATTCTTCTGTGGCTGGATTTATTGATTGTATCATTTTTGCCTCAATTTTTCACTTTCATCTCTTAATAAGATAATGAAATTCAGGCAAAATTTCTTTGAGCAGTATTGCTACAAATTTCAAAGTTAAAGTTGAATAATTACAGTATTAAAACTGATTAACTTCTATAAATATTTCTGAAAGACCAAAATTGCAACAATGAAAATATTAGAACGAGTCCTGCAACAAATAGCACGTAAACATTAATAGCCTGTGTGGTTAACATGGCTATAAGACTCATTATTCCAAACAATCCATCAATAAAAATTTTCATTTTTCTCCTTTTAATTAACAATTTAAATTTCGTTAATTAAAATAACTCACCAATATTAATTTATTATGAAGAAATTATGATGAAATTATTAATTAAAAAGTTTAAATAATTGCAGAATTTGCGGGATTATCAGGAAAGCATATTGTAGTTATAAATAAAATATTAATTCATAATAAATTTAACAATCTCGTCCAGCCCATTCTTAAAGTCAGAATTTTTAATATTTTCATGAATAGCAGCAAATTCTTTATCTCCTGAAATAATCTTCTTAATAATGCCAGGAAGTTTTTCAATGTTTTTTTCATAAACTCCAAGTTTATTTTGGGTGAGAAATTCTACATTCCCTTTTTCTTGTTCCCATATATAATTTATAACTACAGGCATTTTTTTTGAGGCAAGTATTTCCATAAACGTAGAAGCACCGCACTTTGTTATCACAACGTCAGAAACCTTGATTAGTTTTTCCACAAAATTGACATATTTAAATAACTTTATATTTTTGACATCAGATTTTTTGACAAAATTACAAAGTTCATCATATAACTCATCATTCCTACCACAAACTACAACAATTTCAGCGGTTGTTTTTTTATGAATCAGGCTGCTAACAATTGCAAGCCCCCTTGGTATTCCTTCTCCCCCACCAAGCAATAATATCAGCTTTTTATTGATATTAAATCCAAATTGTTTTTTTATTTCTTTAACACTATCGGTTGTATTACTTTCTGTAAATTTCTCATCAATGATGAAAGGAAAAACATTTAATCTTTCAGCAGAGATATTATACCTGATACACTTTTTCCTAAGCTTTTCGCTAAATACTATAAAATTCTGATCTTTCTTTAAAAACCATATTGGGTGAGCAGTAAAAGGATCAGTTACAATTGTGAAGATATTAACTTTTAGATTCTCTTTTTTTACAACATCGTATAATGGTTTAATTAAAAAGAAATGAAATATTAAAATCTTATCTGGGCTTTCATTTTTAATAACTGTCTTTAGATTTCCCCTGATAAAAAATGATAAAAAGAAATTATTTAATCTTGATATAAATGGAATTTTATAAAAGGCATAAAAAAATTCATAAATCCATGGGGCTTTTGTTTGAGATAATCTATAACCATCTTCAATAATAAATTTTACTAACTTGTTGGTTTTTTCAAAACCGTCTAAAAGGATTGTATCAATTGAATCCGCATAATTTTTATTAATATAATTTGAGATCGACCTTGCAGGTGCTAAGTGTCCCCCGCCTGTTCTTAAATAAAGGAAAAGATATTTCTCTTTTTGATTATTCATTCATTTTACTATTTGCTTATCTCAAAACAGGGGAATTCAATTTTGTCATTTTCCCTGTTTGAAGAATATCTTCAATGTTGTATATACCTAGCTTTCTGGCTTTCAAAAATCCATCCCAGGCTGCTTCAGCAAGCCTTCCCTTGTTTAGCCAGTCGAACAGCCACTGATCCGCATAATCAGGGCTTTCCTGAGAAATACCAGCACCTATTTCTCTAAGCCATTGCCTGTTAAATTTTTCCTGGGAACCGATGGTAGGTGTCATAATGATCGGTATTCCGAGAGCACAATAAAAAGAAAGTTCGCTGGGTTTGGACCACAAAATATCCGTGGTTTTCATCAGGTTATTGAATTCAGAATAATAATCTTCAAAAGTTTTTGAATAAAAAACTTTTAGGTTTTCACAATCTTTAAAGTATTCATCTTTTATTTGATTAAAATAGTCCCTTACAATTTCTTTTGTTCCGGCAATAAGATTAAGATTAATTTCTTTGTCGAGTAATCTTTGTTTTAGGCTCAATGCAATTTTACTGCCGATCTCTTTTTGAGCACCTGCTCCCCCAACAGCGTAAGATATTGTTAATACCCTGTCATTTCGTGGTACCAGGTTTTCGGCGCCGATAAAGTATTCAATATTTCTCTCATGCAGGTTTTTGAATCTACTATTCGGATCAAGATAATTCAACCTCTGGCCAAGATCGCTTTTTAGAATATTAAGTTCCCTGTTGCCGAGTAAATCCTTTGGTAGCGGAAAACCTGTAAGGTAAATTCTCTCTTCCGGTACACCGTAATCTCGCAATCTTTGAGCAGCTTTTCCGCAGGGTGCAAAATATTCAATCCTACTTTCCCACGGATCTCTGGCAACCCAGACACGGTTTAGATCTGAATCACAAATAATACAATAAATCTGGTTATATCCATTCATGTCAGCAGCAACGGCAGGAGCGTAAAATGATGTTACAAGTAGAATATTTTTAGTTTTGATTTTTTCAAGCATCTTTGAACATAAACCCTTTTTTACACTGGACTCAAGCAAGCCAACCTGAAAAGTAGAATCGGATAAATTTCTTCTGGGATAATATGAAGGAATATGCAAAAAAGTATCGAGGAATTTAAAAATAAATTTCCCAACTACGGGGATTCCCCGTGCGCGGGAAAACATTTCATATGCATCCAAGATTCTTGACCAGAGTTTTTGTTCAGCCTCTGATGATTCGCCGTTTTTTCCTACTGTAATAATTCCACCTTCGGCAAGGTCTTTTAAAGGATAAATAGCCCTCAAATGTCCGTAACCCATATTTGCTGAAACCAGCCAAACCTTGTTTAAATTAGAATTCATACTCAATTAAGTACTGCAATAGTTTAGTAAATAATAAGTTAGTAAAAGTAAACATTTATCATTCCAGGCAATATTAATTAATTGTTAAATCTAGTTTCCAATATAGATTAATACATCTAACAATAGCTACATTTAATTCCATAGAACAGAAATAAACTAGTAATTATTTATTCTTAATATAAATGTGAGTAAAAGTATGGAAGCTAATCCTGAAGAAATTGAACAAGTGCCAAACGAAAAAGATCAATTTCAAAAAGAAATTTCTACCGAAGAAGACAAATCATTAAGCTATTTTGAACCTAATCTACTTGGAAAAATACATATTAAAGAACTGAATTTGATAATTGAAGAAGTTAAAAATTTTTTGAGATAGGAAATAAGTAGAAATTTCATATAACTATATTTATTTAAATTACTAATAGATTTAAATAAATTCTTCTATTTAAGGCAATTTATTATAAGTCATTATTATGTCAACAATCTGGCAAATCGAGTAAATTATTTTTGTCAGTGCTGTCGCGATCGGTTCTCAAATATTTACCTTCCGAACCGATAACAATCAGGATCTCTGTCTCCTTTTCAGGCCACTTAACAATATATCTATATTTTCTTGATTGTATATCAATTATTGCATCGGTTTTAGATCGCGGCGACCACCATTCATTATAATTATATAAGTCAGTTATCTCCCCATTGAATTTTCTGGTTCTTGTAATAATCCTTTTAATCATTTTTGCCCTTCTGAATCAATATTTGTTTTATCGGTTTTTACAAAATTCACACACTTTGATTAACAGATGGGGAAAATCATCAAAATTTATATTAAATGAATCAGTATTAATACTGAATGTTTAGGAAATTTTAAATGCGATTTTAGACCAAAATGAAGGATTTATTAAACCTGCTCCGTATTAATACTTAGTGGGCAAACATTTATTGAGAAAATTTGTGAGGATTGAAATAATTTTTTCAAATATTGTATACAGAGTGCTAACTGAAGGAAGTATCTTTTACTCTAACCTTTTGATTGCAACAATGGTACGGTCGTCCTGGTACCGGCCATTTTTAGAATATTTTATCACATCATCAAGAACAAAATAAGTAATTTCTTTTGCCGAAAGATGTTTAATCTTTTTCAAAAATTTATACAATCTTTCTTCGCCGTAATTATTAAAATTAGTATCAGCTGAATCAGTTACACCGTCTGAATAAATAAACAATAAATCGCCCGGAGTAATATTTACACTTTCAACAGAGTATTTAGCATTTGGAGAAGGTCCGAAAACCGGTCCGGTTGGATTTAATAAATGAATTTCATCAGAATCTTTTTTTAAGAAAACCGGGGGATTGTGTCCTGCATTTGAATATAAAAATAGCCCACTTTTTTCAGTTGAAAGTTCACCATAAAAAAATGATGCAAATTTATCGTCAGCAAATATTTTATTTACAAGCCTGTTCATTCTTTTCATCAAAGGTGAAATTTTAATTTCAAAATTACTGGCCATCCTGAGAGCTCCAGAAATATACATAGCTTCAGCTGAAGCGCTAACACCTTTGCTAGCAGCATCTCCTACAGTAACAGCCAATTTATCTTCGTCACCTATTTCTACATAATCAAAAAAATCTCCTCCTACAATTTCCGCCGGATCAGTAATTCCATAAAGCTCATAGTCAAAAAACCTGTACTCGTGTTCAGGAAGGATGCTTTTCTGTAGCTCTCTTGCTTTACTTATATCTGCTTTTAAATGTGCGGCTCTTACGTACGATCTCTTTTGTTTAATTTGTGACGTAAGAGCAGTGGCAATAATATTTAGGGTTAATCTCAGATCTTCATTTATAGTTTCAGAATTTAAAGCAAGAAGATATTCATAATAGGCAGCTCCATTAATTTTAGTTTTGAATCCGACACCTGAAGCAGAGTATTTAAATATTCCCTTTTCCCTTAATTCAATATTAGTTTCATTTCCGAGTATAGTTCTTTCTTTAGCTATGTGATTAAAAAAAGGATATTCGATTATTTTTAATTTAAAGTTATTTTTTATTCTCTCTAATTTCCCGGTCTGATACATAAGCTCATATGATTCCTCTTCAGGAATAAGTCGCCATATCCTTCCTCCAATTATTTCTATATATTCATCAGAGATAATCTGGTTTAAAACCTCAACTAGCATATCATTTTCAGATGCAAATTCCCCCGATGCTATAGTTTCTATTGCTTTATATAATTTCTTTTGATCCATATCCTTTGCTAATATTTGGACAAATTGTCATTAACATAAAAATTTTAACCTCAAAGATACTGTAAATGGTTAAGTTTACCTAAAATTAATAATCCCAGCCGTTTAACAAATAATTTATTTTGTATAATAGTCTATCATCTTTTGTATAGCAGCTTTACATACCGGACAAAAATGATTCAAAACTATCTGATGCATAGAACAGGTTTCGGCAGGTCGGTATACACCCTTAGCAACATATCCGCCGCCTTCAAATACTCCTACAACATTTTTATACACCGGAGTGCTGGGGGTTGGAATCGGAATTGTATCAGCAACCATGCTTTTCCACTTTAAATCAAAATCGACCAAGGTTGTCAGGTTTGGTTCAAGCGGCTCAACATCCTTTGGGAAAAAATCATTATAGGCTACTGAAGAGGTGTAATATTCATCTCCCAAAAATGCAAAACCATGTCCAAATTCATGAGTAAAGACAAAATCAGAATTTATATTGTCTGCTGTACAGATATTATAAAAATTATAAAGTCCGCCGCCGCCATATTTTTCCGTATTTACAAGAATAACTATCTGGTCGTAAGGAGCATTCGAAGCTAAATCCCGAACAGCAAAATCTTCAGTTGTCAGGCAATATCTTTCTTCATCAAAAGTGTAAAAAGATGAACCGAGCAAAGTATTTTTCCATATTCCTTTTCCAGGTACATCCGTTCCAGAATCCTGTGATGCAGCTTCTACTCCCCAGATGTTGAATCTATCAGAATTAGTGTCATAAGGAGAAGTTGCAAATAAATACCCGGCAAATTTTTCGCAATCTTTTTTAAATTTTCCAAGCTGTTCCTTTGTATATCCTTCAGGAAGAATTACAATATCAACTTTTGTAGCGGGATCGCCAGAGTATTGAACTTTAAATGATGGAAATTTGTAATTGTTATCTTTTGAAATGAAATAACTTTGAGGATCAATTTTGTAAACATATTTTTTTACAGGTACGTGCTCTTTATTTCGTGTATAAAACTCAACTCTTATTTTATTCCTGGGAAATGGCATTGTTACGGTTTCTTGAAAAGTTCTTGAAGTTATTTTTGCCTCATCAATTGTCTGCCATTCATTCAACATACTAGAAAATGTATGAGTAAAAATCAGCTTATTTGTGCTGTCATCATAGGCTTTAAAAACAAATGCACCGTAATTAAATCCATTTGCAAGATTTGTTTTTGTACCGCCCCAGTATGGTTCTTCTCTGAGTTTATTAATCGAATAATAATCGTGAGTAGAATCCGCTGTGTGAAAATAATCTATTCTTAAGGTTTTATCGATGAAATAATCATCGAATTTTACCTGGGCAACTGTTGCCAGGGTAAAAATCAGGAATAATATTAAAGTTTTCATTGTTTTAAATTTTATTTGGAAGGATCATCTTTTTGTAAATGAACAACTCTTTGCGGGAAAGGAATCTCAATTCCGGATTTATTAAATTCTTCGTAAATTTTTTCACGTAATTCACATTGCATTGCCCATGCATTTCTGTAATCGTCAGTTCGTGCGGTCAATCTAACATCAAGTGAAGAATCACCAAATTTTAGAAGATTCACATCAGGCGGAACCTGTTTTGAAATAAATTCATGTTCGTTTGCAGCTTTTATCATTATTTCCCTAACTTTCTTAATATCAGTTCCGTAAGCAACCCCAACTTCAATAATAATTCGAGTAAGAATATTAGGATAAGTAACATTTACAATTTTTGTTTTTACAATCTCATTATTAGGCATAATTACAAGATTATTATCAAAGTCCATAATCTTGGTGCTTCTAATTCCAATTTCGACCACATCTCCCAAATCATCTCCATATTTAATCCTGTCACCAATCCTGAAAGGCTTATCGATCATAATAATAAACCCGGCAATCATATTTGAAAGTGTATCCTGCATTGCCAAAGCAATTGCAAGAGAACCAACTCCGAGTGAAACTAAGAATCCACTTATATTTACATTAAATTTTGAAAGAATTATTACTATCGCCAAAGCAGCGAGTAAAATTTTAGAGACTTTTTTAAGTAACGGAAATACACTTCCGCTTAAATCCCTGTTAGCACCGGCATTTATTTTTTCTGCATACCAGTCAAACAAGATTGTTATTAAACGGTAAGACAATAGCAAAATTACTAAAGCTGTTACAATATAAAGGAGGTAATCAGCAACAGAGAGGAAACCTTTTAGAATTGGATAATCTTTTAGTAACTTGTTTGCCACTTCCTGCCCTGGAATCAGGTAACTTTCCCTGAAGTTTTCAACCGCCAGGTACAGCCCTGCCAAAACAATTAATCTGAATGAAGCTGATTCAGTTGCATGAAGTATTTTATCATCGAATAGAGTTTCTGATTTGTTAACGAAAGGACGTACAATTTTCCTGATAAGAAAGCTGAAGATTTTTGCAAGCAGAACAAAAATTAAAACAATTAATACGGAAACAATCAATCCGAAAATAAGATCGTTGCCGATAAAGCTTCTTATATTGTTTATCAGTTCTGTCATAACTTAATTTTTCTTGAACCCGGTTTTACCAAATTTAATCCTTCTTTACATAATTTGCACTCTCCGGGAGAATAAGAAATCACTTCCATTTTCATAGCGCTAAATTGTGGAAATCCAAAATCTACTTTACCGTTGCTCCTGTCCACAATAAAACCTACTCCAGCAACGATTGCTCCACTGTTTTTAACAATATCAATCACTTCAAATACGGACCCGCCGGTTGTGACTACATCCTCACAAACAAGCACTTTTTCACCATCTTCCAGCGAAAAACCTCTTCTCAAAGTAAGTTTTTTATCTTCCCTCTCAGCAAAGATTGATTTTTTATTCAGTTGTCTCCCAACTTCCTGCCCAACAACAATTCCGCCTATCGCAGGAGCAATAACTGTATCTATTTCAAAATCTTTAAAATGCCCGGAAATTTTTTCACAAATCTTTTCTGTGTATTCAGGAAATTGAAGAACTTTAGCACATTGAAAGTATTTATCGCTGTGTCTTCCTGATGTCAGCAAAAAATGTCCCTGTAAAAGTGCGCCGGTATTCAGAAACACATCGTAAATTTCCTTTTCACTCAAGCTCATCTAAAAAATCCTCCATTTCTTTAGCAGCATGATTTTCGCCTGCACCTTTGGCAATTTTTATTCCCTGCTTGTAGATATTTTTAGCTTCATAAATTTCATTTTGATTTTCCTTTAGCCTTGCGTACTGCATATACGCCGGAACATAGGCAGGATTGCTTGTTAATAATTTTTTGAAATATTTTTCAGCTTCTTCGTAATTTTTTTGTGACGTATATTCGAGTGCTATTCCATACATAAGGAATGAATCTTCAGGTTCTTTCTCATACAAATTTAATAATGATTCAAGCCTGTTGTTCAAATATTTATTCCTTCAATTTCTTTGGCTAAGTTAAAATCCTTTTCTGTTATTCCGCCTTCGCTGTGAGTTGAAACAGAAATTTTAACTTTATTCCACGAATGCATTAAAATATCAGGATGATGATCCATTCCTTCCGCTTTTTCTCCAACCTTGTTAACAAAAGCAAGTGCCGATTTGAAATCTTTTAGTTCATACTCTTTGCTTATTTTGTTATCAATCAAATTCCAGCCGTTTATATTTTCAAGGTTTTGATTTACTTGATCTTCATTCAATCTTGCCATTTTTACCTCCAACTTATTCTAATTAATATACATTACATCTAAAAATACAACAAAAAAAGCGTATTTGAAAAATACGCTTTTTAAGTTTTGGAAATTCATATATAAATATCAGGCTTCTCCTGTATCTGTTTTTTCCTTTTCTTCATCGTTAATATCCAGATCCAGATTTTCATCCATAAAAACAAGATTATCTGTATTTTCAACGTGCTTTGCTAAAATTTTTGCTTTTTCTTTGAACGAACCTCTGAGTATTTCTTCAGCCAAAGGATCTTCAACATATTTTTGAATTGCTCTTCTTAAAGGACGTGCCCCATATTTTTGGTCAAATCCTTTATCTACCAGGAAGTTTTTAGCTGACTGGTCAAGAACAATTTCCATTTTATGTTCGGAAATATTGTTAATAAGATCCTGCAATTCAATTTCGATTATCTTAAGTATATCTTCTTTTTCAAGACTTCTGAATACTATAGTTTCATCAATCCTGTTAAGAAACTCAGGATTAAACAATTTCTTCATCGCATCTTCTACAGTCGATTTCATATTTGAATATTGATCGCCTTCTTTTTCGCCACCAAATCCAAATGAGCCAATAGATTTAATATCACGTGCTCCAACATTTGAAGTCATAATAATAATCGTATTTCTGAAATCTACTTTCCTTCCAAGACTATCAGTTAATACTCCATCATCAAGAACCTGCAGAAGAATACCAAAAATATCCGGATGGGCTTTTTCTATTTCGTCAAAGAGAACAACCGAGTAAGGTTTTCTTCTTACCTTTTCAGTCAACTGCCCCCCTTCTTCGTAGCCAACATATCCCGGAGGTGCCCCGACAAGCCTGGAAAGTGAGAATTTTTCCATATACTCACTCATATCAATTCTTACTAATGCATTTTCAGAATCGAAAAGATATCTTGCTAATGCTTTGCTTAACTCAGTTTTACCTACACCTGTAGGCCCAAGAAAAACAAAACTTCCAATTGGCCTGTTCGGATTTTTCAATCCAGCCCTGGTCCTTCTGATTGCTTTTGTTAATTTTGAAACTGCTTCATCCTGCCCAACAATCTGTTTCTTCAGTTCTTCTTCCATATTAAGAAGCTTTTCTGATTCGGTCTGAGCAACTCTGTTAACAGGAATTCCTGTCATCATAGCAACCACAGTTGCAATATCTTCTTCGCCAACATCGTGAACTATGTCGCGAGTCTTGGCTTCCCATTCATTCTTAGCAATTTCAAGATCTGACTGAAGGTTTCTCTCATTATCTCTTAATCTTGCGGCTTCTTCATAATCCTGTTTTTTAACAACTGCTGCTTTTTCCAGCCTTACCTTTTCAATATCCTCTTCAAGATCAAGAATTTCCTTTGGAACTTCAAAATTGCCCATATGGACTCTTGATCCGGCTTCGTCAATCACATCTATTGCTTTATCCGGCAGGTGTCTGTCAGTTATATAGCGGTTGCTAAGTTTTACAGCAGAGTCAATAGCATCTTTGGAATATTTTACGTGATGATGTTCCTCATATTTGAACTTTATATTATCAAGTATCTGAATTGTTTCTTCATAACTTGGCGGCTCTATCATAACTTTTTGAAATCTTCTGTCGAGAGCACCGTCAGTTTCAATGTATTTCCTATACTCATCCATTGTGGTTGCACCAATACACTGAATGTCTCCACGTGATAGAGCAGGTTTGAACATATTTGAAGCGTCAAGAGAACCTGAAGCTCCTCCTGCTCCCACTATTGTATGAAGCTCGTCAATAAAAAGTATAACCTCCCGTGCTTTTTCCAGCTCGTTCATTAACGCTTTCATTCTTTCTTCAAACTGTCCCCGGTATTTTGTACCTGCAACCAGTCCGGCTAAATCAAGAGTAACAACTCTTTTATCCTGCAGAATTCTAGGAACTTTTTTATGAACGATTCTAATTGCAAGACCTTCAGCTATTGCAGTTTTTCCAACCCCTGGTTCCCCTATCAAAACCGGGTTGTTTTTCTTGCGTCTACTTAAAATCTGAGCAACACGTTCAATTTCAAGCTCTCTTCCCACAACAGGATCGAGTTTATCTTCAATTGCCAATTTCGTTAAATCTCTCCCAAAATTATCCAGAACGGGAGTTTTGGTTCTTTCAACTTTCTTATCGGGTATTCCCGATGCGCCCGACGGATCTTTTGGGTTTTTGCTACTTAACATTGCATTCAATTCCGAACGCGCAGCATCGTAAGTAACGTTAAATTGATGCAATATTTGTGTTGCAATGTTATCTTCATCTCTTAATAGTGAAAGCAACAAATGCTCGGTACCAATTACATCAGCTTTATAAATTTTTGATTCAATCTGTGTAATCTTTAAGACTTTTTCAGCTTGTTTTGTTAACGGAATATTACCAATAGTTAGGGTGCCTCCCGATGTTCTAACCGTATCTTCTATTGCTTTTTTCAATTTCATCAGATCACAGTCAAGATTTCTCAGAATTCTTACAGCTACTCCCTGTCCTTCGCGGATTATCCCTAGAAGAAGATGCTCAGTACCGATATAATCGTGCCCAAGTCTTAAAGCCTCTTCACGACTTAACCTAATAACATCTTGAAGTCTGTCTGAAAAATTTCCATCCATATTTTTTCCTTTTTGACTTTGGAGGTAAAATAAATTCTTGTTATCACACCAAAAATAGAAATAGATTTATATGCAATCAACTCACGATTATTTGCACTATCTTTCAATTTCATCAATTTTAAGGGATTTCTTAATCCCTGTCTCAAGATTTAATTGTTAATATATATTAAGATATTTAATAAATCCAATAAATCTTTCTTAAAATTTGAAGACCTGGACAAAAACCTGCATTTATGACCTATTTTCTAACTTTGTTCTTAACCTTTATATTTAAATAACAGGGACAATCTATCTGATAATATAATAGCTTCTATAGCTTAATGAAGTTTAGCTTCAAATTACAACCTATAAGATATTATAATTTAAAATGCTTATTATGCTCAAAGAAGTTTTCAAATATTTTTGACATTGTAACCAAAAATTAAAGAATGTTAAAAAGATCGCTTAATTCAATTAGAATCACTCCTTTAAATAAAGGCTTTAACTACGACTGACAATGCAAACTGAACTAATTTGCTTAAAAATTAAATAAGTGTTAAAATGATTTGCTATTAATTTTAAAAATGGAGTTTCTAAAATGGAAGCGTTAACGGGGCTATCAATTGTAATTATTATTGCCGTCTTTATTTTTTTGATGGTATTTCTCTACTTTGTTCCACTTGGACTATACATTACTGCATACTTTTCCGGCGTAAGAATGAAAATATTCAAAGACCTTGTGGGTATGCGCCTTAGAAAAGTACCTCCTGTAATTATTGTAAGAAGTATGATAACAGCAACCAAAGCAGGAATAAAACTGGAACAGGGAAAACTTGAAGCTCACTATCTTGCAGGCGGAAATGTGGTAAGAGTAATCAACGCGCTTATTTCTGCTGATAAAGCTAATTTGGGGTTAGCATTCGAACGTGCAACCGCAATTGATCTTGCAGGACGTGATGTTCTGGAAGCGGTTAAAATGTCAGTACTTCCAAAAGTAATTGAAACTCCAATGGTCGCAGCAATTTCAAAAGATGGAATCCAGCTGAAGGCGATTGCAAGAATTACTGTAAGAACTAATATTGAAAGACTTGTTGGTGGTGCAACTGAAGCAACTATTCTTGCGCGTGTTGGTGAAGGAATTGTGTCAACAATTGGTTCAAGTAATACACACAAAGAAGTACTTGAAAATCCGGATAGAATTTCTAAAATGGTTTTATCAAAAGGTCTCGATTCAGGAACAGCGTTTGAAATTCTTTCAATTGATATTGCAGACGTTGATGTTGGAATTAACATCGGTGCAAAATTGCAAACAGACCAGGCTGAAGCAGATCTTAAAATTGCCCGTGCTAAAGCTGAGGAAAGAAGAGCCGCGGCTGTTGCTCTTGAACAGGAAATGGTTGCCGAAGTTGCAAAACAGAGAGCAAAAGTTGTTGAAGCTGAAGCAGAAATTCCACGCGCAATGTCAGAAGCGTTCAGATCTGGTAATCTTGGCGTAATGGATTATTATAATTTAAAAAATGTCCAGGCTGACACAGATATGAGAACTTCGATTTCAAAGCCTGAAGGAAAGAAGGATAAGAATACAGATGGATAATTTTTTCCAGATCATATTTATTCTCTTTTTGATTATCAGTTTTGTTGCTCCGCTTTTTAAAAAGAAGCCGGAGCAGCAAAATGGAAAAGCGCAAAAGCCAAAAGATTCTGTTAACAACAGAACTGGTTCAGAATCAAATAGAAGTAAAGCGGAAAATGATATTCTTAAGGAAATTGAAAGTATTTTCAAGACTTCCGAAGAGATTAAAAAACCGGTTGAAGACATAGAGGATAAACAAACTTATCAAGATAGTCCTTACGAAACGCCCGAATGGGAGAAAGCATTAAAAACTGAGCATACAATAAATGATGAATGGCACAGACCGACAACCGAGGCTGATTTTGAAAAAGAATCAACTTTAATTACAGAAGAAGCAAACAGAATTCAAAAGTTAATTGATGCCAGGAATAGGCCGGTCAACATTAGATTGGGAGTTCTAAGAAAATCGCTTAAAAACCCTGAAACATTAAAAGAATATATTCTAATGTCAGAGATTTTAGGCAAACCAAGAGCATTTCACAGACATGTAAGGTAACAGGATTTTTCCTGTTACCTTACCGATGAGGTTTAAATTTGGAGAGTAACGACAAACCACTAAAAAAATTCAAGCTGAAAAGAGTTCACTCTCTGGAAAATGCCCGCGAAACTGTTGATGAATCCAAATTTGTAATAAATTATCAGCAGGAACTAAATCCCTCACAGTACGAAGCTGCTTCTGCAGTAGAAGGCGCCTACCTAATTATTGCCGGTGCAGGAACAGGCAAAACAAGAACACTTGTTTATCGTGTTTCCAGATTAATTGAAATGGGATATAATCCAAAATCAATTCTACTTTTAACTTTTACCCGAAAAGCCGCAAATGAAATGATGAACCGCGCTGCTTTGCTTTTGGATAATCGATGTTCAAAAATTAATGGCGGGACATTTCATTCATTCGCAAATTTAATTTTAAGGAAATATTCTAAAGCCGCTAATCTCGATCCTTCCTTTACAATACTTGACCAGGGAGACAGCCAGGATATTATTAATCTTATTCGTACACAGGCAGGATTCATTTCCAAAGAGAAGCGATTTCCAAACAAAACAACATTAAATAAGGTTTTTAGCTTAAGTGTAAACACAGGAAGAAAAGCTGAAGAAATTATAGAAGAAGATTATCCTCATTTTGAAGATCAGCTTGAAAAAATCCTGGAAATTCAAAAAATATTTTATAATTACAAAAGAAAAAATAATCTTCTGGATTACGATGATCTTCTTATTTACCTGCGCGATTTTTTAAATGATTTCGGCTCAGCGGCTAAATCGCTTTTATCTTCTATAAAATTTTTAATGGTGGATGAATACCAGGACACAAATATTTTGCAAGCCGATATTGTAAAAGGATTAACTCAAATAAATAGAAACATTATGGTAGTCGGAGATGATTCTCAATCAATTTATTCTTTCCGCGGTGCTAATTTTAAAAATATAATTGATTTTCCTAAACTTTATCCGAATACAAAAATCATTAAACTCGAAGAAAACTACAGAAGCATCCAACCTATTCTCGATTTCACAAATCACATAATTAAAAATTCGACTGAAAAATATTCTAAGAATTTATATACAGTAAAAAATGGCGGCGAGCTTCCTCACATAGTAGCGGCTTCTACTGAAAATCTTCAATCAAAATATATTGTAGAAAAAATTCTTGAGTTGAGAGAAGAAGGTGTCCCTTTGACAGATATTGCAGTTTTATTCCGTTCTTCTTTCTTTTCATTTGATCTTGAAATTGAACTGTCTAAAGCAAATATTCCGTTTCAAAAATTTGGCGGAATGAAGTTTATTGAAACAGCACACATAAAGGATGTACTAGCTTTCTTACGGATTACCGCAAATCCAAAAGATGTTGTAAGCTGGTACAGGGTTTTGCTTTTACACGAAGGAGTTGGACCAAAAACCGCACAAAAAATATTGGACGATCTTGCAGCCGCATCACTAACAATTAAAGCTGACCCAGATTCGCAAACAAAATGGAAATACAGCGACAGCATTGCAAAACTTTTCCGCCTTCTTTATAAACTTCATACTGAGAAAAGTTTGCCACCCGAAAAAGTCCAGCTTGTTTTTGATTATTACTGGACAATCTTTAAAGCCAAGTACGATGATTTTAATAAGCGAAAAAAAGATCTTGAAATTTTTCACAACATCACAGAAAATTACAGATCTCTCGATTCTCTGCTGGCTGATATGGCGATCGAGCCGATAATTGACAGCGTAATTGACGTAGAAGCAGAAGATTCAGAAAATGAGTTTGTTTCTCTTTCAACAATACATTCCGCAAAGGGATTGGAATGGCATTCAGTTTTTATTATTCATGCAGTCGAAGGCTTCTTCCCTTCCAGCAGGTCGCTTGAAAAACTTGAAACGCTCGAAGAAGAAAGAAGACTGATGTACGTTGCATCAACCCGTGCAAAACAAAATTTGTTTATAACTTACCCAATGAACCTGTTTGACCGGGAAGCAGGAATGACACTTTCTAAACCATCCAGATTTATTTCAGAAATGAATCCAGACCTTGCAGAAGGTTGGCTACTGGATGAAGAATTTTAGAAATAATGATGTTTATAATTTTAATAATAGCAGTAATTTACCTCTTTTCAGAATCGATCATTCTGAATTCTGTAAAAAGTATTTTTAATAGTCCAAAAGCAGATTTCAAACCGAGATTAAAATTTTCAGTTATTGTTGCTGCAAAAAATGAAGAAAAAAATCTTCCCTATCTAATTGATGCATTAAAAAAACAGAATTACCCGGAAAATTTATTTGAAGTTATAATTGTAGATGACAACTCAAAAGACAATACTTTTGAAATTGGTGCGGAGTTAATTTCAGGATTAAATCATTTTTCTATTTACAAAGTCTCCGATAAAAAATATCCAGGCAAAAAAGGTGCACTTCAATACGGAATAGAAAAAGCAGTCAATCCTTTTATTTTGATTACAGACGCCGATTGCCAACCGGAAATAAAATGGATAAATGCATTCTCGAACAAATTTGAAATTGGAAATGATTTCCTTTTGGGCGCAGCGCCATTCTCTGAGACCAAATCATTAATAAATAGGATTGCCTGTTTCGAGAATCTGAGGGCACACCTGTTAACCTTTACCGCTGCAAAATCAAATCTCTCCTACTCTGCTGCTGCAAGAAGTTTTGGCTTTAGAAAAAAATCATTTGAAAAAATTAAAAGCTACAGTAATACACTTGAAACACTAAGTGGCGATGATGACCTGCTTTTACGAGAGGCTGTAAAACATAAAATGCGAATTGGAATAGTTGCAGAAGGAAATTCTCTTGTAATTTCAGAGACTCCTGATTCATTCAGAGATTACTTAAAGCAAAAAGCGAGACATACTTCTACATCTATTCATTATAAATTGACACATAAAATATTTCTTGGAGTATGGCATTTAATTAATTTGGTAATGCTTCTATCACCTATTCTAATTTTCATCGACAACAAATTTTTGATTTTATTTTTATTAAAATTATTTGGTGATATAAACCTTGTGGTTTCAACTAAAAAATTTTTCAATTACAAATTTAATTTATTCGAAATTATTTTTTACCAAATTATATACGAAATACTTATTGTCGTTAATTTTTTCAATTCTTTTTTCAGGAAAGTTGAATGGAAGTAAAAGAGAAAATTACACCTGCCTGGCTGGACGAATCACATCCAAATTATGAAAGATGGAAACGTGCAAGGAGTATCTCGAAAGAACGCGGAAAATTTGTTGTCTCAATAATTGAAAAGAAAATAAAATGTTCTGGGCTAACTGTTCTTGATTTGGGTTCCGGTCAGGGTGGAACGGCAACGGTTCTCTCTGAAAATAATAATCTTTTTAGTCTCGATATTGACAAAACAAGATTAAATTTTCAAAAGGATTTTGATCAGTATATTTTCAGAATAAACGGGGATGCTTTAAATGTTCCGCTGAAAGATGATTCATTTGACCTGATAATTCTTCAGGACGTAATTGAACATTTACAAAATCCTGAACTAATAATTTCCGTTTTATATAACCTTTTAAAGAAAGACGGCATTTTATACCTAAGCACACCAAACAAATATTCTATATTTAATTTTTTTACTGATCCGCATTGGGGATTACCTTTTGTATCAATTCTTCGCCGCAAAACAATTAAAGAAATGTTTCTAAAAAGTTATAGGAAATCAGAATATAAAAGAAGAGATATTGCTCAATTGGTTTCATTAAAGGAACTTCAGAAATTATTCGATGATAAATTTGAGTATAAGCTTCATACGAAATATTCTGTGAATGAGCTGTTTAACGGAAACAAAGGAATAGTCTGGAGTGATTTTCATTTAAAAATATTAAAGTTATTAAAAGCGCTAAAACTTGACGGAATTGTTAGAGGAATATCAAATGATAAACAGGGATTTATAAATAAATTTATTAATCCTACATTTTATTTCACTTTGAAAAAGCTATAACATTTGTTTGATTAAAGCCTCAAATAAAGTATTTTTGAATTCGTTGAAAAGGACGGATAAGAAATGGATTATAATTTACTTGCACAAAAAGCGATCGAAGCAAAAAAAGTTTCGATGCCAACTTATTCTAATTTTCATGTAGGTGCTGCTTTATTGACAGAAGATGATAAAGTTTACCAGGGTGGAAATATTGAAGTAAGCTCTTACAGTTTAACAATCTGTGCTGAAAGAACCGCGATTTTCAAAGCAATTTCCGAAGGTGAAAGAAAGTTTAAAGCAATTGCAATTGCCAGTGATCTTGAGGGATTTTGTTCCCCCTGCGGGGCTTGCAGACAGGTAATAAGTGATCTTTGCGGAGATATTGACGTAATATTAGTTGATAAGAACAAAAACACAGAAGCGCATAAAATGTCAGAATTACTTCCACTTGCTTTCAGTGAAAAGGATCTATCCCGTGAGATAAAAAAATAAATCTATCGGGATGTTAATAATGTTTTTTTAATTTAGTTATATTTTTTTATATGCTTTATCTCACGGGATTAATATGGAATACACACCACACTCTCTCCCAAAAGAAACCGGCTGGATTGAAGTAATTGCCGGTTGTATGTTCAGTGGGAAAACTGAAGAATTAATCAGAAGACTTAGACGAGCACAGATTGCAAAACAAAAAGTTAAAATTTTTAAACCAAAAATAGACACAAGATATTCCGACAGCGATATTGTTTCTCACAGCGAGCAATCACTCCCTTCAATTTTGATTACTGATATTAATGAAGTTCCTGAACATTCAAAAAATGCCCAGGTTATCGGTATTGATGAAGCACAATTCTTTTCAAATGATATTGTTGATATTTGTAACAATCTTGCAAATGTAGGTAAGCGGGTAATTGTTGCGGGACTTGACCAGGATTATAAAGGCATCCCGTTTGAACCAATGCCGCAATTACTTGCAATTGCAGAATACATTACTAAAACACTTGCAATATGTATGAACTGTGGAAATCCTGCAGATAAGACTCAAAGAAAAACAACTTCATCAGAAAGAGTTGTGGTTGGAGCAGCAGACATTTACGAAGCGCGATGCAGAAAGTGCCATTACATTCCAAAAGAAAATTAAAGGAAAATTATGGATTTACTTAGAGGTATTCTCGGAATTATCCTTTTACTGGGTATTGCTTTTCTTCTTTCAAACAATAAGAAAAAAATAAATTGGCGCTTGGTTGGAGGAGGATTAACTCTTCAGATTGTTTTTGCTTTCCTGATTTTAAAAGGGGAATACCTTCGTTCTGTTTTCGCTCCGCTCGGGTGGGTAAAGGATTTCTTCAGCGGGGTTAGCTATTTTTTTGTTGTACTATTAAATTTTACAACAGAAGGTGCAAAATTCGTATTCGGTAATCTTGCAGTCAGCCCGGGACAAACAGAAAGTATGGGTTCATTCTTTGCATTCCAGGTTCTGCCTACAATAATTTTCTTTGCAAGCCTTATGTCAATACTTTATTACCTCGGAATTATGCAGAAAGTTGTACAGGGTATGGCGTGGGTAATGGCAAAAGTAATGGGAACAAGCGGAGCTGAATCTCTTTCCTGTACTGCAAATATTTTTGTTGGTCAAACTGAAGCACCACTTATGGTAAAGCCATTTATAAAAGGAATGACAAAAAGTGAAATCCTAACAATAATGGTTGGCGGAATGGCAACAATTGCCGGTGGAGTTATGGCAGCTTATATTCAAATTCTTGGAAACTCTTACGCAACAGCACACGGAATTCCTTTAACTGAAGCCCAGCAGCTTTTTGCTACACAACTTCTGGGTGCAAGTTTTATGGCAGCGCCAGCCGCTATGCTTATTTCAAAAATTATTTATCCTGAAACAAGTGATCCGGAAACAAAAGGAGAAGTAAAAGTAAATGTTGAAAAAAATGCATCTAATTTAGTTGAAGCCGCTGCAAACGGCGCGGGTGACGGATTAATGCTTGCACTAAATGTTGGAGCTATGCTAATAGCGTTTATAGCATTAATTGCACTTGTAAATTACCTGTTAAACCTGCTTGGCAGTGTAACAGGATGGAATGCAGGACTTCAGGCAACATATGGGCAGCCTCTCAATTTTCAATTAATACTGGGATGGATATTACAATTTCTCGCTTTTGGAATCGGTGTGCCGTGGCATGATTCTTTACACTTTGGAAGTTTGCTCGGAACAAAAGTAGTATTAAATGAATTTGTAGCTTATTTAGAAATGGGTAAAATGATTGCAGCGGATACCCTGGCAAGTCCAAAAGGTATTCTGATGGCAACTTACGCACTATGCGGGTTTGCAAACTTTAGTTCAATTGCAATTCAGATCGGAGGCCTTGGGCCTTTAGCTCCAAACAGAAAATCGGATATTGCAGCTCTTGGTATTAAAGCAGTAATTGGCGGTACACTTGCAACATTGATGACAGCGACATTAGCAGGAATGCTCTTTTAAATTTTGAATTTTGAATGCTGAATTCTTATTTTTTTAATTATTAGAATTGTAAGAGAATAAAGAATGGCAAAAAAAGAAAATTTAATTCAGGAAAAAAGTTTCAATTTTGCTTTGATAATTATCGAGCTTTATAAAAAGCTAATTACCGCGAAAGAATATGTTTTATCAAAACCATTACTTAGAAGTGGTACAAGCATTGGGGCAAATATTGAAGAAGCGTTGGCAGGACAAACGAAAAAAAAAATTATAGCGAAGATGTCAATTGCATCCAAAGAGACGAGAGAAACAAGTTATTGGCTTCGTTTATTAGATAAAAGCAATATGGTTAGATTAGATTATTCAATTTACGTGAAAGAAATTAACGATATTATAAATATTATAACCGCAATCGTTAAGACTTCTCAATCAAAATTAAATTCAAAACTCAACATTCAAAATTTATAATTTGCTAGATTTAAGTTTTAAATATCGTGATTTAATAAATTACCTGGAGAATGAAGCCCCGTTCAAAGCAGGTATTGCCTTAATACTCGGCAGCGGATTGGGCGATTTTGCCAAAAGTGTAGATATAAAAAAAACAATTTCAACAAAAGAACTACCCAGTTATCCACCTTCAACTATTACAGGTCACGAGGGCAAAATACACTTTGCGGAATTTTCCGGAAAGAAGCTATTAATATTCCAGGGCAGAATTCATTTTTATGAAGGCTATAAAATTTATGAATGCCTTCTTCCCGTTTTTATATCAAACAAACTGGGTACAAAAAAAATATTTATTACAAACGCAGCCGGCGGAATTAATGGCAATTTCAAACCCGGGGACCTGATGCTGATCACATCTTTTAATAGTCTTTTTATTAAAAAGGAACTTACTGAGTTGATAGGTATTTCTTCAGTAGAAGGTAAAAATAGTTTATCTGATTTCCCTTCTCATAAATTTAACGAAATAATAAAAAAAGCTGCTAAGTTGGAAAATATTGGTCTCAAGGAAGGTATTTACTGGTATACAAAAGGGCCCTCCTATGAATCTCCTTCCGAAATAAGGATGATGAAAAAATTTGGTGGTGATGCTGTGGGAATGTCATCAGCACACGAAGCAGTATTTGCCTCTTACCTGGGGATGGAAATTTCATCAGTATCATTGATCACAAATCTTGCAGCAGGCATTTCAACTACTAAGTTGTCTCATCGGGAAGTAACAGATACAGCAAACCTTACAAAAGATAAATTTGAAAAACTTGTAAAAAGGATAATATTGCTCAATAACTCAATCGATTAATTAAGGACTTATCACATCGCAAATAAAGTTCTATTTCCTGTCATTTTATACCGAATTTAGCATATATAATCACTGTTTTGGTTGACTTTCAAGACCTTATCTGGTAATTTTAGCAGTTAATTATTTTCATAACTACCACAGAGCAATATTTAAATATGAAAGAATTCAGATTCACAATAATTATCATTCTTGCGGCAATTGGATTGAGTTTGTACCTGCTTTATCCGACCTATAAGAATTATAAAAACGAACAGGGAATTTCAAAAATTCTTGATAAAAGAAGTGAAGAAATTACAAAAAGCAATCCAGATATTTCAAAAGACGACCTGAGCAAGGAATTACGATTAGTTGAAGACAGTATAAAAGCTGCTAACCCTTCTTTTACAACAACCAAAACTAAAGCCGTAAAGCTTGGACTGGATTTGCAGGGTGGAATGAGGGTTGTTCTTGAGGTTAATACTGGGAAACTCCTGGAAAAAATAGCTAAAAATCCTGACGATACCTTCAAACAAGTTATTAGTGAAGCTGAAAAAGAAGCTGCAATAACGGATGAATCAGTTGTAGATATTTTTGCCAGAATAATGTCACAGAGAGGTGTAAGACTTAGCAGATATTATGGCTCGATAAGAGATGATGACAGTAAAATAATAAGCGAACTTAAGACAGATGCCGATGATGCCGTTACGAGAGCTATGGAAATTATCAGAAACAGAGTTGATCAATATGGAGTTTCGGAACCATCAATTCAACGCCAGGGAAGCCGGAGAGTAGTTGTTGAATTGCCGGGTGTGGCCAGGGAAGAGGAAGCTAAACAGCTTTTACAGGGAACTGCTCTATTGGAATTTAAATTAGTTAAGGATCCTCAATTTACTTTATCAGTAATGAACAAAATTGATAAAGTTCTCGCCGCAAAAAATGCGGGCGGAGATAGTACAATTACTGCCGATACAACTGCGCAGGATTCAACCAAGCAATTATCTCAGGAAGAGTTTGAAAAACAGCATCCTTTCTATACAATGGCTATGATTGACCCAAACGGAAAATTTGCGGATGCATATGTAAAAGAAGATCAAAAGGATAAATTAAAAATATTATTAAGCAGTCCGGATGTACAAGCAGTTATACCCAACAACGTTGAATTTGATTTTAGCGCAAAGCCAATAGGGAAACAAGATGGAAAAGATATCTTTATGCTATATTGCGTAAATAAAGCTCCGGAACTCACTGGAGGAGTTATAACTAATGCGCGTGCTACAATTGATCCTAATACTTCCTCGGCTATTGTTGAAATGGAAATGAATTCAGAAGGCGCAACTGACTGGGCAAGAATTACAGGCGCAAATGTTAATAAGAGAATGGCAATTATTCTTGACGGTGCGGTTTATTCTGCTCCAAACATTAATGGGAAAATTTCAGGTGGACGTTCGCAAATTGAAGGTATGGCTAATATGGAAGAAGCGAAACTACTTGAGATAGTACTAAAAGCAGGCGCACTTCCCGCTCCTGTTAAAATAATTGAAGAAAGGAGCGTTGGACCATCACTTGGACAGGATTCAATCTATGCAGGATTAAAATCAACTATCATAGGTTTTCTATTTGTTGCACTGTTTATGATACTTTATTACCAGAAAGCCGGTACTGTTGCTTCTGCAGCATTAATATTTACAGTTTTATTTATACTCGGTATACTTGCAGGTTTTAATGCTACACTCACTTTACCCGGTATTGCAGGTATTATTCTTACAATAGGTATGGCGGTGGATGCAAACGTGCTAATTTATGAAAGAATCAGGGAAGAACTTGAAACCGGCAAAACTATGAAAGCATCAGTCGACAGCGGATTTTCCAAAGCAAACTCTGCTATTATCGATTCAAACATTACAACATTCCTAACCGGAATAATTCTTTACCAGTTTGGTTCGGGCCCCGTTCAGGGCTTTGCTTTAACTTTAATGATTGGTATCGGCGCCAGTTTATTTAGTGCGCTGGTTATTGCAAGACTGGTATTTAATATTATGGTTACTAAAGGAATGAAAATTACTATTGGTTAATTAATAACTTCAGCCGGCTGGCCGGCAAGTATATAGGAGCAAATTTATAAATGCGATTATTCGAAAATATTCATATTGATTGGTTAGGCAAAAGAAAAATTTTCTATGCTGTATCAGCTATTATGTTTTTAATAGGCGTAGTTAATGTAGCTTTAAGAGGCTTCCAATTTGGAATTGACTTCAAAGGTGGATCTGAAATTGTTTTACAATTCGATAATGCCGTTGATATTGCTCAAGTAAGAAATTATGTCGAGAATATCGGTCTCGGGAGTATCGAGATTAAAACCTTTGGCGGAGAAACCGGTGTGATGGTCAGGACTGAACTTCAAAATATTCCTGCGGACATTTATCCAAGAGTAGTTAATAATATTGAAACTGCTGTTCACGATATTTATCCCGGTATTCCCCTTCGTGTTGTTGATTCAACTGAAAGTTCAATTACTTATGAGTTGCCAAACGCTGATACAACGAACTCCCTGGTTTCAAAATTGTTTGCACAAGGATATCAGACAGGCAAGGTATCTGAAGAACCCGACAACAGGCAGATGGTTGTTAATGTGGGTATTGCTGAATGGGTAAAAGAAAATTTAAAAACAAAAATGGCAGATAATCCATTTAAGGTTATTAAGGAAGACCACGTAGGGCCAAAAGTTGGAAAAGAATTAAAGCAGGATGCTGTGGTTGCAATTATTTTTTCTTTAATAGCAATCCTTGTTTACCTGGCTTTCAGATTTAAATTTATATTTGCTTTCGGTGCAGTTCTCGCATTGTTCCACGATGTTTTAATTACTCTGGGATTATATGCAGCCCTTTATGGTGTTATCCCGGGTTTAAATCTTGAGATTGACCTTACAGTTGTTGCGGCATTCCTGACGCTTGTCGGATATTCTGTAAACGATACAGTTATTGTTTTTGACAGGGTGAGGGAAAATATGAAAATTCATAAAACTATGCCTCTGTTCGACTTGTTAAATATGAGTATTAACAGAACAATGAGCCGAACAATACTAACAGGAGGCACTACTTTGATGGCTACAATTGTGCTGCTTATTTTCGGAGGCGAAGTTTTAAGAGCCTTTTCATTTACCCTCTTTTTCGGAGTTATTATAGGAACTTATTCCTCAATTTTCGTTGCCAGTGCACTTGTACTGGAATATGCAAGCAAATCCAAAAAGAAAGTTCAGTTTTAGTAAGCAGGATTTCCAAAAAAAAGCCGACACAATTGTCGGCTTTTTTTAATTTAAAATGCAATTCAAGAAATGGAGGTTGGTGAATTGAAAAGATCCGTGTTCATAGGTTTTCTTTTTGTTCCCCTCAATATGGTATTTAACCTGATAATCAACTCATCCAAACTAAAGGGTTTTAAAAGAAAATCTTCAGCACCCAGCTTCAAACATTCTGCTTTATTAATTTGATCTCCTCCACCGGCAATTAAAAGCATGGGGCTATCTGCAAATTTAATTTTAATTTCATTTACTAACTCATTCCTGTTTTTACCAGGCTGGTTAACATCCAGGATTATAAAATCAATTTGATCAGGGTTCGCGGTTTGAAATTTCCCAACTGTATTTAACCCACTTATTACTTCAAAATCATCAAGTTCGAGCGCGGCTTTTAACCCTATTGAAATAGCAGTATCATTTTCAATTACTAAAATTCTCTGCATAATTCCCCCATGAATTGATATCGGATAGAATATTTTAGGTTTGTTCCCCTACCATTAAGTTTCACAAAAATAACTTTGCTAAATTTACAAATTGATGAGAATATAAACAAAGGATATTTTACCTGTTTTATATTCACAAGATGATTAGAAATTCACTATTCAACAAAATTATAAACAATTACTAATTGTTTGCAGCATTCTCCGCAATTTTTTGCATGATTAGAATTTATCCATTATATATAATATTAAAATCAAAGACCTCAAGCTATGTTAAAAATTTCAATCATAAAGAGCCTCATAATAGTTGCTGTGCTTGGCCTCATCTGTAATAACCCGGGTTATTCACAGAATAATAATTTATTCAATTCTCTTTTAAGAGATTTTGTAAAAAACGGAAAGGTTAATTATGCGGGAATGAAGGATGACAAAAGGCTTGATAAATATATTGCATCGATAGAAAATACTGATCCTGACAAACTGTCAACAGGTGATTCTAAGTTTGCTTTTTGGATTAATGTTTATAATGCCTTCACATTAAAATTAGTCTGTACTAACTACCCGATAAAAAGCATTTCTGATTTGAACAGTGGCGGTAAATTAATTGATAAATTACCTGGCAAAACCGTATGGGATAAGAAATTTATTTCTATTAACAAAAAAGATTATTCTCTTAATGATATAGAAAATAATATACTCCGTAAAAAATTCGATGAGCCGCGAGTACATTTTGCACTGGTCTGTGCTTCCGTAAGTTGCCCTTTGTTGATGCAGGAAGCATTTTCCGGTGAAAAATTAAATAGTCAATTAGACCAACAGGCAAGGTTATTCCTTAATGATACAACTAAAAATTCTTTCAATCTGAATTCCCGCATTGCATACATATCTCAGATTTTCAATTGGTTCAGGAAAGATTTTGGTAAAAATGATATTGAAATACTGAATTATATTTCTCAATTTTTGCCAGATGACACAGCAAAGGATATAATTGAAAATGCACAAAAATGGACAATAAAATATAAAAATTATGACTGGAGATTGAACAAACAATAGAATTTAATACTTCCCTTTTATTCTCTCCTTTGAAGGAAGCACTTCAAGACAGGTCGTCCACCATCCTGTTAATATAGTTTCAATAAATTTTTCGGGAAGTTTTTCTTCTTTCATTTCTTTGGCAAGTGCATGATGATCATATTCTATCGGGATGTATTCACTTTTTATTGAATCATTTTCAAGCTGTAGCATTGTGTAGCCAACAAAGGTGTTACCGTCATTCTCGGGCCGCCCAATAACTCCTGCATTTACAAAATACTTATTGCCGGGCAATTCCCTTTTCCAGTGAATTCCGGTGTGAGTTGTGCAAATAACATCAGCTTTATAATCTTCACATAGTTTTTGAAGGAAGTGAGTCGGTGTAGTTGTTTCCCAGAGAAATTCATTTATTTGCCGGGGCGATCCATGGCTGAGAAGTACTTTATAATTTCCAAGCTCGAATCTTATTTCAGCAGGAAGATGTTTCATCCATAATTTGAATACATCATTTGTTTTTTTGAATGTGTAATCATAGCTGAGTTTTGCGTAATAATTATCTCTCGGATCCGTGTAACCGCACTGGCAGTCATCAAGTCCGTTGCCGATTGAATTATCGTAATTCCCCTGAACTACCGGAATTTTATTATCAATTAAAATTGGGAAAACTTTATCGGGATTGGGACCAAACGCACCGAGATCGCCAAGGCAATATATCGCATCAGCTCCTTTTATTTTTGCATCATCAACAGTAGCCTGCAGAGCGATATGATTACTGTAAACACCGCCTATAAGGGCGACCTTCTTAAGCATCTCTCCCCACAGAAGTAAAATTGGAACATATGGCCCCGAATAGATAGCAGGTATAGCAAGCCTGATGTTTTAATTCATACCCTTTGTCTGCTTCTTTAAGAGAATTTCCAAGGTTTGCGTCAGGCGAATCTATTAATATAGGACAGACATACACGCCCTTATCTGTTGCTATCCTGCTGTTTGAACAGATGAAATTACTTGCTTCAAAATCCACAAGCATTTCATTTGTAACATATTCGTATTTATCATAACCTTTTGTTCTTACTGCCTCCTGCCCGATCTTTAGTGAAGGAAGAATTTTGATCCTCGGCCTTGGATAGCCATGTGATTTTAACGTTTCAATAAAACCATATAAAACTTCTTCATCCCTGCTATCTTCCCACGTTTTTGTAACTGTAATTATAGGCAGAAAATTATTTTGAACAAGATATTTCACTCCTTCCATCGCTTTTTTAAAAACATCCTCCCCTCTTATTTCATCGTTCATTTTTTCGGTATATCCGTCAAGGCTTACGCGCATTTCGAGAGAATAAATTGAGTTATCCGAAATAGATTTTAATCTTTCGGCTTTTTCAGGAGTTATCAGCATCCCGTTCGTTAAAACTGTAGCAGGACCAAGTTTCATTGTGCTTTCGAGTATCCTGAAAATATCTTTATTCATAAACGGTTCGCCGCCGGTAAAGTAATATTCCTTAACTCCGATGCTGACAGATTCTTTTAAATATTCATTAACCTGTTCGAAATTCATAAACTCAAAATTATGATTCACCGGGCTGCAACTTATAAAGCAATGTTCGCATTTTATGTTGCACAAAGTTCCGCCAACCTGGAACCAGAGATTGTCAAGATTATCGAGTTCTATTTTGGGAAAACTTTGAGTTGTTTCTTTCATTGTATTTTTAATTTCCAACTTTAACTCACCATAAATCCCTCTGTTAAAAGTGAGGGACTTTTTAAATTCTCTTTTCTTCCCGCATAGATAGACAAGCAAAGAAAAGTAGCATGCATTTTAGTTATTCTTTCTTTTTGATAATTACCGGCACAAAATAAACAATTAAAATCAAAATTGTTGCATAAAGGTTTACAGATAGTAGTTCCGCAAAGGGACCTTCCGAAATAAACATATTTTGCGGAAGCAGGTGAAAAACCAGTACAGCACCGGCAATAACACCGGTCCATAGTGCAAGATGAAAAGAAATTTTAGGCGCAGGAATTTTCCAGAATATAAATACAGGTGCCAGCCCGAGAACCATTGTTCCGCTAATAGTAGTTGCCGAGAGAATTGTAGGGGAAAATATTAACGGTATCGTGCCGCCAATTGCAACAATTATCATCACCCATCTTCCTTTTGAAACTGTCGCAATTTTTTTCTTTCCGAGATCTACTACAATTAGCTTTGAGACAGATGCAAATGTGGAATCAACTGTGGAAGAAGCAGATGTTACCATTATAAAATTCATAACTATCATTCCAACTGCGCCAAGAGATTTGGAAACTTCAACTGCTGCCTGCCCCGACATTCCCAGGAATTGAGCATAAATACCAACAAAACTGAAAAGCAAAATAAAAACGAAACCTGCAACTGTGGCAATAATGAAGCTTTTCAGCGTTGTTTTTTCATCCGAAATAAAGCCGCGATCAGTTAAAACCGGATCGTGAAACGGGTAACTGAAAATCTGGATTAATGCAACGAGTACCAGATCAAATCCACCGGCAAGAGTCCAGTGACCGGTTTTCAAAAACGGAGTAACTGAGCCTGCTTTGGGAAGTATCATTCCAAGAACTACAAAAAGCAGTATGGCAAATAAAGCCATCTGTAAAAGGTCAGTAATAAGGGAACTCCTCAATCCGCCTTTAAGAGCGTATGTGAGTGTAAGAGTTGTAAATACAATTATCGAAATAATGTACTGCGGAGATCCTATTGGTCCGAAGTATGTACCGATTACCTCAGTATTTGACCAGACTTCGTTCAGCAGCCTGATTGCAACAATTATTGTAAAAAATCTTAAAGCCCCGACTCCAAATTTTGTTTCGAGAAAATGATGAAGGCTTTTTACGTTTAGCTTTGTTCTCAGTTTATAAATTACAATTCCGGCAACAAGAAAAGAGAAATAGTATGTTGCGTAAGCAAAGCCGCCTACAATTCCAAAACTCAACCCTAGGTTTGCAGCATTTGTTACAGATTTTGCAAATATCCAGGAAATAACCAGGCTGAAAGTGAGCATCACGATTCCCGGCTTCTCTGCCTTCTTTGATGTTCCCCTGTAAAATCCGTCATTGTATTTAACAAACGGCGTAATGATAATCATTATTAAAGAGAAGCCGACCAGTACAATCCACTGCCAGGTTAAAACTGAAAACATTTATTACCTCGTTAAAATCTTAATTGCAAAGTTGTAAGAAAGAGAAACTCGCTGTCCTTTCCTGTTTTACGAGAATTTGGAATTAAAGAGACACTATTTGCTTTTTCATAAATAAGATTTACCTGGAATGAAAAAATATTGTTCATAAACCAGTTTGTTCCGAAAATATAACTGTCGAGTGCCGTTGGCCCGGCAAAATTTGAAATCACATTGGAGTAACGTGCCGTTTCAAACCGGCCGATTAGCTGGAAACCGTGCTCAGAATTTCCTGATAAAAAATATCCCGCTTCTGCATATGCACCTGTAAAATCTTTAACCTGGTTCTGGAAAGAAAGATCTTCTCGGAAATTATACCTGAATATTTCCCCGCGCAAAAGAACCGGGTTATTATCATATTCAAAATGTGCAAGGTAACCTATCCTTCCCCCCATAATGTTAGCGTTGCTGAAACTTTCAAAAGTATGATCTAGCAAACTCAATATTTGCGGCTGCTCTTTTGCATAGCTTGCGCTTCCGCCGAAAGAAACATTTTCATTCAACTTATAATCTAATCTTCCGGTTATATTTTTGCTGTCATTATTTTCAGAAATATTTTGTCCCGCGGCCCCGTTTCCGTTTGTGATGCTGACGAAATAATTAATATTTGAATTCATCCCAAAGAACATAAGGCCGTACTGAGTATCGACTCCCGGTAGAAGAAAGACAGAATTCAAACCAGAGTATCTTTCAATCGTTGTGAGCCTGCTGGTTGACCGATTATTTTCCGGCGAAAAAGGATCAATATATTTTCCGGCCATAATGTAGTTTTTATCGAAAAGCCTTACCTGCACCTGGGCGAGAACCATCGCCGTGCGCTGTCCGGCAGTTTCCAGCTCAAAAAAGCCTCCGTAATCACCTGAATAATCAAAACCCAGGTCGAGCCGGGCACGGTGAACGGAAAACGAGTTCTGGATAGAATTATTCTGATTAAGATTATGGTATGCAAACATCGTATTTATGTAGCCGCTTAAAAGCAGGTCGAATTTATTATCGTTTGATTTAAAATGAATTCCATTTCCTGCTTCATAGCTTATCCCCTGGCCAAAAGAATAAACAGAAAAAAACAGGAATAATAATATTGAAAAAATAACCGCGAATATTTTTTTCATAAAAAAGTTCTCCTTTAATGACATTGGAATAAGCTACAGACTTTACCCGCTGAACAAAAAAATAAGTATTAAATGTATAGGGACTGATGCACACATTCTGTAAGAAGAGTTACAGTTTAAATTATTAGAACAGCAATTTAAGAATATGGGAGGGATTTCAAAACCTAATTTTATTATTATAGAAAGTAAAATTTGACCGTCCGGAACTGACCAGTGTTATTATTTCCAACTGGCAGCTATGCACTAAAACGAACGTCTCATTTTAAGAAGTTTTACCGTTAAATACCCCAAACGTACCACTGGATAAATAGCTATTGCGTCTTATTTTTTTATGCCGTACATTCTTTTGTTGATCAAATCTACTACGGGGAGTCTTCGAGAAATATATAAAAGCTAAATAAAATTATGAAGTTATTGAACCGTGGTATAACAGTGAAAAGCCCTTTGGATTAAATTGTGTTATTCACAAATAAAATTCTCATATAACACAGGAGGCTAAGTGTTAAAGGATTATAAATTGTTTATCTTTAATCATTTACGGATGTAAGCCATTATTACAGGTGTGTTATACACGAAAGAAGTTCTCGTTTTTGTACATTTAATATAATTAACCAGTTCAGTATAAGTAATAGTTATATGCTTATAATTATTTCAATGTATGATGGAGTAAATAATTGGTCAAGAATAAGAAAACCCAAAACAAGCCCGATGAAAATAATAATAAGTCCGATAATAAGCCTCTTATTAGTAATCATTTTGAATCGGAGGATGAAAACTCCGGTAGCGATAATAGCGATGTGAATAATATAAAGGAACCACAATATAATCGTACGAATCTTATCGTTTCTATTTTCGCTGTTGTAATTGCTTTGATAGCGGCCTTTTTTAGTTTTAAACAAACCGAAATCTCCGAAGACACTGCCCAGAGACAATTGAGAGCTTATCTTTCTACCGAAATTATTGGTTGGCAAGGACTTGATGGTAAATACTTTTTTGCAACAGCTATTCGCATTGTTAATTATGGACAAACCCCCGCAAAGATGGTACAACTTGCTGGACAAATTGAAGTTTTGCCTTTCCCATTGTCCGGAAGTTTTATCCCTCATTATTCCCAAATAAATAATATCACTCAAAGCTTTACTGTGTTCCCAAATGTTCGTGACTCTACTGCGATTGGGGGCAAGGTTCCAGCAAAATATATTTTTACAAAGGAAGAAATCGCTCGGTTCGCTTCTGATACCAGCAAAGTACGGGTTTATTCTTTTGAACGCATTACCTATTTGGATGTTTTTGGGGTTACTCATCATACATATAGTTGCAAATTTCTTGAGCCGAAATCCATTGTTTATAAAACTGACGGTACTATCAGAACTTTTATGATGGCAAATTATAGCAAGTTTAATGATATTGATTAATGTGACCGCATATAACAAGCAAATCAACCGGACGCCTTTATTCATGCGGGCTTGGTGCTGTTCTTAAGTTTTGTAAATTAAACAACATTGCTTTTCAGCAGTATTGATAAATACTAAATTGTAGCAGCCGGCGCGTACGATGAAAGTTACGCACCGTCTGCTAAATTATTGGTGTTGTCTTTCTAATCGGCTTTCTTGTTATGGGACGCCGGTTATTTGCAACACCGTTAGACAGTTAATCGGGGAGGAATTTATGAAGTATTTAAAGTTACTTTTTTTAGTTTCAATAATATTTTACGGCTGCAAATCAGAAGCTCCAACTCAAATAATTGATGGTAACACCACCTCCCCTTCAGATTCACTTTTTATTGGTGGTAGTTTTACCATACAAGGTAATCAATCCATAAATAATATTGCTGTCTGGAATGATGGTAATTGGTATGCCCTTGGCACTGGAATATCAGGGCACAATGTAGATGTTGAATGTATGACTTTTTATAACAATGAATTATATGTTGGGGGTTTTATCGATTCAGCTGGTGGAGTAGTAGCACACGGCATTGCAAAATGGAATGGGAAAAATTGGTCTGCAGTCGGGAATGGAATAAACGGAAGAGTAACAAGCTTGGCAGTCTACAAAAATGATTTGTATGCTGCAGGATGGTTCTCAAGTGCGGGTGGTTTACATACAGATAATATAGCTAAATGGGACGGGAGCAATTGGTCATCAGTCGGGACAGGGCTTTCAGATGAAGTATATACACTTTGTATTTATAATGATAAACTTTATGCGGGCGGCTGGTTTACAATAAACTATTCGGGAAATTTTAATGCAAATAAAATCGCTAAATGGAATGGAGCAAATTGGGACACAGTTGGAAGCGGAGTTAATTCCGGTTCTTATATAAAGACACTTACGGTTTTCAATAATGAGTTATACGCTACTGGTTATTTTAGTAAATGTGGCAATGTGACGGTTACTAATATTGCAAAATGGAATAACAGTATTTGGCAATCAGCCGATAGTACTGCCCTTTCAAACAGAATATATGTTTCAGCAGTATATAAAAATGAACTCCATTTAGCGGGTCAATCAAATAGTTCAAATGATTTACCCTATTACGCAGTATGGAATGGAGCTGATTGGAATTTCAGTAGGTTCTCGTTTGATAATTGGCCGAACAGCTTATATTCATCCGGTGACTTTTTATATGTCGGAGGTTTATTTACCAGTGTTAATGGAAAGACTGTGAATGGTATTTTCAAATGGGATGGAACGAGTATCCAAAATTTTGGTTCCGGTGTTCAAGGCTATGTTTCATCAATTTTATTAAAATAATCTGCCTAACCTCTTTAATAAGTAAAAAGTCAATAGGTAATAAAATACCCTGGCAAAAATAATTTGTAAAAAAAGTTCTTTGACTTAATGATCTTCTAATTTTAATAACAATTATTGCCGATAATATCTATTCGATTACCAGATGGCCACGCCATAGACGGACAGGCAATACGTCATAAAAACTAAAATTATAAAAAAGGAGAAAATATGCCGACAAAGGTTCCGGAAAACTCAGTGCATTACTTGGAAATAGTAACACCGGATGTTGAATCCGTATGCAATCTATACACAAAATCTTACGGATGGGAATTTCAGGCAATACCCGAATTAGGAAATGCACAAGTTGCAGAGTTTCCAGACGGATCGCTTTGTGGAATTCGTGCACCAATGAGTGAAATGGAAAAGCCAATAGTCAGGACTTATTTACGGGTAGGCGACCTGGAAACCTCGGTTAAAAAAGCAGCAGAATCCGGTGCAAATATTTTGCTGGGAAAAATGGAATTACCACGTCGTGGAATTATTGCGATATATGAAATTGGCGGAATAGAACACGGAATCTGGCAGTTATAATAATATTTTGTAACCGGTTTACTTAACTTTAACTATCACCATGGTCTGGTCATCAAATTGTTCAGTTGCACCACAGTAAGTTTTTAATTCATCCCAGACAGTACTCATAAGATACGAGGAAGTTTTACTTGAATTATTTTTGAGCATTTCGGAAAGTCTATCTTCCCCAAAGAGTTCTTCTTTATCGTCCATAGCTTCTGTTACGCCATCTGAAAAGAAAACGAAAACCTGTTCGGGTTTTAGATCTACTTCTTCTTCTCTGAGTGATTTTTCAAAAATCACACCTTTTTCGAGCCCGATACCCAGACCTGTAATTCTGTATGAAGAAATACCGTTTGAATCTGAGACAATCACCGGAACATGCCCCGCCCTGCAGAAAGTGACTTTTCTATTTTCCATATCGAATAAAGCCAGCGTAGCAGTAACAAACCAGCCCTTTTCCATTTCAAGATATAGCTTCCTGTTAACTTCAACCAGCACATCTTTTGGAGTAGTTTTTTCGTTACAATAAAGCTGCATCATCGTCTGCATTTTGGCCATATATAAAGAGGCCGAAAGACCTTTGCCCGAGACATCAGCAACCACAACAAATAATTTTTTATCAGAAATTCTTATAAGATCAAAATAATCCCCTCCAACCTGCATCGCTGAAAACATTTCACCACAGATATCCAGACCATGTATATCAGGAATACATTTTGGCAGTAATCCATGTTGAATTTTTTTAGCAACTTCAAGATCACGTTCAATTTTTAGTTTCTGAGCTTCCATCTCATACAGCCGGGCATTTTCAATAGATATCGCCGCCTGGTTTGCCGCTGCTGCCAGTAATTCAAGATCTTTTCCTGCAAATTGTGCACCGGAATGCTTTAGTCCAAAGAGTAATAATCCAACCACTTCAGAATTAATGATCATTGGTATGATTGTGTAAATATTTTCCGATACCAGTAATTCTTCTGATGCAGGAAATACATTCGGAAAATTCTCACGTTCAATTACTATAACATTATCAGGAAATATTTTAGTAGTTATAAAATTCTGTAATTCACCGTTCATTAAAGTGAGTTTTTTATTTCCAATACCAAGGCTTCTTACCATAGTAAAACTTTTCTTGTCCTGCGATCGCAGCATAATTCCAAAATGATCTATCATTAGTGCATCAACCAGTATACGGGCTGTTGAGGAAACTATGTTTTCAAGTCCCACTATACTGGCAACATCATTACTGTAACGCATTAAAACTTTTTGGTACGCAAACTGTTCGGGATAAAATTTTGCTGTTATAAATTCCTGAAATTTATCTTTAGTAGACTGAAATACCAGTGCAAAGCCAATAAAGAACAGGCCGGCAATTATATTTTGATATTCTGTCCCGATCGCCTGGCTTATGCTTTGCCCAACAACGTAAATTATAAAGAAATAAATAGCTGCCAGGGTTAAGGTTGCCGCACCGTAAATAATAGTGTTTTTAACAACTATGCTGACATCCATCAATTGGTATTTAAATATTGAGTATGCAAACGATATGGGCAATATTATAATTAATATAATAGGAGTATAAAATTCGGGTGAATTGAATATTGTATCAGCTATAGCCGGGGCTATCTGTGCAGTATAAATAATAGCAATTATGGCGAGGATATAAGAAACAAGTATCACCAGGATTGGTTTTTTTTCTTCCCTTGTTTTTAATCTCCTGTAATTAATAAATAAAGAGATACAACCGATGAGGAACGCTGCTCCAAGAAACAATGCAAAACCATTCACGATATTATTGATTATAAATCCGGCATTCTTTATCCTGGGTGAAAAGAAAAATATAAAAACAAACAATAAAACCGATAATAAAGATGGTATGCTGAAAAATATCTTTTTAAAATGCTTTTTCTGTACAAAATTAAATTTTTGTGGAAAAACCCAGAAGAAATACATTACATAAAATGCAATAAAACAAAGTCCAAAACACCAGCTGGCGCCCAGCAAAATAATATATATACTCCTGAAAATATTTTTTGGTGCAGGTTGTTGAGGTAGTATCAAGAAAA
>Ga0102953_1000118_pt1 | contig 52613 bp, 37 predicted proteins | sample SalPon2A_C_D2_MG_FD_78509 | JGI IMG/M metagenome (GOLD analysis project Ga0102953, IMG submission 78509) | Soil microbial communities from South San Francisco under conditions of wetland restoration - Salt Pond MetaG R2A_C_D2_MG | ecosystem: Environmental > Terrestrial > Soil > Wetlands | place...
ACAGTCAGCAACGTTGTGCTGCTCAGCTGCCGCTGGATGCTGAAGTCATAGTGCTGTTCGTAAGGAAGCACGTTGTTCAGATTAAATCCGGGCGCGCTCGCAAGCGGCTGAAGCTGAGCCCAGTTGATGGTCTGCGGGTTGGGGAGATTAAAGGGGAACCGCTGGCCAGGCCCTCCCGCGGTTTGACGGTTTTTATAGGGCTGCGAGAAGTAAACCTGAGTGGGGCTCACATAAAAAAGACCTGCAGGGGCGTCACCCACTTCATAAAACTGGGTGAGGTCTTCGACGTTTGTATAGTAAATGCCATAGGAGGCCCGAATGCTGGACTTCCCGGGGCCCCCAAAGACCTTGCCCATCAGGCCACTGCTGAAGCCGGGAGAATAGGCCAGGCCGATACGAGGCGCAAAGTTAAGGTAGTCGTTGGGGGCCAGCCCCTGTGCGACGCCCGGATCTCCAGGACACAGCCAGCCCTTGGGTGCAGTGGGATAAATAGTTGACTGGACATTAAAGTTAATCGCCTGAATTCTGCAATAGCTCGGCGTCCTGTTCATCTTGTCACGGAAAAAGGTGCTGGTCTCCCACCTCAATCCGTAGTTGAGTGTCAGATTCGATTTTACCTTGTAGCTGTCCTCTGCAAACAGCGCGCCGTATTCTGATCGTGAATCCAGAAATTGCCTGCTGGATTGGATAAAGCCCACGGGCGCGCCAATCAGATAATCCGCAAAGTCACTGCCTGTCTCTGAACCATTGAAATCGAACACTCCATTCTCTGCGTAGGTGTTTCTTTCGTTGATCTGGAACCGCTGGTAGTTGCCTCCAATCTTAATCGTATGCTTTCCCCGAACCGTCGAGAAGTTGTCGTTCACCTGGTAGGTATTGTTGAACTGGCCGGTTGTCCCATCCGGAAGTCCAATCGAGACACCTGTATTGTCCAGAGTGATCAGAGGGACGCCTTGAAGACTTGGTACCACAGGATTGATCCCTAACCCTCCCGTCACGAAGCCAAGAGAGGACAGATTCGACACCAGACCGCCCTGGGGCTGGCGCTGGGTCATGGCAGTGCGAAAGAAGGCGCCATGAATCTCATTCACATTTCTCGATCCGAACGTGCGCGTATTGCTCAGGACGGTTTCCATTGCTTGCTGGGGAGTTGTAGCGTCAAAACCCGGAACGTTTGCGGCCGGGTAAGGATCGAGAACGTTGGTATTGTCCAGAGCATAGTACAACGACCAGCGGCCTGTTCCCTGCGAGTCGTAATCGCTTTTCACAGAGAATTTATCGTCGCGTACGTGCTGTTTTTGAGACGTCGTGGAAAAGATCCCACCACCCAGACCCGCAGTGGGATCGGGGATATAACTCAGTGTTCCAGCAGCAGCCGGAGACCACGCGCTCTGAGGAATGATACCACCCGGGAAGACACAGTTTGCAGTACTCGTGCAGCCTGGAGTGTAATACGGCTCGCCGTTTGTTACCGTATAGCCAAGGCGATTCGTCAACACCTCGTTCAAACAGCCGCTCCCCGCGGTATCGCACCCCTGGACAACCGCACTAGGATCAAGCAAAGCACTCACATCACCTTGTCTCTGTGCGGCAGTGGGCACGGAAATCAGGCCGGTCGAAACGCCAAGTGACTGCCGGGTTCCCTGATAATCACCAAAAATGAAGAGTTTGTTCTTGATGATCGGCCCGCCAATAGTGGCGCCGAACTGGTTCCGCTTGAAGGCCCCGCGAGACGGATCAAAGAAGTTGCGCGCATCGAACTTTTCGTTGCGGAGAAATTCAAAGGCAGAACCATGCCATTGGTTTGTTCCGGATTTCGTAACCACATTCACAATGGCGCCGGAATACTGGCCATACTCTGCTGAACCTGCGTTGGTGATCACTTTGAATTCCTGAATCGAATCCAGATTGGGAACAAGACCGGCGCCGTTATTCCTTCCTTCTTCCACGCTGCCGCCGTTCAACATGAATCCGTTGGAGGCCTCTCTGCCTCCGTTGACTGAGAAGTTTCCGGCGCTCCCGGTGCCTGCAACCGGCCGGTCCCCCAATGATCCCGTCGTGGTTTCGGGCACAACGCCAGCCTGGAGTCCGAGCAAGTCGATGTAGCTGCGGCCGTTGAGCGGCAAAGAGAGCATTCTGCGGCTCTCGATCACATCGCCCATTGAGGTATTTTGAGTGGACACCTGGACGGCCTGTGCGGAAACCTCCACAGACTGTTGCGCGCTTCCGATGGCGAGCTTGGCGTCCACACGCAAATCCTGATTGATCAACAGGGTGATACCACTCTGGACGTACGTCTTGAAGCCTTTCGCCTCAACCGTCACGCTATAATGCCCAACGGGCACAACAGGAAAGCCGTAGACGCCGCTGGAGTTCGTTGTCGTCTTCATCACCGTGCCGGTATCCACGCTCTTCAATGTGACACCGGCAGATGGTATGGCTGCTCCGGATGGATCCGTCACGACCCCGGAAATGGATCCGCTGACTGTTTGCGCCCTGAGAACTGGAACGGCCGACAAGAAAGCTAAAGCAAACGCCGCAAAAACGCCCAGAATAATTCGTCCCTTAATCATATCTGACATCCCTCCTCACTCAGTCTTTGTACCGATGCCCATTTGAAATCTGTCCCCAGTGAAGTTCACCCTTCGGCACCCACCGCAACATCATCTGTCGTCCATGAGCGTCCGCGAATCTTCGCCGGGCAAACATCCAGGTGACAACCTCTCGAACTCGACCGCTAATTTCACCGCCTGAATACCCACGAGACAAAACTAGGCCGCAACGCTCTTGATACACACGCAACGCTACGCCCGCAAACGGTCCCTGAAGCCGGACCCCCCATTAACCTGTTGTGAGAGACTGTGACCCCACGCCAGACGCCTGAATACATCAAACACTGCCCCCGAGATCGAGAGCACCCTCGGATCGAATGCAAATACTCTGAGGCAGCCATCAAGAAGCACAACTTGCAGCTACTACGATGAAGCCAGTATAATCTTCCGATCTCTGACTACCTAATTGAAAACAGCAAGTCGCCTACTATAAAGCTACAAATAATGTAGTATGAATATGTGACTCCGTCGTGTTAAGTATCATGGGGGCCTTGCGTTGTCAAGGAAAATTTACCTCACTTTTTTCATGATTTTACACTTCACGCCGCTTTCTCCAGGTTGGACTGAGAAAATGCTGTGACTCCGGCACGAATGGTCTAACATAAGCCTCATGTTGCTGGGCCATGCTATGACTAATCGATTGCTGGCATTGTTCCTGGGCACCCTCACACTGGCATCCATTTGTGGAATGGGACAAGGCTCCGAACTCCCCTCTCAATCTGCACTCGCCCATACCAATGAGGCTAAGAAGTATCTAACTCTCAAGGACTTAGGCCGTGCCAGGAATGAGCTGGACACCGCCATCCGCATCGATCCAACTTACGGTGAGGCCTACGATGTGCTGGGGCAGCTCGACCTCCGGACTGGAAACACCGAAGGTGCAATCTCGGCCTTCAGCCAGGCCGTGAAACTGCAGCCAAAATCTTTCAGCTCCCACTACGGCATGGCCATGGCTTTCCTGCGAAAACACGATATCCAACAGGGGCTTCGCGAACTCAGGACGGCCGTATCACTCCGGCCGGCCGACGTTGATGCCAACTACAACCTCGGAGTGCTTCTGCTCGACGAAGGCCACGCAACAGAGGCTATCGAGCACTTGCGGCGGGCACGCGGTGAAAACCGGCCAGACGTAGCTTACAATTTGATCCGCGCAGAATTGGCGGCTGACAAGCTTGACGAAGCAAGGAAGGATGGCAGGAAGGCGGCACAGGCCCTGGCATCAGACCCTGCCTGGCAGTCGGCTGTCGGCCAGCTTTTCCTCGAACATCACCAGCCCGGAGAGGCAGTCTCATATCTTTCAAGAGCGCACACCCTCCGGCCGGATTCAGCCGAGCTCGGGCGGCGGCTTGCTGCTGCCTACCTGGAGTCCAGCCAGCCTGGCAAGGCGCTCGAACTCGTGAAAGAGCCACAGACGCCTGAAGACTATTATCTTCTGGCCAGCGCAAACTATCTGCTGAGGCGCTATGAGCTTGCCGCAAAAAATGAGACTGCTGCGGTCCACATGGATCCCAGCCAGCCTCAATACCTGCTGCTTGCCGCTCGAATCGAACAGCATCTCGGCCAGAATGACTCCGCGCTCTCGCTGTTGGAAAAAACCATCAGACTTGCCCCGAAGTGGGCTGAACCCTACTACAGCGCCGGCGTCAGCCTTTATTGCGAAAAGCGATACACCAAAGCGCAGAAATATCTCCACAGGTCGTTGGAGCTTCAACCGGATTCAGCCCGTGCGCTCTTTCTCTACGCAGTCAGTCTTGTCAGCGAAGGGAATGCGCAGGAAGGGGAAACCTATCTTCGCAAGGCCGTTGCGCTCAACCCAGGCAACGCGCACTTCCGGTACTATCTGGGTGATATCCTGGTGCGGCAAGACAGGCTCTCTGATGCCGAAGAGGTTGACAGGCAGGCCATCCGAGTCGACCCGAATTATGCGCCGCTGCATTACCAGCTTGGGAAAGTTTTGCTGCGGAGCAATCACCCTGATCAGGCGGCACGAGAGACCGAAAAGGCGATCAGCCTTGACCCGAACCTGGCCGAAGCTTATTACCAACTCATGCAGACTTACAGCAGGCTGGGAGAAAAAGAAAAGTCCGCCCGCGCGGCTGCCATCTTCGCCAAAATCAAGAAGGAGCCCATCGGCGACAAGGATAAGTTTTATGAAAGCGTAAAGAAAGAGCTGGGGCTGCCGTAATTAACAATACTGATAGACTTGTCCATCCTGCTGCAGGTGTTCTATGACCGCTGTGACTTTCCCGCCTCAAGCTTGCCGCGAAGCACCGTAATCGAGGCTTTCGGCAACATATACCGGGCGGTCGGGCCGCCTGGAACGGTTTCACGCACGGGTGGATCGTCAGGCTTGGCGTGCGAGTCAGGTCCCATCGAATGCCAGACGTATTGCTTGCTGCCGAACGCCACCCGATGAACCTTGCCAACAAAATGACTCACACGTCCGGTTTCTGAGTCCTCGAAAACCAGCTGAACCGTCCGCGCATTGTTCTGGTCCTTGTTAATCAGCATGATCGACCAGTCGCCGTCCGGCCGCTTCAGCGCGTAGCTCGTAACCAGCGCGTTTCCTGCGGCATCCTTCACAGTCCCGATGACACGAAACATGTGATGAACGCCCGTTTGATGCGACGCCCATTCGCGGTTAATCAAATGGCTGGCATAGTACTCTGCCGTGTACCCGCTGACCTTGAAGTTGGAGTCGCAAACAAAGTTGCTCCAAGTGCCCCAGCCGTGGCACCCTCGGTTGGGAGGCTGGGGCTGGATGGGCGAATGGAAATATGCGCCCCCACCTTCCAGAAAGAAACTTCCAACGCTGTCAGCCAGCCAGAGTCCTGAGAAAATATCCGACATATAGGGCGTCATGTTCCAGGAAACGTTGCTCTCCGTATTCATCAGCGGGATGCCCTCCGGCAGCCCGTCATCGCGTAATGCCTGGAGGCAGCTTCGCGTCAGTTCCGGCTCACGATAGAGGTCAGCCCAGTTCACCGAACACGGGGCAAAGGGATAATGCTCAAAAGACACAAAGGCAAGATCCTGAATTCGCCCGTGGGCTTTCAGGTAGTCCAGGAAGCGCCCGAACCAGGACGTTCTCCCCTGCGCGTCCGGCCAGACGGAGATATCCTGATTGATGCCCTGAAACACCGGCCCGCCCAGTTTGATTTCAGGATCGACCTTGTGCATGGCATCGGCAAATTGCAGATAGAGCGCGGCATAATCTTCAGGCATGCAATATTGCCCGTCGCATTCCTCTCCCATTTCAATCCGCGCGATGGGATAACCTCGTTTCTTGAGATAGGCAACCTGCGCTGCAGCGTCTTCCGGAATGCTGTACAGGACGGCAACGGGAATCGTAGCCGGCAGCTTGTTGGTGATCCCGCTGGTGAAAAACAGATCGAACCCGGCCTGGGACCGGCGTGAATTTAAGTCAGAAGCAGAATGCCAGGGGTCGGTCGAAGAACAATACGTCGGCGTCTGGCTGGCGTCGGGAGCATGCTTCACCAGGTCGATGAATGTTCCGTCCTGCTGAAGAATACCGGCGTAGATCTGCTGAATCGCATAACCAACCCGGTCGCGCAGGTCGCTGTTGGCAGGCGCGCCAGAGCCATGGGCGGACTTTGTCATCACAACGCGGATCCAACGTGTTGCCACTGGAGAGCGGGAAAGCTTCAGCGTCACATGTCCGCCGCCCCCATTGTGCACGCTTCCGTATGTGAAGAGGTTCCAGCGCCCCGAGGCCTGCTGTGCCACTCCGCCGCCGCCCGCGGAATACTGCCCCTCCCAGCTCATGGGGTCATCGCCGGTCCAGTATTGGACTTCGTAAACACTTGCGTACGGATCGCCCCAGTCAATGCGAAGGGCATTGATCTTTTCCACCGCTTGCAGGTCAATGATGATCCACTGGGGATGCAGTTCGTCATCCTCGCCGGTAAAGGCCTTGGTCAGGTAAGGATTGCTCTTCCAGAACGTGGCCGAGTCATCATCCGTCAACCGCGAATAGCCGCGGGAGGCGCCTCCGTTGCGGGTGGTTCCCCGGCGAGGGAGCGGATAGCCAAACGAGTTCCGCAGAAATCCTTTGGGCGCCACACTGCCGGTGAAATACCCCTCGCGCCTGGTCGGATCGCTCCACTTACCATCCGAATTCCAATGCCAGGCTTCAATCGCCAGTTCGGTGTGGAGGCGATACGTGATCGGTCCCCAACCGGCGGAAAGGGATTCGCGGATAATCTCGGGTGTGTAGATTTTTTCGATGATAGTCGGAGATAGCTCGTCCATCGAACTCCCCAAGCTCTCATCCGGGTCGAAAGAGTTCACCACATGGCTCGGGGTTGTATCGATGCGGAGAAGCGCCGCGGGTGAACTTGCCCCGCCCCCATCGCCTTCGCCGTGTGGCCTTTCGGCTGAAAACGCGCCTGGCAATGCCGAAAGTGTCGCAGCACCTCCTACTCCGGCCAGGAACCGGCGCCGCGACACTCGCGACTTCAGGACATCGTCGTCAGCATTGCTCATCTCGTGATAACTCGATTCAAAATTACAGCCAAGCCATCCTGAAAATGGGTGGCGGGTACGGGTCAGACTGGCTGTCAATCCAGGAGAGGACCCACCTTCGCCCGCGGGAAACCGGAAGCACCCCACTATTTGGGAAGCTTCCTCCGCAGCTTGGATCCCTGTTTGGCCGCGAAGGCATTGAACTCTTCAACCATCTGCCGTGTCCAGCGGCCATCGATTTGCCCAGGGCTATATCTCTTTTCCCGCAGCATCATAAACCCCCACTTATCAACCAAGCGATCCATTTCTGCGTGGTCGGCCACTTTTCCCACCAGTTGCGGCGGAATGAAAGTAACCCCTTCCGGACCGCCCACGGCAATGTCACCGGGCATCACGGTCGCCTGGCCCATGCGGATGGGCACGTTGATCCCCATCAGCGTCACGTTCTTTAATGCCGATGGGTCCGTCCCCTTGCAATAAACCTCGAACCCTTTCATCCCCTCGATCTCAGCCGTATCACGGATTGACCCATTCACAATGATTCCGTTGTGGCTCTTCGTGAATATCGAGGTGGCCAGATTCCCGCCGATGATCGTTCCGTCCTTGATCTTCCCGAACAGGTCCACCACCATCACGTCCCCGGGCTGCAGCCGGTTGATGATCCATGAATTCTCACCGTGAACCGTTTGCCCTTCCTTTTTCGCATTGGCTCGGATCACCGAATCCAGGTCCGGCCGATAGGGCATGAAAACCGCCGTCACCACGCGCCCCACCATCCTCTGCTTCTGCGGATTAATCACCGTCCACCCGGACTCAAACTGGTTGTGATATCCAGCCCGCTGCAGCACTTCCCAGGCTTGTTCCGCCGTCACGTCCTTCAGACGCTGGAGCTGGGAATCGGGCACGTCCGGGCGCCCGTCGGCAAACCGTGCCCCGTGCCAGTCCGGTGTGAATTCGATGAGTTGTTGTTTTGAAAACATCCCCAGCTGGGCATAAGCAGGAATGGCAAATGTAAAACTCAGGACGAGTGCGATGACAAGCAAAATCCTTTCATGTGTGCGTTGAACCATGATTTTCTCTTCTCCCTCCGTTCGGGCATTTGACTGAACCTGCCCGAGACTCGGACAAAATATATTCGTCCAAAATTTCCAGCCGCTCAATAGCGGGCCGACAATCTATTGAAAACCCCGTGCCCTCTGCTATTCCAGAACGGAAGATGCGATGAGGAATCCCGGTTGGCATTGCGTCCAGCCGGGACTCCTCAACTGCACCGTGAATGATATCACCTGATTTCCCAACAGGCTGCCGATGCCCAATGCGTGAGTTCGCATGCGCTGTGGCGCGTCTAGCGAGGCTTGACCGCGATGGCGGAGATTTCGATTTTCGCGCCGTTTACCAGGTTCGCCACCTGCACCGTTGTTCGCGTGGGTTTGGGATCGGGGAAAAACGTCTTGTATACGCTGTTCATTTTCCCGAAGTCTTTGATGTCCGAGAGGTAGACGTTGACGGCCACCACGTTGCCCATGGTCATCCCTCCACCCTCGACGATCTTCTGGATCGACTGCAGGGCTGCACGGGTCTGGCTTTCAATGTCTGGCTCGAGTTTTCCGTTGGCGTCGGTTCCCTGGGTACCCGCCACATAAAGAGTGTTTCCCACAAGAATCCCATTACTGAAGGGCAAGCCTTCCGGAGTTCCCGGCGGGTTGACGGCCCGCACCTGCTCGGGAGGCTGCTGGGCCTTGGGCTGGGACTGGGGCGCTGGACCCGAGCATCCGACCGTCATGGCTGCCACCGCAGCAATTGCTAGGACAAATTTCGCTTTCCTCATCGCTGGTTTTCTCTCCTTGGGCCGGCGTGACGGCGGTTGCAAGCGCAGTTCGCACACAGCGGCAATTTCCGCTTTCAACCCATGAATCACACCGGAAGATTTGGGATCGATCTGACGACTCCAACCGACCCCCACTATATACGCGAGGACCCGTCTTGTTGCAATTTTTTTTGTAATTCCACAAGGTGATTATGTTACCGTCTACTTCGCTCCTCTGTGTCATCAATCGAATCGGGTACCTTGAAGTAAGGAAATTTCAGATAACTCCAGACGGAGATCGTACCATGGCTGAAAAACAAACTTCACACGTGCGCTGGCTGCTGGTGATCTGGATGTTTATTGTCAGCGCCATTGCCTACCTCGATCGGGTCAATATCTCCATCGCCGGCCACACCATCATGGAGCAGTACCATCTGAGCACCGTGGAACTGGGCTGGATATTCAGCGCGTTTGTGGTGGGTTACGCGCTGTTTCAGACTCCTGGCGGCAGCCTGGCCGACCACATGGGGCCTCGCTGGGTGCTTACGGCCGGAGTTATCTGGTGGGGCGTGTTCACGTCACTCACCGCGATGGTGCCAACGGGCATCGCCTCCGCCTTGTTCGTTTTCATCGCAGTGCGGTTCATGCTGGGTGCGGGCGAAGCAGTCGTCTACCCTGCTTCCAACAACGTGGTGGCCAACTGGGTGCCCACCCAGGAACGTGGCATCGCCAACGGGCTCATCTTTGCCGGCGTCGGCGTGGGTGCGGGCATCACCCCACCACTCATCACTTACATCCTCACTCATTTCGGCTGGCGCTGGAGCTTCTGGGGCAGCGCCCTGCTGGGCATTGCGGCCGGGGCCGTGTGGTTCCTGATCGCCCGAGATTCACCCGAGAGCCATCCGTGGGTGTCGAAATCGGAGCGCGAACTCATCCGTGCGGGAGTTGACGTCAAGCACGAGCAGCACGTCGAGTCAACGCCCTGGCGCAAGATTGTCCGCAGCAAGGAAATTCTCGCCATCACCTTCAGCTACTTCTGCTACGGGTATGTTGCCTATATCTTCTTCACCTGGTTCTTCATTTATCTCACCACGGTGCGCGGCCTCAACCTCAGATCGGGGGCCGGCTACACCATGCTGCCTTTCATTGCCATGGCGGTCTGTTCGCCGTTGGGTGGCATCATTTGCGACGTCGTCACCAAGCGATACGGCAAGCGCTGGGGTCGTTGCGGCATTGCGGTCGTGGGCATCGGGCTGGCAGCCGCCTTCATCATGGTCGGGGCTGAGGCCGCAAGCCCTGAAGTGGCCAGCATTGTTCTGGCCGGCGGAGCCGGCGCGCTCTATCTCAGCCAGAGTTCTTTCTGGTCGGTCAGCGCCGATGTTGCCGGGCCGTGGGCGGGAACCGTCTCAGGCGCCATGAACACCGGCGGCCAGCTTGGTGGAGCGCTGACCGCAACCCTCACCCCGGCTATTGCCGATCACTTTGGCTGGAGCGCATCCTTCATCACGGCTGCGGCCCTTTGCGCGGTCGGTTCTGTGGCATGGCTTGTGGTGGACCCCGACCGGAAGATTGTATCGTCTCGCGGTCTCAACCCTGCTGCAAACACTGAGGCAGGCGCCTAGCAGGCTGCTGAAATAACCCGCAGAGGGGTCGTAGCGGCGGGTTCACCTCGCCACAAGGTCAATGCTTTCAGTGTGGGTTGGCGGCGCAAAGCCGCTGCGACTCACTTTTTTAACATCCTGCACAGGCACACTTATTTCATTGGCCGGAGCGAAGCGGAAACTAGCTCCGCCTAATGTTGGCCGGACTTCGCGAGGTATGGAATAAACCCGCGAGCGCGCGTGCGGATCCTGTAGACCGATTTCGTCGCCGTAATGTAGAGCGTGCGGTAGTCAGAGCCGCCCCAGGCCAGATTGGCCGGCTGCTCAGGAACAACAATCGTGCCCAGATGTTTCCCCGCGGCATCCCACACCCATATGCCCAACGGCCCTACGACATACAGATTTCCCTTGCGGTCAACCTTCATGCCGTCCGGAACTCCCTGGTGCGGAGCGCCCACTTCGCTGCCAAACTCGCGACCGTTTGCCACTCTGCCGCCGGGCAGAAAATCGTACACTCGGATGTCTTTCCGCTCACTGTCGTCGATATAGAGTTTCTTGCCGTCCGGTGAAAATGCCAGTCCGTTCGGCTGTGCCATATTTCTAACGAGGAGCCGCATGCCGCCTTGCGCGTCGAGCCGATAAACACCCTGGTATGGAATTTCCTGCTTTTGGTCCTTGGTCAGGTCAAGAGTGGGATTGGTAAAGTAGAGGGCGCCGTCAGGGCCCAGCACAACATCATTCGGGGTATTGAGCTTCTTCCCGCGATACTGGTCTGCAAGTATCTTGTAATGGCCGTCGGGATCCACCTGAATAACAGCCCTCAGCACACTCGCGCAGTCGATCAGGTGAAATTCGCGGTCGAAGGTGTTTCCGTCGGGATTGCCCAGGGAAATCAGCGTCTCCCGGTGCCCATCGGGATAAACACGAAAAATCTTGTTGAGAACTTCGTCGCTCACATAGAGGAACCCGTGCGGGTCCCAAACAGGTCCCTCCGTAAAACCGAATCCCGTGGCCATGCGTGTCAGCTTCGCGTGCTTTCCGATCAGCTTCCAGAACTTGGGCGAATTTGCACGAAGCTCAAACTTCCGGAGAGGCTTCTGCGCCCTCAGCCCCACCGGCAAGGAAAACAATAAGACCCATCCAACGATTAGCGATTTCATTAGAGACGCACTCATTTCCACCTGCTGCAGCCTACTCCGCACTTGAACCTCCCTGACCCCTTATTGGGCACGTGACGAACCCGCGTTCTTTGCCCTTGGGGCCTTATGGTTTAAACCAAGAATCAGGAAACTGGCAAGATCATCCAGTTGTTCAGAACTCAGTTTCCTGCCGTAATCATCCGGCATAATCGATCGCGGCTCACGCGACATCTGAGCGACGTCAGACTTCATCAGGAGATGAAAGGTGCCGTCTTCACTGAGCAAAGCGATCGAGAAGTTGTCTTCATTGCGAACCAGGCCGGAAAAATGCCGGCCTGAATGCGTGACCACCTTCACCAGCTCCCACCGTGGCAGGAGATCTTTGTTGGGCTGAAGGATGAGCTGTCGGATCACCCCGGCAGAGTGAGTGCGGCCGAAGTCAGTCAGGTCAGGGGCAATAAAGCCACCCTTGCCCTGCATCATGTGGCATTCAGAGCAACGGGCCTCTCCAAAAAACAACCTGGCCCCCGCTGCAGGATCGCCTTTCACGTTTGCCGCGCCAACGTTGCTGCCGCGCAGCACTCGAATGTAACTGATGATCTCCTCAATCTGCTCGTTTGTCAGAAAGTGGAATGACGGCATCCCCTTGTCAGGTATGCCATGGTGGATGATCCTGGCTAGCTCCTGGTCCGTGCGCTGCGCCGCGGCTGCAGTGCCCACAATGGCAGGCGCGTGTTCTCCCCCACGGGCGTCGAGACCGTGGCAGGGAGCGCAGTGCGTTGCAAATGATTGCTTGGCGTGTTCGAGGGCTCGTCCGGACACCCGGCCTTTGTTGGCGCGCGGCTGTTGAGCAAGGCATAAGGCTGGAAGTATAAAAAAGAGCGCACACAGGAAACCACTGCAGCGATTGAGCGGCCACCGGGCTTTGGATTTCACCGGCTGATAAGCCGACCTTCCCACTCCCGCTGAAGTCCACTTCGCAGTTTCAGTTAAGCCAGCGCCGAAGGGTGATTCCTTCATATTCCCCACCTTCTGCTCGCCCTGTACAGGCCAGAGAAATCGTTCCACTCCGGGAGCCTTCCGGATCGCCTGATAGCTTGCCCCACAGGAAGCTTTTCATTTGCTGGTATGTTTCTTCCGGAACACCGGGCAGTCTACGGCAATCCGCTTGACGCTGTCAATTTGCCTGACCGGCGGGTATTGACCCAGTTTGAATTTGTGGCACGGGCGTCCTCGCCAGTGCTGCGATCAGAAGACACGGCCAAGATGGCCGTGCCACAAAATAGGACCCAAACTGGGCGCTACCGGCCGGAGGGAACTACCCAATGGACTGGATATCCCTAGGGTTTCTGTTCCATGCTTTAGCGGCTGACGCTAGAGAGGCTTTTGGTGTTGCGCAATATACTCGTCGAGTTTGGATTCCGGAGGCCCGATGTAATGGAAAGCCTCCGCCCATTCCAGGCCATACTTCCGACCGAGCTCGCGATCAGAGGGAACACCTCTACGGGCTTCCGAATCGTAGTCCATCACAATATGCTTGAAGTATTGGCGGTTGGCAGTGTCGTCGTTGTCGCCGAGGAGGGGTAGTCGCTTTCCCTTGGCGGCGAGCCGTTGCCTCAATCGCGCTCCGTTATTCCCTCCCGGTCCCTGGGTCACAATCACCACGTTCGCGGCAACCTTCTGGTCGACGTGCGCGCTGATGTCCACGACGCGATTTACAAGTTGAGGGCCACGCGCAAAATAGTATTTTTCACTCACGTGATGCGGTTCAAGGCCCGCTGCCAGTTGTTCGGGATAGTCTTTACTCATCCCGGCCATCCAGCAGGCTGCTTCAACCATCTTCGCCGTGACGTAATGGTCGGGATTCTCTTCGTATATGCCCCAGGGGTCGTAGCAGACAACCGTATCCACTTTGAGCAAACGAAACAGAAAAATCAGGCGGCCGCGAAAATCCTGCCACGGCTCGCTGTCCATCCGGTGGTTCCGATACTCAAGGTTGAAAACCTTCTTCAGGCCCAATGCCTTGGCGACAGCTTCTGTGTCGTTTTCGTTGTGCAGCACCGTTTCGCCGGTGGTCCCGGCGCCGGCCATTTCGTCATTGGTCGTACGAATCAGGTAGCCCGTGTAGCCTTCATGAATGAGCTTGGCCACCGTGCCGCCTGCAAAAATCGGAACATCATCCACGTGGGGTTCAATGGCCGCCAGGACCTTCCCGGCATGAGGTTTTCCCGACGCCGCTTGCTCAATAACAACTTCGTCGCTTGACCGGTAGAGATACTCTTTTGCGTCGCCTGTCGATGGTTTGCTCTGTGCATTGCCGGCAAAGGGCAGCCCTAGTGCGCTTCCTGCCAATGCGCCACCGATAAATTCCCTTCTCTTGATATCCATAGCGTCTCCTGTTTGTAGGGTGATCTGCGTCTATGACGGAGCAACGATACTACGTTTTTCGTCAAACTGCGTCTGAAAATTGGAAGCGTCCCGGACCGGGAGCCCCCTTGAAACCAGCCAGTAAGAAGGCCAAACGAAGACCCGCAAGGCAATCAGGACACCCCAAAAACTCCAGCGCCTTGGCCACGTTTCTGAATCGTAATGGGTCGAGGCCATTTATCAGGTGGTGCAGCCCATGGCGAATGCGCGGTGCGAATTCCTGCGCCATGGGTAGTTCTGCGGCTACACTTGCTAGAAACCTTCTCGCGGCGCAAGGCAGCGGTCAAGCAGCGAGAATTAAGGACATTCCCCAAAATTGAGCGGGCTTCTCTCCTGTCTACAGAAGATGCAGGAGTTCCAGTTTTCCTAAAGTGGGTGAGTGCGGACAGTAAATGTGTAGCCCCAAGAGCCCTTTATTTTAAGCTGGCGACAGGCATGAAGCGTGGGCTGAAATCGGGGGCAGGCGCTTTGTTTTCAGCAAACACGCACACTCCGGACTTCGGCAATCGCAAGGAGGCAAGGCGAGTGCGCCACTCGAATTTGCAAATCAATTGGTGCCCTGCGGCTACACCCGGGGGGAAAAAAAGAGGAAACTCCTGGCGGATTTTCCTTGACAAGTGTGGCCTAGTATGGTAGTCTTCAGTAGTGTGGAGAGGTTGCGGTAGCGAGCAGAGGCAGTCCGACTGGACTCTTAATTCTGCCATAAACATATGAAAATAAATAGCAAATAGTTTGGCCCTAAAAATGTAAGACAAAAAATTACTTTTTTCAAAAAACAAACCTGGTAAGTTACTGATAAAAAATGATTGTAGACCAAAAATGAACCGGAACGAACCGAAAACGAACCGGAGAAATATCGACCTCGATGTAGCCCTGCACCGCGCTGCATCACCGGTTGTCCGCCGGTTCAGAAAGCTCTCTTGCACGGCGTTCGCCGTTAACGACCGATTCTCAACTCCAGCCTGGGCCTGGTGAAAGCCCGCCGGTAAATCCTTGATCGGCGGTGCGCGGCCCGGAGCCGGGAACGTCCAGCAGCATATTTACTTGACCCACCCGCCTCGGCAATGTAATTTATGCGTAGTTCAGAAACAGGCAGAGGAATGGTGCAGGACTTTCGAGGCTGGCTTTCAGCCCATCTTGACCGCTTGAATCACACAAAAGAGGCAAACTCATGGCAAACAATTTTCTATCTCGAAGGAAATTTTTCAAGTGGGGAGGCGGACTACTCGCTGCCTCAACAATGGTGGGGCGCGAAGTCCCCAACCTGGTTGCAGCACCGCAAAATCATCACGCGCCGGCTGGAGAGGATTACTACTCCAAGCTGAACGTAACTCCTTTCATCAATGCGGCAGGGACGTATACGTTTCTCACAGCCTCCACAATGCCCCCGCCGGTGCGGGCGGCGGTCAACCGGGCGGCCCTGACGCCGGTGAACCTGATTGACCTGCAAAAGTCAGCCGGTGAATACCTGGCAAAGAGACTGCACTGCGAAGCGGCCCTGGTGAGTGACGGCGCGGCCTCTGCATTGACCCTGGCAACGGCAGCCTGCATCACCCGGGGGAGAACAAGGCGGGTCCTCAACCTGCCCACTGACGTGTCTGAATTGCCCAATGAAGTGCTGATCCAGAGAGCGCATCGATATGAGTATGACCACGCCATCCGTAACTGCGGCGTGCGAATGGTCGAAGTGGAAACTCTCGAGGAATACGATCGAGCCTTCTCGCCTCGCACCGCGATGGCGCACTTCTTCAACGCCGCACAAGGCGGCCAGATCGGCCGCGAAGACTGGATTCGCATTGCGCACAAACACGACGTTCCAGCTTCCAATGATGCTGCAGCCGACGTGCCGCCCAAGTCACACCTGTGGGATTACACCCAGATGGGCTTTGACGTGGTGCAGATTTCCGGAGGCAAAGGATTGAGAGGCCCCCAGAACAGCGGCCTGCTGCTGGGAAGGAAAGATCTGATTGAGGCAGCCGCGCTGAACAATAATCCTTACGGCAGTACCGTGGGGCGTGGCATGAAGGTTTCCAAGGAGCAGATTGTTGGCCTGGTGGCCGCAGTGGACTGGTTCCTGGAACAGGATGAAGCGGAAATGCGAGCGGATTTTCAAAAGCGCGCTGAGCGGATTCAAGCGGCTGTCCAGAATATTCCTTCGGTCAAAACGCGAATCTTCGTTCCACCGGTGGCCAACAATGTACCCCATTTGCTGATTACGTATGACATGAAGAGGTTGAAAATCTCTGCAAAGGATTTGCAGACCGAACTCCTGCAGGGAAAGCCCAGCATCGCACTGAATCCTGCTACGGGCGGGGATCCGGGCGGCCTGATGAAAGGTCTGCCGGCCGGCCCGAATGTCATTGTGGTGGGCGTATGGATGATGCTGCCGGGTCAGGATGCAGTTGTCGCCAGGCGGCTCCATGAGGTCCTGTCCAAAGCAAGTGCAGCCTGAACATTCCAGTGCCAGCAGGAACTGCAACAAAGCTATGATGAAAAACCACTCTCGCAGGGATGTCTTAAAAGAATTGGGATTAGGTGCTGCTGTATTTTCAGTGGGAACCGGCAGCGCCCGGCCCGAAAGCGGTTCTGCAGAAGAATCGGCCGAAACCGGCAACGCAAAATCGGGGCCCGGCATGCTGATGGCCATTGCCGCCCATCCCGGTGATGCACTTTTTGCGATGGGACTGGCAACGGCCCGGCAGGTGAGTACAGGCGGTCGTGGGATATTTTTCAATCTCACCCACGGCGAACACGGAAACCCGGACATTGCTCCTGTGAAATACGGGGAGATGCAGGTCACGGCGACTGACAAAGCAGCCAAAATGCTGGGTGCAGGCACCGGGTACCTTTCTTACCCTGACGGCGAACTCCCGGATAACGAAGAAGCCCGCTTCGCCGTGTGTGACGCTATCCGGCAGCACAAACCGGAAATCATCATTACGCACTGGAAGGGCAGCTACCACAAAGACCATCGCGCCTGCTACAACATTGTTAATGACGCGATTTTTTATGCAGGGCTTCCCGGCATCAAGCGAAAACTCCCCGCACATTCAGTCAGCAAGCTTCTGTTTGCTGATAACTGGGAGGATGCAGAAGGCTTCCGGCAGGATATTTATCTGGATGTGAGCAATGTTTTCAGCCGCTGGGTTGAAGCCTGCGCGGTTTTTCCTATGTGGCAGGGAGAAACCGGCTTTCACTACGATGATTACTACAAGAGCCTTGCCGTAGTGCGAGGCAGCCTGGGAAAAATCGGAGAGAAAGACCCGCGGCGCTTCAAGTATGCGGTGGCGCTGATGTCCCCGCCCGATTACGGCGCCCGCCGCACCGAATCTCTATCCTCACCAGCCATCACAGGCCAGTCCACAATCTGATCAATCGCGTGGTGTAAACTGTTATCAATCCGGCAACGCAAAGCTGAAGATGTCACTCCCTGCAGCAATGGCAACGTACTGCTTGCCATTCACGGCATAAGTCATTGGGGAAGCGTGAATCCCCTGCCCCGTATTGAAGTGCCAAAGCGGCTTGCCGTCACGTGCATCGATGGCTTCAAAGCTGTCGGAATCGTCGCCGAAGAAAACCAGCCCGCCTGCAGTGCTCATTGTTCCGGCCCAGGAGCGACCTCTGCCGGCCTGAGGATAGCGCCAGGCAATTTTTCCTGTATCAACATCGAAGGCCACAAAAGTTTTCTTCCCCGGTTCGCCCGGGATTCTTTCAACGCCCGTGTTGTAGTAGCTTTCGCCCTTTACAAAAGGCTGGGGCGTCGCGTGGCCAATATTGCAGTCACGGAGCGCCATGAAATAGAAAAGATGCGTTTGGGGATTGTAGGATGGCGAGAACCAGTTGGTGGCTCCCACAATGCCCGGGCACACTTTTGTTCCGCCGGGAGTGGGGATCACGCCGGTGGTTATCGGCCGGCCTTTGGCGTCAATGCCTTTGGCCCAATTCACAGAAGGTTCGAACAACGTGGCACCGAGAAATTTTCCATTTGTCCGGTCGAGAACATAGACAAAGCCATTCCGATTGGCTTCTACCAGCAGCTTCCGGTACTTGCCATTGTAGGTACCGTCAATAAGTACAGGCGTCTCAACGGCATCAAAATCGTACAGGTCGTGCGGAGTGAACTGGAAGTACCACTTCAGCTTTCCCGTGTCTGGGTTAAGTGCCAGCACGCAATCAGTATAAAGATTGTCACCGGGACGTTGCGACCCTTCAAAATCCGGGGCCGCATTTCCGGTTCCCCAGAAAAGTGTGTTTGTTTCGGGATCGTAAGTTCCCGGCATCCACGCCGTTGCGCCACCATGTTTCCAGATGTCACCCTTTCCCCAGGTGCCAAAATTCGGCTCACCCGGTCCCGGAATGGTCCAGAAGTTCCAGACCAGTTTGCCGGTCTCCGCGTCAAAAGCTTCAATCCTCCCCCTCACGCCCGCGTCACCGCCGGCAGGGCCAACAATCACCTTACCGTTAACAATCAACGGGGCGCTGGTAGCTCCATTCGCAGGGTTTTCTTTGATGTCACCGAACTTTACATCCCAGATCAGATATCCGCTGCGAGCATCCAAGCACAGGAGGTGAGCGTCGTCGGTTTCCATGTAGACCCTCGAATGCCAAACTGCAACGCCGCGGTTGTGGTGGGCGGACGCATCTTCAATCAGGCCGTTGGTAATCGGGCGAGTGTAGCTCCACAGCCTACGCCCGGTGCGCGCATCAAGCGCGTAGGCGTCGTTGGCGCTGGTTACGTACATCACCCCGTTGATGACCACGGGCGTCACTTCCAGCCGTTGGGAGTTTCTCGAATGGAATACCCATTGCGCACGGAGACGGCCGACGTTGTCCCGGTTGATCTGCGAGAGGCTGGAGTAACGCTGTCCGGTATAATCCCCGTTGTAAGATGGCCAATTTGCCCCCACCGGCTTCGCCAGCAGGTCGTGCTCACTCACATCGATGCGTGCTGAAACAGGGCCCCCTTGGCCAAAGCACACGATCGAAATAAGACATATGCATGCGGTCGAAAGAATTGCGTATCGTTTTGAATTGCTCATTTCAGTTGAATCTTCTCCTGCGGATTCAAGTGCACCTGCCCCAACGCGCCTCGATCTGCTCCCTGTGCGTCCACCAAATGGACTGAAAGCCACGCAACGGAAGGTGGCGACTGGATGGTCTTATCAAGGTTTACGAGTTTGAGAGGAGACACGTTCATGAGGTCCACATCTTTTACGTGCATACCATGACGGTCGTAAAGGTGAGCAACCAGATGACCAGGGTATAACACACCAAACGTTCCGGCCAACTTGAGCCCGTTCGCGTTTTGCGTCACAGTGAGTGGGTCACTGACCAGGCCGGCGTAACTCACCGTCTTGAAATTCTCGCCCACTCGCGTCGGGAACCACTCGGTATCAAACGCGTAGGTTGCCCCCGCCGCAAGATGGACCATGGGGCTGTTCAACTCCGCTTCCATGTAATACGGAGTGTCGAGCACATTCAATGGCCGCAGCGCGGGCATCCCATTCTTGTCCAAATGCAGCCGCGGCCCATTCAGATAAAAAATTACCGAAGCCTTGCCGGGGTATTCTTCCGTCTTCTTAAAATGGAAGCGCTCCACCATGGCATACTGGCGCAAACCGTCAACAACGGCCACCCACCCGGCAGGCGAATCCAGCCAGACCTCTGCCTCCAGATATTTCCAATGCAATGCAAACTTGTTACCGTCACGGATTGAGAAGGAAGGGTGATCGCTCGGTCCGCTGCGCACGTGGTAGCTTTCAAGATAAGCACTGTCAGGATTAATGGGGGTAAATGCCCAGAACTGGTGATTATATTGCGAGCGGTCACGCGGGTCGGCGGTGTCATACTGCGAGACCGATTGGATGGACCAGTCAATCGGGTGTCCGGTAATATTCTTCATCACTGCGTGAAAAGAGATACGCGGAGATTTCGCCCCAAGGCTGATCACTCGCGAATACTGTAAGCCGGTCCGGGGATCAGGCGGGCCTTCCAGCCGGACTGAACATTTGACACCCTGCGATAGAACTTTTAAGGAGTATTCCCCGTCATCCAGCAGGTCCGAGCGTGCGCTCGCCCAATGCTGCTCATCATTCATCCCTTCGGGCAAAGGCCAGTCCTTATCACCACCGTAATTAAACCATTTATCCTTGGCCGCCCCTTCTGAGGGAGGAAGGTACTGGCCATAATACTTGGGATTTACAAACAGGTATGGATGGCCCCCGAAATCCACCTGCATCAGCCTGCCGCCCAGTTGCGGAACGATGGTCAGGGTTGTCCATTGATTGGAAATCTGCTCGGCTTTCCAGCCGTGGAAGTCTGCTTTTCGAACTGTGCAGGCTCCACTGGCGCCATCCGTCTGACCAGCTGCAAACCCGGCTGATACCAGACTCAAACCCAGAACCAATAAGGCAACGGCCACCAAACGAAATCGCATAATTCCTCCGCATCATAAGAATTAAAGGCTGGGCGGGAACTGCCAACCTTGAGAAACAGGTACGCCGCCCGAATACTACTCCCTCACCCGCAACAGATCTTCGTACTTTGCTGTTTGATCGTTCTATCCGCGGTCGCCTGAAGAAAACCGTGACGGACCGACGTCCCTTTTCAGCCTCGGCCACAGGACAAAATCACCGTATGGGAAAAAACAGTACCATGAGTTGCTATTTTCCGGTAGAAAAACGGTATCCCATCTGTGGGGCTGAGCGGCAGGAAATGGAGCAGACAAAAGGTCGGCCCAACCGCGCCGCACGCCCCATGTACCATAGGTACCCCTTGGCCGCAATGGCTGGAACGTAGTATTTGCTTTCGCAACTTCATTTTGGGGTAAATGCTGCGAGCTCAAATATGTTCCAATGACTGGTTGACTGGGACAGGAACTCGACTGTGGCCGTACCCGGGGGAAACCCAAGTTCCCAGCAGGAAGAAACGGTACAGCAGCTTGCCAAGTTTTTCGCACGACAAATTTCGACGGGACGTCGGTCCACACTGCGCCTTCACACAATTTGCGAGTTCAAATCTTAAAGAAAATCCTTCTCTTGTACAACCAGTAGCAAATGTACCAGAGCATAAACCACACGGTAAGGCTGGTTACGATCTCTGCCGTAAGGCGTCCCCCCCAGGCAAACATCGCCATAGTGAAAGGCTGCGCGACCTTGTGCAACCAGTTGGCCCCATAGCTGTTTGTAAAGAGGTAGATGAAGAGCGGGTTCATTCCCACAATGTTGAAGAAGATAGCCCACTTCTTCCAGCCTCTCACATCAATCAGCCAGTAGGAAAGGGCCAAGGCCAGCAGGCAAAACCCACCACTAACAATCACAAACGAAGCTGTGCATATGCGTTTAATGATGGGATCAATGGGATTCAAAGCGAATCCAACGGTGACCCCTATGACTCCGGGAATAACCAGAGCCTTGATCTTGTTCCAGTGGGTCCGGCTGCTCTTCAGGACGTATCCGGCAAGCACTCCCCACATAGTATGCGCCGTGGTCGGCACTGCGTTGAACGCCACCCAGTGCCCGGCGGAGAGGTGCGGCATGATGGCCAGGTCCACCCAGGACCCAAAATTGTGGTCCGGCACAAAGGGCTGGTTAAAACCTGCCACTGGCCACGTCCGATAAAGCACTTCGGTGAGAATAAGCAGCAGAAAGGTAAAGCCAATCTGTGTCCGAGTTGACTTGCGCATCATCAGGAAGGCCACCAGATAGGTAAAAGAGAGTTGTGCCAGCACATTCCACAACTCAAAAGTGATGTGGCCCGGCCCAATGCAATAGAGTGCCCAGCCAAAAAACAGCAGCAGGGCAGATCTCTGGAAGGCATGGCGGAAAGTCTTCTTCCAGCTGTCGCCCCGCTCCCATCGCTTACCGAAAGAGAATGGCATTGCCACCCCGACGATGAACATGAAGAACGGCTGGACGAGATCCCAGAAGTGGAGCCCGTTCCAGGTATAGTGACTCAATTGGATGCCAATAAAGCCAAGCACCGTACCATGGAGCGAAGGATCTCGAAGTAGCGCATAGAGCTCAGTCGATTCACCGATCAGCAGAAACATTGTCAGCCCACGAAAAAAGTCGAGCGAGGCCACCCGGCCCGGAATAACAGTCGAAGGTTGACCCGAGTTCTTTTCCATTCCCGTCCTCCTCTTAGATCCGTAGCATCTGGTTTCACTGTTCCTCTGTCGTTTCACCTCAAATCGGTTCTTGCCGACGCGCGCATGGACGCGCTCAAGTAAAAGCCCGGATATTGCTCTCCCTCTCTGAAGCCATCCTCCATCAAAGCCTCGGTAGATTGAAATTTTCCTTGTCGGGTCACTTCCCGGGTTTCACTCTGTGCTAACTTGGGCCATAAGATAGCCTTATCTTGCAGTTGACTTCAACCATTATTTGCAGGAAGGCCATGAATCATTTGGCTTTTACGAAAAAGCAGAGTGGTGTCCGCTGAGGGTCACATGCCAATGACAGATTTCCTATTTGATGACCAGGGTGACCAAATGACCTAACCAGCCAAAGGGATCTTTTTGTTCCGAGCTCCCAGTATGTGTTTTCGAACACGACCGTTACTAGATTGAAGGCAAGAGGATTTTGGCTTCGATTTTAGATGTTTGAGCGTAATAACACTGTCTCAATAACCATGATATGCTTTGTGCCATAAACGCGAATTAGGCACTTTAGTCCCTCTTCAGGAGTCTCAGTGATGCGAATCATACAATTTGTCATTCTTTCTTTGACCATGCTTGCCTCGGCTGCCAGCGCGAAGACTGTAATCTTTTGGCAGCCGGGATTCCCCACTGTTGAAAGCCAGCCCGTCTCGCGGGAAACACTTCAAGAAGCATTGGGTTCACTTCAACCCTCCTTTGTTGATTTGAAAACGTTGCAGCAGCCGGGCTCGCTGGATGCTACGGACCTGCTGGTCCTTCCTTACGGGTCGGCGGTTCCTGCGGATGGCTGGCAGGCCATCCGGGCTTATCTGCGGAAAGGCGGCAATCTGCTGACGATTGGAGGGCGCGCCCTTTATGTACCGGTTTATGAAAAATCTGGAAAATTCGTGCAGGAGCGACCCCAAAACACCTATTCGCGCATGCTGGGAATCGACCACGCTTATCCCGTCCCACAGAGGAATCTGGAAAAATTCGTGTGGGATCAATCCTTCCCTTCATTCCACCCGATTCAGTTGCGCCCTCAACACGTTTATGTTCTCGGCATGGGAAATGGGAGGGGCCTGTATCGGGGAATGGGCTACCTGCTGAATACGCAAGGTGCGCGGGTTGCCGCTGCGATTACTGGTGAAGATTTTCTTGGCCTGCAACCGGAAGCCGTAGCAGCATTGCGTGGCGACCGTTGCGTTTACCTGAACTTTGACCCGCAACCTGGCTTCTGGTCGTCGTCGGACGGCATCTCATTGATCGAGAACTCCGCCCAATACGCCTCCCGCGGTGCAACACTGATGTGGGTTGACATGCGCGATGCCACCATCGTGTCCGGTGAGGCTCCCCAGGCTGTGGTTTACTATCGAAATGTCCTTCGCCAAAGAAAAGAACTAGGCCAGCAGGCTTTGGTCAAACTCACGCTTTACAGTGGGTCCAAAGCTCTTTCAACCAGGGAAGCGAAGTGCGACAGCGGCGACACGGGTACGAACGTTACGTTTCCACTTGATCATCTCAACCCGGGCCTCTACCGGATTCGGGCAGTTTACGAAGGCGGCGCCGGGAAAGCGTGGCAGGTTTACGAAACCGGGTTCTGGTCGCGTGACGAAAAGCTCCTGCGTTCGGGCATTGCCCTGACCGTGGGGAAATCCACTCTGGAGGCAAACGAAAAACCTTTCCTTCCTGTCGGGACGAATTACTTTTCGACCGACCCATACTCAACGGGCTACTCCGACGGGAATGCCTTCGTGTGGAACCGGGATTTTGCGGAGATGGAAAAGCGCGGCATCTCGTTTGTCCGGACGGGGGTCTGGATGAACCAGGCAGACTTCATCAATCCGCTTCCGCGGGAAGTGAATGAACGATTTCTGCGAGGCGTGGAGGCCTTCCTGCTTTCGGCTGCGGCGCATCACATCCAGATCAATTTTACGCTCTGCGCATTCGATCCCCAGACCGTCCGCCGCCACCCCGGAGAAACGTCACTCATCCGGGGGCCGGGCACAAATCCATATACGGATCCTGTTGCCATTCGCGCTGAGCAGGATTATTTTCTTTCCCTTGTTTCTCGGTTCAAGAATGTTCCATTTCTCAGTTGGGATTTGATTAACGAACCCAGCTTTTCCAATCCCAAAAAGCTCTGGCACGGAAACACTCCGAACGATGACCCCACTGAAATTGCCGCCTGGAATCAATGGCTAAAGGAGCGGTACGGCACCGCTCAGAAACTGGCAAAAGCATGGGACGTCACACCGGAGTCGCTGGGAGAGTTTGGACACGTGCCGCTGCCGAAAGAGCATGACTTGAATCTGACACGCTACGGAGATCTGAACCAGGTTCGCGCCTTTGATTACAACCTGTTCGCGCAGGACATGTTCGACGACTGGACCCATCAGATGGTGGCAGCCATTCACTCAACAGGTTCCAAACAGCTGATAGATGTAGGTCAGGACGAAGGCGGCGTTCTCGATCGGGTCCTCGACCAGTTCTTTGGAGGTTCAGGTGTGGACTTTACTGTGGTCCACTCCTATTGGCATGACGACGCCCTTTTGTGGGACTCGATTGCCGCAAAACGACCGGATCTCCCCAGCTTCGTTGGAGAAACGGGAATCCAGCCCGTGTGGCGCATGAACGACGGCTGGCGATGGGACGAGGTCACCGGATTAGGCTTGATGGAGCGAAAGTTTGCTCTCGGCTTCGCCGACGGCGACACCGGCGCTTTGCAATGGGCCTGGGAAGACGGAGACACTTTCGGAATCAAGCGAAGCGACGGGTCTGACAAACTGTGGGAAGACGCGCTTGGCGGCGTTGCGCAGTTTGCCAACAAGGCAGCTCCTTATTTTCAGCATGAGCGGGTACCGGAAGTGGCGATTGTATTGCCTCAATCTCTGCAATTGTCAGTTCTGAATTCTTATGCAGTCGAAGCTCAGCAGAATGCCGTGCGTGCGCTTTACCAGTATGCTCGAGGGTCCGCCTACGCAGTGGGCGAGTACCAGATCCAGCTGCTGGGAAGCCCCAAACTCATTATCGTTCCCTCACCTCGAACCTTCAGCCATCATGCCTGGCAGGCCATCATGGACAAGGTTCGCGGAGGAGCAACCCTCCTTGTCTCCGGGCGGTTTGATGAGGACCCGCATTTTCACCCAACGGGCAGGCAAGACGCCGCCGGCATTGATTATGCTCCAGGATTTCTTGCAGAGCGAATCGCGCACGTTCAATGGCCAGGGGGAAGCAACTGGCTGATTTACGGAGGAGAGAAAACGAACTACCTTGAACGAGGGGTACTGCCTTCAGGCAGAACGTTCATGGAGAAAAACGTCGGAGCCGGTAGAATCCTTTATTTCGCGCTGCCCTTGGAATTGAATGACAGCCTGAAAACCATTGGTGAGATTTACAGATTTGCTCTGAAGACCGCAAACGTCAAGGGTGCTTACACCACCACCTGCGATGATCCCGGAATCCTGATCTGCCCGACGCGCTACGGGTCGGCTACACTTTATGTCCTGACCTCAGAGGACGCCACGGCCCGGTCATTTTCATTCCAGGACGAGGCGAGTGGCAAGGAAATCCACGCAACGCTCGCTCCCAGCCGCGCAGCTTTGCTGCTTGTGGCTCATTCAGGCAAAATACTCGCAAGCTACAACTGGACGGCCGGAAACGCCGCAGTTCGATGAACACAATCGCAGAGAGCGCACCAGAGGCATGATCACTGCCTTTGCTCCTTCGATTTGCACTTCGGGTTTCGCGGTGTGGCTCAGCCCGAGTAGTTTCGGCGCAGGAATATCTTTCATAAAATGTTGCAAAGGAGATCAATCATGAATCGAAGAAAATTCATAGGTTCCCTCCCATTGATTTCAGCAGGGGCAGTGCCGGCGCTGGTGAATGCCCAGGCTGGGCCTCCGACGACCAGCCCGGTGGAGAAGGACATTCCTCCACGATCGCCGACTATCGCCTTGAACCATCTTGGTTTCAGACCACGGATTGGTAGGAAAGTGCTGTTGGTGCGCTCGATCAGCAAAGATCAACCAAGAGTGTTCACTTTGCGAGACATCGGGTCCAGTAACTTCCATTTCACCCGGGAATTAAAGCTGATTCAGGGAGATTTGGGAGCGTGCCTGAGTGCGGATTTCTCAGACCTCGACCGACAAGCCATTTATCAGATCAATGTGGGGAAAGAATATTCGGTGCCTTTTTTCGTGCGCGAAGACGTGTGGCGTCGGACGCTTCCAAAGTCTGTGGGCTACTACCGGTACCAACGTTGCGGAGTGGATGTCCCAGGCGTGCATCCCGTCTGCCATTTGGACGATGCACGGCGCAGGGACAATGGAGAGCACGTGAACACAATCGGAGGGTGGCACGACGCGGGTGACCTTCGAAAATGGATGGATCCTACCATGCTCAACGCCATTGCCCTGCTCAACCTGGTCGGCAATATTCCAAATCCCCAGCCGGGCGACGTGACGCACGAGTATATTCTCGACGAGGTCCGGCACGGAAACCGTTATTTCCTGAAGATGCAGGACACGGACGGCAGAATATGGCACGACGTGGCGGGTGGTGTGAATGGGGACAACAGCGACAACCATTGGACGGATAACATTGTGGGAACGGCGGACGACCGCTATATCAACGTTACCAAGCTGGAACACATCGCAGCCATGTTCACAACGCTGCAAGCGCTGGTAAGCCAGCTTTATGCACCATCCGATCCGGCTTATGCCAGCTATTGCTTGCGCGCCGGGGTACGGGCGTGGAACGGCTCGGCTCGGAAAGGATCCACCCTGGACTATGCATGGTGGTGTCTCGCTGCGTGCGAGCTTTACCGCGCTACGAAGCAGCAGAAGTACCGTGCGGCGGCTTTGAACCTGGGAAGGGAGTTGATGGCCCGTCAGGCGACTACGTATTTTGCAAACCAACACAAGATTCGGGGATTTTGGACAGATGAAGAAGGCACCTCAACCGCCACTGCCTCATCTCGTCGTGTCCCGTACTTCAGTATTGCTTATCCGGCTATGCCGGCTTATGCGCTACTGGAACTCTATGATGCCTTCCCTGATGCCGACGACCGTACCAAATGGAAGGACGCCGTCCAGATGCACTTGGATGAATTCGTGATACCGTTAGCTGAACGCAATCCATACCACCTCATCCCGTCCGGGCTCTATCTCGGCAAACCGTCACCTGAAACTTACCGGCCGCTGGCAGGCAATCTCACTTATCGCTATTTCATGCCGGTTCGCAAACGATGGTTCTGGCAGGGAATCAACTCCAGCCTGGAAAACAATGCTTTGATGGCGGCCCGCTTTGCCTTAATTACAAAAAACGGGCTCAATGGCGGAAAACAATACGCCGACCTGGCATATCGACAGTTGGAGTGGGTGACCGGTGCGAATCCTTTTGGAGCCTGCCTGATGACAGGAGAGGGAATGCGCAATCCTTATCCGCATTCAAGGTTCGTGGGGCTGATTCCGGGTGGCATCATGAATGGGATAGGAGGCAACGCCAAGGATGAGCCGGTGCTCGACCAGGATTACAGGTTTATCTGGCGCACCAATGAATACTGGAGCCCCCACGTGGCCTATTATCTATGGACCGCTTCAACACTGGAGAATTTCAGTTAATTTGTGCGGGAAGGTTCTCGACGGATACAGGCAAAGTGCTCCGCGTGAGCATGATGCTCAGGCTCAGGGGTGTTCATTTCTGTCCTAAGGATTGCCTTTCACTCTGGGCCACAGGCGCCATCTGCCTCCCTCTTCCAATCCCACTGGGCCCGGGAGTGGGGACGGAAAAAAGGAGCCGCTTAATCCCCGCTTGAAAGGCGTCCTTGGATTTTTGGTTTTTCTCTTTGATTTTCAAAATTTCCTTTAATTCTGCGATCGATTTGTCCCGCTGCCCCATCGCCCGATATGTGGCACTTAGCGCCTGGTGTGCCTCCACCATCTCGGGCCAAAGCTGGATAGCCTTTTTCAAGTGGACAAGCGCGCTGGGATAGTCCTTTCTGGCATCGTCAATTTTTCCGGCGAGGGATTGCGTGTAAGGATCATTCGGGTTCAGTTCCAGGGCTTTCTGAATCGGCTTATAAGCCGATTGGGGATCAGGAGGTATGGCTTCCATGTCCGCTAAGGCGACCCCGTAGTAGGCGAGCGGGCTGCGCATGCCGAGGGCGATGGCAGTTTCCAGCAACGGCTTGGCTTTGTCCATCTTGGCCTCACCCACCAGGATGATCCCATGGATCAGATAGGCTAACCCCCATTCCGGCCAGCGCCCTTCAATCCGGCCTAATACCTTCTCCGCCTTCCATTCCTGATGGACGATCCCGTAAGCAATCGCCTGCGTGAGCAGAAGTTGCCGCGAATTGGGAAATCGTTGGACGGCATCCTGAAGCACCTGCAACACTTCCCTGTATTTTTCATGCTTGATCAGGAAGAGGGCCGCCTGGAAGTATAAGTCCGCTCGAGTTGGCGAGTTTCTCAGTCCCTGGGTTAAATTCTCGGCCGCCTCCTGGGCTTTCCCCTCTGCGTCGAGGATTTGGGCGCGAAGGAGGAAGTAATCCCCCTTCCGTGCATCGGCGGGAGTGGAATCGAGGGTGATCAGCGCTTTTCTCGGGCCGGCCAAGTGGAACTTTGTAATGGCGAGGTCCAGAATTGCCTCCGGATCAGAATGGTCAGCTTGCGTGGCCGCAGTGAAGAATTTTTCCGCTTCACCATATTCCCCTACGGAAAGCAAGCTGTTCCCGCAGCGTTTCAAGGACGACTGACCCGGACGAGCTGCGAGAATCTCATCGAAATTCTTCAGGCTCTCGGAAATCTTTCCCTGGCGCAAAAGGGTTTCGGCCCAGCGGATTTGCAGCGTGGTGTCCTGGGGGTTTGATTCCAGCTGGCGCCGCAGGTTCGTGAGATACTGTGCTTCCCGTTTTTTCGGCGAGAGGCTGAGGTAATTGACGAGGCCATTGTAGGGCCTGGCGCTCGGTGCGGGCAGCCGGTGGAACCTTTCAAGGACGGCAAGGGCCTCCTTATTGTGCTTCGTGCGCTCAAGCGCCTGGGAATAACGCAGCAGCGTGGTACGGTCATCCGGGGCCAGTGCGGCAGCACGACTGAGATATTTGACGGCCTCATCGGCATTGTTAAGCTGAAGGTCGATTTGTCCGAGCGTGGACAGGATGTGATAGTTTTTGGGGTCCTTTTTCAAAACTGATTGAAAGATTTGAAAGGCCTGATGGATGTCCCCCTGCTGGTAGATGACGGCCGCCAAAAACTCCTGTGCCGCCGTCAGCTTTGGATCCAATTGATAAGCACGCTTCAGGTCCCTGATGGCGTCGGATGGATGCTGGAGGGACTCCGCAACCCCCAGCTCGTAATAACCGCGGGCGTCCCGCGGATGCTCTTTAACGTAAGTCTCCAAAATCTTGGCGGCTTTCGCAATCTCCGGCGTATGGGCCAGCGCAAACCCGTACTCGCGGCGCACAATTGAATCATCCGGCTTCGATTCCAAATACTGACGAAAGGCATCTGCCGCATCACCGTAAAAACCAATTGCCTCCAGGACCCGGCCCATCAGAAGAAGGATATCCGTTCGTTTGGGAGCAAGGTGGTGAGCTTTTACGAGGAATGTGGCCGCATGCGCAGAATCGCCTTTCTCCTGGTCGAGCCAGGCCAGGTTATAGAGCACATCCGGATCGTTGGGATGGCGCGCAAGCGCAGCGTTCAGGCTCTGTTGCGCGGTGGCATTATCTCCTGCCTTGAGTGCTGCCAGTCCAAGGTTGTAAAGCACCTCATAGTTTTGGGGATCATCGTGGAGGGCGCGTTTCAGCCATGTCTCCGCCTTCGGATAGTTTCCCCATCCGGCCTCCGTCATACCAACCGAAAAAGTTACTCTGGGGTCGTGCGGAGCGGAATGTGCGACGGCATCGAGTTCCGCCTCGGCCCGTTGCTGCTCGTGAGCCCAATGGAGAGCATCTGCTCGCAGAATTTTCACCGCCGGATTTTCCTTCAATTTAGCAGGCAGCGCATTGAGGTTTCGAAGTGCCGCGGACCCCTGGTGGGCGGCGACGTTCATCCGCGTCTGACGTTACTGAAAACGCGGGCGTTGGAAACCACGGAAAGTGGGCAGCCAACGCAGCCTGGTTCGACTACGACAAGGACGGCCGCCTTGATCTTTTTGTCTGTAATTACGCCAGGCTTTCCTTTGACCACCCCGTTGTTTGCAAATATCGGGGCACTCCCACCTATTGTGAACAGAAAGACTATCCCGGCGAACGATCAGCTCTTTTTCATAACAACGGCGATGGCACATTCACCGACGTTTCGCACGAGTCCGGCATCCTGCAATATCCCGGGCGGGCCCTTGGGGTGGTCAGCATTGACGTTGATGATGATGGTTGGCCGGACCTGTTTGTTGCTCGTGATGCTTCACCAAACCTGTTGCTGATGAACAAGCGCAACGGAACCTTTGAGGATGTCGGCCTGGATGCCGAGGTAGCCTACAGCCCCGATGGGATCCCCAAATCCGGCATGGGAGTCGATGCAGGTGATGTGAACGGTGACGGCCGCCCGGATTTTGTTGTAACCAACTTTAATGACGAATATCACTCGCTGTTTCTGAGTCGGCCTTCATTCCCTTTCGACGATGCCACGGTTACCTCGCACCTCGCAGAGTTTACGAGGTTTGACGTCGGATGGGGAACCCATTTTCTCGATTACGACAACAACGGGATATTGGATCTGGTTATTGTGAACGGCCATATCAATAAAATCATAAACCTCACCCGTGCTAATGTTACCTATCAGGAATTTCCTCTTCTCTTGAGGAACAACGGAACCGGGGTTTTCCGGGACATGAAACCGGAGGCGGGGCCTGCCTTTGCGAAAAGATATCCCGCGCGTGGCCTTGCGGTGGGTGATTTTGACAATGATGGAGACACAGACATTGTGTTTAGCTGCCTGAACCAGAAGCCGGTTCTGTTAAGGAACAACCTGGGCCATCGTAACAATTGGATTGGGTTTCAACTGGTGGGGGAAAAGTCGAATCGTGATGCAATCGGAGCGCGGCTCACATTGCACACCGGGAACGGGACGGCTGTCCGTTGGATTACAGGGGGCGCAAGCTGCCTGGCGTCACACGACCACCGGGTACGGTTCGGGCTGGGGAGCCGGAATCCGGGCAACCTGCCGACGCTTGAAATCAAATGGCCGAGCAGCATCGTGCAGTCCGTTTCGAATTTGCAAATCAACCGATATCACACCATAACCGAATCCGCAGGCGCCAAGTCGTAACCGATAGTTGAGGTAACAGGGCTTGGATACTCATGGCAGGGGAGACCGTTTACATCACAGCTCCTGTTAGTAAAACGGGGCTTGATGTTCCCCAGGGGGTATCGGCCACCTGTGCGTGCGGCCTCTACCCAGCTCCGAATGAGGACCCGTGTGTTGCAATCCACTCGCCACTGCTCGGTGCCAGTATTCGTATGTTGCGCTGGGCTAGTGCGCAATGGTCTCCGTACTTCACTGCGCAGCCTGGCCGCTTCGCCAAAACCTGTAGCTGAGCGGTCAGACTGGGAGTAAGATGGGCTGTAGAAGAGAAGAGTTAAACGAGGTAGTCAGATTGACCGGTCAGTTCTCTGAGCAGCAGCGTATCCTCGAATCAGGTCATCTGCAGAAGCTGATCGAGGCCCTCAGCAACAGTGGCCATCGGATCATTGGTCCCACTGTCCGGGATGGCGCTATCGTTTACGGCGATCTGAATTCCGCAGACGACCTGCCCTCCGGATGGACTGACGAGCAGGACGGCGGCACCTACCACTTGAAGAAGCGTAACGATAAGGCCCTTTTCGGCTTTAACCAAGGCCCGGATTCCTGGAAGAAATTCCTCTTCCCGCCTCGCACTCGCCTGTGGCAGGCGGACCTTAAAGGCAAAACACCGGAAATCACCAACGAGCCCGCCACCGAGCAGAAAATGGCTTTCATCGGCGTCCGCTCCTGCGACCTGCATGCCATCGACGTGCAGGACCGTGTATTCATCCAGCCTGCAATCGCCAACCCCTCCTACCAAGTGCGCCGCCAGGGAGCGTTTATTGTAGCCGTCAATTGCGGGCAGGCCGGAGGGACGTGCTTCTGCACATCCATGAACACCGGCCCCAGGGCCAGCAAGGGTTATGACCTGGCTCTGACCGAAATCATTGAGGGTGAACGGCACTACTTTCTGGTCCAGGTCGGAACCGAAAGGGGCCTGGAAATGATTGAAAAGGTTCCCACCCGGTCCGCCGGCGCAACGGAACTGGAAAAGGCAAAAGCCGTAGTTGCCCGTGCAGCCGGCCAAATGGGCAGGCAGATGGATACCACCGGCATCAAGGACCTTCTCTACCGCAACTATCGGAACCCACGATGGGAAAATGTGGCTTCCCGCTGCCTCACCTGCGCCAATTGCACCATGGTTTGCCCCACCTGCTTCTGCTCCACGGTCGAGGACGTCACCAACTTGAAGGGCGACCACGCCGAACGCTGGCAGCGGTGGGACTCTTGCTTTACGATGGACCTTTCTTATATCCACGGCGGCAGCGTCCGAACCAGCACGAAGGCCCGCTACCGCCAGTGGATGACACACAAGCTGGCCACATGGATTGACCAGTTCGGGACCTCCGGTTGCGTGGGCTGTGGCCGTTGCATCACCTGGTGCCCCGTGGCCATTGATATAACGGAAGAAGTTCGCGCCATTCGGGAATCGGAAGAGAGAATTGAGGAAACAACGGAGGGTCATCATGGAAACACTTAGACCTATTCTGGCCGAACACCCTTTTTTCCAGAATCTGGAAGAACATCATTTGGAACTGATCGTCGGGTGCGCTTCCAACGTCCGTTTCGATGCCGGCGATTTCGTCTTCCGGCACGGCGAGCAGGCCAACCAGTTCTACCTGATTCGAGAAGGCATGGTGTCTCTGGAGATGTTTGTAACGGGCCGCGGACCCGTCAAGGTTCAGACGATCGGAGAGGGCGATATTCTGGGTTGGTCCTGGCTGGTTCCTCCCTATCGCTGGATGTTTGATGCCCATGCCACTGAACTGACACGAGCCGTCGCATTGGACGGCAAGTGCCTGCGAAACAAATCCGAGCAGGACCACGACCTCGGCTATCAGCTTCTGAAGCGATTTGCCACCGTGGTCCAAGAAAACCTGGACGCCGCAAGGCTCCAGATCCTGAATATCTATGAAGTCAGCGCCTGAACAGACAGCAACGGTCGCAGCCGCAGACCCCATGACGCCGGTCTTCTATCGTGTTCTGCGGACCCGCCAGGAGACGCGGGACACTTTTACGCTTGACCTGGAGCCGCCCGCGGGTACTGAGGTCCTTCGCTTTTCGCCGGGACAGTTCAACATGCTCTATGCCTTTGGCGTTGGAGAGGTCCCCATTTCCGTGAGTGGCGATCCTGGCCGGACCAGGAGCCTGATTCATACCATCCGTGAGGTAGGAGCGGTCACTCATGCCATGCGCAAACTGAAACGGGGTGACCCTCTGGGAGTGCGCGGGCCTTTTGGTAATTCATGGCCGGTAGAGGAAGGCTTCGATCGCGACGTGGTCATCGTTGCAGGCGGCATCGGACTCGCACCGCTCCGCCCTTCTCTCTACTCCATTCTGACCCATCGCGAAAAATACGGCCGCGTGGTCCTGCTGTATGGTACCCGGACACCTGACGACATCCTGTTCCGGAAAGAACTGGAGAGTTGGCGGGCGCACCTTGACCTCAGTGTGCACGTCACGGTGGATCGTGCAATGGCCTCATGGCGGGGTTCTGTTGGAGCTGTAACCAGCATCATTCCCCGAGCGCGGTTTGATTCCTCGAGCGCTCTGGTCATGATCTGCGGCCCGGAAGCCATGATGCGGTTCACCGTCCTCGAACTCCAGAATCACGGCGTCGGGCTTGACCAGATTTACGTTTCGACCGAACGCAACATGAAGTGTGCCATCGGATTCTGCGGGCACTGCCAGCTCGGCCCCACGTTCGTGTGCAAAGATGGCCCGATTTTTCGGTATGACAGGATTCAGCCCTTTTTCGAGATCCGGGAGATTTAAGCATGGCGGCAAACAAGAAACCAAAACTTGCTGTCTGGAAATTCGCTTCCTGTGACGGATGCCAGCTCTCTCTGCTGGACTGTGAAGATGAACTGCTGGCAGTGGCAGGCGAGGTTGAAATTGCCAATTTCCCGGAGGCGTCTCGAGCCGTGGTCAAAGGACCCTATGATCTTTCTCTGGTCGAAGGCTCCATCACAACGCCCCACGACGCCGAGCGAATCCACCAGGTGAGGCGCGTGTCTAAATTCCTGGTTACGATCGGCGCCTGCGCCACGGCCGGCGGCATCCAGGCTCTCAGGAACTTTTCGGACGTTAGGAAATTCACGTCCATCGTTTATGCAACGCCGGCTTATATTGAGACTCTCAGTAAGTCCACGCCAATCAGCGAGCACATTCCGGTGGATTTCGAACTGCGCGGCTGCCCTATTGACAAGCGCCAGCTCATCGAGGTGATCAGCGCCTTTCTGAACCACCGCAAGCCCAACACACCAGCGCACAGTGTCTGCATTGAATGCAAGATGCGCGGAAACGTCTGCGTGATGGTTGCCCATGGAACTCCCTGCCTGGGTCCGGTAACGCATGCCGGGTGCGGGGCACTATGCCCCTCTTATGACCGCGGATGCTACGGCTGTTTTGGCCCCATGGAGTCTCCGAACACGAGGTCCATGAGCGCCGGATGGAGCCGCCTTGGGGTGAAGGAAAATGATCTGGCGCTGGCGTTCCGGGGTTTCAATGCCTACACCGATCCATTCCGCAAAGAAAGCGAGGCCCATGAAAAGTAGAACCATCAAGGTGGACTACCTGGCTCGCGTGGAAGGCGAAGGGGCACTCTATGTGAAAATCCAGGGCGACAAGGTTGTCGACGTCAAGCTAAAGATCTTTGAACCGCCGCGCTTTTTTGAGGCCTTTCTTCGAGGCCGCCGCTTCAGCGAAGCTCCGGACATCACGGCCCGTATTTGCGGCATCTGCCCCATTGCTTATCAGATGAGTGCCGTCCACGCCATGGAGGATGCCTTTGGCGTAAAGGTGGAAGGGCCGCTGCGCGACTTGCGCCGCCTGATCTATTGCGGTGAATGGATTGAAAGCCACACGCTGCACGTCTACATGCTTCACGCGCCGGATTTCCTGGGGTTCCAGGACGCCATCCAGATGGCGCGCCAGCATCCGGAAATTGTTAAGCGCGGGCTCCAGCTGAAGAAAGCAGGAAACGAAATTGTTTCGCTCGTCGGCGGGCGGGAAATTCATCCGATCAACGTCAAGGTCGGCGGTTTCTATCGGGCGCCGACGCGGAGCGATCTGGCCCCGCTACTGGAGCGCATGAAGTGGGCGCGCGACGCGGCGCTGGACACCGTCCAATGGGTATCGCAGCTTTCCATCCCGGAATTTGAACAGGATTACGTTTTCGTATCGCTCAGCCATCCGGATGAATATCCCTTCAACGAGGGACGGTTGGTTTCAAGTCGCGGGCTCGATATCTCCGTGCACGATTATGACGACAACTTTACAGAAGAGCACGTGGCCTATTCGAACGCCCTGCATTCGGTGCTCAAACCGCATACGCCCTACCATGTTGGACCACTGGGACGTTACAGCCTGAACTTTGACCGCCTTTCGCCCATTGCACAGGAGGCCGCCCGCTCCGCCGGGCTCGGCCCTGTTTGCCGGAATCCTTTCCAAAGCATCATCGTTCGCAGCATCGAGATTCTTCAGGCCTGCAATGAAGCCATAGAACTGATCGAACGCTACCAGCCTCCTGACGATCCGAGCGTTGCGGTCCATCCTCGTGCTGCCCGTGGGTACGCCTGCACGGAAGCGCCGCGAGGCACCCTCTACCATCGCTATCGCATCGATGAGAGCGGCACAATCCGCGACGCGAAGATTGTTCCGCCAACCTCGCAGAACCAGAAAACCATCGAGCAGGACCTCTGGCAGTTTATCCCCAAACATGTCCAGGACAGCCAGAATGAACTCCGATGGCGATGCGAACAGGCCATCCGCAACTACGATCCGTGCATCTCCTGCGCAACCCACTTCCTCAAGCTCGATCTTGAGCGCAGTTAGCGGAGCGGCCGGGCCATGGCGCAAAGAGTTCCGCGACGGTTGATTATCGGGGTGGGCAATCCTTATCGCGGCGATGATGCCGCGGGAGTGCTGGCCGCCCGCCGCTTGAGAGACGCGGAGCTCGATTCTTTCACCGTCCTCGAACATTCAGGCGAAGGGGCCTCATTAATGGAGACGTGGAAAGGCGCAGACGCCGTCATCCTGATGGATGCTGTAAGCTCCGGCAGCCCGCCCGGAACCATCCACCGGCTGGAGCCCTTGACCAACCCGCTGCCCGCACAGATGTTCCAAAGTTCCACCCATGCTTTCAGCCTCGCGCAAGCCATTGAAATGGCACGCGCATTCGATGACCTCCCCGCTGCCGTGATCGTATTCGGAATAGAAGGACAAGATTTCCAGGCTGGAACTGAACTCTCGCCCGAAGTCAGCAAGGCTCTGCCCGAACTGGTGCGACGGGTTCTTGAAGAGGCAAGAGGGCTTCAGAACACCCCCGGAGATGGAGATTGATTTGCCATGCATGAAGCTTCTTTGATGAAAGACCTGATGCGCAAGATTCTGGAGGTCTCCCGCGAGCAAAAAGGCGCGCGGTTGGTTGGCATCAGCATCAAGCTGGGCGCACTCTCACACATGTCGGCCGGCCATTTTCGCGAGCACTTCGCGGTGGCGGCGCACGGAACGGCCGCGGAAGGCGCGAAGCTGGAAATTGAAGAGCTTTCGGATACCAACGATCCTACGGCCCAGCAGATTCTGCTCGAGAGTGTGGAAGTAGAAGAGTAATGCTTCGCTACGGGTTCTTAGCAGATGCGAGGTAACGGCTCGCCCATCATCACGTCCAGTATGCGCGAACCGCCGATCTCAGTTTTCACCAGTACCCGCCGGGGATGAGCGGCAACCACTTCGCCAATGCAGCAGGCGTCGCGGCCCAGCGGGTGCGCGCGCATCCGGTTGAGCACGGCATCGGCGGCTTCCGGCGCCACCACAGCCACCAGCTTGCCTTCATTCGCAACGTAGAGCGGGTCGAGTCCCAGAATCTCGCAGGCGCCTTTCACACTTTCGCGCACAGGAATGCTGCGGCCATCAAGTTCCATGCCCACCTGTGAGCGCGCTGCAATCTCGTTCAAGACGGTCGCTACGCCCCCGCGAGTGGGGTCGCGCAGGCAGTGGATCTGTTCGCTTGCCTCCAGCATGGCTGCGACCAGTGTGTCGAGGGGGGCGGTGTCGCTTTCCATCGGCCCTTCAAATTCCAACCCTTCGCGGCGCGACATGATGGCCATGCCGTGGTCGCCAATGGCGCCGCTCAGGAGAATGCGGTCGCCCGGCCGCGCCTGGTCTGCAGAGATAGTCACCGGCCGTTCCAGAATGCCCAGGCCGGTTGTGGTGATAAAAACCTGGTCGCCTTTGCCTCGGTTCACCACCTTCGTGTCACCCGTCACCAGCAGCACGCTCGCGTCTGCGGCCGCCTGCCGCATGGATTCCACGACGCGAACCAGATCATCAGCAGCCAGGCCTTCCTCCAGAATGAAGGCGGCGGCGATGAATCGCGGCACGGCGCCGCTCATAGCAAGGTCATTAACCGTACCATTCACCGCAAGGCGCCCGATATCTCCGCCGGGAAAGAAGATGGGCGTGACCACAAACGAATCGGTTGTGAAGGCGATGCGAGAGCCCTTCAATTCGAGGACGGCCTGGTCGTTCAATCGCGCCAGGTAGTCATTTCGGAAGCTGGGAAGAAAAATCTTCTCAATCAGGTCCTGGGTCAATTTTCCGCCGCTGCCATGCCCCAGCACGATCTGTTTGTGATCGATGACGGGCGCAGGGCACAGTTCACCCGGCATATTGCGTCGCTTGTTTTCGTCTGCCAACGGCTACTCTCCCACTCCAACCTTCTGGTATCGACCATACTGGAAATACGCGGCACAGGCGCCTTCGGAAGAAACCATGGTCGCCCCCAGCGGGTGCGCGGGAGTGCACTCTATGCCGAATGCGAGACAATCGTGTGGCTTCTTGACGCCCCGCAACACCTCACCGCTGATGCAGACCGGCGACTCCTGAGTTACGATCGTGCCCACCTCAAAGCGCCGTTCGGCGTCAAAAGCTTCGAATTCCTCTCGCAATCGGTAACCGCTGTGCGGTATCGGACCGACGCCCCGCCATTTCCGCGCGCACACTCTAAACACGCTGGAGACAATCTTCCGGGCTGCGATGTTTCCGGCCCTCGTAACAGCCCTCACGTACTGGTTTTCAACTTCCGCCCGGCCTTCTTCCAGTTGCCTGACTGCCATCAAAACACCTTCCAGCAGGTCCACCGGTTCGAAACCGGTGATCACAATCGGCACGTGGAATCGGGCGCAAATCTCTTCGTATTCCTGATATCCCATGATGGCGCAGACGTGTCCCGGCCCAAGAAAACCCTGCACGCGGTTCCAGGGTGAATCCAGAATGGCTTCAAGCGCGGGCGGCACTAGGACATGCGATACCAGGACCGAAACATTCTCCAGTCCATCCTGTTTCGCGCGCCAAACCAGCATGGCGTTGGCAGGTGCGGTGGTTTCAAAGCCAATGGCAAAGAATACCACCTGCCTGTCCGGATGCTTGCGGGCAATCTTGAGACATTCGAGCGGGGAATAGACCACGCGAACGTCCGCTCCGCGCGACTTTACCGTCAACAGGTCGCACTCGGATCCGGGAACCCGCAACATGTCGCCAAACGAACAAAAGATGACTTCGGGCCTTGACGCAATGGCGTGCGCCTTGTCGATGAGTTCAAGCGGCGTCACGCACACCGGGCAGCCGGGGCCGTGCACCAGCTCGATTTCTTTTGGCAGTAGGTTGTCGATCCCAAATTTGACGATGGAGTGTGTCTGCCCGCCGCAGACCTCCATCAGGACCCAAGGCCGCTTTCGTTCGCGCCGGATCTGTTCAAGCAGTCCCTGGGCAAGCTCAGCGTCGCGATATTCATCCAGATATTTCATCGGCCGATTGTCGTTTCGGAGAACTCATTGTCAGCGCGGCTTGTCACTCGGCCGGTCTCCCTGCCCAAGTTCAGGTTCAGCGGCAGTTTCATCCAGTTCAGCCAACTGTCCCATTTCTTCAAGAAGCTGATAGGTGCGGGCAGCTTCCTTCTCGTCCACACAACTGATGGCGAATCCCGCGTGGACAATCACGTAGTCGCCGGGGACGGCCTCGGGCACGTATTCCAGGCAAGCTTCGCGGACGACGCCCCCAAAACTGACTTTGCCCATCCGTAGTCCACCAGCACTCTCCAGGGAAACGACATGTCCCGGAATTCCAAGGCACACTGTGTCAGACTCCTTTTTTCACCGTTGCGCTTGCAATCACCGCCTGGCCCAGAGAAATGCCCCCGTCGTTTGGAGGCACCCGTTCGTGCAAATAGACCTCGAAGTTATAGTCGGCAAGCGCGGCGAGAGTCCGTTCCAACAAGAACGTGTTCTGGAAGGTGCCGCCGCTCAGGCAAACCTTGTTCAGCGGTTCCCGACAACGCAACTCCCGGCAGACCTCTGCAATCATCACCGCCAATGTCCCATGGAACCGCGCAGCGATAGACCCCACCGTCTCTCCCTCTTGCAGCTCACTGACTATCGATTCTATCATCGGGCGCACATCAACCTGCCACGGTTCAGTGTATTCCATTTGAAATGGATAGACCCCTTCAGTTCCAGCAACCGCAGCTATTTCCAACTCTACAGCTGCCTGTGCTTCAAAGGTGATTTCGTGGCGCACGCCGAGGATGGAGGCCACTGCGTCAAACAGGCGTCCGCAGGACGACGTCATTACAGTATTGATGCCCTTTCCCATCATCGTCAGCGCTAAATCTGTCTGTTTCCCCGACACGGAGTCCCACAAGGGCAAGCCCTCGGGCAATTCTCCCCCGAAAACTTCTCGAAGGCAACTTAGCGCCGAGCGCCACGGCTGCCGGATGGCGGCGTTTCCACCCGACAGTGGAAAGTAACGCAGGTGCGCTCGCCGCTCAAAATGCTCGAAATCGGCAACCAGGAATTCTCCACCCCAGATCTGGCCGTCCGTCCCGTAACCCGTCCCGTCAAAGGCCACTCCGATGACCTTTTCATTCAACCCGTTTTCCGCCATGCAGCTGGCTATGTGTGCGTGGTGGTGCTGCACGCCCACCTTGTGAAGGTTCGATTGCTCGAAGGCGTATTGGGTGCTCAGGTAACGCGGGTGCAGGTCGTAAGCAACTACTTTCGGTTCAACCCGGAACAGCCTTTTAAGATTTGTCAGCGTCTCTTCAAAAAACTCCAGAGTTTCGTAGTTCTCCAGGTCTCCAATGTGCTGGCTCACGATGGCATTACAGCCGCGGGTGAGGCAAAACGTATTCTTAAGTTCCGGGCCGCAGGCGAGAACCTCAGCCAGCGGCGATCCCAGTTCGATCACAGCCGGGGCGTACCCGCGCGACCGCCGCAAAACGTGCGCCTTGCCCTGAAACACTCGCACGACCGAATCATCCTCTCGCATGTGAATACGGCGATTGTGCATGAGGAAAGCATCGACAACGGAACCCAGTTGTTGGAGGGCTTCTTCGTTCGAGGTGACTATGGGCTCCTCGCTCATGTTACCGCTGGTCATCACCAACGCCGTGAAAGCCGGAGGATCCTCCGGGGTGTCACCGAACAGCAATGCATGCAGGGGCGTGTACGGCAGCATTACGCCCAGCGTGTCGTTGCCGGGCGCTACAGCTGCGGATACACGCGCACCCGGCCGTCTGGCGAATATCACAATGGGGCGTCGGGGACTTTGCAAAACTTTCTGATCCGCTTCTCGAACAACACAGAATCGAGCCACTGAAGAAACGTCTGCCGACATCAAGGCGAAGGGCTTATCACTGCGCCGCTTGAGTGCCCGCAACCGTGCCACACTTCCGTCATTCTCCGCGTTGCACGCAAGGTGAAATCCACCGAGTCCCTTGATGGCAACCACCTTCCCCCTGAACAGCAGTCGGCGGACCTCACGGATCACGTCAAGGTCGGGATTCATCCCGACTTCAGGCGCGGTCGCGATGGGAAGGTTCGCCCCAGCAGCATCAACCAGCGTGAGGTTGGGGCCACAGACTGGACAGGCATTCGGCTGTGCGTGGAACCGCCGGTTGCCGGGATTATCGTATTCCGCCTGGCAGTCAGGGCACATCCGGAACTCGCGCATCGTTGTCCTGGCCCGGTCGTATGGAACGTCCTCGACGAAGCTGTAGCGCGGCCCGCAGTTCGTACAGTTGGTAAAGGGATAACCGAAACGCCGGTCTGCCGGATTGGTGAAGTCCTGCCGGCAATCGTCGCAAGTGGCGACATCTGGAGAGACGAGAACGATCTCAGACGACCGTTCAAGGCTCGACCGAATCATGAATTCTGTGTCTTGTAGCGGGTTAACGTCGCATGTGACCACATCCTGGATATCTGCCAGCGCTGGGGAGTTGAGGGTAAGCCCATTGCAAAATTCGGCTAGCGCGAAGTTTGCTCCCTCCGCTTCAATCAGAACCCCGTCGGGTGTATTGCAGACAAAACCGGACAGGTTAAACCGGAGGGCCAGCCGATAAACGAAGGGGCGAAAACCTACCCCCTGCACAACACCTCGAATTTCGATTCGCTTTCGTTTACGAATCTCCAAACCCTTCCCTCTACCCTCTGGTTCAATCTGTGAGCATCCTACAGATGATTGCGAAACAGAGTGAGGCAATTATTTTAGCTATCTTTTAAAGAGTGTCGGCTTTTCAGCGCTCATAGTGCACCCCAGCAGAATCCCAATGTCACTCCAATTGCAGCCATTATAGAACAGAATAGGCATTGAGAGCGTCGCCAGGTTCATTGCCGAGTCAAGCTCTGATGGACGCTTTTCCGACTTTTGAATTGTGGGTTAAGTCTTTAGGAATGTTGGCTCCTCGGGCAGGACTCGAACCTGCAACCCTTCGGTTAACAGCCGAATGCTCTACCATTGAGCTACCGAGGAATGTGGGAAACACAGCCAGTACAAAAGTTCAGCCGGAACTTCACTTTATAACATAGCTGGAAAATCCGCGTCAACGCAGTGGAACTCACGGCTGCTCAGCACCGACGCGATCTCCCTGAGGCAAGCGCTTCTCCCAAGGAGCAAGTCACTCCAACTCGGTCCCGCAATGGGGCCGGAACACATCATTCCATAACCCTTGCTGTAATGGGGACATCCTTCGAGTCTACCGCAGGAATTGAGCGGTACCCACCAGGAGGAGAGGAAACTGTTATGCTTTCTTTTCTTCTTCGGCTTTTTCTGCTGGCTTATCCATCCCGCCTTTGATGGCGTCCTTAAATTCCTTGATTCCCTTTCCTAATCCCCGACCAAGATCGGGCAACTTTCCCGGCCCGAAGATGATCAGAACGATCAGCAGGATAAAGAACAGATGGGTTGGTTGAAGCAAACCTTCCATTTCAAACTCCTTCTGGTACGGATGCGGACATGGTGACTACAGTACAATTATAGCGTAAGCGGCACCAGAACCCAATCAAGATTTATCGCCTCAAAAAACCATATTCCCCGGTTTGATTCTATTCTCGCGGCAGTAATCCTGGTAGAGGGCCGCATAGCTCACTGTAATGTAGTCCTGCCTGTTGAATCCCAACCGCTGAGCCACCCGGTCAATCCACCTAGCCGGGCCTTCCAACTCAATGTAGCGGCCAATCGGAGTTTCGTCAAAGACCAGCAACGGGGCACCTTCCGCCTCTCTCCAACCTCCTTCCGCATAAGATGCCCGGTACTTCTCATATCGAAAAACCGGACGCAGACCCAAGCCTTCGAAAATCTGCTGGAAAGCGCCTTCGTCTTTGACCTGTGTCTCAATTTCCGTTCGGATTTTGTAGGAATCCGAGGCATGAGGCGGTCCCTTGTACGTCAGAAGATGGCGGTGCCCTTCCTTCCGCAGACGCAGCAGTGCGCGGGATCGTTGCAGGCGCAAGTCTTGAAAGTCGAAAACAATATTGCTCTCGAAGTGCCGGCGCCTGACCATGACGAAGCCGCACTCCTTCAGCCGCTGTTTTATGGCGTGCGGCGACACAACTTCGAGCTTGATCTCAATTTCGCGGGGTGACTTCATACGACGATGAGGAACCCGGAAAAGGTCAGGATTCTCGTGCAATAATAAAGTCCGGAAGGGACATCAGTGCGTCTTTGTAAACGGATTCCGGGAAGATGCGGAGGCATCGTTTGGCCTCGGCTGCAAACTCTCTGGCCTTGTTTCGCGCGGCATCGAGCGCACCATATTGCTCCACCATCCCCAAAACTTCCGCGAATACCACATTCTCAAATCCCCCGTCCTTGGAGATACGCAGAACCTTTTGGGCATCTTCCGGTGTGCACATCTGAAGGAGATAAATGAGTGGGAGTGTTACTTTGCCTTCCCGCAGGTCATTGCCAACGGGCTTGCCGAGCTTCTTTTCGGAAGATGTAAAGTCCAGAACATCGTCGATCACCTGAAACGCCAGGCCGAGGTTGATGCCGTATGAAGCCAGCAGGTTTTCTTCTTCCTCCGATCGATCGGCAAGCAGCGCGCCCGTTCGTAGACAGGCCGAAAAAAGGCAGGCTGTCTTGCGATAAGTGAGCTCGAAGTAGTCGTCTTCTGTCAAATCCGGCTTGCTCAGATAAGCCAGTTGGAGCAACTCGCCTTCCACCATTACCTGGGTCAGACCAATCAGCAGGTCAAGAATCTTGAAGTTGCGTTCGGCCAGAGCGATACTGAACGCTTGCATATAGAGCCAGTCGCCCGCCAGCACGCTCATGTGGTTGCCCCACCGGGAATTAATAGAAGGCTGGCCACGGCGCGTCTCCGCTTTATCGATAACGTCATCATGCACCAGCGTGGCGCTGTGGATCATTTCATATGCGGCACCCATGCGTATGGCCGGGTCACCCTCAAAACCGCACAGCTTGCTGGCCAGCAGCACCAGGACAGGCCGCAAACGCTTTCCGCCGCTCACCTGCAAATACTTGCCGATCTCTGTAATGGCCTCGATGCTTGAGACAGTCTGCCTGCAGAACTCTTTCTCCACCTTCTCAAGATCTACTCGGACGAGGTCAAACACCTCCTTGACCGTCAGAGGTTTGGGTGTTATTAAGCGTTGATTTTCTGCTGCCACCTTGATCCTTTGCAAAAGCCAGCTGCTGCTGGGCATTGAGCGGCACGGAATAGTGCGTAGAATTTACATCGTCCCACAAAAGCTCGCTAAAGGAAAGTATCTCGTCGCGTCAGGGGGCGCCTCAGCGTCCGGCTTTCCGTCACTAAATACCCATAAACTCAACAAAATTAAGGCCTGCCCGGGTTCCAAACTCCTCCGCGCCCATGCCGCGCACTTCGGCCAGTTGCCGCACCACCTCAAGGACAAAAACCGGCTCATTGCGCCTGCCACGATTGGGAACCGGAGCGAGATAGGGGCTGTCAGTCTCCGTCAGCAGGCGGTCAAGGGGCACTTCGCGGGCCACTTCTCGAAGGTTCTCCGCCTTCTTAAAGGTCACGTTTCCGGCGAAGGAAATCATAAAACCCCAGTCCAGAAACCTAAAAGCATCTTCACGGCTGCCCGTAAAGCAGTGAAGAATTCCCCCCTGGCCGGAGCCCGCCCAGTGCCGGGCGATAATTTCCGTAAGATCAGCCCAGGCATCGCGGCAGTGGATGATTACCGGCAGCTTTGTTTCCCGGGCAATCTCCAACTGCTCGATGAAAACCTGCTTCTGGGTCTCGCGCGGCGAATGGTCGTAAAAGTAGTCGAGCCCGATTTCTCCTATGGCCAACACCTTCGTGTCACTCGCGGCCTGCCGCAGCATCTCAAAATGCTTCTCTCCGGCGCCTTTCGCCTCATGCGGATGAATGCCCGCAGTTGTGTAAATCCAATCGTAGCGCGCGGCGATGGGCACCCCGGAGGCAAGGTCGTCCGGTCTGCTGCCGCCGCTCACCGTCAATAGGTAACGGCAGCCCGCCTGGCGAACCCGTGCAATCACTTCCGCCCGGTCAGCGTCAAACCGCGCATCGTCAAGATGGCAGTGGGAATCGACGAAGAATTGTTCCATTGGCGATTGGGTGATTTGGTAATTGAATGATTTCGTGGTTACGTGACTCATTGGCTAGCTGCTGCTGACGCATTCTCCAATCGCTCAACCACGCAATCGCCCGATCACTCAATACCTCAATTACCTAAGCTTCGCGCCCTTGGGCACGTCTTCCTTGAAGGTGGCCAGCACCGGGCGGCCTTCATCGCCCACGGAAGCGGCCACGATCATGCCGTTCGATTCCACACCGCGAAGTTTGCGCGGCTGCAGGTTGGTTACGAGGACCACCTTCATTCCCACGAGTTGCTCAGGCTGGTAATATTGCGCAATTCCCGCGCACACCTGGCGCACTTCCGCGCCGATATCCACCTGGAGCTTCAACAGCTTGTCTGCTTTCGGAATGGGCTCGGCGGAAATGATTTCGCCCACCCGCATCTCCACTTTGGCGAAATCTTCAATCGAAATCTTCTCGCTCGCGGGTGCCGCAGAGGGCGCGGCGACAGGCGCTGCTGCAGGCTGTGCCGGTGCATTTTCCGTGATCGGTGATTTTCCTTCAGATGGCGTTTCCACAGTTTTCTCCTTTTCAGATGGCGGCTGATGGCCCTTGCGGTCCGCATCAGCAAATTCATTCAGCCGGGCCACAGCCTCGGCCTTGTCAAGCCGGGGGAATACGGGTGCTGCCGTGCCGGTTGCAGGCGGAACTGCTCCCGAGAGTTGGGCATCGAGTTTTTGCTCACCGAGGACGCTGGACTCCCCAAGCTGGTTCCAAAGAACTTGTGTTGAATAAGGAAGAACCGGATAAGCGAGCAGCGTTGCGCTGCGGACTGCATCGTAGGCCGTAAAGAGCACGGCTTCCAGCCGCTCTCTCTTTTCAACATCTTTCGCAAGCACCCAGGGCTGAAACTCCACCAGGTATTTGTCCACCTCGGCAATGAGCCGCCAGATGGCGTCCATGGCGCGCAGGAAATCGAAGCGGTCGTAGCAATCGCGGGCATCCTGGCACACGCTTTTCTTCAGCCCTTCGATTTCCGCATCTCGATCGTTGGACCATGTGCCCGGCTTTGATGGAATCTGCCCGGCAAAGTATCTGCCAATCATTGCCAGCGTGCGGCTTGCCAGGTTGCCAAGGCCGTTTGCCAAGTCTGAGTTATAACGCTGCACCAAGCCGTCATAGGAAAAGCTGGCATCCTGGCCGAAGGGCGTATCGCGCAGCAGGTAGTAGCGCAGGGCGTCGTTGCCGGGGGCGCCGAACGAATCGAGAGCATCGACAATGGGCTCGGGGTAAACCACGTTGCCCTTCGATTTTGACATCTTGTCCTGCTCGTAATATATCCAGCCGTGCGCGAAGACGGTTTTAGGCAGCGGCAGGCCGGCGGCCATCAGGAAGGCCGGCCAGTAGATCGCGTGAAATCGAATGATGTCTTTCCCGATCATGTGGACGTCGGCCGGCCACAGTTTCTGGAACTCGGCGCTGCCCTCGTCGCCTTCGGCATAACCGATGCCTGTCATGTAGCCCGTTAGCGCGTCATACCACACGTAAACCACATCTTCGGGATCATCAGGCCAGGGGACGCCCCACTTCAGCCGCCGCCGGCTGATGGAAATATCCCGCAGGCCGCTTTTGACGAAGCTGACGACTTCATTGCGGCGGAAATCCGGCTGCACAAATTCCGGATGCTTGTCGTAAAGCTCCAGCAGACGGTCCTGAAACGCGGAGAGCTTAAAGAAATAGTTCTGTTCGTTGATCAGTTCCGCCGGGCGGCCGCAGATGTCGCAGTTGGCCGGATCGGTGCCGTCCGAAACGTAGCGCTCGTCGCTCACGCAATAGCGTCCCTGATACTGACCCTTGTAAATCACGCCCGGATCGTTCTTCTGCGCTAGGCGGATGAGCCGCTGGACGCTGGTCACGTGCTCGGGCTGGTCGGTATAAACAAAGTGGGTGTAATCAATCCCCAGCTTCTTCCACACCTCGATGAACTGCCTGCGCTTCTCCGCCACAAAATCCGAAGGCTGCACGCCGGCCGCATCCGCCGCGCGCTGCAGCTTTTCGCCGTGCTCGTCGTTGCCGGTCAGGAACGCCACATCGTAGCCGCACATGCGCTTATAGCGCGCAACCACGTCGCAGACGATGGTGGTGTACGCCGAGCCCACGTGCAGGCGGGCGTTCGGATAATAAAGCGGAGTGGTCAGATAAAATTTGCTCATTGTCTGATTTATGGATTGGCTCATTGACTCAATTTCCCAATGATCCAATCAGTCAATCGCTCAATGATTCAATTCCCTAAAGGCCGATTGCGCCGCCTGCATTACTTCTTTGAGCGGTACGGACTTTTTGTCCGCCAGGTGACGGCAATCTTCAAATTCGGGCGCGGCGTTTACGATCTTGCCTTCGAGGCGCGACACTTTCATTTTCACCGGGCCGAATGCGGTTTCAACCTTCACCACCTCGCGCTCCAGCACCTTGCGCCGCGCTTCGGTAATTCGCACACCGATGGTGGAGGTCTCTTCTAATAACAGATGCGTGAGGGTGTTCTCGAGTTCCGGCTTCGAAATCACGCTGACCAGCAGACCAGGGCGATTTTTCTTCATCTGGAGCGGGCTGGACGTCACATCCAGCGCCCCGGCCGCGAGCGCTTTTTCGGCAAAGTACCCGTAGAGCTGCGGGTTCATGTCGTCGATGTTGGCCTCGATCACCAAGACAATTGCGTCGCTGGCAATGACGCCCACGCCGCCGGCCTGTTCGCCCAGCATCAGCCGCGCGATGTTGGGATGGGAGGGAAAATCTTTCGCGCCCGCACCATAGCCGATCCGTTCCACCTTCATGGCCGGAACCGGTCCGAAAGCCGTTGCCAGGGTTGAAACCAGCGCCGCGCCCGTTGGAGTGACGAGCTCGCTCTCAATGCCCGATGAGTAGACCGGAATGCCTTTCAGCAGTTCGGCCGTGGCCGGCGCCGGAACAGGCAATGTGCCGTGCGCAGCCTCCACCGTTCCGCCGCCCACATTCAGCGGCGAGCAGACCAGTTCCGGATTCCCCAGCATGGCCAGGCCCAGACAGGCGCCCACAATATCGAGGATGGCGTCCACCGCGCCCACTTCGTGAAAGTGGATCTTTTCAACGGGCTGGTTATGCAGCTTCGCTTCCGCCTCGCCGAGGCGGCGGAAAACCTGAAGGGCTTTCTGTTTCGCAGCCTCATCCAGGGCGGCGTTGCCGATCAATTTCTCAATGTGGCTCAGATGGCGATGCGGCTGCTTATCGGGAACCACGATGTCAACGTGATTGCCCGCCAGCCCCTTCCGCATCACCCGGCTCTGGGTGAATTCGTAAGGCCCCAGGTCGATTTTCTTCAGTTCCGCCCGCAGCCGGTCGAGTTCCACTCCGGCATCCAGTAGAGCGGCCAGAAACATGTCGCCGCTGATTCCCGAAGAACAATCCAGGTAGGCCAGTTTCATAACACGCGTCTTTCAACCTGTCGCTCAGCGCACAGCCACAAGGGAAATATCCTAAAACAGCGCGGAAACTTTAAATGTTAGGCGTTCGTTGGAAGGGTTGTCAACGAAAGGACGTCCAAGGACTGACTGGATTGGTAGCGCCGGGCTTCAGCCCGGCACGCTTCAGGATGCCGACCTGAAGGTCGGCACTACGACCAAGAAAGATCGCTCAGTGCATAAACCGTCCGTGCAACTGGCCTGCGGTAAAGTTCGGGTCTTTGGCCATGTCCATCAGGCGGCGTTCCCGTGTTCGGACGGATTCTATAGCCTTCGGCAGGCCCTCTGCGGCTTCCGCGGGAATCTGGATCAGGCCATTCATGTCACCGTGTAGAATGTCTTGCGGGCGGATCACGAGACCCATCACGGTGACGGGCACGCCCACTCGCACGATGCGGAAATTCGCGTGGCTGGCCACCGCTCCGCGAGCAAAATAATGGAAGCCGAGCGCGCGAACTTCGGCAATGTCCCGGACGGCGCAATCGGTCACGAGGCCAATACCACCGAATCGTGTGAAGAAGGTGGCCATCACTTCGCCGCAATGCGCCGCGTAGTCCGGATGGCCGCCGACCTCCTGAAACGCAACCACCGCAGATTTGGGTGATTTCTCCACGGCCTCAAACAGTTCCACGTAGCCGCGTTCTTCCCTGGGATTGCTCTCGGTCATGGTTTCAACCTGGGCCGTCACCGCATAGCCGCACATGGGGCCAAAATCCGGAAAGAGGCAGCGGACCTGCAGCGGCGTGAAGCCCTCACTGCGCGGCCGCAGGTGCAACTGCTCAATGGCGTTTGAGATGGTAGGTGTGTCAATTGTTTTCAGATATTCGATGAGCGATAAGTTGGTTTCGGGCATAGTCACCTCTTCACATTTCCTTTTTCCACGCTCAGGAGCCGCTACTGTAGAAACGCCCCCAAAGCTTATCTATCTTTTTATCCTGGCGTTGTACCGCAATTGCTACTCCGTCCAGTCGTCGGTGCGGAAAGGCGAAGCCGGCAATCCGGCCTGGTTATAAAGGTTGCAGATGGGATAATCCTGCCAGCCATAACGGACGGCCAGGGGATGCTCCACCAGATTGCTCTCCACTACAATCGTATCGCCTTCGATCCGGGTGGAAGCACCCACGAACTTGTGGTCAGCGCCCGCAATCGTGAATCCCACCAGCCTCTTCGGATTGCCAAAGAGCCGGGGGGCCACCAGCCCGCCGCCCAGGTGCGTAAAGTGGAGACGAATCTTGTTGCCTTCAATCCTCATGGACGAATAGATGGGGCCGGAATATATGACTTTCTGATGGTAAGCGACCGCTTGCGCGGCAAGCGCCAGCCGGCGCCCCACTTCCTGCTTGTTGCGGGGATGCACGATGCTGGCAGCGCCGATATCAATGGTCACGGCCATGGCCGTCTTTGGGAGAGACAGCGTCATGAGCTGCGCTTCTCTCAGCAAAGGCCAGTTGGCGGGAGGATGCACCAACTGGTAACTGGCGAGCTGGACAAACAGAAACGGGAAATTTCCCTCGCCCCATGCGTGCCGCCAGTCGCGGATCATGTCTGGAAAGAGCTTGCGGTACTGAATGGGGCGGTCCCCGTTGGACTCGCCCTGGTACCAGATGGCGCCCTCCATTCGATAAGGGATCAACGGCGCAATCATGCCATTGTAGAGCGATGCCGGGCGCCACGGGTTGCTGCGCGGGTCGCCCGGAAGCTGCGGTGCGGGCGGCATGGGCTTCCCTGACGCCTCAGCCTGCCTGGTAGCCTGCTCCCAATCGCGAAGCGCCTGGTTATAATGCGCGATTTCAGCCAGATAAGCCTGCTCTTCCTTTTGCCATCTTTGCAGGATGTCTGCGAAGGCAGGGTCGGACTTGAGGGTAGGCAGCGTAGTCCAGGATTCCGCTGGCGTGCCGCCCCACGAAGTGTGAATCAGGCCGATAGGTTCGTGCAACGTCTTCAGCAGGTACAGCCCAAAGAAATATCCTACGGCGGAAAAATGCCCCACGGTCACAGGACTGGTCATCTCCCATTTGCCGCCGACATTGCTTTGCGGCTTTCCGGCCACCGTCTGGTCCACGGTAAACATGCGGACCATCGGGTAATGGGCGGAAGCAATTACCTTCTTATAGTGCTCAACACCTGTCCCCCAGACATCGGGTGTCGGCGCCACCTTGAACCCCATGTTCGACTGCCCGGAACAAATCCAAACCTGCCCAACCAGAACGTTGTGGATGACGATGGTGTTGCTGCCCGACACTGTCATCTCAAACGGCCCACCGGGCTGCAGAGGTCCGATCTCAGCCTCCCAGCGGCCGGAGGCGTCCGCGGTGGCCTTGGCCTGCTGGCTGCCCAGAGTCACGGTGACTTTTTCCTGCGGGTCGCCTGTGCCCCACACGGGGTCTTTGGCGCCTGCCTGCAACACCATGTTCTCGCTGAAGAGCGACGGCAGCTTCACTTCAGCCCTGGCCCACGGTGAGGCAAACAGCAGGTTTGCAAACAAGACGAGGACAATTCTGGTAAAGAAGGCGGATGGACGCATGGCAATTCCTTCCTTTCTCCCGTTTTGGAGATTCGGGCAATCCTGAACACTAAAGAAACCTGGGACTTGACTTATATCGGACTTGATGTGGATTTTCAAGGATGCAGATCAAAACGTGTTGACGCAATATCGATGCGGGGACTTGATGGGGACGCCGAAGAGAGGAACTCGCCTCTAGAGATTTCTGAAAATCGCCGGTAGAATCCAGCGACAACCAGCCGTTTCACTCAACCGGCGGGGCAGTTCGACCGTGGAGTTGCGACTCGGTTTGATATGGGGCATGGGCACCCTTCCCCCCCGCCCAAGCGGGACCAAGATGGCCGTGCCACACGAAGTGAACCCAAATGAGGCACGACTCGGGGGCAACGGCTCGTCAGGATACTCGGAAATGGATTGGATTAAGGAATAAGACAAGGATGGAGGCTTAAACAGAGGTCCGAAAGTGGAAGGCGGAGTGCAGGCGGGTTCGGTCCATCCCACAAGACCCAAGCAGGTCTGGAGCCTGTATTTTGTGACGGACCAGCAGATCGGTGGATCTAAGTCTGGCGGAGGGCATATTATGAGAGCCGTCCTCACAGGGCTCTGGCGGAGTGAACGCCAAACGATTTCGCCCATAACATCGAGACCCGTCGCGATCTTATGGGGACGGAAACAGGCGTATAAGCAAATTTACGCCAGGTATCTTCCTGCTCAGTGGCACGACGTGGTGCCGGAATCGGTGGCCGTTTCTCCGGCGATGGGAATGAACTGCCAATCGTAACTTGTTGGGTGCAGGGTCAGTTTCAGCACGCCATTGGTGTTACAGAATTGCACCTGGCTATTCGTGATCGTCTTGCTGTTGCTGCAGCCCGGGTATTCGCCGCCCGTTCCTGTAATGATCTCGCGGATGCCGTGGGTTTGGTCCAAATTTCCGTTCGGACCCTGGGGTGCGAATCGCTCGTAATTGTGCGCGTGTCCGTTGATCACCAGCTCGGCCCCGGCGTTGTACAGAATCTGCCAGAACGGTTGCACGGAAGGTGTCGCGGCTCCTGAGTCGGAGGCGTAGAGCGGTTCGTGCCACAGCGCCAGGGTGCACGTCGAGGGATTTGCGGCCAAGTCCGCCTGCAACCACATTCCCTCGGGTGAGGTGGCCGTGCAGCCGCCGATCTTGGAGCATTCGGCGTTCAGCACAATCACATGCCACGCGCCCAGGTTAGTGCTGTAGTAGCCTTTCTGGGGATCAGCGGCCGCCGGACCGAG
>Ga0102953_1000119_pt1 | contig 52385 bp, 47 predicted proteins | sample SalPon2A_C_D2_MG_FD_78509 | JGI IMG/M metagenome (GOLD analysis project Ga0102953, IMG submission 78509) | Soil microbial communities from South San Francisco under conditions of wetland restoration - Salt Pond MetaG R2A_C_D2_MG | ecosystem: Environmental > Terrestrial > Soil > Wetlands | place...
AGAACTCCGGCAGAGTCCGGGAACGATCCAGGTCAAAACCAACCAAGAGGAGGTACGAACCATGGCAGGATGGGACATTTTCAGAGAGATGGAGAGTCTACGCAGGGAAATGGACGAGATTTTCCGGGGCTTCGGCGGCCGGACCCTCGAACCTTCCTTCGCAACGGTCCTCGGCGCCCGCAGCTACCCGCGCATCAACATGCGCGAGGACAAGGACAATTTCTACCTCGATACCCTGATTCCGGGAATCGAACCGAAGGATCTCGACATGTCGGTGCTCAAGAACACCCTGACCATCAGCGGCGAGCGGCGGATCGAGAGAGCCGAGAACGCCACATGGCACCGGCGGGAGCGCTCCACCGGGCACTTCATGCGCACCATCGACATCCCGGCGGAGATCGATCCCGACAAGGTCCGGGCCGACTACCAGGACGGGGTGCTGACCATCACCATGCCGAAGGCCGAAGCCGCCAGGCCGAAGCGGATCGAGATCAAGGCCTCGTAGGGGTTTAGGCAACGGACAACCGACAACGGACAAAATAAAAAGGAGACGCACCATGGGAACGAAGGAACTGAGTGTCAGGAAAGCCGGCGAAGCAGCTCCCGCCGAAACGGACAAGGCCGGGAGCTGGATGACCCCCGCCGTCGACATCTTCGAGAGTGACGAGGGGTTGACCCTGGTCGCCGATCTGCCGGGCGTCGGCAAGGACGGACTCAGCCTCGGCATCGACAGCGGCGTGCTGACCGTCGAGGGCCGGCCGAAGCGGGCGGAGAAAAGCGATGTTCTGTGGAGCGAGTTCGGCGCCGCGGGCTACTACCGTCGCTTCCAATTGCCCGACAACCTCGATCTCGAAAAAATCGAGGCCAACCTCAGAAATGGGGTGCTGACCCTGCAGGTGCCAAAAGCCGCGGCGGCCCGACCGCGCAAGATCGAGGTCACCGTCCATTAAGGGCGCAGGACAAAGGCCGGGCGGAGCGATCCCCCGGCCTTTTTATCTAAAGTACAGGACATAACTCACGCGATCCAGTTGATATACTGAAGTTCAAAAATAAAGAGAAAGGAAAGGACCCGTCTATGGACCCCAACAAGATGACCCTCAAGACCCAGGAGGCGATCCAGGCCGCCCAGACGAAGGCCGTCAAGTACGGCCACATCGAGGTGGAGGTCGAACATCTGCTGGCGGCGCTGCTGGAGCAGGAAGGGGGGCTGGTCCCCCGGCTGCTGGAGCGCCTGGAGGTCCCGCCGAAGAGTTTCGCCGACGCCCTGCGCCGGGAGCTGGAGCGGCGGCCGGCGGTCTCCGGTCCCGGGGTCGAGGCGGGCAAGATCTACGTCACCCAGCGTTTCAACCAGCTGCTGGTCCGGGCCGAGGAGGAGGCGAAGCGGCTCAAGGACGACTTCCTCAGCGTCGAGCACCTGCTGCTGGCGATGCTCGCCGAAAAGGGGGAGACCCCCGCCGGCAAGCTGTTCAAGGAATTCAACATTACCCGGGACAAGGTTCTGGAGGCGCTGACCTCGGTACGGGGGCACCAGCGGGTGACCAGCCCCGATCCGGAAGGGACCTACGAGGCGCTGGCCAAGTACGGCCGCGATCTGGTCGAGGAGGCGCGCAAGGGACGCCTCGACCCGGTGATCGGCCGAGACGGGGAGATCCGCCGGGTGATCCGCATCCTCTCGCGCAAGACCAAGAACAACCCGGTGCTGATCGGCGAGCCGGGGGTCGGCAAGACCGCCATCGTCGAGGGGCTCGCCCATCGCATCGTGCGCGGCGACGTCCCGGAGGGCTTGAAGGACAAGACCGTCTTCGCCCTCGACCTCGGCGCCCTGGTAGCCGGGGCCAAGTATCGCGGCGAGTTCGAGGAGCGCCTCAAGGCGGTCCTCACCGAGATCCGCGAGGCCGAGGGGCGCATCCTGCTTTTTATCGACGAGCTGCACAACATTGTCGGCGCCGGCAAGGCCGAGGGGGCGATGGACGCGGGGAACCTGCTCAAGCCGATGCTCGCCCGCGGCGAACTGCACTGCCTTGGCGCCACCACCCTCGACGAGTACCGCAAGCACATCGAGAAGGACGCGGCCCTGGAGCGCCGTTTCCAGCCGGTGATGGTCGACCAGCCGACGGTCGAGGACACGGTCAGCATCCTGCGCGGGCTGAAGGAGCGCTACGAGGTCCATCACGGGGTGCGCATCCAGGACAACGCCCTGGTGGCCGCGGCGACCCTGTCGCACCGCTACATCACCGACCGCTTTTTACCCGACAAGGCGATCGACCTGGTCGACGAGGCCTGCGCCACCATCCGCACCGAGATCGACTCGATGCCGGCCGAGCTCGACGAGGTCACCCGCCGGGTGATGCAACTGGAGATCGAGGAGGCGGCGCTGAAGAAGGAAAAGGACCCCGCGAGCCGGTCCCGCCTGGAGCATCTGCGCAAGGAGCTGGCCGACTTGCGCCACCAGGCCGACACCCTGCGCACCCAGTGGGAGACGGAGAAGGGCTCGATCAGGAAAGTGCAGCATCTGCGCGAGGAGATCGAGCAGGTGCGGCAGCAGATCACCGTCGCCGAGCGCGAATACGACCTCAACAAGGCGGCCGAGCTCAAGCACGGCACCCTGCCGAAGCTCGAGGAGGAGCTGAAGACGCTGGAGCAGCAGGGCGAGGCCGGCGAGGAGAGCGGTCCGAGATTGCTGCGCGAGGAGGTGACCGAGGAGGAGATCGCCGAGATCGTCTCGCGCTGGACCGGTATTCCCGTTACCCGCCTGGTCGAAGGCGAGCGCGAGAAGCTGCTCAAGCTCGACCGCATCCTGCACAAGCGGGTGGTCGGCCAGGACGAGGCGGTGCAGCTGGTGGCCGACGCGGTGATCCGCGCCCGCGCCGGAATCAAGGACCCCCGGCGGCCGATCGGCTCCTTCATCTTCCTCGGCCCCACCGGGGTCGGCAAGACCGAGCTGGCCCGGACCCTGGCCGAGGCTCTCTTCGACACCGAAGAGAACATGGTGCGCATCGACATGTCCGAGTACATGGAGAAGCACACCGTCAGCCGCCTGATCGGCGCCCCTCCCGGCTACGTCGGCTACGAGGAGGGCGGCCAGCTCACCGAGGCGGTGCGGCGCAAGCCCTACAGCGTCATCCTCTTCGACGAGATCGAGAAGGCCCACCACGACGTTTTCAACGTGCTTCTGCAGATCCTCGACGACGGACGGGTCACCGACGCCCAGGGGCGCACCGTCGACTTCAAGAACACGGTCATCATCATGACCTCCAACATCGGCTCCGAGTACCTGCTCGAGGGAGTCACGGAGGATGGACAGATCAAGGAAAGGGCCCGCGAGCAGGTGATGCGCGAGCTGCGCGGCGCCTTCCGCCCCGAGTTCCTCAACCGGGTGGACGACACCGTCCTTTTCAAGCCGCTCACCCTGGAGGAGATCAAGGCCATCGTCGACCTGCTCACCGCCGACCTGCGGCGCCGGCTCGCCGACCGGCGCCTGAACCTGGTGCTCACCGACGAGGCCCGGGACTTCATCGCGACCGCCGCCTACGACCCGGTCTACGGCGCCCGGCCGCTCAAGCGCTACCTGCAGCACGCCCTGGAGACCCGAATCGGCCGGGCGCTGATCGGCGGCGAGATCGAGGACGGATCGACGATCACCGTCGGGGCGCAAGGCGGCGAACTGACGCTGGAGCATACGCCGCCGGCGGAAGAGGAGGTCGAGAGTCGGAAGGGCCAGGGTTGACCGCGCTTCCGTTGGCCGCTTCCCGGGCCGTGGTTGTGATTTCCGCGATTATGTTAAACTAAGTAAAATCGTATATTTTCCTTGTGTTCACGGCCGATTTCGCATAGATAATAAAGTTCGTCCAACTTTTCGGGAAGGGGCAAATGGCCAAACGCAAGCGGTTCGGTGAAATCTTGATGGAAGCCGGGGTGGTCGACGCGGCCGGGCTGGAAGAGGCTCTGGAGGCCCAGAAGGGCAGCGGCAAGCGCCTCGGGCAGGTGCTGGAGGAGCGGGGGGTGGTGTCGGAGGAGGATATCGCCGAGGTCCTCGCCCGTCAGTTCGGTTTCAAACATGTTCGCCACATCGCCAAATATGCCTTTCCGCGGGAAGTCCTGCAGCTTCTCGATGGTGAGACGGCCCTGGAAAAGCTCATATTCCCCCTGAAAAAGGAGGGGCAGACCCTCTACCTGGCGGCGGTCAATCCCCTCGACATGACCACCTTCGACCAGATCTCCTTTCGCACCGGCCTGCGCACCGTTCCCTGCGTCACGACCCCGAGCGAAATCCACGAGGCGGTCAATCGCCACTATCCCAAGCAGGAGGAGACGGAAGAGAGCGACTGGTGGACGATCCTCGTGGTGGACGACCAGGAGATGGTCCGCACCGCCGTGTTGGCGGCCCTGAAGAGAGACGGCTACAACACGATACAGGCCACCAACGGCGCCGAGGGCCTGAAGGCCGCCCTGCAGAGCATGCCGCACCTGATCATCGCCGATACGGTGATGCCGCGCATGGACGGCTTTGAGATGTATCGCGCCCTGCAGGCCAACCACAACACCCGCGACATCCCCGTGATCGCCCTTTCCACCAAATCGACCGCCGAGGAGGAGGCCAAGGCCCTCGACATGGGCTACCTCGATTTCGTCGCCAAGCCGATCAACCCTGTTCGGCTGGTCGCCCGGGTCAAGCGGGCGTTGCGGATCACTTACGGAGATGGAGGCCCCCCCGCGGGGAGATAGCCAGAGGTTTTTCCCACTTGCAGCGAATTGAAAAAGGCCCCCTGTTTCAGGGGGGTTTTTAATGCCAGGGGCCGGCAGTCCGAACGTTTCGAAGGGCAGGAAAAGCTGGATTTTTTATGGGTTTCAATAACTCGTGAGAATAGGAAGATGTCAAGGAATTTTCCCTTGACATCTTCTCGAGCCTCCTGTGTAAGGTCCGCCTGTGTTTGGATTTTTGCAAGTCGCTCAAATTTCATCCGCGACGGGTGATTTGGAAACGCACTGTCAGATAAAACAATTTGTTCCCCGGTAGCTCAGTTGGTAGAGCAGGTGAGCACAAAAACAACGTCAAGCCCCGGAAGTTATCGACTTCGCGGGGCTTTTCTTTTGTTCTTGGCTACAGCGGCCATTTCTAAGAATAGAGCACAGGAGAGGGATGTCTTGTAAAATCAGGGAATTAAGACCTGTGGGTAAGAGCGGCGAATTCGTCTGAACAGGCCAAATTTACACCACAGTATGTGGTTTAATTTATTGTGTGGTGTAAATCTATGCTTGAAATAATTTACACCACATGATATAGAAACTTTTATGGCTGTGGTGAAAAAAGATATCGTTATCCACGGGATGCTACAAGATGAGCTGGAGCGTTGCGAGCGCTTGGCGGCCTCCCTTGAGGCTGCCATTGCCGAACGGCCTAAGGGCTCACTTCATCAACGCAAAATGCGCCACAAAAATAAGGTCCACACCTATCACTACCTCAAGTTCCGTGATGGATCGAAGAGCGTTTACAAGCATGTGCCGGAGGACGAAGTCGAAAGACTGAAGCAATTGATAAATGACCGACGCAAAAAACAAAAAGATCTCAAACAAATCAAAGACCGGATCAACTATCTGAAGAAGATCTTATAAACAGAAAGTACGAAATGCAACAGTATTCCTTGAAAAAGGGCTTCAATCTTCCGGAGCCTGTTTTTGCCGCATTGACGGCCCTCAACGACGCCGACTTTTTCTCGGATGGCTTACTGGTCGGAAGTTGGGCGATGTTGTTTTATCAAGAACTTTTCGGAATCGAATATGTATTGCGTACCGATGATATCGACTTTGCGTTGAAATCCGATGCCGCAAAAGGAAAAACAGGCGCTGATTTGGAGACGGCACTTGCAGAGAAAGGCTTCGATCCGGTGATAGACCTTTTGTCTGGCGGGCCGAAGGGCTGGCTCTACGGCGAGATCGAGGAATTCGTTTTGAATTCACCGATTGCCGAATCTGAGGAGAAGGAAGACGGCGAAAAGGAATAAGAGACAATTCTCAGGGTCGGCCATGCGACTCTGATCAATCGGGAATCTTTTTGCAATCTCTAACCCGGTCTTCTATAGTGCGCAGATGGCGATTTTCAAAGAGTGACTCCCCTCCCTCACCGCAAAGATTCAAACGGCCGTGGGCCTGCTGAAGGAATACAATGAGGACAGATTCGGATTGCTTGAAGCGCTTTGGGTTCACTGTCGAAATCGGCGGGGTGCACCTCGCCCGCACCATGATGCTGGACGAGATCAGCAGCCTGCTCCAATACCTCAACGATCCGCAGGCCGAAAAAGAAGACTACGCGAGGGCCATCGAGGAGGAGAACTGCCTCGGCAAGCGTTCAGTGCAAAACCGGAAGCTGACGAAGCAACATCTTGCGTCCCTTTATTCCCTGGACCCTTCCGTCAACCTGTTCCGGTCCCTACTCTACTTCTGGTGGCGGGACATCCCCGGCAGACCTTTAATCGCACTCCTTTGCGCTTTTTCCAGGGATGCCGTCCTTCGGGCGAGCGCTTCTTTTGTCCTGGACCTCTCCGAAGGTGAAACCATCACCCGCGAGGAGACCGAGAACTTTTTCGAGAAGAAAGATCCGGACCGATTCAGCAAGGCCACTCTCAAATCCGTTGCCCAGAACGTCAATGGGTCCTGGACCCGGGCCGGACACCTGGTCGGGCGGACCCGAAAAAAACGCGCCCATCCTTTATCCACTCCGGGGGCGGTTGCCTATGCGCTCCTGCTGGGTTATCTCTCGGGAGTGCGGGGGGAGGAGCTTTTCCGGACCGATTTTATGAAGGTGCTCGACTGCTCCCGGGACCGAGCCATCGAGCTGGCGGAGGAGGCCTCCCGGAAGGGCTGGATCATCTTCAAACGGGTGGGGGATGTTGTGGAAGTGCAATTTCCGAATCTTTTGACCGCTCAAGAAATGGAGTGGATTCGTGAGCAGAATTAGGCGACTGATTCAATCCTACGGCAAATACATTGCCGTCCCTTGGCGAAAGGACGCCGCGGCGGCGCAGAGAGTCGTCTTCTGCGTCTACAACGAAGAGGATGAACTGCGCCTGCGGGCCAAGATCGACGAGTTTGAAATCGTCACCCGTCAGACCGGACACGAGTGGGCCGTCTTCGATTTGACCGATACCTTCCCCCGGTGGATGGCCTCGCAGAAATACGCCAAGAGCTACTTCCGCAAGCCTGAGCTTTTGACCACCCTTTTGCCCAAATACCGGGATTTCATTGCTGCGGAGTTCGAGGCTTTTATTAAATCAGGCGACATCGATGATGATCATGTGGTGGCCCTCAAGGGTGTTGGGTCCCTCTTCGGCTTTCTGAAAGTCAAGGAGGTCATAGACAAATTGGCTCCCATGGTCGAGGGGCGCCTTCTGGTCTTTTTCCCGGGAAGCTACGAGAACAACAACTACCGCTTGCTGGACGGGTATGACGGGTGGAACTACCTCGCCGTGCCGATCACTGCCGACAAGGAATTTTGAATGAGAGGGGAGTTTTGATGATCAACCGCAATCGGGAAATTTACCGCAAAGATCCGGCCTCCTGGAAGCTGGTCAACGAAGGGGTCGCGAGCGCCAGCGACGAGTCCGAAACGGTCCTTCGCTACGAGCTGGAGACCTTCGTGTGTGACGGCCAGTACGAAAAAGGCATGGCGCACATCCTCGAAACCTATCTCAAGAACGTCGAGGAGGCCCAGCAGCCCTCGGTCTGGGTCAGCGGCTTTTATGGCTCGGGCAAATCCCATCTCATCAAGATGCTTCGCACCCTCTGGGTCGACTATGAATTCAGTGACGGCGCGACGGCGCGCGGCATCGCCAATCTGCCCCAGAACATTCGAGATCTTTTGCAGGAACTCAATGTTCAGGCGAAGCGCCACGGCGGACTTCACGCGGCCTCGGGAACACTGGGCGCCGGTGCAAGCGGCAGCGTTCGCCTGGCCCTGTTGAGCATCCTGTTCAAATCGGCGGGGTTGCCCACCAACTACCCGGTGGCCCGCTTCGTGATGTGGCTGAAAAGCGAAGGGATCTATGACGAGGTGCGCAGAGAGGTCGAGCAGAACGGTTTCGACTGGCAGGAGGAGCTGGACAACTTCCATGTCGCCGAAGGCCTTTACGAGGCGCTCTGCAAGATCAAGCCGAATATCTTCTCTTCCTCCGTGAGTGCGGTGGAGATTCTTCCCCAGCTCTATCCCAACGTGCAGGACGTCGGCAACGAGGAGATGCTCAAGGCCATCCGCCAGGCCTTGAGCCGGGAACAGAAGTTCCCGCTGACCCTAATTGTTCTGGATGAGGTGCAGCAGTATATCGGCGGAAGCTCCGAACGCTCCATTGCCGTTCAGGAGATGGTGGAAGCCGTCACCAAATCGATCGGCGGCAAAGTGATGATGATCGGTACAGGCCAAACAGGAGTAACTGGGACCAGAAATCTGGCACGCCTTCAGGGGCGTTTTACGATTCGCGTGGAGTTGTCCGACGCCGATGTAGATACGGTTATTCGGCAGGTTGTCCTGGCCAAGAAGCCCGCTGCCAAAGAACCGATTGAACAGGTCATGACCACGAATCTCGGCGAAATCTCCCGTCACCTGGCCGGCACGACGATCGGCCACCGCCAGGAGGACGTCCCCTGCTTTCCCCAGGACTACCCCATCCTCCCCGTCCGGCGGCGCTTTTGGGAAAACACCCTGCGGGTCCTCGATCAAACCGGCACGGAGAGCCAATTGCGCAATCAGCTCAGCATGGTCCACAAGGTCATCCAGACCAACCTGGACGCCCCCCTGGGCAACGTGGTGCGCGCGGACTTCCTCTTCTTCGATTCCGCCGAGAAGCTCCTGCAGGCCCGCGTTCTTCCGCGCAAGGTCCACCGCAAGACCATGAGCTGGAGCAAGGGCTCCGAGGACGAGCGTCTCTTGGCCCGGGCCTGCGGACTGGTCTTCTTGATCAACAAGCTGGCTTCCAGCATGGATCAAATCGGCATCCGGCCCACGGTGGACACCCTGGCCGACCTGCTGGTGGAAGACCTTTCCCAGGGCTCCAGCGCGTTGCGAAGCAAACTGCCGGGGCTTCTGGACAAGTGCGACCTGTTGATGAATGTGAAGGACGAATACCGCATCCAGACCGAGGAGAGCACCGCCTGGAATGACGAGTTTCTCAGCCAGAAGAACAACCTCTCCAACGAAATTCACCGCATCGAGACCGAACGAGACGACCGCATCCGCCGCCGATTCGGCGAGCTGGTCCGGAAGCTCTCGTTGACCCAAGGGGTGTCCAAGGTCAATCGCGATCTCTTCCCCGTCTTCGATGCGCAGCTTCCTTCCGACAGTGAGCGAAAGGTCTGCCTGTGGGTTCGCGACGGGTGGAGCAGCGATGAAAACTCCGTGCGGGTCGATGCGCGACAGGCCGGGAACCAATCCCCGACAGTGTTCGTGTTCATTCCCAAGCGCTCCGCCGACGACCTGCGTCAGCATATGATCGACTACAAAGCCGCCTCGGCCACCCTGGACAAACGCGGCGTGCCGAGCACGGCCGAGGGCAGCGAAGCGCGAGCGGCCATGGAAACGACCATGCAGAACGCCGATCGCAAGATTCGCGAACTGCTCGACGAGGCCTTTTCCGGCGCCCGCGTCTTCCAGGGCGGCGGCAACGACGTTCTCGGCAACGATCTTCAGGGGATGGTGCTGGAGGCCGCCAGCAACTCTCTGCAGCGGCTCTATCCCCAGTTCCATGCGGGCGACCACACCGGCTGGTTCAAGGTTTACGATAAAGCCCGGCAGGGGTCCCCGGACGCGCTGAAGGCTGTCGGGTATGATGGGGAACCGTCTAAACATCCCGTGTGCAAAGTGATCCTCGCGCATATCGGTGGCGGGAAAAAGGGAGCGGAAATTCGCGATCATTTCGAGGATGCGGATTACGGATGGTCCCGGGACACGGTGGATGGCGGACTTCACGTTCTTCTGGTGGCGGGACTGATCCGGGCCGAAAACGAACGCGGACAGGTGGTCGATCCCAAGGAGCTGGAGCGCAAGGCCGTCGGCAAGGTCACCTTCAAGGTGGAATCCGCCACGGTCACTACCGCTCAGCGCATTCAGATCCGCAAGCTGTTTCCCAAGGTGGTCCTCACCATCAAGCAGGGTGAAGAGTTGACCCATGTGCCGAGCCTACTTCAAAGATTGCTGGATCTGGCGGACCGCGCCGGGGGCGAGCCGCCCAAACCGCAGAAGCCTGACACGGCCTTTCTGGAGGAAATCCGGCTGACGGCTGGCAACGAGCAGCTTCTGGCGATCTACAACCGCCGGGAGGAGTTGGCCCAGGCCATCGAAAACTGGAGCGACCTTGCGAAACGCATCGAAAAGCGCTGGCCCTCCTGGACCACTCTTCAGCGCCTGGTGAACCACGCCAATGGAATCAAGGATGCCGAGGCGATCGTCGCTCAGGTCCGGAACATCGAAAAGTTCCGTCAGCTCCTGGATGATCCCGACCCGATCCGGCCGCTGGCGGACAATTTCACCCAGTTGCAGCGGGACGAGCTTAATCGCCTGGACAAGACCTATAAGGAACGCCATGACCATGGCATGGAAAAACTCAAGGCGGATCCCAACTGGCAGCAACTGGAGCCGGAGCAGCGAAACCAGCTTCTGGGCGACCAGCGGTTGACCCTTTCGGATTGGCCGGAAATCAAGGTGGCCTCCACGGAGGAGATCCTGAAAACCCTCGACCGCTTCAATCTGCAAACACTGATCGACCGGGTGGCGGCTCTGCCGGCGCGGTTCGGCCGGGTGGCGGAAGCGGCGGCGGAACTCCTGGAACCCGAAATTCAGTTCGTGACCGTGCAGCGACGCACCCTTTCGAGCGAGCAGGACGTCGACGCCTGGGTCGAGGAGATCCGTCAGAAATTGAAAGAGGCCCTCGGCACGGGTCCGGTCATGATGAAATGAAACTCTTGAAGGGGGAGCAGTAATGAGTCCTTTGGAGAATTGGCTACGAAACCAGCTTCAACGCACGGTCGAAAAGGCGCGCGAAATTGCCGAAGCCGCGGCGCGGGCGTCCTTGGGACAATTGGGAGTCGGCGAAGCGGAGGCGTTTGACTATCTGAGTGATGAAGACAAGGACCTGCGCCGTCGGCTGCGGGTCCATGGTCGGCAATTGGGCGATGTTCGAAACGCCAAGGGCCAGCAGGAACTCGTGCGGTTGGTGGAAGAGGTCGCCTACGAACACTGGCACCGCATGCTCTTTGCCAGGTTTTTGGCCGAAAACAACCTCCTGATGTACCCCGACCCGGACGACCCGGTGGCCGTCACCCTGGAGGAGTGCGAAGACCTGGCCGCCGATGAAGGCGCGGCCAACGGGTGGGAGCTGGCCTCCCGGTTCGCCGCCCGGATGCTGCCGCAGATTTTTCGACCCGATTCCCCGGTCTTTGAGCTTGAGCTTCCGCCGGAGCATCAGCAGAAGCTGGAGCGCTTGGTGGCCGATCTGCCGCATGAGATCTTCACCGCTTTCGATTCGCTGGGGTGGGTCTATCAGTTCTGGCAGGCCAAGAGGAAGGACGAGGTCAATGCCTCCGAGGTGAAGATCGGGGCGCGGGAACTGCCTGCCGTGACCCAGCTCTTCACGGAACCCTATATGGTGGCCTTCCTTCTCGACAACTCCCTAGGTGCCTGGTGGGCGGCTAGGCGGCTTAGTGAGGACGACCTGAAGTCGGCAAAAAGCGAGGAGGAGCTGCGAAAGAAAGCCTCTATTCCTGGTGTTTCTCTGGAATACCTGCGATTCGTGCAGGAGGAAAACGACACCTGGGCGCCCGCCGCAGGTGCTTTCGACGCGTGGCCGGAAGACCTGAGTGAACTCAAAACCCTGGACCCCTGTTGTGGGTCGGGGCACTTTTTGGTTGCCGCCTTTCTGATGCTGGTACCCATGCGAATGGAGAAGGAGGGTATCTCCGCTCGCGAGGCGGTAGATGGCGTGCTGCGCGAGAATCTCCACGGACTGGAAATCGATCAGAGATGCGTGGAAATGGGTGCCTTTGCGCTGGCCTTCACTGCATGGCGGTATCCCGGTGCGGAAGGCTACCGACCCTTACCAGAGCTGAATGTGGCCTGTTCTGGACTCTCAGTCAGCGTGGCCAAGGATGAATGGAAGCAGTTGGGGCTGGGCAAAAAGAACCTGGCCCTCGCTCTCGACTGGATGCACGATACCTTCAAGGATGCGCCGGTGCTGGGCAGCCTGCTCAATCCCGCCAAAACCGATGCCTCCAAGCTGGTGCAGTGGGATGAACTCTCCAACGCACTGGAACAGGTGCTGAAGCAGGAACAAAGTGAGGAACAACAGGAGGTCGCTGTTGTTGCCCAGGGGCTTGCAAAGGCTACAACCCTGCTTGCTGGGCGCTATCAATGGGTCATTACCAACGTGCCGTATCTGGCCCGGGGCAAGCAGAATGAGCGGCTGAGAGATTTCTGCGAAAGACACTATTCAGCCGCGAAAAACGATCTGGCTACGGTGTTTCTTGACCGCTGCCTGGAACTCTGTGTTGAAGGCGGCACCTCTAGCATTGTGCTGCCACAGAACTGGCTCTTCCTGGCCAGCTACAAGAAATTCCGCGAGAAGCTGCTGAAAAACGACACATGGCATCTTATTGCCCGTTTGGGGCCGCAAGCGTTTCAAACGCCAATGTGGGATTTCAATGTCCAACTGATCACCATTAGCCGTGGCAACCCAACAAAAGAATCGGGCGGGCTGTTTGGCGATGTCAATGACGGCAACCTGGTTCGGGGTGTGGATGTGTCCGAGCCCCGCACCGCCTCCGAAAAAGCGGCGCAGTTGCTGGCAGGGGAAATAAAGAGCGTTGAGCAGGCGAAGCAATTGGAGAATCCGGATGGCAGAGTCCTTTTGTCAGAACTCGAAAGTATAGGATTCTTATCAGAGGCTGCAACATCACAGCAGGGGATAACCACCGGTGATCTCAAGCGATTTGGTTTGCTGTATTGGGAGCTATCAAAGATAGATCACTCTCAATATAGGTTCTGGCAAAGTACAACAAAAAATACTGAGCATTTTAAGGGAAGAGAATTGGTTGTGAAGTGGAATACCCAAGGATGCTCAATTGAGAAAGTTGGTGGTGCCACTTTGCGTGGAAGTAACACTTTAGGCCGACATGGCGCACTTGTCAGCCTGATGGGGGAATTACCAGTAACGTTAAGTACAGGTGAGCTAGGTGACGATAATACCACACGGATAATTCCAACAATCAAAAATCATACTGCTGCAATTTGGTGCTTTTGCTCATCGACTGATTACAATGCAGGCATAAGAGAAGTTGATCAGTCATTAAAAGTAATGCCGAATACAGCATTGCAAATCCCCTTCGACCTCGACCACTGGACCAAGGTCGCCGCCGAAAAATACCCCAACGGCCTGCCCAAACCCTACACCGATGACCCCACCCAATGGATTTTCCACGGCCATCCCTGCGGTTCGGTCATCTGGGATGAGGAGCAAAAGTGGACCACCGACGGCCCGCTGCGTACAGACGATACTGTACTGCATGTCGCTGTTGCACGCCTCCTCGGCTACCGCTGGCCTGCCGAGCTGGATACCAGCATGGAACTGGCCGACGAGCAGCGCGAATGGGTTAAGCGCTGCGAGGCGCTGGCGAGCTACGCCGATGATGACGGCATCGTCTGCATCCCGCCGGTGCGGGGCGAGGCCTCGGCGTCCGACCGACTGATGAACCTGATGGCCGCCGCCTATGGCGATGCCTGGTCCCGCGGTACCCTGGCCGAACTGCTGAAGAGTGCTGATCACTCAGGCAAGACGCTGGAAACCTGGCTGAGAGAAAAGTTCTTCACCCAACACTGCAAGCCCTTCCAGCACCGCCCCTTCATCTGGCATATCTGGGATGGCCTCCGCGATGGCTTCGCCGCCCTGGTGAACTACCACAAGCTCGACTACAAGAATCTGGAAACCCTCATCTACACTTATCTGGGCGACTGGATCAAACGGCAGAAGCAGGACATCAGCGATGGCGTGGACGGGGCACAGGAAAAACACGCCGCCGCGGAAAGCCTCAAGAAAAAGCTGGAGCTGATCCTCAAAGGCGAAGACCCCTACGACATCTTCGTACGCTGGAAGCCGATCGAGGAGCAACCCATCGGCTGGAAACCCGACCTCAACGACGGCGTCCGCCTCAACATCCGCCCCTTCATGTCCGTGCCCGACGTCAAGAAGCGCGGCGCCGGCGTGCTGCGGGACAAACCGAATATCCACTGGAAGAAGGACCGGGGCAAAGACGTCGAATCCGCACCGTGGTATCACCTTGGTCCCCAGCATGGAGGCAAGGAAGGTGATCGCATCAATGATCATCATTTGAGCCTGGCCGATAAACGCGCTGCACTGGAGGCTGCCGAATGACCTCTCATTACAGAGGAATGGGTTGGCTAAAGTGCGATTTGCAGATGCAGACCCCTGCGGACAGTCGGCACTGGGCAGGGGATCGTCTGGTATCCGGACAAGAAGCAGAAGCAGCGAAAGCATTCGCCGAAGCCTGTTATCAGGCCCGCTTAGATGTGGTCGGCATTACCGATCACAACTTTCTCAGCAGAGACTTCATTCCCCATCTTCAGTCGGCTTTTGATGATATCGAGCGGGAGTTCAGCCATAAAATTACCCTCTTTCCCGGTTTTGAGTTTGAGGCTGCTGGAGTGGGCCGTGGAACAGAGGCAGGAGGAACTTTTGGGGGCCCTTCAGACTGCCTGGTCATTATGATTTGCCTAGCCAAAACAGTATGATAACATTTTATTGCAAAATAACATTTCAAATGTTATCGTGCAGAAAAATGTTATCGAGGCGCTTATGGATGACCTGAAGGATCTCTTCGTCAAATATCTTTCGGAGGTAGCTGGTCAGCCGATTGCTTGGAGGCAGGCCGCGGTTGACCGGCTGCCACCTTACTTGGCTCAACGGTATCATCTCGTTCGGCTATCCATTGGCCAGCGCCGTTTTTTGGGAATCCTTCTCAAGGATAATTCCGATTTTTCGCCCTCCAAATTTATCAAGCACTTGCGGCCGCTTTTGGCAAGCGCGTCAGATGTGGAAGGCTACTGCTTAATGGCTCGCGACCTGCCTAGCTACATCCGTCACCGCCTTGCTGATAGAAAAGTACCTTTCGTGGTTCCGGGACGACAACTTTACTGGCCCGAACTAGGGCTTGTCGTTCAGGCAAGAAGGCCGAAATGTGTATCGGCGCCGACGGAGACTTTCACTCCAGCGACCCAAGCGGTTTTGATCTATGCGATGTGCCAGGATGATCAGGAGCCGGTTACCCCTAAGATGTTGTCAGAAGAACTCGGCTATTCCGCGATGACAATGTCCAGGGCGCTGGATGAAATTGAGGGCAATGAACTGGGGCAGGTAGTGCGTTTTGGGCGAGAACGTTTATTGATTTTCCACAAAGATAAAGATGACTTATGGCAAGAGGCGTTGCCCTATTTGCGCAACCCGATACGCGAGACGGTGCGAGTGAAGGAAAACAATTTGCCAAAAGATTTGCACCTCAAAGCAGGCGAAACAGCCCTTGCAACGATGAGTATGCTGATCCCGCCGAAAGAACCAGTTTATGCAATAGGTCGAAAGGCCTGGAAGAATATGGCCAGCAAGGTGGAGAAAATTCCCGTGGAGGAAGAAGACACTTGTCGCCTTCAGGTATGGCGTTACGATCCAGCCCTCTTTGCAAGAGAAGGCCGGGTGGATCGATTCTCTCTTTACCTCAGCCTGCGCGAAGAAACGGATGAGCGGGTGGAGGCTGCACTTGAGGAGATGATGGAGGAGGATGCGTTATGATAGAGGGTCTTGATCGATTTGCAGCCCACTTTGCGGAGTATCAGGATCGTTATATCCTTATCGGTGGTGCCGCGACTTGGCTCGTCCTCGATGAGGCCGGGCTCGATAAGCGAGGCACCAGGGATCTGGACATAGTTCTCTGTGTTGAGGTTCTGGATGCTGCGTTCGGTGCCGCTTTGTGGGACTTTATTCAAGCAGGTGGCTATGAGATCCACGAAAAAAGCGATGGGAATAAGGAGTTTTATCGCTTCAGGAAGCCGTCCCAAGCAGGGTATCCAGTTATGCTGGAACTCTTTTCGAGAAAGCCGGATGCGTTGGTGCTTAGCCGTGAAGGCCGTTATACTCCTGTTCCCATTGGCGAGGATGTTTCAAGCCTCTCTGCCATTCTGATGGATGATAATTATTACGAGTTTCTCCACGAACACAAACGGGAAATTGAAGGCGTCTCCCTGGTTGGGGAGGGATGCCTGATTCCACTTAAAGCTCGCGCCTGGCTGGATCTCACCGACCGAAAAGCAGCGGGGGCGGAGATCAGCAGCAGAGATATACGAAAACACCGAGGTGATGTGTTACGTCTTTACCAGCTATTGGTACCCGGAGTCCTTATTGCGACTCCCACATCGATTCAAAAAGATATCTCAAATTTCCTGAAAAGAATCGGGCCTGAGCTGGATCGCCAACTTTTGAAAAATCTCGGTATCAAAGAGGCTGGTCCTGAGGAAGTGCTACAAACCATCCGGTCAGCCTATGGCATTGAGGAAGAATAAAAAACCCGATGACTGGCAAGCTCACTGTTGACACCTGCTTGAAAAAGGCAATTCGCGAGGCCTCGGTCTTCAACCCTGAGGTTCAGGTCGCACCGGCCTGCATCCTCTGGCCGGATCGCGACCGCCAATGGGAGGCAATCATCTCGCGTCTCAGGGCCGAAATGCCGGAACTACTGGTTCTGGGGGAGTATGCCCCCGACAAACGAACTGGGCCCGCTATCTGGCTGCGATGCGTAATGGCCCGTACCGTAGATGAGGTCTCTGTCCCCGAGGGGAGTATTCCCATTTTTTACTTGCCGGGGGTCGGACGCCAGGACCTGCGCGCGATCGAGAGTTGCCCGGATTACCTGAAGCCTCTGGCGGAGTTGCAATACCGCGGCACGCTATGGTCGCAGATCAACGGGAAGGACTGGACCATCCTGGCGTTTTTGAGTTCGGACCAAGGCGGTCTAGGGTTGGATGTCGCTCAGGACTCCGGGGCGAAGAGCGCCATGCAACTGGCCCTTCACCGGCTTTTGGACGAAGAAGTCGGGCTGCTCAGAGGCAAGAGGCTTGACAAGGACTATTTCAATACCCTGCTGACCGGCGGCGATCCGGTGCGAGATGTCCTGCACTGGCTCGACCAGGGCGATTCCTTCCGCGAAAGCCGGGGCGAGAATGAATGGAGAGCCTTTGTGGAGGTCTGCCGCTCCCAGCTCGCTTTCGACCCCGAGCACGAAGGGATTCTGGCCGGCGCGGCGAAGCTCGCTTCCCATGAGGGACCATGGCGTGCCGTCTGGGATCGATTCTGCGAAGCGCCCACCCGATATCCGAGCATTCCTGCTCAGATTCGCAAATGCCAGGTGCCGGTATTCGATCTGTTTACAGCCGCCGATGCGGCGGGGGGGTGGCCGCAGTGGAATGACTTCCGCGAGGCCGACCTGAGCCGGGATCTGCAAGCTCTCTCGAACGAACCGCCTCACGCGGCCCGTGAGAAGATCATCGAACTGGAAAAGAAGCACAGGGAACGCCGCAAACTGGTTTGGGCCGAACTGGGTGAAGCACCCCTGGCCAAGGCGCTGGAGCCCCTCTCGACTATGGCGAAAATCACCCAAAACGGGTTGGCTGCTGGAAGCGCCAAGGATCTGGCCGTAGGTTACAACAACGGAGGGTGGAAGGCGGATGACGCGCTCCTTCAGGCGCTGTCTGTGATAAGCAGGACCTCGGATCTGGCCCCCGTCGCCGCAGCCATTCGGGCTGTCTATTTGCCTTGGGCCGAAGAGTCCGCCCGTCATCTGCAGCAGGTCTGGGTCCAGGGGAAAGCCAGGAAGGGAGAGGCCGAAAGGAAAGAGAAGGTCGATGCACGGTGCGTCCTGTTCGTCGACGGACTGCGTTTCGACTGCGCCAAGCGGCTGGTGCGAATGCTCGAAGAGAAAGGCCGTACAGTTAAGGAAAATCCGGCCTGGGCGGCGCTGCCGACGGTGACGGGAACAGGAAAGCCCGCGGTGGCGCCTATTCACAATTTCTCTGGAATCGCCGAGGAGCCGGAACCCTACAATTTTGAGCCGATCACTTCGTATCAGCTCAAGAAGCTGCTTGCGGACAACGGCTGGACTCTCTTGGAGAAGAACCAGCCTTGCCCTTCGCCGCAATCCCTGAAGCCTTCGAAGCTCTGGGTCGAATTCGGCGACATGGACCACGCCGGCCATGACCGCGGCTGGAAACTGGCCAAGTATGTCGACGTGCTTCTGGAGGAGATCCAGGAGAAAATCCAGAGTCTCCTCCTTGCGGGGTGGAAGAACGTTCACGTCGTGACTGATCACGGATGGCTGCTGCTGCCGGGCGGTCTGCCCAAGGTGGACATGCCGAAAGCCCTTTCTGAAAACAAGTGGGGACGGTGCGCCACCATCAAGCCCGGGGCATCTGTCGAGGAGCGGCTGTATCCCTGGTTCTGGAATCCCAACTACTGCTTTGCACTGGCTGACGGTATAAGCTGCTTTCGCAAGGGAGAGGAGTATGCTCACGGCGGCTTGAGCCTTCAAGAGGCCTTGACCCTGGAGCTTGTCGTCAGTGAGGGTGCCGCAGGCTCGGGTGCGGCAATCGAATGGTCCGACATCGTATGGAAGGGGCTGCGCTGCAAAGTCGCCATAGAGGGGGATTTCGCCGGTCTTTCTCTCGACATCCGTCTGCAGCCGGGCAATTCCAACACGAGTGTAGTCATGAGCACGAAGCCCCTGACAAAGAGCGGGACGGCTTCGGTTGTCGTTGAAGATGAAGATTTGGAGGGGCGCGAAGCCACCCTGGTTTTACTGGACGACGGTGGAGCCCTGGTGGCTCAGCATCCCACGATCACCGGTGGAGGGAACCGTGGTGAAACTGGATGATATAGACCAAAAAGCGGCCAGCTCCCTGGAGGGATACCTGGTCCGAAAAGATCTGGTTCGCACCTTCAGTCGCCAGTTTCCGGTTCCGACCTATGTGGTGGAATTTCTTCTGGGGCGGTACTGCGCCAGCATCGATCCCGAGGAAATCGAGGAAGGCCTGGAGATCGTTCAGCGTCAGCTTGCAAACCGGACGGTCAAGGCCGGCGAGGAGGAGCTGTTCAAATCCCGCGCCCGAGAGGAGGGGGAGGTCAAGATCATCGACTTGATCACCACCCGACTGGACGCAAAAACGGACTCCTACCTGGCCACGATTCCAAGTCTCCGCCTGACTGACGTGCGTATCGATGCGGAATTGGTCAGTCGCCATGAACGCATGCTGACCGGCGGCTTTTATGCGGAGATCACCCTGAATTACGATCCGGTCATCGCGCAGGAGAAAAGCGGAAGGCCTTTCGGCGTCACGGCGCTGAGGGAGATCCAGCTTTCGAAAAGGGATGTTCTGGATATCCTGGCGGAGGCTCGGGGGAGCTTTTCGACGGAGGAGTGGAAGGACTTCCTGCTTCGGTCCATCGGCATAGAGCCCGCCGGCCTCGGGGAGCGGGAAAGGAATGCACTTCTGTTGCGCATGGCCCCCTTTGTCGAGCGGAACTACAATCTCATAGAGCTCGGCCCGCGAGGAACGGGTAAAAGCTATCTGTTTCAGCAGGTATCCCCTTATTCCCATCTGATCTCTGGAGGCAAGGCGACTGTCGCCCGGATGTTCGTTCACATGGGGACGGGACAGCGGGGGCTGGTCTGCCAATACGATGTCGTCTGTTTCGATGAGGTGTCCGGAATCTCCTTCGACCAGAAGGACGGCGTCAACATCATGAAAGGGTACATGGAATCCGGGGAGTTCAGCCGCGGCAAGGAAAACATCCGGGCTGACGGCAGTATCGTTCTTGTCGGCAATTTCGAGGTGGACGTGGAGCATCAGCAGCGGATCGGTCACCTGCTGGGCCCCTTGCCGCCGGAGATGCGGGACGACACCGCTTTCATGGATCGCATCCATGCATTTCTGCCGGGCTGGGACGTCCCCAAGATCCGCAAGGAACTGCTGACGGACCATTTTGGGTTGGTCAGCGATTTTCTTTCGGAATGCTGGAGCCAGCTTCGGAACCAGAGCCGGGTGAATCAGATCCAGAATCGGGTCTTTTACGGCGGGGCTCTCTCGGGGCGCGACACCAATGCCGTCAACAAGACGATCAGCGGTCTTCTCAAACTGCTCTACCCGGACAGCGAAGCCCATGTGCCCGAAGAAGACCTCGAATGGGCCGTCCGGATCGCCATGGAAGGAAGGCGCCGCGTCAAGGAGCAGCAAAAGCGGGTTGGCGCGGCAGAGTTTCGAAACACCCATTTCAGCTACGTCATGGGAACCGAAGGGGTGGAGCAGTTCGTTTCCACGCCTGAACTGCACAGCGAAAACAGCATCGGGGACGATCCCCTTGAGCCCGGCCAGGTTTGGACTATCAGCCCAGGGGGCGGGGATGAACATCCGGGCCTTTACCGTATCGAAATTAACGAAGGCCCTGGCTCGGGAGTTAAGATACTCAACAAGCCGGTCCCGCCTGCTTTCCGGGAAAGCATGGGGTATGCGGAACAGAACCTGTACGCCCGCGCCATGCAACTGGTGGGAGATAAAGACCCGCGGCACCATGAATTCACAGTTCAGCTCCGGGCGTTCGATGCCTCCAAGTCGGGAGCAAAGCTCGGAGTAGCCGCCCTGGTGGCGTTATGTACTTCCATGCTCAAAAAGAGCGTGCGCGGCGGCCTGATCATCATCGGCGAAATCAACCTCGGCGGTTCCATCGAGCCGGTTCACAACCCCGTGACCATCGCGGAGATCGCTGTGGAAAAAGGTGCTACAGCTCTGCTCATGCCCGTTTCCTGCCGGCGGCAACTGATTGATCTTTCGGATGAGATGGCAACGAAAGTCGACATTCAGTTCTACTCGGATGCTCGGGATGCGCTGTTGAAGGCGATGGTTGAATGAGCAATCTGCAACACCTACACCGCCGCAGAAATTTAGGTAACTACGTTAATCTGCAAAGGTTTAATCGTTTTGATCAGCATTAAATTCTTTCATCATTGCATCAATTGGCATATTTAGCAATTCTGATGCAACTTCGTCAGTAATAACCTCTTCCGCTAAGGCCCTCAGGCATAACCTTTTGAACCTTTGTGGCTCTTCAACTTCAACTGGTGAAGGTTCTGCGAATGGTGGCTTTAACCACCCCCTCCTTGCGAACTCAGAATAAAGCAATTTGTAAGTATAGTTAGATATAATGCCAAGATCTTTTGCTCTATAAGTTAGGGCTTGAACGCTTACTCCAAGGAACTTCTTTAGAGCCACTAACTCACCAATGCTTACCTTCTTCCTGGACTTTCCAAGAACCTCCCACAGCACACGTTCGGGCATCAGAAAAGCTCCGGCAAATTTATTGCACAAAAGTTCAACATCAAGTGATGGATTGCTGAACTCCAACAACAAATGGCCAAGCTCATGTGCCAGTGTAAATCTTTGACGCTCCCCTGTGATTTCTTTGCTCGTACCAATAACCGGTGCCCTGTCAGAGACATTGTTCGCAACAAAGCAAGTTATCCCGGCAATAGAAGAAGGTAGGTTTAGCAGTATTACCTTAAATCCTCTTTCTTCAAGGAACTCTGATAAGTTCGGTATTGCATCGTTTCCAAGATTCCAGTCGTCCCTGAGTCTGTGAGCAGCCCATTCTGCTTCGTGTGTATCACGAACTGGAAACGGGAAACCCCGTGGCTTATCCCAGTGTGGTGTTACGTCAAGTATCTCTTCTATTTTCAAGTACCTTCTAAGATTGTAGTCAATAGTTGCGTTGACTATATTCTCATCCTTCTTGCTGCGAATCAGTCTGTTTTCCCTAAACTCAATTGTTCCCAATTCAATTAATTGCGAGGAGGTTAGGGCCTCCTTTTGAACTCCTAAGGCAAGAGCTAGCATTTCCAAGACCTTAGGACTTGGTTGCATTTCGCCGCGCTCATATTTGCCAATCGCCTGCGCTGTAACCTTCCTGTCGACCTTCGCCGCCAGGTCTCGTAGCGACAGGCCAGCCTTTTTTCTCGCCGCCCGCAATCTATCTTTTAGCATGACCACCTCTCGGTTCACAAAAAAAACACAATTCTTCGCTCGACAAACCTACAGTGGCAAACCCTTGAAACTCCAACAAGAATATGGTTTCCAAAAGAAGGAATAAAAAATGCCTTGACAACCACAGGGGTTCTCCTTAACCTTTATACCACGGTTTACAGTTCGACTCAAGCCGGCTCTTACGGAAACCTTGGCAAGGAAAAAGGAGAAAAGAAATGGGTAGACGAGAGCACCACATCGTACCGAACACGGCAGGAGGATGGGACATCAAGTCTGACGGGGCCAAGCGTTCTTCCGGACACTTTGATACCAAGCGGGAGGCAGAGCAGAGAGGAAGAGAGATTAGCAGGAATCAAAGAACAGAGTTGGTAATCCACAATCGCGATGGAAAAATCTCGAATTCTGACAGCCATGGAAACGACCCCTATCCGCCGAAGGACAGGAAATAATCCGAAAGGAGAAGGAAAATGGAGAACGTTAAGTCGACCGATACCGGCAAGGAAGCAGGCAAGCTCCATCTCATTATCTCCACGCCTGTAGGAAAATGGCAGCACCCCTTCGATCCGCAAACTACCGTCCGTGAAGTCATCGAGCAAATTCTTGAGCATTTCAAAAACTCTCTTGAACCGGGTAACTACGAATTGCGGGCGCAAGGCTCCAGCACTGGTCTGCAACGCGAAGAGACACTCGCAGCGAACCAAATCGGGGACAAAACCGATCTCATTCTAGTGCCCGAAACCGGCGGGGGCAAGTAGCAATCATGGCCGTTTCCCATGAGGTAAGCCGCGACATTCTTGACGGGGAGTTCGTTGAAGCACTCCAGAGCGCAGAAGGGCTAGGATGGCGTCTGAAAAGAATGGGTGATCTCAAGGTCAGCGCCTCGATTATTGGCCCTGAGGTTGGGAATCTTTCGCGTGAAACCTTCATCTTTGAGTTCGATTTTGAGAATTACAAGGAGAAGCCCCCGTACATTGAGGGGGTCCATCCAGTCACCGGAGCGAGGAACCAACCAGGGTGTTTCCCTACCAACACCAATGGGTACTTCCATGAAGATCGTAGGATTTGTGCCGAATGGAATCGTGGAGCTTACGGTGAACTTGGTGGACCTCATGGCGAATGGCAATATGCGAATTGGATGAACAACAATGAGAGATGCAGGACCCTATCCGAAATTCTTTTCCGACTCTATACTGCCATTTACCACCTTGGATACCGTGGAAGGGGGCCAAGACGATGAATTTATATAGAATTCGGCCTCTCCCGGTCGACACGGCCCTCAATGGATATCGCCTTTTATTAACTACAAAGGTCATCGAACTCGTCGCCAGCATGTTGCCGAAAAGGGTCGATGGACGAAGTCACGAAAATGTTTTATACCTCGCCGGATCAATAGATGGAATCACAAGGTGCGCATTTGAAGTCGTGGTGCCCAAGGCCAAGACTGCCCCGGGGTCATATACGACTTCTCGCGACTCCCACGCCGAGGTGCTCTGGAATTTGTCAAACAGAAACCTTGTCGTTGTCGGCCAGGTTCATTGTCACCCTGGCGGGGCGGTTTACCATTCTGATGCTGACGACGATCTCGCATTTATTAAGGGAGAAGGTTTCTGGTCGATCGTGGTTCCCAATTACGGAGAAGACGGCATGATTCCCCTCTCCTCATGTGGGTTTCACTGTTACAGCAATCATGCATTTAGACTCCTTAAGGAGCCTGCTGTCAGTAACCGGGTTATTGTCGCAAAGGACAGGCCAGATCAAAAGAAAGGGGGGAGTGCATGAGCGACTTGCTTAAGGGGATGAGTGCCTCCGAGTTCTATAGGCTTCGGGATGAACGGACTTCCCTGTTAGTAGATGATGATACGAGGGCAAAAGCCCGCTTGACGCTGAGCATCGGTGAAGAGGAAGCGCAGACATTCGCAGGGCAACTCTGCTTTCTTCTCCTCGTGAGTCTGAGTGCCCGTTGGTGCCGGCACATCGGAGTCCAGGCGCCGGACACTAAACTGCACTCTAACATCGAGATCCTATTTGGCTCTGCTTCTCTGATCGAAGCCACGCAATCCCTTGCTAAGGCCGCAGACCCATTTGGATTGTTACAACTTAAATCCGTCGAGAAGGCCAGTTCACATATACACATAGGGAGACTTGCACCTCCGGAGGCATTTGCCGTCATGGGCCGTGGATGGGTCGCGGCTGGAGGAAAGGACATCGACTCCATCCCAAACACCAATGATACCAACCCCCTTGGCCCCGCCTTTGCTGCAGCCATCGGATCGTGCTGGTCGCTTCGCGAGGCTATGCATCACGCGGATTTAGGAGGGTCTTTTCGCCTCTCCCTTTGGGATTACTCTTCCGGAAAGGATGCGATTCCTGGCCCCGCTCTGGAACCATTCAACCTAGGTCGCGTCCTCATTGTTGGTGCTGGCGCGATCGGAAGCGGCATAACCTTTCTCCTTCCGCTTTTGCCAACCCGCATAGAAAGCATTCATTTTATTGATGCCGATATAGTAAAAGTTCCAAACCTGAACCGATCTCCACTGTTTACCACGGGAGAGATTGGAAAACCCAAAGTAGACGCCGGGACTCAGCATTTGCAGAAATTTGGGATTACCGCCTCATCAACCCCAATGTGGTTCCATGACGCCGCACCCGATTTGGGGAATTTCGACCTTATCGTTCCCGGAGCAAACGAGTTTGGGGTGCAACAGAGTATGATGAGCAATTATCCTCCTTTGATGATCGGAGCGTCCACAGGTCCCCAGTGGGACATACACCTCCAACGCCACATTCCACTTATCGATGATTGCCTTGAGTGCAGAATTCCAAGCGAAAGGCCTAAGCCCACTCTTAGGTGCGGATCTGGAGATATTTCCGATTTTGATGATCCCGGAGCCCCTCGACAGACCGGGGCCTTGCCTTTCCTCTCATTAGCGGCATCATTGCTTGCGTTGGCAGAAATCGCAAAGCTAGAAATGCCCGAAAAGCCTTTGTCGGGCGAAAATGGCGTGATGCTGTTCTTCAAAGCCATCGAACCTAATTTCATGTCCCTCCGCTACGATACAAAGCCAAATTGTCCATATTGCTGGGACGAAGAAAGATTTCACCGCCTTCGGTCCAAGGGTCGATTCTTCCATTTATCCAAAGGACAACTTAATCAATAAAGGCATTGGGACAAATCGATCAAACGCATGAGAACTAACATCATTTCGGGAGGCCCCATGCAAAAGCTGAATCAAAGTATAATCCTTTCTGCCAGCGACCTGGTGGGTTTCCTGGAATGCGAACATCTGACCACCCTCGACCTGATCAACCTCGAAACGCCCCTGCCCCAGGCCGATGAGGACGAGCAGAACATTCTGATTCAGAAGAAGGGATTCGAACACGAGGCGAGATATCTGCAGCACCTTCAGGATACGGGCATTACGGTTTTTGATGCGAAGTCCGATGGCCGTGATATCGAAGCCGCCGAGGCGACGACACGGGAGGCGATGGCGGCGGGCGCCCCGGTTATCTTTCAAGGTTGCCTGCGCTCCTCGAACTTCGTTGGGTATGTCGACTTTTTGCGGCGGGTCGACCATTCCTCCATCCTGGGCAGCTACAGCTACGAGGTGGTGGATACGAAGCTGGCGCGAAGCCCGAAGGCGAAGTTTATCATGCAGCTCTGCCTCTATTCCGACCTGCTGGCTGACGTGCAGGGCCGCATGCCGATGAACATTCATGTGGCTCTGGGGGACTGGACGGAGAAGAACTTTCGGCTCGCCGACTACCTCCGGTATTACCGCACAGTCAAGACCCGTTTTTTGGGACATGTGAACGGAGGACGTGAAGAGACCTATCCCGAGCCGTGTGGGCACTGCGAGCTATGCCGTTGGCGAGACCTGTGCAAAGCACAATGGGCAGAGGATGACCACCTCAACCAGGTAGCCAATATCACCAAAATCCAGATCGGGAAGCTGAATTCCTGCGGGATTGCCACCCTGGAAGGTCTGGCCCGTTTGGAGCCCGGCTGCTCCATCCCTGGCATGCATCCCGAAACCTTTGAGCGACTGCGACGCCAGGCGGCCCTTCAGTTCGCTCTTCGAGAAACCGGCGAAAACCAAATTGAGCTTATCGAAGCTGACCCCTCCGAGATCCGGGGATTCAGCCGCCTTCCCCAGCCCGACCCCGGAGACATCTTTTTCGATATGGAAGGCGACCCCCTGGAGGAGGGAGGGCTGGAGTACCTGTTCGGCGTCTACTTCCATGATGAGGGCAAGGCCCGGTTTCTCCCCTTCTGGGCCCACAGCCGGCAGGAGGAGCGAAAAGCCTTCGAGGACTTCATGGCGTTCGTCATGGAGCGCCTGGAGCGATACCCGAGCATGCACATTTATCATTATGCTCCGTACGAAGAGAGCGCACTCAAGCGCCTCATGTCACTTCACGGGACCTGCGAAGTCGAAGTGGATCACCTGCTGCGCACGGAAAAGCTGGTGGACCTCTACAAGGTCGTCCGCGAAGGCCTGATGGTCTCCGAGCCGCGGTACTCCATAAAAAATCTCGAAACCTTCTATATGGGGAAGCGCGAAGGCGAGGTCACCAATGCCGGGGCAAGCATCGTCTACTACGAGAACTGGAAAGAGACCCGGGACCCCGACCTGCTGCGGAAGATCCGCGACTACAACGAGGACGACTGCCGCTCCACCTATCTGCTTCGGGAATGGCTGCTGGAGATCCGGCCGGCGGAGCTGCCATGGTTCCACGGTCAGGCAGAGGATGCTTCCGCCAGTCAGAAAAGCGAGCGGGTCCATGAAGCCGAGATGCTCCTCGCTGAATACGAAAGCAGGCTGCTGGGCACCCTTTCGGCCGAACGAGAGGAGTGGAGCGAGGAGGACCGCTCACGGGAGTTGGTCTACCAGCTTCTCGACTTCCACCGCCGGACGGCCAAGCCGGTCTGGTGGGCCATGTTCGCGCGCCAGGAAATGACCGAAGATGAACTTGTAGAGGACCCGGAAAGCATCGGCGGGATGATGTCCCTTCCTGGGCATCCGCCCGAGGCGGTGAAGCAGTCATTCATTTACACGTACCGTTATCCGGAGCAGGAATTCAAGTTCAAGGTCGGCGACAAATGCCTGATCGCCGACACACTGGAATACGCTGGAAGTATCGAGTCGATTGACGAGAAGGGAAGGCTGGTCTGCCTGAAACGCGGAAAGCGCAGCGGTCCTCTGCCCGCGCGGCTCTCCGTCATCACGGGTGGCCCTATCAATACGGATGTTGTTAAAGAAGCCGTCTATCGGTTCGCTGACAGCGTGATCACTGGCGATCATCGCTATAGAGCGATCGAGAGCATCCTTGGGAAACGCACGCCGGCTATTGGGGGCCATCAGGCGGGGTCGCCGATCGTGGAGGATGCAAGCGATCTCACCGGCCAAGTCAGCGACGTGGTTAGCCGGCTCCAGGATAGCTACCTGTTCATCCAAGGTCCGCCTGGTACCGGCAAGACATACACTGGGTCCCACGTTATTGTAGGTCTGCTGGAAAGTGGCGCCAGAGTCGCAGTGTCGTCAAACAGCCACAAGGCCATCAACAATCTCCTGGAGGAGGTGGAGAAAGTTGCGGCAGAGAAGAGAGTCAGTTTCCGGGGGATCAAAAAATCCTCGGGTGCCGACAGCTTTCTCAACGGCGATACGATTAAGGATACGACCAATAATAATTCGGTCATCGGCTCGGGCGCCGACTTGGTGGCAGGCACGGCATGGCTGTTTTCGGACCCCGAACTGGACCAGTCTTTCGACTACCTCTTCGTGGACGAGGCCGGACAGGTCGCTCTTGCCAATTTGGTGGCGATGGGGACTTGCGCGAGAAACATAGTGCTCCTCGGAGACCAGATGCAGCTTCAGCAGCCCATTCAAGGTGTTCACCCGGGGCTCTCGGGGGAATCGACGCTGGACTACCTGCTTCAGGGGCTGGCGACCATCCCGGAAAACATGGGCGTGTTTCTAGGCACGACATGGCGTATGCATGAAAATATCTGTAGCTTCATCTCCGATGCTGTCTATGATGGCCGCCTGAAGCCCGAGCCGGAAAACCAGAAGCAGCGCCTGATTCTCTCCCCCGACGCTCACCCGGAGCTGGGAGTTACCGGCATTCGATTTATCGGGGTCGACCATGATAGCTGTTCGCAAAGAAGCGAGCAGGAAGCGGAGATGGTGTGCGCCCTCTATGAAAGTCTGCTCAATCAGAGATATGTGGACAGACGGGGGCGGGAGCACGCCATATCTACAGAAAATATCCTTGTCGTTGCCCCTTACAACATGCAGGTGAATCTCCTCAAGGAGGTGTTACCCGCTGGGGCACGAGTAGGTACTGTAGACAAGTTTCAAGGGCAGCAGGCCGAGGTGGTGATCGTCTCCATGGCCACATCTAGTGGTGACTACCTGCCCCGTTACATGGAATTTCTCTATAGTAAGAACCGGCTGAATGTGGCCCTTTCAAGGGCTCGTTGCCTGGCGCTTTTGGTGGCGAACCCCAAGTTGATGGCGATAAAGTGTCACACGGTTGAGCAGATGGCATTGGTCAACGCATTATGCTGGGTTGCCGAAAGCAGGGTGGGAACGGAGTGAAATATTGATCTTACGAAAGCGGATGGATAAATAAACTTGGCACCAAAAAGATCCTTGACATCATTTTCTTCCCAGTGTATAAATTTTCCTCGTCTCTACAAGGGATTTCAGGGGTAAAAAGCCCCGGTTTTGTAGCCGACAACAAGGTATAAGACTCAAAAAATCAATTAGTTAGAGACGATATTCCGATCCCCAATAGCTCAGTTGGTAGAGCAGGTGGCTGTTAACCACCCTGTCCCTGGTTCGAGTCCGGGTTGGGGAGCCAAATTGAAAGGGCCGATTACCTTCGGGAAATCGGCCCTTTTTATATTTTTCGATCTGGAAATACCCCCCCCTTGTGAAAATATTTAAAAATTCAAATAATTGGAAGTTCGAGTCCGATTTGCCGTCTTTCTCGTTGTACAGCCGGTCTACGCCCCTTCTCAACATACAGACCATTTTGAACCCTGGCAGCGCTAATCAGGGGAGGCTGGGAGCTCTGGGGGTAGTGATTACACCGTCACCTTCCCGGCAACCAGGACCTCCGACGGCACCCCGAATCTGCTGAATCTGTCTGAATACCGAACAAGCCACTTTTCCCCGGAAACAAGCTCCCGAAGATGGATCGGACGGCATCCGCCGACCAACATCGGCCGGATCGAATGGAGCGCCTTCCATATTGCCGTCACCACGCAGGATAGGGGGGTGAACCCAGGGGTGAGGCTGGTCAGTCCCAAAAGCCCGCCTGTGGAAAGAACCCTGGAGGCTTCCTGAATTACCGTTTCGATGTCTTTGACGGTCAGCAGATCTAGGACATAGGTCGAAACGTACCGGTCAAAGGTCCCATCGCCGAAGTCAAGCCGTGGAGAACCGTTTGTACGGTACACTTCGGCCCGAGCTCCGAAACGGGCAAGGCGCTTTCTGGCCAGGCCGACCATGGTCTCGCTGATATCGACCCCCACATAATGGGCCGTGACGGGGAGGTGTTCCTTCAGCAGCTTTTCTGCGAAACTGCCGGTGCCGCAGCCGAATTCCAGGACGGCGCCAGCTTGGTCGAATCCGCCGTTCCGGATCAGCGCATCGATCGCCACATTTTCGTAAACGTTCTGCCAGTCCTGTTTCTTGCCAAAGCGGTCGTAAAACGCCTTGGCCTGCTCATGGGACAACATCAGAGGCTCCTCAGGTTTTCCCCATCCATCTGTCACAACTCTCAAGCGGAGATTCAGGCTGTATCCCCAACGGTAGTCAGGTCTTTCCGGACGACAGACTGAAAAAACACGAATGACGTCCAACGTGGGAAGCCAGAATAGAAACGGTCGATTTCTTTGTGCAATCGTCCGTTTAGGTTTCTGGGCTATCTTAACCCAAAGAGTCGTCTTTTTGTAATCCAGGCTACATTTTGCAAAGTGTCCTGGTGCCAGAATGGAATTGAAGGTAGAGGAACGAGAGACAAGGACCACAATACCAATGCGAGGTAAATACTCGGGAAAGTGAGGTAGCTTATGGCAACGTCGATTCAGCTTGACTGGAAAGCGGCAACCTGGTCGGGAATCATCGCCGGCTTCGTCTTCCTGGTCCTGGAAATGCTCATGGTTCCGATCTTCGGGGGAGGCAGCCCCTGGGGGCCGCCGCGGATGATCGCGGCCATCGTGCTTGGTGAGGGCGTTCTGCCGCCGCCGCCCACCTTTTCGGCGGGTATTGTGGCGGTGGCGATGGTGCTGCATTTCGTGCTTTCCATCGTCTACGCCCTGATCTTCGCCTTGGTGATCAATCGTCTGGGGCTGGGGACGGCCCTTGCGATCGGCGCCGCCGGCGGGCTAATCCTTTACCTGGTTAACTTCTACGGATTCACGGCCCTGTTCCCGTGGTTCGCCATGGCCAGGAACTGGATACCGTCTTCACCCACATCGTCTTCGGCTTGGCCGTTTCCGGCGTGTACGTACCGATCAGGAAGCACCATGTTCAGGAGGCGGCGCATGGCGGGGCTACCTTCAAGGAAAGGAAGGTTTGATAACCGGCTGCTTTCAGTGAGGAGCAAAGCCCGCAATTCGAGAGACTTGCGGGCTTTCTTCCGATCATTTGGTTAGAATGATACGTGCAGAGTCTTGAAAATAGCCCGGAGGCACAGATGGATTGGCTCAAACGATTACTGTCCAGTTTTCGCGCGAAGGATGAAGACCGGCGGCGGGTCCCTTCCACGATGCTCGATCTCAAGGGAGGAGATCCCTGATGGTGCGGGAGCGGCAAGAAGTACAGACATTGCCACCGGGCTCAGGATCGCAGGTTCCTGAGGGTGGCTGGCCGCAATCCCTTCGTCTGAAAACCCCGCTCCAGGAGGTGAGTTTCACCTCCGCCTTTTTCTTCCTCCTGCTTGTCGCGGCAGGTATCCTTCATTTAATTTTCAGCGGCCGTAGTTCTCCCTGAGATATCGGACGATGTCGTCGGACTCGTACATGATCACCTCCTTCCCCTCATCCACAAGGAGGGGAAACTGAACCTTGCCGCCAATTTCCTTCGAGCGCTTTTCGTTGTCGTCGTTCTGCTTGTAAAAGACCCGGAAATCTGCCGCGACCTCCTCGTGCAGGCTTTCGAGGACCTTTTTGCAGAAAGGGCAACCTTGTTTGAAATACAACGTGATCATGATCTTCTCCTATCGTTTGAGAATCAGTCTGATTTCCTGCCCCGGCTTTCAGTCCGGCTTCCATCATCCGCCTCCGGGTGGTTTCGGCGCGGCCGTTGCGGGGAAAAAGTTCGTTTCAATCACACCAGACAGGTCTTCGCTTTCAGTTCGTCGATAAGGACCCTGTTGTTCTCCGAATAGTCGACCGGCACTTCGACCAGATGCACGCCGCCCGCGGCGAAGCACTGCTCCAGCAGGGGGGCCAGCTCTCCGGCGGCCCGGACCCGGTGACCGCTGGCGCCGTAACTTTGCGCATAGTGGACGAAGTCGGGGTTGTCGAACTGAAGGCCGAAATCGGGATAGCCCAGACTGTACTGTTTCCAGCGGATCATCCCGAAGCCTCCGTCGTTGAGAACCAGAACGACAAAGTTCAGGCCGAGGCGCACGGCAGTTTCCATTTCCTGGCTGTTCATCAGGAACCCGCCGTCGCCGCAGACGGCCATGACCCGTCGATCCGGGAAGAGCCGCGCCGCCTCCATGGCCGATGGGAGACCCGCCCCCATGGTGGCCAGTGCGTTGTCTAGCAGAATGGTTTGCGGCTCGCGGACGAGATAGTTGCGGGCGAACCAGATCTTGTACATGCCGTTGTCCAGGGCGAGGATGCCGTCATCGGGCATGACCCGTCGCACGTCCGCGACGATCCGCTGCGGCTTGAGAGGAAAGCCTCCGTCCTCGGAAGATTCACCCAAGTGTTCGTCAAGATGGGACTTGACCCGGTGGAAATAGTCGCAGCCCTTGTCGATTCGCCCGATCCTTTCGGTCAGTTGGCGAACGCTGCTTGCTATATCTCCGACAACCTCTAGCTGAGGGAAATAGACATTGTCGACGATCGCGGAGCTGAAATTGACATGGATCACTTTTTTCCCGCAATGTTCCATGAAGAAAGGGGGCTTTTCCACGACATCGTGGCCGACGTTGATGACCAGGTCGGCACGGTCGATGGCGCAGTGGATGTAGTCGTTGTCGGACAGCGCCGCCGTACCGAGAAACCGCGGCCCCGTCTCGTCGACCACCCCCTTGCCCATCTGGGTATCGAAGAAGAAGATGCCGGTTGTGGCGACGAAGTCGCGCAGGGCGGCGCTGACCCGGTTGCGGTTGGCGCCTGCGCCGATCAGCAGCAGGGGGTAATGCGCCTCACGGATCATCTCGGCCGCTTCGCGAACGACCTTTTCGCCGGCCTCGGGCAGATGGGTGTGGCTCGTTTCAAAAATGAAAGTGGCGGATTCGTCCACTGTTTCGGTCGCCACGTCTTCCGGCAGCTCCAGGTGAACGGCGCCGGGCCTCTCTTCCCGCGCCTGCCGGAAAGCCTCGCGCACGTTGCCGGGGATGCGGCTGACGTTGACGAGCTGCTTGGTGAACTTGGTCAGCGGGCGCATCATGTTTACGGTGTCGATGATCTGGAAATACCCCTGCTTGCTCCGGGTGATTGGTTTTTGCCCGGTGAGCATCACCATGGGAAAGGCCCCTAGCTGGGCATAGGCCGCCCCGGTGACCAGGTTGGTCGCTCCGGGACCCAGGGTGGAGAGGCAGACGCCGGGATTACCCGTCAGGCGTCCATAAGTGGCGGCCATGAAGGCGGCCCCCTGTTCGTGGCGGGTGAGAATCAAACGGATTTTCGACTGGCGCAGGGCTTCGAGAAAATCGAGATTCTCTTCCCCCGGAACGCCGTAGATCACTCCGACGCCTTCATTCTCCAGTGCCTTGACCAGTAACTCGGATGCCTTCATGGTCATTATCCTTTACCGGAGCTTTCCGTCACCCTTGACTTTCACGCCACCAGAGCCCCGGTGCAGCTCGATCCCTCCCCGGCGGTGCAGCAGTAACAGTGCTCGGAAAGCACGAGTTCCTTGCCGCTTCTCGCCGCCGATTCCAGGTCCTCGATCTTCAGGATTTCCCCTCCTTCGCCGGTGATCGGCAGGCCGATCGCCTGGTTGAAATCGCAGTTGTAGAGGAAACCCATCCAGTCGACGCTGATCAGGGTTCGGCACATGATGTTCCTCGCCGCCTCCGGATTGAATCGGGTGGCCAGCAGGTGCAGGTAGCGGTCATAAAGCCCCCTGGACTCCAGGTATTCACGGAAGCGCCCGATGGGAGCGTTGGTGATGGTGAAGAGGTGGTTGAAATGGATGCCGTACTTCTCCGACAACTCCTTCCTGTAAGCCTCCTCCAGTTCCTGCTGGGAGCCGGGGACAAAGTCGCCGCCGGGATTGTAGACGAGGTTCAGCTCCAGCTCGTCCCCGTAGCCGAGATCGTTCAGCCGGTGCAGGACGGCGAGGCTGCGGGCGTGGGTTCCCTTCCCCCTTTGGCGATCCACGTTCTCCTCCAGATAGCAGGGAAGGGATGCGGTGACCACGAGGCGCTGCTGCCGGAAAAACTCCGGCAGCCACTCGAATCCGGGGTCGGTCAGGATGGTGAGATTGCTGCGAACGATCCGGCGGGGGGAATGGCCGGCGGTCGACTCGACCAGGCGGCGGAAATCGGGATTCATTTCGGGGCAGCCCCCGGTGATGTCCAGAGTGGTCCCCGGCATGCTCTCCAGGGTTTCGGCGATCTTGTCGATGACCGGCCGCCCCATGACCTTTCTCCCCGCCGGGGAGGCGCCGATATGGCAATGGGAGCAGCGCATGTTGCACTGGTCGCCCAGGTTGACCTGCAGCGTCTGCAGTTTCTCGAAGCGGGTGAATCCGGGGTCGATTTCCTGCAGGCGTTCCTTGAAGACTGCTACCATCTGTTTTTCTTCCTTCCTCTTTTGTTTAGTTGTTTTTGCCGCCGTACCGCTCCGTCTCCGGGTGGGTCCCCTTCCAGACGAACCAGTAGGCAGTGATGTAGGGTATATGGTTTCCTTGGTTGTCGGTCACCTCAAGATCGCCCGTGACGGGGTCGAAGGTGAAGGTCAGGGTCCTGCCGGCAAGCGTGTCCGTGGTCTTCCCCAACTGCCGCAGTTTCTCCAGCGGATAGGCCTTGGCCCGGCCGTCCACCTCCACCCCGGCCACCAGTTCCTTCCCTTCGTGTCCCTCGAACAGCCCCCGGAAGAAACCGAAGAATCCCCGGCGGCTCTCGTAGTAATCGGCATAGGGGTCCCGGCTGTAGTCGCGGTCGTACCCGGTATCCAGCGAAAGGACCAGTGTCACGGGGTGCTTCTTCTTCCACTTCTCCCACGTGGTCAGGGAGGAGGGGAGGACTTTCAGCTTCGCCCCGGTCATGGGACCGGTGACCGCCTCGTTCTTCACCTGCGACCAGAGGGATTCGGTCTGTTTGTCGTACATCAGCACGTTGCTCTTGTACAGCAGCCCGGAAACGCCGAAGTTCAGCTTGCGGCCGTTCAGGTTACGGGAGTACACGACTCCCGCGAAGGAGAGCGGTCACCAGGAGACCAAGACCGGTTCGCCTGCGAACTCGTCGTTGACCACCTCGTGCCAGGAGAGGATGCGCGTCGGGTAGGCACGAGCCACCCCGCCCAGGAAGACTCCAAGAACCTGCTCCTCCTCCCGCAAGTAGTCGGCTTTTTCCGCCGGCACGTATTTCGGGTTGGTCAGCGCCGGAATGCCATCCCTGGGGGGGCCGCCAGACTGGATCTCGTCCAGGGGGATGGAATGTTTCGAGAAGTCCCACTGGCCGAAGGCATTCCAGGGCGTGACGATGAGCATTGCCAACAGCAAAAACGCCTTTTTCATGGCCGGTACTCCTTTCAGTGCTCTCTCAGATACGGTTCAACCGCCAGTCGTAGGGTTGATACTTCACCCTCAGAGTCGTCGCCCGCTCCTCTAAAAACCGACGATCCGCTTCGCCGTACAGGAACGGGGCGACGAAGCGCAGCCGCTCTTCATCGGAGGCGCCGAAATCCTCTCCGTACCAGTGAAAGACCTGCGGGAGCCAGACAGTTCCTTCCTCCCGCTCGATCCTGACTCCGCCGGAGTTGAGAAACGTCTTTCCCGAGACCGTCAGGTCTTCCTCCAGGGTTTCGGCCCGGTAGATCTCGATGGGCGGACAGGAGGAGGAAGCACATACCAGGGCGAAATGGATGCGCGGGTCGACCGGACGGATCATGTGCTTCCGGCGGGGGTCCTCTGCATCGAAAGGATGGAAGAGGGAGTTGGGAAAGCGACGGTTGCCGCGCAGAATCCCGTGTTCGATGTCGTCGGCCGTGAACTCCATCCCGCCGATGCGGTAGGCGATGCGGCGGAAGAAGCGGGGGATTTCCCGGACCGAGTCGCGAACCCCCAGTTCGATGACGCCGTGGATAACCAGGACATTGAACAGGTTGATCCAGAACGCCATGCGCTCTTCCCGGCAGGTGAGCCGCCCCAGATCGAAGCGGTGGAGATGCCGGCTGCACTCGAGATAATCCCGGTAGACCTTCGAGGTCGCCATCTCCTCGTAGGCCACCCGCCCCTCGGAGGTATTGAAGAAGGCCCCGCGCAGAAGGTTCATCAGGTGTTTGAGGTCCTTGGCGATATCCTCCACCCGCCCTTCCCCCGGGGTGGAGCCTTTATTGAAGAGAAAACGCTGAGCGACCAGCAGCTTCTGCCTGAGGGTCTCTCCCAGGGCTTTTTCGGGAAGCGGTCGGGCCCTGGCCCTGCGGGCCCGGCACAGGGCGAAGACGCCGTTGATGTAGCCGATGTGGGTAAAGGCCTGGGGGAAGTTTCCCAGGGCCTCACGCCAGGCAGGGTCGTACTCCTCGGAGAACAGCCCCAGGGCGCTGGCGGTCTTCTCCAGGCGTAGAAGGAGGATCTGCGCCTCATCCAGACGGCCCTGGCCGATCTGGTTGTCCACCAGCCAGAAGGTGCAGAGGAGGAAGGTCCCTTCCTTTCCGGAGAGCCCGTCCTCGGTGCGGTACCGGTAAACGAAGCCGTCCTCGGTCAGCTCCCGCACGATGGCCGCAACGGTCGAGACCATGCGCGGGTCGTCGTAGGGGAGAAAGCCGTAGAAGGGGATGAGCAGGTTGCTGGCATCCAGGGCACCGGTGTCGTAGTGCTGGATGAAGGCCTGCTTCTTCTCGTTCCAGCCTTTCTCCAGCACCTCCTGCCTTATCTCCTCCCGCACCGACTCCCAGCGGTGCCGGTCGGCCGGAAATCCGTAGCGGTGGGCGATGGTCAGGCCGCGATCAAGAGCCGTCCAGCACATCACCTTGGAGTAAACGAAGTGGTAGGGGCCGCCGCGCACTTCCCATATGCCGGCGTCCTTCTCCCTCCAGCTCTCGACCACCGTCTCGCAGATGGCGCGCAGGAAGGGCCACATGGCGAAGCCGATCTTGCCGACGTAGCTGGAGAGGCGCAGGGCCGCGTCCATGACTTCGCCATAGATGTCGAGCTGCCTCTGGCGGAAGGCCTCGTTGCCGATGCGCACCGGCCGGGAGCCCTTGTATCCCTCAAGGTGGGAAAGCTCTTCCTCGGCGAGCTCGGTTTCCCCCCGCAAACCGTAGAGCACCTGCAGGCCGACACCCCTGGCGCAGACGGACTCCTCAAGCCAGTGCAGGTACTTTTCCAACTCCGAAAGATGGCCGATGTTGAACAAGGCCTCCACGGTCAGCGCCGAGTCGCGAATCCAGGAGAAGCGGTAGTCCCAGTTGCGCTCGCCGCCGATCTCCTCCGGCAGTGAGGTGGTTGGGGCCGCGACGATGGCTCCGGAGGGCGAAAAATCGAGGAGCTTGAGGACGAGGCTGGAGCGTTCGATCATCTCCTTGAAGGGGCCAAAGTCGAGGTCCTGCCCGGTTTCCCTTTTATCCAGCCAGGCGTGCCAGAAGGACTCCGTGTCCCGCAAGGCTGCTTCGGCTTCCGAAGCCCGCAAGTCTTCCCGGGAGTCTTCCCCGAACACCAGGTGGAGCCAGAGCCGCTGGCCGGCCGGGAGCTGCCAGCGCCCCTCCGCCTGCCCATCCTTAATCCGTAAGCCGTCCCGCATGCTCCGCAGGAGGAGCCGTCTCTCACCCAGATGGGCAGCGACGGCGCTGCCTCCCCCCTCGACGACGGTTTCACCCCGGGCGTAATCGAAGCGGGGGTGGAATTGGGCGCGGACAGACACCTTGCCTTCGAGAGTCTCAGCCAGGCGGTAAATCCCGGTCGGGGCGTATTCACTGCCAGCCTCACCGGATACCGGCATGAAATCGGTCACCCGCAATATACCGTGGCGGGTGCGGAATGTGGTGGACAGAACGTTGGTCCCGGGAAGGTAGGCGGCGGTCGCGTCAAATTCCTCCCCGGGATGTACCGCAAAGCGGCCGCCCCGGGCGTCGTCCAGCAGGGCGGCGAAAACGCTGGGGGAATCGAAATGGGGCAGACAGAGCCAGTCGATGCTGCCGTTGAGCCCCACCAGCGCAGCGGTGCGGGAATTGCCGATGATGCCGTATTCGCCGATCTTCTGATACATTTACGTACCCATACGGTTAAGGATCGATGGGGGAGAGCAACACTCTCCCCCATCTTGGCCGTCGTGGCAGCCGGGCGGGCTATTTCTTGTCGTTGGTGAACAGGAAATCGCCCCCCTTGGCGGTACCGTGGCAGCCTATGCACGTCTTCACCTTCCCCTCGGCCGCGATCTTTCCGTCCGGGGTGTACTTGAGCCAGAAGAAATCTCCCGCCTCCGGGTCGTATCCGGCATTCTTGTACATCACCGTGACCGCGGCCAGCTTCTTGTCGGGCATGTAATTCTCCTTGACGACGATGGCGCCCTCGGGAAGCATGCCCCCTTGCTCCTTGATCCCTTGCATGGCCGCTTCGTTCACGTAGGTGGTCAAAAACGCCCCGTGGGGCTGGGTCCCCGGATAGAGTTTTCCCTTGCCCGGCCAAAGCGACCATTGCTGGTAGGGGCTGGCCTGGGTGATGTACTCGTACAGGGCCTGCCCTTGCGCCGCCGGCATCTTTTCGTGGGACATGGCCAGACCGACGACTGGAACGGCCATCAAGGAAAATACCGCCAAGAAAACCCACATCCCATGCCGTTTTTTCATCTTCGCCTCCCTCGTGTTTTCGGGCGCGCTTGCGCCCGGTTGAAAATCCGGCCGGCCCCCATGGCCCCTTATCGCCGGACGAATCGCCCCGTCAGGGTTGGTTCAACGACCAGTCGTAAGTATAGCTGGCGATGCTGCCGACGGCCTTCAGTTCCTCCCGCAGAGGGGGCTCGGCGAACCGCCGCAGGTGCTCGATCACTTTCTGTGCCGAACCGCCGAAGTCGACCTGGAACCAGTCGAAGATGGAGGAGACGGTGAGCCGTCCCCCCTCGATGCGGGCGCCCCGGGGATGGTTGACGTACTCCCTCGCCCCCCGCTCCAGCAGCCGCTCGGTGTTCTCGGCGGTGAACGGCTCGGGCTGCAGGTTGGGGCAGCCGAGGCTGGCGCAGTTAACGGCGTAGTGGACGCGGTTGTCCCGCCAGATGGGGCGCAGGATGCGGTGCTCGATGTCGTTGAGGGAGACCTTCTTCCCCTCGATGGTAAGAAACTTTGCGTCCCAGGGACCGGCGCTGAACCAGCCGGGAGAAATGCCGATGTCGCGGATGCTCCCAACCGGGTAGTGGTCGAGGACGACCTTGATGGTGAGGGCGTTGTAGAGGTTGATCCAGTAGGCCTTCTGCTCGGCGCGGTTGAGAGCGGAGACGGAGATCGCCTGTAGCCGGTCGAGATACTCGCTGAGCGCCCGGCGGTCGGCCGGGGTGATGTCGCCGTAGCGCAGGCGGTTGATGCCGGAGGGATGTCCGGCGACCAAGTAGGTCTTCAGAAACTGCCCCCAGGCTGAATGATCGACCTTTACGGTGCTTGTCTGGTCGTGGGCCTGCCAGCGCGGCCAGAGGTCGGGCCTGGGGGCGGCAAAGAGGTCTGAATTGCCTGAAGCCGTCAAAAGCATCACCAATGACAGAAAGGTAACGCTCATCCGTCGCATGCCATTTCTCCTTTCATCACCGCCGCCATTACCTGCATTGACACGACTCCCGTCGGTTCCCCTTAGCTTTCATCAAGGGTTCCACGATCCAGGTGAAAACCCCGGACGCCACTCCCGCACCGACCAGCGGCCCCGCCACGTAGACGGTGAGAGAGCCCAGACCCCGGCTCTGAAAGGCCGCCTTCCCCCATCCCGCGAGGTAGGATAACAGGCGGGGCGAGAAGTCTCTGGCGGGGTTGAGCCCGGCCTGGGTCAGGGGAGCGAGGATTGAAATGATCAGGGTCATCGTCAGGCCGATGAACAAGGGGGCGAGGGCGTCATCCGGCCGCCCCAGGTTGCATCCCTCGGTCAGGGAAAAGATCATGAAGACGAGGACGAAGGTGCCGACCGCTTCGGCCAGGAACGCGGTGAAGAGGCTCACCGTGGCGGCCGGTCCGGAGCCCGGATTCGGGTAGAATTCGCCGAACATCATCGCCGTCCGGACCGATTCGGGGGTGCCGCGCACGATGGCGTTGAGGCTCTCGTAATGGGCGATGGAGTCACCCAGAAGCAAATACAGCAGGCCCGCGGCAAAAAAAGCTCCGACGAACTGTGCCAGCACGTAAACCGGCAATCTGTCCAGCGACATCCGGCGCCCCAGAGCCATGGCCAAACTGACGGCCGGGTTGAGGTGCGCGCAGGAGAGGTGCCGGGTGGCATAGATGGCCACGGTGACCCCCAGCCCCCAGATCACGGCCACCTGCAACAGACCGGTATGAGCGGAGAAGAGGATCGTAACGGCGACGGAACCGCAACCGAACAGGACCAGCAGAAAGGTTCCGATCAACTCGCCGACAAACTCATGAGGATATTTCACAGAAGACCTCCTTCAAGTCCTGCCCCGGTATTCGGGCGGCATCCCACCCATTCAGCAACAAGCGCCCCCTGAGCAGGCCTCGGCGGCAGAAGCCGCTGACGTCGCAGGCCCGCAGGGGAAGGGTCCGAAGTGAATCGAGCGATCACCGGTAACCGCAAAATGCCGACCGAAGCGGGTTTCCTGAACCATGGCAGAGGTATTGCCGCAGACCAGCATCGGTTTGCCGGTGACGAAGGTGTGGTGGTCATCGAGGACGAAACGATGCGGAGCCTCGGGGATGGTGCCCAGATAGGTCGCCGTCTGTCCGTAGTCCTCGCAGATATCCTCCAGGCCGTCGAGCTTGAAGGCCCGGACGGTCATCGAGCTGAATTTGACCATGCCGGCTTTGGCGACAATCTCCGGCTCCTCCAGGACAATGGGCCTGCGGGACATCACCCGGTAATCCTGGCAACTGAGGGAGCGAAAAAGCCTCCGGAAGTCTTCGATGTACAGGGCTCCGCCGAGGCACTCCCCGTAGAGGAGCGGATCGTCTTTCAGCGTCTCGGGCAGGCGGCGGTCGGCGAAGACGTCGGCGAAGTAGATTTCGCCCCCCGGTTTCAGGACCCGGAAGATCTCGGAGAAAACCCTCTCCTTGGCTGGAGAGAGGTTGATGACGCAGTTGGAGATCACCACGTCGACGGAGGCATCGGCGATGCCGGCGGCGGCCAGATCCTCGATGTACCCCTGACGCAGCTCGACGTTGGGACCCTCGAAGCCGAAGCGCCGCATCTGCGCCGCCATGTGTCTCCGCCCTACCGCCAGCTGCTCCTCGGTCATGTCGATGCCGATGACGAAGCCGTTGGGGCCGACCAGCCGCGAGGCGAGAAAAACGTCGCGACCGGTGCCGCAACCGAGGTCGAGGACCGTGCATCCTTCCAGGCTCGGCGGCAGGGGGGAGCCACAGCCGTAGAAGCGCTCGAGAATCTCCGGTTCGATCTCGGCCAGGATGCGGCGGTGCGGCTCCGGCACCGACTCGATGCTGCAGCAGGCGCTGGTCTTCAAGTCCTTGCCGCCGGCCAGAGTTTTACCGTAATAGTCTTTGACGGTTTCCAGGGTTTGCTGTTCGTTTGCCAAAATGTAACCTCCTTGAACGAATTATGATGGCAATTTATAAGGGTGATGAAAAACGCCCGTCCGCGGCGTTGCCATCAGCCTCGGCGCCAGGCAAGATACTTCTCCACCCAGCCGAGGAGTTTTTCCGGCACGTGCTGCTTCTTCCAGGCGCCCGCCGCCATCTTGTTCGCCTCTGCCAGGGTCGGGTAGGCGTGGATGGTGCCCAGGATCTTGTTCATGCCGATGTCGTGCTTCATCGCCAGGACGAACTCGGCGAGCAGGTCCCCGGCGTGGGCTCCGACGATGGTCGCCCCGAGGATCTTGTCCTTGCCGGGCGGGGTCAGCACCTTGACCCACCCGTGCTCTTCCCCCTCGGCGATGGCCCGGTCGAGTTCCTCCAGCTCGAAGCGGACCACTTCGTAATCCGTATTCTTCTCTTTCGCCTCGGCTTCGCTGAGGCCGACCCGGGCCACCTCCGGATCGGTGAAGGTGCACCAGGGGATGACGCTGTAGTCCGCCCGAAACTTCTTGAGCTGGCCGAACAGGGCGTTTACCGCCGCGTACCACGCCTGGTGGGCGGCGGTGTGGGTGAACTGGTAGGGGCCGGCCACGTCGCCGGCGCACAGGATGTTCGGGAAATTGGTGCGCAGGAAGGGATCGGTCTCGATGGTTCCCCGCTTTTCGATTCTCACCCCCAGCCCGTTCAGACCGAATCCGTCGGTGTTCGCCTTGCGCCCCACGGCGACCAGGATGGCGTCGAACTCGACTTCCACCGGCGATCCGTCGTTCTCGCAGATCAGCACCTTCCGGTCGCCTTCGACCCTGACCTCCCTGGCCGCATGTCCCGTGAGCACCCGCACCCCTTCGGACTCGAAGCGCCGGCGGATGAACTCGGAGACGTCCTCGTCCTCGCGGGGCATGATCCGCGGCCCCATCTCCACCTGGGTGACCTTCGAGCCGAAGCGGGCAAAAGCCTGGGACATCTCGCAGCCGATGGGGCCGCCGCCGAGGACGGCCAGCCTCTTCGGAAGCTCCCGCACCTGCCAGAGGTTGTCCGAGGTGAGAAAATCGATCTTGTCGAGCCCTTCGATCGGCGGCACGAAGGGGCGGGCGCCGGTGGCGACGACGATGGCGCGGGTGGTCAGGGTGCGGCCGTTCACCTCGACGGTCCAGGGAGAGGAGATCTTAGCCGCCCCTTCGATGACGTCCACCCCCAGTGAGGTGTAGCGCTCCACCGAGTCGTGGGGCTCGACCTTGCCGATCACCCGGTGCACCCGGTCCATCACCTCGGAAAAATCGAAATCGATCTCCGCCTTGCCGACGCCGAACTCGCCTGCCCGGCGGAAGTAGGAGAGCATCCGCGCCGAGCGGATCAGCGCCTTGCTCGGCACGCAGCCGGTGTTCAGGCAGTCGCCTCCCATCTTGTGTTTCTCGACCAGCGCTACCTTCGCCTTGACCGCTGCGGCGATGTACGAAGCCACCAGTCCGGCCGACCCGGCGCCGATGACCACCACGTTGTAGTCGAATTTTTTCGGTTTGACGTAGTTCTTCAGCACCCGGCGGGATTTGAAAAAGTCCACGCCCTTCTTGGCGATCAGGGGGAAGACGCCCAACAGGGCGAAGGAGAGGATCAGGTCGAGGGAAAGAATGCCCGACAAGCTCCGGATCTGGCCGAGCTGGGTGCCGGCGTTGACATAGACCGCCGTTCCCGCCAGCATCCCGAGCTGGCTGACCCAGTAGAAGGTGAGGGTGCGCAGGGGCGTGAGGCCCATGGCCAGGTTGATGACGAAAAAGGGGAAAATCGGCACCAGGCGCAGGGTGAAGAGGTAGAAGGCCCCCTCCCTCTCCACGCCTCGGTTGATCGCCTTCAGCCGCTCGCCGAAGCGGGCCTGCACCCAGTCGCGCAGCAGAAAACGGCTGACCAGAAAGGCCAGGGTGGCGCCGATGGTGGAAGCGAAGGAGACCAGGACCAGGGCCGGCCAGAAGCCGAACAGCGCCCCCGCGGCCAGGGTCATGATCGCCGCTCCGGGCAGCGACAGGGCGGTGACCGCCACATAGAAGACGAAAAAGGCCCCGAGAGTGAGTGTCCGGTTGACGGCGTAGAACTGCTGGAAATCGAGCTGACGCGCCTTGAGGTAGTCGAGGGTGAGATACTGGCCGAGATCGAAGATGAAAAACGTACCGACCAGGCCCGCGATGAGGACCACCAGGACGACCTTTGCTGCTTTTCCCTTCATCATTCTGCTCCTCTCCTGAACCAGTTCAGCCACATCTGATTGCATCCTAGGCGTCTTGCGACAGAAAAAATGTCATCGTCATCACAATCTATTGCATTGTGGATCTCATTTCGTTTGCCGGGCACCCATGACCTCGGGCTTCATCAGGCGGACGGTTCGGTAGGACGTCTCCACCAGTCCTTCCTGTTTGAGTTCCTTCAACTGGTCTGCCACCGCCTCGCGGGTCGCTCCGATCAGGAAGGCGAGGTTGGCTTGGGTCACCGGCAGGCGAATGGCTCCGTTTTCTTCGGGAACGCCATGTTTCCTGGCCAGGTTGCCGAGTGTGAGAAGGAGTCGGTCGTGGACATTCTGAAAGGCGAGGTCCTCGAACCGGGACTCCATGGCCCGGAAGCGCAGGCCAATGAGTTTGATGATGCGGAAGGCGAAGTCCGGGTGCCGCCGGGCCATCTCCTCGAAAATGTTCCGGGGGATGATGCAGACCAGGCCGTCCTCCAGGGCCTCCGCGCTGTGCGAGCGGCGCTCCTCCCCCGCCAGCGCCAGTTCTCCGAAGACTTCCCCCGGTCCGAGAATGTCGAGGATGATCTCCCGTCCGTCGGCGGTGTCCCGGAAGAGCTTGATCCTGCCTTTCTTGACCAGGTAGACGGACTCGCTCGGCTCGTCGGGGAAGAAGAAGAGTTCCTTTTTTCCGCAGGGAACCATCCGGGTTGTCCGGGCCATCTCCTCGATTTCCTCCGGGCTCATCCAGGAAAAGAGGTCGGCGTTCTTGAGGTACCAGATCTTGCTTTCCATTATCGTATACCCTGGATCCCCCGCGGGAAGTCGATCTCGACCTGAAGACAATCGAGAAATTTGTTGAAGGAGGTGAAGATTTCCATGACTCCCAGCGCCTCGACGATCTCCGCGTCCGAGGCGCCGTAACTGCGGGCGGTCCGGAACAGCTCCTCGCTCATCCGCAGGGGAGCGCGGTTGGCCTGGCGGGCGAGTTCGATCAGGGCCAGTTCCTTCGGGGTGAAGGCGCTGTTTTCCAGATCCGCCTCGATCTTCCGGATCTCCTCCGGCGCCACGCCGACCGCCCGCAGCGCCGTCTCGTGCGCCGCCACGCAGTAGTCGCAGCCGTTGTCCTGCGAGACCAGAACGGCGATCGCCTCTTTCAGTTCCCGGCTCAGCTTTCCTCCCGTCATGGCGGCCTTGACCTTGTTCCAGTTGGCCTCCAGCAGGGGCGGAAAGTGGGCGTAGGTCCGGAACAGGTTCGGGACCTGTCCGAAGGCCCCTTCGATTTCCTCGAAGATCCGCTGCACTTTGGGATCGGCATTGCTTTCGGGGGGGTTAATGCGCGGCATGTATCTTCTCCTTAGCGAGTTTGAGTTCCAGCATGACGCGCAGGGAGTCGAGACAGCGGCTCAGAGGCTTCTCCTCCTTCTTCAGGCGAGCCAGCATGATCCCGCCCTCCACGGAGGAGACCACGAATTGGGCGAGGACGACGGCCGGCAGGTCCCGCCGGATCTGCCCGTCGACCTGGGCGTCAGAGATCACCGCCTCTATCTTTGCCGTCCAGCGATCGAATACTTCTGCGACACGGCAGGCGTAGCGGGGATTGCGGTCGCTGGCTTCCAGGGCGGTGTTGCCGAACAGACAGCCGCCGACGAATCCGCTGCCGCGATGGATCTCCAGGGCCCGCCGGAAAAAGTTATCGAGGCGGTCGGCAGGCGTGGGGCCGGTCAGGGCCGCATCGAGAAAATCCATGAACCCTGCCTCCGCCTGCCGCAGCACCTCCAGGGCGAGGTCGTCCTTTCCTGGAAAATGGAAATAGAGGCTTCCTTTTTTAACCCCGGCAGCTTGCAGCACATCGTTGACGCTGGTGGAGGCGAAGCCTTGCCTGCGAAACAACGCCGCCGCCGCCCGGGTGATTTTTCCCTTGGTCCGTTCACCTTTTGTGGACATGCAAGTTCTCCTTCCCGAGAAAACCAACCGTATGGTCTATTTTTTCAGATGCGGAGAATTTGTCAAGAACGCAGGCGAAAATACTTCCCCGAAAAAGGGGGGGAGGAGACAGCCTTCCCCTCGGCCTCGATCTTCCCGTCGGGCGTGTACTTGAGCCAGAAGTGGTCGCCGGCCTGAGGGTTGGAGCCGGATTTTCCGTACATGACGGTGACCGCCGCCAGCTTCTTGTTCGGCATGTAGTTTTCCTTGACGATGATAGAACCCTCCGGCCGCGGAGTGTACGGGAAGGCCGGTTGACCTGCGGAAACGGGAAAGTTTTCGACTAACGTCCAAGGTGGGGAGTCAGATTATGAAAGGGCCGATTCCCGAAAGGAAATCGGCCCTTTTACTATCCCGTGACCGAAACTTACTTTTGACTTGCAAGTCCTTGGCTATTTGGCTAAGCTGCCAAATAACGACGGAGGATTCATGCAGGCAACCCGCAAAACCCACCTTGAGGCCCGTTCCCGGGTGCTCAAGGCGATGGCTCATCCGAGCCGTCTCCTCATCATCGAGGAGCTGGCCAAGGAGGAACACTCGGTGCTTGAACTGACCGCCATGGTCGGCGCCGATATCTCCACCGTCTCCAGGCACCTTGCCGTGCTGAAGCAGGCGGGGATCGTCGCCGACGACAAGCGGGGCAATCAGGTTTTCTACCGCCTGCGCGTACCCTGCATTCTGAACTTCTTCGGCTGCGTCGAATCGGTTCTGGAGGCCCAGGAAAAAGAGCTTTCCGGGAACCTCGAATCCGTCGGCAGGTAGGCCCCTTTTTTTCATCGACTATTTGGTCATTTAGCCAAAGAGAATTGCCCATGAACTGGAAACAGGAATGGAAGCCCCTCGCCGCGATCGTCGCCGTCTTCGCCGCCTGCTACTGGCTGCCGGTCGATTGGCTGCGACAGTCGCAGCGGATCCAGAACGCCCTCTGGGAATCGCTCCACCTGGTCAAATGGTACGCGCAGGAGCATGTGCTTCTTTGCCTCATCCCGGCTTTTTTCATTGCCGGTGCCGTGGGGGTTTTCGTCAGCCAGGCGTCGGTGATGAAGTATCTCGGGCCGCGGGCGAACAAGACGCTCGCCTACGGGGTCGCCTCGGTCTCAGGCAGCGTGCTCGCCGTCTGCTCCTGCACCATCCTGCCGCTGTTCGCCGGTATTTACCGCATGGGCGCGGGACTGGGGCCGGCGAGCGCCTTTCTCTATTCGGGACCGGCGATCAACATTCTGGCCATCGTTCTCACCGCCGCCGTGCTCGGCCCCGAGATGGGCATTGCGCGGGCCGTCGGGGCCGTGGTCTTCGCCATCGTCATCGGACTGGCCATGCACTTTTTCTTTCGCAAGGAGGAGCTGGAGAAGATGGAGGCCGCGTCCGGCATGCCCGAGCCCGAGGTGGCCCGGCCCCTGTGGCAGAACGCCCTTTATTTCGGGTCGATGATCGGCATTCTCGTTTTCGCCAACTGGGGCCGGTCCGCCAGTGAATCCGGCCTGTGGCATGCGATCTATGCGGCCAAGTGGCAGATCACCTCTTTTTTCGCTCTGGCCCTGGCGCTCATCCTCATCCTCTGGTTCAAGGTCGGGCGCTGGAAAATGGCCCTGGTCGCCGCGCCGGTGGTGGTGCTTGCCTTCCTGTTCCAACACCATCCGACCGTTCCCTTCGTGGTCGGGGTTCTCGGCCTTTCCACCCTGACCACCGGCAGCCGGGACGACAGCGAACTGCGCGAGTGGTTCGCCACCTCCTGGGACTTCGCCAAGAAGATCCTGCCCCTGCTTCTCCTCGGCGTGCTGATCTCGGGAGCGCTGCTGGGACGACCCGGCCATGAAGGCCTGATCCCCTCCGCCTGGATCGCCGGCCTGGTGGGGGGCAATTCCCTGCAGGCCAATCTGTTCTCCTCGGTGGTGGGGGCCTTCATGTATTTCGCCACCCTGACCGAGGTGCCGATCCTGCAGGGGCTGCTCGGGGCAGGCATGGGGAAGGGTCCGGCGCTGGCGCTTCTGCTGGCCGGGCCGGCACTGTCGCTGCCAAACATGCTGGTCATCCGGTCGGTGATGGGGACGAAAAAGACGGTTGTCTTCGTCTCGTTGGTGATCGTTATGGCGACGATTTCCGGACTGGTTTATGGCACGTTTTTCGGTTGACGGTTCCCTAAATCCAAACAAAGGAGAAAGCAGAATGAAAAAGATCCAGATTCTCGGAACGGGTTGTGCCAAATGTAAGGAATTGGCCGCGAATGCCAAGGAAGCCGCCGTTGTCTTAGGTGAAGATGTTGAAATCGAGAAAGTCACCGAGTTGACTGAAATTATGAAGTTCGGCTGCATGACCACCCCAGGTTTGGCGATCAATGGCTCTCTGGTTTCCCAAGGCAAGCTCCTCAAGCCGGACCAGATCATAAAAATGCTGCGGCCCGTATCCAATGGGTAGCGAAAACATTATGGCCTCCAAGAATTCAATCCGGAAGATATTTTTGACAGGAATATTTTTATTGACCTCTTTGGGTACGGGGTTAGCCGATATGGTTCCGCGTCTTGTCGATGTCGGAGCGGACAAATGCATTCCCTGCATCAAAATGGCACCGATCCTCGATCAGCTCAGGAGGGATTTTACTGGAAGAATGGAAGTCCAATTCGTCGATGCCTGGAAGAGTCGGGAAGAAGCCGCAAGCTACGGTGTTCAGATGATCCCGACGCAAATATTCTATGATTCGGATGGCAAAGAGCTTTTTCGACATACCGGTTTCTACAGTCGAGAAGAGATTCTCGGTAAGTGGCGCGAACTTGGTTATGACTTCGGCACAAAGAAACCATGATTGAATCCGTTCTGAGTAGCTTGAGCCAGGCGATGGCCGGCGCACCTCTTATTGCATTGGCCGCTGCTGTCGGCTGGGGGGTGTTGAGTATTATTCTGTCCCCCTGCCACCTGGCCAGCATCCCACTGATTGTTGGTTTCATCGACGCTCAGGGACAAATGACGACTCGTCGTGCCTTTGTGATCTCCAATTTGTTCGCCATCGGGATTTTGTTTTCGGTCGCGCTGATCGGCCTTCTAACGGCTATGGCAGGCAGGATACTCGGCGATCTAGGCCCCTGGGGCAACTGGTTGGTCGCGGGCATTTTCTTTCTGTTCGGTCTGCACCTTTGGGGTGTGATCCCCATGCCCTGTTCGGGTCCGGGGCCGGTAGGCTTGCAACACAAGGGACTGCTCGCCGCACTGTTGCTTGGACTGTTTTTCGGCATCGCCCTCGGTCCATGCACCTTTGCCTTCCTGGGGCCGGTCATCGGCATGGCCTTTGCCGCAGCCGCCGAGAGCATGCTCTATGCTGCTCTTCTGTTGATTGCTTATGGGATCGGGCACTGTGCTGTCATTGTTTTGGCCGGGACCTTTGCTGAGCAGGTTCAGCAGTATCTCAATTGGAACGACCGCTCCAGGGGGACTCTTTGGGTGAAAAGGATATGTGGGTTAATGGTTGTTGCCGGTGGGTTTTGGCTCATCTATTCAGCTCCCTAAAACGGTAAGGAATGAGGACAACAAATAGAAATCCTTATTTTTCCCAGTGCCCAGCACCTTCCAGCTCGTGGAGCCAGAATATTGAGAGGCCGATTTCCCCGAGGAAATCGGCCTCTTTTTTTGTCATTCCTTTTGCTTACTCCAGACCTTTTTGACCCCTGGGACGCCTTTTATCAAAACGCAGGGACTCAGAAACTGCCAGGTGGTTCTGTTGGCGGTCAAGCTCTCGTTCGGAAGAAATGTGAGTCGTTTGACACCCGGGTTGAAAATTTTGGAAAATAGAAAAAGGAGAGGGGTGGGAGGAGATCGGATGAAAAAGAAAATTCTCGTTTTCCGCGGGGGCGAAGGAAGCTTGAAGACGGCTCAAACCGAAGGAATGCTCAGGGAAGAGCTGGTTGCAATTCCCAATGCCTGGGCTGGTATGGTCAGTACGGAATCGGGGTTCGTTTCGGGATGGCATCATCACGGAGATTTCGAAACTTTCATCTACGTTGTCTCCGGTGAAATCAAAATGGAATTCGGACAGGAAGGCGCAGATACCTGCCTCGCAAAGCCGGGCCAGGTGCTTTATGTCCCGAAGGAAACCGTGCATCGGGAATCCAATCCCAGCCGTGAGCAACAGCTTCTCTTCGTGGTAAGGGCCGGGAAGGGCGAGCCTGTATTTAATGTCGACAAGCCGGATTCGTAAAGCTATTTCCGGCCACGTCCCGAAAATTTCGACCCGGGATTGGTTATGAATTGGGCGAGTCGGATCGCAGCGGCCCAGCCTGCTCCGGCGACGCGAAGTGCCGCCGCTGGAACCAGAAGGCGACGTGCACCAGGCCGATCATCACCGGCACCTCCACCAGAGGGCCGATGACGGCGGCGAAAGCGGCTCCCGAGTTGAGGCCGAAGACCGAGATGGCCACCGCGATGGCCAGCTCGAAATTGTTGCTGGCGGCGGTGAAAGCGAGAGTGGTGGTTCGACTGTAGTCGGCCCCGATCTTCTTGCCCATGTAAAAGGAGACGAGGAACATCACCAGGAAATAGACCAGCAGCGGGATGGCGATGCGCACCACGTCCATCGGGATGCGCACGATGAGGTCCCCCTTCAGGCTGAACATCACCACGATGGTGAAGAGCAGGGCGATCAGGGTTATGGGGCTGATCTTCGGCACCACGACGGCGTGGTAGCGCTCGCGCCCCATCGCCTTGACGCCGACGAGGCGGGTCAGGGCGCCGGCGAGAAAGGGGATGCCGAGATAGATGAAGACGCTTTTGGCGATCTCGCCGATGGTCACGTCGACCACCGCCCCCCGCAGGCCGAAGAGCGGCGGCAGCACGCCGATGAAGAACCAGGCGTAGACGCTGAAGAAGAGTACCTGGAAGATGCTGTTGAAGGCGACCAGGCCGGCGGCGTACTCGGTATTGCCCCTGGCCAGCTCGTTCCAGACGATGACCATGGCGATGCAGCGGGCCAGGCCGATCATGATCAGGCCGACCATGTACTCGGGGTAGCCCTGCAGAAAGACGACGGCGAGGATGAACATGAGGATCGGGCCGATCACCCAGTTCTGCACCAGGGAGAGCCCGAGGATGCGCTTGTTGCGGAAGACGTCCGGCATCTCCTCGTACCGGACCTTGGCGAAGGGCGGATACATCATCAGGATCAGTCCCGCCGCGATGGGGATGTTGGTCGTCCCCACGGTGAAGAGATTGACGAAATCCTTGATCCCCGGCAGCAGCCAGCCGGCACCGACCCCCACCGCCATGGCGGCGAAGATCCACAGGGTGAGATAACGGTCAAGGAAGGAAAGACGTCTGGAAAGGGTGGACATGATAAAAATCCTCCGCTGATTTCCGGTTCGATGTGGTGGCACTCAACAGTTAGTTAGTCCCTACGAGGCAATCCTTTTTCCCCGCGGCAGGGGAAGCGAAAGCACCCCCGCCGACGTCACCAGCGCCACCGAAACCCACAGGCAGCCGGTCATCCCGGCCAGTTGATAAATGACCCCGGAAAGCAGGGTGCCCAGCAGCCGTCCGGCGGCATTGGCCATGTAGTAGAAGCCGACGTTGAGGGCGGCCTGGTCGCTCTCGGTGTAGGCCAGGATCAGGTAGGAGTGGACCGAGGAGTTCACGGCGAAGACGATCCCGAAAAGCGCCAGTCCCGCCACCACCGTCAGCCAGGGGGAAAGGCCCACCTGAACTCCCAGGGCGATCAGCGCCGTCAGCGCGGCCAGGGAAAAGGCGCCGACGGCGGCCGTTCCTCCCTGGGGGGTGCCGCCGGCAAGGCCACGATTGAGCAGCTTCGGCGCCAGGGCCTGGACGCCGCCGTAACCGATCACCCACAGGGCGAGAAAGCCGCCCACCTCCGGCTGGCTCCAGCCGAGACGGGCGGAAAGGAAGACCGGCAGGCCGACCACGAACCAGACGTCGCGGGAGCCGAAGAGAAAAAGCCGGGCGGCCGACAGCAGGTTGATTTCCCGGCTCCTGGACAGAATCCGGGAGAACTTGACCTTCGTCTTCGCCCGTCCCATCTCCCGGGGGAGGGAGAGGACCGAGGCGACCAGCACCAGGGCCAGGGCCCCGGCCATGGCCAGCAGCGCCGGCCGAAAGCCGAGCCGGGCCAGAAGCAGGCCGCCGAGGAAGAAGCCGGCCCCCTTGAGGGCGTTCTTCGAGCCGGTGAGCACGGCGACCCACTTGAAGAGCGCCCCTTGCGCCTCTTCCGGGAGCAGCACCTTGATGGCGCTCTTGCTGCTCATCTTGGTGAGGTCCTTGGCGATCCCCGAAAGGGCCTGGGCCGCCATCACGTAGGCGACCGAAGCCGTCACCGGCCAACCGGGGCCAAGCAGCGCCAGCATGATCAGGGCGACGACCTGCAGCGCCAGGCCGGCGAAGATGGTGATCTTCAGCCCCAGGTGCGAACCGATCCAGCCGCCGACCAGGTTGGTGACCACGCCGAAGAACTCGTAGAAGAGAAAGAGGAAGGCGATCTGCACCGGCGCGTAGCCGAGACCGTAGAAGTGCAGCAGCACCAGCATGCGCAGGGCGCCGTCGGTCAGGGTGAAGCCCCAGTAGGCTCCGGTCACCAGGGTGTAGTTACGCAGGTCGGTCATGTTTCCCACATCACGGTCGGGCGAGGCACCGCCTCGCCCCTACATGGTTGATCAACGGTAGGGGCGACCCGCCGGGTCGCCCGCATTACATGGATGCGGCGACCTTCTTCGCCAGCTCCATCATCCGGTGCACGTAGCCCATCTCGTTGTCGTACCAGGCGAAGACCTTGAGCTGGGTGTCGTCGACCACCATGGTGCTGGGGGCGTCGACGATGGATGAGCGGGGATCGCTCTTGAAGTCGATGGAGACCAGGGGGCGGTACTCGATGCCGAGGATGCCTTCGAGGTAGGTCCCGGCCGCCTCGTGGAAAAGTCCGTTGACCTCCCCGGCGGTAATCGGCCGCTTCATCTCGAAGACCGCATCGGTGATCGAGC